>ENA-UOIY01000786-UOIY01000786.1-human-gut-metagenome-genome-assembly--contig:-P114-NODE-786-length-45236-cov-83.802461_pt1 | contig 45236 bp, 48 predicted proteins | sample MGYA00242335_ERZ723882 | MGnify/ENA metagenome assembly ERZ723882
GCCGCAGCGACCAAAATCGCAAAATAAAATACTGTTTTTTATTTTGCGATTTTGCATCAGCTTGTCAAAAAAGTCCGCTCGGACTTTTTTGACAAGCTGAACGCCTCAGGCCAACGGCCTGAGGCGTTGTTGTTTTGGAGTGCGGTCGTCCGCCCCTGCAGCGGGACGTAGGGGACGGCGTCCCCTGCGGACGTTACGCGGCGGCGTCCGGCTCCGCAGGCTCCTGCGGCTGCGCAGGCTGCACCGGCGCGGCGGTGCGCTCCGCGCTGTCGGCGGTGAGGATGGTGCCCTCGCCGTCGGCGAAGCGGACGGTGACATAGTCGCCGGTGTTGTAGATGACCACCTCCGGCTGGACGGCGGCGGAGATCACATAGTAGTGGCTGTCACCGGTCAGGTGGAGGTAATACAGGGTGTTGCCGTCCACCACGGCGGAGCGGATATCGTCCAGCACGCCGGATGCCTCGTTCTGCCCCGTCGGGGGCAGGTCGGCATCATCAGCGGACACCAGTCCCTTTTCCGCCAGAATACGGCGGTAGTTGGCCTCGCACGAGGCCACCGTGTCGCCGGTGGCCACGATCTGATACTGGCTGACGTTGACCATGGCGTACATCTTCACCAGCTCGGCGGCGTCCTTCAGCGCCATGAAATACGTGGGCTGGTCGGAGATGTTCAGCAGCAGGGGGAACGTGGCCGTATACTTCATCTGCTGCACCTGACCCTGGGCGCTGTCCATGGCGGAGTACTCCTTGGCGCCCGCCACCAGATAGAACCGCGTCTCCTTGGTGCGCTGGTTGGAGAGAATGAAGCCGATGTTGGACTCGTCGGACACCACGGAGGTGACGCCGGTGTACATATACACGTCGTCGCCGATGGCGATGTAGTTATAGCCCTCGGTGGTGACGGTCACGTCCCGCTGGCCGAACAGGGAGTTGATGAAGCCGTTCACATACGCGCCGTGGTAGTCATACTGCTGCATGATCAGCTCGGCGGTGTAGACGTGATCCACCCAGTTGGGCACATCGCCGGTCTTGTAGTAGGCGCTCTCGCCGGTGACGGCGTTCACCAGCACCGCGCCGATGATGTCCCGTCCGCCGAACAGACCGATGGTGTGGCTGACACGGGGGCAGACCCACCACGGGTCGCCGTTTTCGTCGATCTCAAAGGCCGGCTCGTCGAACATATAGGTGGGGTAGTGGAACCGCAGGTGGCGGTAGAGGTTGCGGCTGAAATGCTCGGCGGTGGTGTAGTGGATGCCGTCCTCCAGACGCACCACCTCCACGTTCTGGGTCACCATGTCGATGAGCAGGTAGGCGGGCAGACCGTCGGCGCGGTTGTTCAGCCACTTGATGATGTCGCCGTAGCGCAGGGGCGTGACCCGCACGGGGCGACCCTGATAGTTGATCTGGGTGTAGTCGTCGGCTACCTCGAACTGGGACACCATGTCCGCCAGCTCGCCCAGCTTGCGGTTGCCCAGCTTGGTGGCGGAGTTGGCGTCCAGCATAGGGATCTGGTCGTAGCTGATCTCCTCCACCTCGGCGGCGAAGTCGCCGTCGGTGACGGTCAGCAGGTCGCGGTAATCCCCGGCGCGGAACAGCTGCCAGCCGATCACCGCGCCCACCAGCGCCGTGACCACCAGCGCCGCCGCCACGACCAGCGGCACGGTGCACTGCTTTTTCAGGAAGCCGAAGTAGCCCTTCACGCCGGTGCCCTGGAACCCGGAGGTCAGGATGGCGCAGCCGCCGTACACGGCGCACACCAGCAGCACGAAGATATAGAAATCCTCACTCTTTAGGCTGATGGGCGGCAGGACAACGTAGAAATACACGGCGGCGAACACCAGCGTGACGGCGATGTTCAGCAGCGTCCGTCCCACCGGCGTGCCCACGGCGTGGCGCTCCCTTTTGGGGCGGGGCTGGCGGCCGAAGCCCTGGAAGTTGGGGTCGTTCCAATTTGTGTTCATAGACGTTCCTTTCTCTGTTGCATTTATGCTGTAAACAGATTATACCCGAAACCGCGCCGTTTGTACAGCGGCCTGAGGCTGCACGGGCAAAAAATATCCCCCGGCGGCGCCGGGGGATATGCGGTTTTTACTTTTCTGCGGGGGTCTTGGCGTCCTCGGCAGGGGTCTCGGCGGGTGCCGCGGCTTCCGCCGCGTCCTTCGCGATGACCACCTTGCCGTCCCGCAGGCAGATGCGGGCGGTGTCGCCGGACTTCAGCTGACCCTCCAGCATCTGCTCGGCCACGGCGTCCTCCACCTGGTTCTGGATGGCGCGGCGCAGAGGACGTGCGCCGTACTGGGGATCGAAGCCGTCCTTGGCCAGCGCCTCCACCGCGTCGTCGTCCATGGCAAGGGTGATCCCCTGCTGCGCCATGCGCTTGCCGGTGATGGCCAGCATACGGCGGGCGATCTCCACGATGTTCTCCTGCGTCAGCTGACGGAACACGATGATCTCGTCGATACGGTTCAGGAACTCCGGGCGGAAGGTGTGCTTCAGGTCGGTCATGACCGCCTCGCGGATGCGGGCGAAGCGCGCCTCGTCGGACTCCGTCTCGTCCTTCTCCTTGCCGTCAAAGCCCAGCTTGGCGGCGTCGGCGGTGATGTTCCGCGCGCCCACGTTGGACGTCATGACGATGACGGTGTTCTTGAAGTCCACGCGGCGACCCTGCGAGTCGGTGACAACGCCGTCCTCCAGGATCTGCAGCAGGATGTTCCACACATCCTCGTGTGCCTTCTCGATCTCGTCGAACAGCACCACGGAGTAGGGCTTACGGCGCACCTTCTCGGTCAGCTGGCCGCCCTCCTCGTGACCCACATAGCCGGGAGGCGAACCGATCAGGCGGGAGACGGTGTGCTTCTCCATGTACTCGGACATGTCGATACGCACCATGGCGTTCTCGTCGCCGAACATGGCCTCAGCCAGCGTCTTGCACAGCTCGGTCTTGCCCACGCCCGTGGGGCCCAGGAACAGGAAGGAGCCGATAGGCCGCTTGGGGTCCTTCAGACCCACACGGCTGCGGCGGATGGCCTTGGCCACGGCGGTCACGGCGTCGTCCTGCCCCACCACACGCCGGTGAAGCTTCTCCTCCAGCTTCAGCAGGCGCATGGACTCATCCTCGGTGAGCCGGGTGACGGGGATGCCCGTCCAGCCGGCCACCACCTTGGCGATGTCGTCGGCGGTGACGGTGCCCCTGTTCTGGGACAGGCTCTTCCGCCAGTTCTCCCGCTCGATGTCCACCTGCTCCTGATAGTTCTTCTCGATGTCACGCAGCTGCGCGGCCTTCTCGAAGTCCTGAGCGGCGATGGCGTCGTTCTTCTCCCGGTGCAGGGTGCTGATCTTCTCCTCCAGCGCCTTCAGGTCGGGGGAGGAGCTCTCGGCGGTCATGCGCACCTGAGACGCGGCCTCGTCCATCAGGTCGATGGCCTTGTCCGGCAGGAACCGGTCGCCGATGTACCGCTTGGACAGCTGCACGGCAGCGTCCAGCGCCTCGTCGGTGATGGTCAGCTTGTGGTGCGCCTCGTACCGGTCGCGCAGACCCTTCAGGATCTCCAGCGTGGCCTCCGGCGTAGGCTCGCCCACGGTGACGGGCTGGAACCGGCGCTCCAGCGCCGCGTCCTTCTCGATGTACTTGCGGTACTCGTTCAGGGTGGTGGCGCCGATAACGCGGATCTCGCCGCGGCTCAGAGCGGGCTTGAGGATGTTGGCAGCGTCCACAGCGCCCTCGGCGGAGCCTGCGCCCACGATGGTGTGCAGCTCGTCGATGAACAGGATCACGTTGCCGTCCTTCTTCACCTCGTTCAGGGTGTTCTTGATGCGCTCCTCGAACTCGCCGCGGTACTTGGTGCCGGCCACCATGCCGCTCAGGTCAAGGGACAGGATGCGCTTGTCCAGCAGCTCCTCGGGCACGTCGCCGGAGGCGATGCGCTCGGCCAGGCCCTCGGCGATGGCGGTCTTGCCCACGCCCGGCTCACCGATGAGCACGGGGTTGTTCTTGCTGCGGCGGGAGAGGATCTGGATGACCCTCTGGATCTCCTTATCCCGCCCGATGACGGGATCCAGCTTGCCGGAACGGGCGGCCTCGGTTAGGTCGCGGGTGTACTCGGCCAGCGCCTTATTCTTCTTGTCCGCCTCGCGGCCGGGCGCGGCGGTACCGGCGGGAACGGTGCGGGACAGGTCGCCCACGCGCTTCACCACGGCGCTGTACATCTTGTTGGGATCGACGCCCACGGTGCGCAGAATGCGCAGACCCATGTTGCCGCCCTCCCGCAGGATGCCCATCAGCAGATGGGCGGTGCCGATGGCGCTGCTGCCCATGCGGGCAGCCTCGGACACAGCCAGCTCCACCACGCTCTTGGCGCGGGGCGTAAGACCCTGACTGGGCGCGGCGCCGGACACGCCCTTGCCCACGCTGCGCTGCAGCACGGAGCAGACCATCTCATCGGTCACGCCGAACTCGGACAGCACGCGGTGCGCCACGCCGTCCTCCTCGCGGATCAGACCCAGCAGCAGATGCTCGGAGCCAACGTAGCCGTGACCCAGCTCCTCCGCCGCTTCCTGACTCAGTCGCAGAGCTTCCTCTGCACGGGGGGTGAATTTATTCTCAGACATAAAGGAACACTTCCCTTCGATTTGTTATGTAGTGCGGCGCGGCCTTTAAGAGGCCTTGCCGTTCAGGGACTTCAGCTCGTCCCGCAGGCGGGCGGCATCCTCGTACCGCTCCTCCTCCACGGCGTTGTGGAGCTGCGCTTGCAGCGCGTTGCGCTTGCGCTCCAGCGCCAGAGACATGGCCTCGTCATGGGGCAGCAGGTCGTCCTTGGCGGGGCTTTCGGGGTCGGCGCTCTGCGCCTGCTCCAGCACGTCCACCGGCTGGGGGAACTCCGTCAGCATCCGGCTGCCAAAGCCGCCGAAGAACGGCTCCAGCATACGGAACGGACGGTCGAACCAGTCATCGTTGAACCAGCTGCTCATGCGGCCGGACATGGGCTCGGCATAGCCCATGGCGCGGGCACAGTCGGGGCAGAGGTGCGTCTCGGTCACTCTGCCGTTGATATTGCTCTTATAGTAGAACGTAGCCTCGTTCTTACCGCAGCGATCACATTTCATAATCATAACCTCCTTGCTCCGCCGTCAGACGGAATGGATCAGAATTTGCTTGAATATATCGGCGCGCAGCGCGTCGCGGCTATCCGGCGGCGCCGCCTGCAAGGCTCGTGCGCCGGTGGCGGACAGCAGCGCCTGTCCCAGCTCGTGGCTGACAGCCTCGGACTGCACCAGGTTCTGCACCATGGCGCGGGCGCTGGCCGCGTCCAGACGGCTGCCGACGGAGTTGATGACGTGCATCAGCAGCGTCTGCCGATCCACCTGTACGCGGGTGATGCGGATGTAACCGCCGCCGCCCCGCCGGGACTCCACGATGTAGCCGTGCTCCGGCGAAAACCGGGTGGACATGACGTAGTTGATCTGGCTGGGCACGCAGTTGAACCGCTGCGCCAGATCGCTGCGCTGCAGCTCCAGCGCACCGCCCGCCTGATCTAACTCCTGCTGGATGAACCCAGCGATAATATCGGAAATACCCAAATCCTCGCCGCCTTTCGTTTGTATCTCTCGGTCAAGCTCGGCTCATTTGACTTTGCCTTTCTTTGACCTTGAGCATATATTACACCGTCCTTCCTACTTTGTCAATAGGGAGATTTGACTTTCTTTGACTTTAATTGTAAACATTTTGTGAACGAAAAGAGCCGGGGTCGGGGTCGTCTGCCCGCCCCCCGCAGACAAAAAAAGGAGACGCGCCGCGGCGCGTCTCCCTCGTCTGTCTGTAATTCAGATGTACTGCTTCATGCCCTCGGTGGCGGTGTCCTCGTCAGCGCTGATGGTGACGGTGAACTTCACGCCGTTCTGCTCGCTGAAGCGATCCAGCCAGTGCAGGAACGTCTCCACCGCCTGCAGGTCGGTGCTGCCGGCGATCTTGCACAGATTGTCCACGAACACATGGGAAATATCGTAATTGCCGGCGTACAGGCCGCACAGGAACCCGCGCAGGCAGTCAAAAGAATCCACATCATACTCACCGGCGTTGACCAGACGGACGTTGTAGCTGACGTCGTAGGTCATGTCGCCCTTGGGCTCGATGCACACCACGCTGCCGGATTCGGACTCCACGCTGGTGTGGATCAGCTCGATGAGCTGCTTGGTTTTACCGGCACCGTTGGCGCCCATGATCAGTCTAACCATAAGAAATCACTCCTTTGTCTTTGGTAGAGACGCTCTGTCCCCGCATACAGCATACCATACCCACGGGGAAATAGCAATGCAGAAAAATAAGAGTTATTTTTGGGCACTTTTACTTTTCCAGCTTCCGCAGCAGCTCACTGCGCAGCTCCTCGTAGCCGGGCTTGCCCAGCAGAGCGAACATGTTCTTCTTGTACGCCTCCACGCCGGGCTGGTCGAAGGGGTTCACGTCCAGCAGATACCCGGACAGGCCGCAGGCGTACTCGAAGAAGTAGATCAGCCCGCCCAGCGTCTGCTCGTTCAAAGAGCCGGTCTGCAGCGTCACGTTGGGCACGCCGCCCTCCACGTGCGCCAGCAGCGTGCCGTCCATGGCCTGGCGGCAGATGAAGTCCATGCTCTTGCCCGCCAGGAAGTTCAGGCCGTCGCCGTTGCCCTCGTCGAAGGGAACGGGATTCTCGTTTTTGGAGGCGCCGAAGCGCACCACCGTCTCGAACAGGTGCCGCTCGCCCTGCTGGATATACTGCCCCATGGAGTGCAGGTCGGCGGTGAATTCCACGCTGGCGGGGAACAGGCCCTTGTTCTCCTTGCCCTCGGACTCGCCGTACAGCTGCTTCCACCACTCGGACATGAACCGGAAGCAGGGCTCGTAGGCAGCCAGCAGCTCGATCTTCTTGCCGCCGCGGTACATCTCGTACCGCGCCCCGGCGTACTGCCACGCGGGGTTGGCGTTCATGTCCGCCAGCGCGCAGGTGCCCATCATGTCCGCGGCACCGGCCATCAGCGCGTCGATGTCGATACCGGCCACGGCGATGGGCAGCAGACCCACGGCGGTGAGCACGCTGTACCGCCCGCCGATGTTGTCTGGCACCACGAACTCCTCGTAGCCCTTCTGATCGGCCAGAGATTTCAGCGCGCCCTTGTGGGCGTCGGTGGTGGCGTAGATGCGGCTGGCTGCGCCCTCGGCGCCGTATTTCTTCTCCAGCAGCTCCCGGAAGAAGCGGAAGGCCACCGCCGGCTCCGTGGTGGTGCCGGACTTGGAGATGACGTTCACGGAGAAGTCCACGCCGTCCACCAGCTCCATGACCTCGGTGAGCGCATCGGAGCTGAGACCGTTGCCGATGAAGTAGATGTTGGGGGTGTCCTTCTTCTTCAGGTTGTAGTTGGGGGAGCGCAGGCACTCGATCACGCCCCGGGCGCCCAGATAGGAGCCGCCGATGCCGATGACCACCAGCGCCTGAGAATCGCGCTGTATCTTCTTCGCCGCCGCCTTGATGCGGGCGAACTCCGCCTTGTCATAGTTCTCCGGCAGGCGCACCCAGCCGGTGAACTCGCCGCCGGCGCCGCTGCCGGTCTGGAGCCGGTCATGGGCGATGCGCAGGCGCGGGGACAGCGCCGCCTCGTAGGGCAGGGGGATAAAGCTTCGGACATTTTGCAGATCGACCTGTATCATAATAAGTACCTCCTCGGGTGTATATCTGATTTGCCCTATATTACAACGTTTCCGGTGAAAATACAAGGGGAATTTCGGTACTTTTTCGGGGATATCCCGCCGTTTTTATCCGGCGAATACCGCCATTTTCAGAAGGTCGGTGAACATCCGTCTCCAGCTGCGCCCCGCCGCGTCCTCCGCCGCCAGTATGGGCACCGTCATTAGCTCCGTGTCGCCGCTGCACAGGGTCAGCGTGCCCACCTGCTGCCCCTGCCGCACCGGTGCGGGCAGCGACTCCGGCAGGTCGATGCGCCGCTCCAGCGCCGCCGCCTGCGCCTTTTCCACCACGGCGGTCAGCGCGTCCGGCGGCAGCGTCAGGGACACGGAATCCGTCTCCCCCATGGTCACAGGCAGGGCGGGCAGCGGCTCCTCCGGCGCGGCAGAGACAAGGGCGTACGCGGAGAAGCCGTAGTTCAGCAGCGCCTTGGCGTCGGCGTTGCGCTTGTCAGCCGTCTCGCCCTTCATGACCACGGCGATCAGTTCCATCCCCTCCCGCTCCGCCGTGGCGCTGATGCAGTACCCGGCGGAGGCGGTGTAGCCGGTCTTCAGACCCGTTGCGCCGTCGTACCGGCGGATGAGCTTGTTGGTGTTGGCCAGATCGAAGGTGCCGTTGCGGATGGAGTCCGTCCATATTGTTGTGAAGCTCCGGATGTCCGGGTGCTTCGTCAGCAGCTCCCGGCTCATGAGGGCGATGTCGTGGGCGCTGGTGACGTGTCCCTCCGCCGTCAGGCCGGTGGGGTTGACGAAATGGGTGTCGTCCATGCCCAGTCCACGGGCGCGGTTGTTCATCTGCTCCACGAACAGCTCCGTTACCCCGGCTACCTTTTCCGCCAGCGCCACCGCCGCGTCGTTGCCGGAGGACACGCACACGCATTTCAGCAGCTCCTCCACGGTGATCTGCTCGCCCTCCGCCAGAAAGACCTGACTGCCGCCCATTCCGGCGGCGTTGGCCGACACCGTCACCACGTCGTCATAGGCCAGCGCCCCGCTGTCGATGGCGTCCATGGTCAGCAGCAGCGTCATGATCTTGGTGACGCTGGCCGGCTCCAGCTTCTCGTGCTCGTTCTGAGCGAACAGGATCTGCCCGGTGGTCTTTTCCATCAGCAGCGCGGCGCGGGAGGTCAGCGGCAGCTCCACCGCCGCCGCCTGCACGGGCAGCAGCGTTACCATGCACAGCGCTGCCAGCAGCGCCCCGATCCACTTTTTCATAGCGTTCCCTCCAAGCTTTTTTCTACGTGTATGCGCCGGGACAAGATGTTCATGCCCATTCGACAGAATTTCCGGTTGCAAAACCGTCACAGGTATGCTACAATAGCCCGGTGAAGTGAATGCAGGGTTGGTATATCGGTATTACAGCGGCTTCCCAAGCCGTTAAGGCGGGTTCGACTCCCGTACCCTGCTCCAAAAAGAAAGACACCCCTACGGGTGTCTTTCTTTTTGGAGCAGCACTTTTGCTGCGCAAAAGTGGTCGCCTGCGGACGGGTGATTGAACGCGAGTGGGGGAACCCGTCAAAGGTTTCCCCCTCACACTCCCCCTTCCTTGCGATGTGCGGGAGTGCGACAGCAAAACCTGTGGGCAGTCACAAAAAGAAACACCATCCGGATAGGATGGTGTTTTCTTTTTGGAATGCCGCGGGCAGGGTGGAACACGCTGCCTCGACCGGCGCGCAGCGCGTCAAACCGTTCCGTAGGGGACGGCGTCCCCGACGTCCCGTCAGCGCGGCGGTGCCGCGCTGGGAACGGATTCCCACGTCGCTTCGCGCCGCGAAGCAAGTGCCCTTGGGGTACTCCTCGGAATGACAGGGGCGAGGTTTATCGACAAGCTGAAGGAGCCATCCCTGTTGGGATGGCTCCTTCTTATATCTGCATATCACTCCGCGCTGGTCAGATGCAGGTGCTCGCCGCGCTGCTCCATGGGCACATAGTGCTCGTGGGTAGTCACGGCGCGGTAGGCCGGACGCATGATCCGGTGGCAGGTGACCACCTCCTCGATGCGGTTGGCGCACCAGCCGGCGATACGGGCGGAGGCGAACAGCGGCGTGAACACCTCCTCGGGGATGCCCAGCATGGTGTACACCAGACCGGAGTACATATCCACGTTGGCGCACATGGGCGTGTCGCTGCCCTTGCGCTCCATCACCAGCGGGATGCCGATCTCCTCCACCTTCTGCAGCAGGGCGAAATCATCGGCGTAGCCCTTCAGCTCCGCCATGCGCTGGGCGTACTTCTTCAGCAGCACGGCGCGGGGGTCGGACATGGTGTACACCGCGTGACCCAGTCCGTAGATCTTGCCGGAGCGGTCGCCGGCCTGCTTATCCAGCAGCTTGTTCAGATAGTCCCGGATGGAGCCGTCGTCGTGGGGATCCACGTTCTCCTTCACATACCGGAACATCTCCATGACCTTGGCGTTGGCGCCGCCGTGGAGCGGCCCCTTCAGGGAGCCCACAGCCCCGGCGATGGCGCTGTAGGTATCCGTGCCGCTGGAGGACATGGCGCGGCAGACGAAGGTGGAGTTATTGCCGCCGCCGTGCTCGGCGTGTACCATCAGCATCATATCCAGCAAGTGGGCTTCCTCGTCGGTGTAGCTCTTATCCGGGCGCATCATCCGCAGGAAGTTCTCCGCCGTGGACAGCTCCGGCACCGGGAAGTGGATGTGCAGGGAGTCGCCGTGGAAGTAGTGCCGCTGCACCGCGTAGGCGTTGGCTACGATGGACGGGAAATAGCCGATGAGCTTCACCGATTGCAGAAGCATGTTGTCAATGGACGTGTTGTCCGGGTCGGGATCGTAGGAGTACAGGCTCAGCACGCTGCGCGCCAGCTCGTTCATAATGTTGTGGCTGGGGTGGCGCATGATCATGCCCTCGGTGAACCCCTCCGGCAGCTTCCGCGCCTGGTTCATGATCTTGTCGAAGTAGGCCAGCTCGCTTCTGGAGGGCAGATAGCCCATCAGCAGCAGATACGCCACCTCCTCGAAGCCGAAGGTGCCCGCCTTCCGGTGGGCCTCCACGATGTCCGTCAGCTCGATGCCCCGGTAGTACAGGCGGCCCGGCGCGGGGAGGCGCTGGCCGTCCTGCATCAGATAGCCCTGCACGCTGCCCACCTTGGACACGCCCACCAGCACGCCGGTGCCGTCGCTGTTGCGCAGACCCAGCTTCACGTCGCCCCGGTAGTGATCCGAGCTGATGGCATACTGCTCCTGAATGCTGCGGCTCAGGGGGGTGGTATACTGCTTTAATATAGTGGTGTCTTTTTCGATCATGGCAAGATCGCTCCTTTCGCCGCAGCAGGCGGCTGTCGTTTCGTGAGATGATTATACGGCGGCACTCTCGATTTTGCAAGAGCGAATTTTATAAATTTCAGAATTTTTCTGTGAACGCCGCAAAAGAGGGGTGTTTGTGAAAGATTCTGCAAATAGAAACACGTCAACTTGCATAAATTTGATTTTCCCTCTTGCATTTTGCCGCAGGCGTGCTATACTGACTTCATTATCACGCGGGGTGCCGCGCCCCGCCATTCTGAACTTCCCGAAAGGGGTGGCTACATGATGATACAGCTGCACAACGGCGGCGTGGTCTGGCAGGACGGCGCCGTGCATCCGGCTCCCGCCGGCGGCGAGGCCGCGCGGGACAAGACCATGGCCTACCGCATCCTCCGCGCCCACAACACCGGCAGCGGCGACGGGCTGCTGCACCTGACATTCGACAGTCTCATCTCCCACGACATCACCTATGTGGGTGTCATCCAGACCGCCAAGGCCAGCGGCCTGAAGGAATTCCCGGTGCCCTATGTGCTCACCAACTGTCACAACAGCCTGTGCGCCGTGGGCGGCACCATCAACGCCGACGACCACGCCTTCGGCCTGTCGGCGGCGGTGAAGTACGGCGGCGACTATGTGCCCGCGAATCAGGCCGTCATCCACCAATACGCCCGGGAGCTGCTGGCCGGCTGCGGCAAAATGGTGCTCGGCTCCGACAGCCACACCCGCTACGGCGCGCTGGGCACGCTGGGCGTGGGCGAGGGCGGCGGCGAGATCGTCAAGCAGCTGCTGCGCAACACCTACGATCTGGCTGCGCCGCAAGTCATTCTGGTGCACGTCACCGGCAAGCCCCGCCACGGCGTGGGCCCCCACGATGTGGCCATCGCCCTGTGCGGCGCGGTGTACAAAAACGGCTTTGTGAAGAACAAGGTGCTGGAATTCGTGGGCGACGGCATCGGCGGCCTGAGCATGGACTACCGCATCGGCATCGACGTGATGACCACCGAGACAGCCTGCCTGACCTCCATCTGGGAGACGGACAGCGCCGTGGCGGACTATCTGGCGCTCCACGGCCGCGCCGATGACTTCGCGCCCCTGCATCCGGAGAACGGCGCGTACTACGACGGACTGATCGAACTGGATCTCTCCGCCATCGAGCCTATGGCCGCGCTGCCCTTCCACCCCTCCGAGGCGGTGACGCTGCGGGAGCTGATCGCCGACCCCGGCGACGTGCTCCGGGAGGTGGAGAAGCGCGCCGCCGCCCAGTTCGGCGGCAAGGTGCAGCTGCACCTGACCGACAAGGTGAAGGACGGCAAGCTCCGGGTGGAGCAGGGCGTCATCGCCGGGTGCGCCGGCGGCCTGTACGACAACATCGCCGCAGCCGCCGCCATTCTGGACGGCTGCGACGTGGGCAGCGGGAATTTCGACTTCTCCGTGTACCCGCCCTCCGTCCCCGTGGAGCTGGAGCTGGTGGAAAACGGCGTGACCTCCCGGCTGCTGCGGGCGGGCGCCGTGTGCAAGCCCTGCTTCTGCGGCCCCTGCTTCGGCGCGGGCGACGTACCCGCCAATGATGCCCTGTCCATCCGCCACACCACCCGCAACTTCCCCAACCGGGAGGGCTCCAAGCCCGGCGACGGTCAGCTGTCCGGCGTGATCCTCATGGACGCCCGCTCCATCGCCGCCACCGCACGGAACCACGGCGTGCTCACCTCCGCGGCAGACGTGGACTATGACGAGCCGGCTCCCGTGAAGCGCCGGTTCGATGCCTCCGTGTACGACAAGCGGGTGTACCGGGGCTTCGGCCATCCCCAGCCGGACGCGCCGCTGCAATACGGCCCCAACATCGCGGAGTGGCCGGCCATCCCCGCCCTGTCCGACGATCTGCTGCTGCAGGTGGCCTCCGTCCTGCGGGATGAGGTCACCACCACCGACGAGCTGATCCCCTCCGGCGAGACGTCCTCCTACCGCTCCAACCCCATGAAGCTGGCGCAGTTTACCCTGTCCCGCCGCGACCCGGACTATGTGCCCCGCGCCAAGGCCGCTGCCGCGCTGGAGGCGCTCCGCGCCGCCGGACACGCCGGGGAGGACGACACCCTGTCCGCCGCCCTGAAAGCGCTTGGCCTGACGGCGGAGGACGCGCAGCGCCTGCACATCGGCTCCGTGCTGTTCGCCAACAAGCCCGGCGACGGCTCCGCCCGGGAGCAGGCGGCCTCCTGCCAGCGGGTGCTGGGCGGCAGCGCCAATATCTGCTACGAGTTCGCCACCAAGCGCTATCGCTCCAACTGCGTCAACTGGGGCATCCTGCCCTTCACGCTGGCGGCGGGCGACCCCTTCGACGGCGCGCCCGGCGACTTCATCTACGTCCCCCGTGTCCGGGAGAAGCTGGCCGCCGGCGACGAGGTATTCTCCGCTGTGCTGCTCCGCGGCGGCGAAAAGAGGGACATGACACTCTATCTGAAGAACACGGACGCTCAGGAGCGTGAGCTGCTGCTCCGGGGCTGCCTTATCAACTACTACGCAGCCAAGAACGAGGAACGCCATGGATAAGATCAGAATGCCCAACGCCATCGCCGAGCTGGACGGCGACGAGATGACCCATGTCCTGTGGGGCACGATCAAGAAAGAGCTGGTAGAGCCCTTCGTGGAGCTGAACACGGAGTATTACGACCTGTCCCTGCCCAACCGGGACAGGACGGAGGACGCCGTGACCCGTCAGGCCGCGGACGCCATCAAGCGTCTGAAGGTGGGCGTCAAGTGCGCCACCATCACCCCCAATTTCCAGCGGCAGGAGGAGTACGGCCTCCGCCAGCTGTGGAAATCCCCCAACGCCACCGTCCGGGCGGCGCTGGACGGCACCGTGTTCCGCGCGCCCATCCTGCTCAGCCGCATCAAGCCCGTGGTGGCCTGCTGGGAAAAGCCCGTGACCATCGCCCGCCACGCCTACGGCGATCTGTACAAGGCGGTGGAGTACCGGGTGCCCGGCGCGGCCAGGGCCGAGCTGGTGGTCACGGACGAAAACGGCGCGGAGCTGAGCCGCCAGACCGTCTATGATTTCAAAGGTCCCGGCGTGGTGCAGGCCATGCACAACCGGGATGACTCCATCCTCTCCTTCGCCCGCTGCTGCTTCACCTACGCCCTGTCCGTGAAGCAGGACGTGTGGTTCGGCGTGAAGGATACCATCTCCAAGGACTACGACCAGACGTTCAAGCTGCTGTTCCAGCAGGTCTATGACGAGGAGTACAAGACCGCCTTTGAAGCCGCCGGGCTGCACTACCGCTACGGACTTATCGACGACATCGCCGCCAAGGTCATCCGCAGTAAGGGCGGCATGGTCTGGGCGTGCAAGAACTACGACGGCGACGTGATGAGCGACCTCATCGCCGCCGCCTCCGGCTCCCTGCCCATGATGACCAGCGTGCTGGTGTCCCCGGACGGCTGCTTTGAGTACGAGGCCGCCCACGGCACCGTCACCGATCATTTCTACCGCTGGCGGCGGGGCGAGAAGGTCTCCACCAACCCGCTGGCCACCATGTTCGCCTGGGCGGGCGCCCTGCGCAAGCGGGGCGAGCTGGACGGCATCCCCGCGCTGGGGCACTTCGCCGACTGCCTGGAGCGGGCGGGACTGGACGTGTTCGAGGAGGGACATTTCTCCGAGGATCTGGCCATGCTCTGCGACCCTGCCGACTATACCGACAGCCCCGACAACGACACGCTGATCGCCCTGATCCGCGCGCGTCTGGAGCAGCTGCTGAACGCGTGATGCCGCGCAAAACATTGCCTTGCGCCGCGGCGGGAAATGTGCTACAATACGCCGTGGGCACGCGGGTATGGCGGAATTGGCAGACGTGCAGGATTTAGGTTCCTGTGCCGCGAGGCGTGTGGGTTCGACCCCCACTACCCGTACCAGAAAAAAGAGGCATCCGTCCGGATGCCTCTTTTTTGCTGCTGCGGCACTATCGAAAAAACTTTTCCCTATCGGAAACTCCTTCTTGCTTTTTATTGAATCATTCGATAAACTGTATGGTGACTGATAAAAAACACGGAGGTACTCCCCCATGAAGCAACTGAATCGCCGGGTCTACGCCATCGTCGGCGTCATCGTCCTGCTGTTCGCCGGACTTGTGTACGCATGGAGCGTGCTGTCCACCCCCATCGCCGCGGAGTTCACCGGCTGGACGAAGGCGCAGCTGAGCCTGACGTTCACGCTGGTGATGATCCTGTTCTGCATCGGCTCCCTGCTGTGCGGCCTGCTGGCCGGTAGGCTCAGCGCCAAAAACGCCGTGCGGCTGGGCGCGGTGCTGTTTCTGGCCGGTTTCTACATCGCCAGCCGCTGCCAGACGCCGCTGACACTGTATCTGGGCTTCGGCGTGCTGTGCGGCCTGGGCTCCGGCCTGAGCTACAACGCCGTCATGAGCACCATGGTCAAGTGGTTCCCGGACAAGCCCGGCCTGATCTCCGGCGTGCTGCTGATGGGCTTCGGCGGCGGCAGCTTCCTCATCGGCAAGCTCTATCAGGCGTGGACGCCCGCCGGCATCGGCGGCTGGCGCACCAGCTTTGTGGTGATGGGCATCGTGTGCTTCGCGGTGCTGGCGGTATGCTCCTTCTTCTTTGTGGCGCCCGGCGCGGACTTTGCGGCTCCGGCGGGCAAGGGCGGTAAGGCCGCCGTCCGTCCCGCGGCGGCGGACATCAAGCCGGTGGAGATGCTGAAAAAGCCCACCTTCTGGCTCTACTACGTCTGGGCTATCGCCGTCAGCGCCGCCGGTCTTGCCCTGATCTCTCAGGCCAGCGGCGTGGTGTGGGAGGCCAGCGCCGACCAGACCGCCGCGTCCGTGGCCACCATCGTGGGGCTGATCTCCATCTGCAACGCCCTGGGCCGTGTGCTGTTCGGCGGCATGTACGACAAGTACGGCCGCAGCCTGTCCATGCAGCTGGTCAACGGTCTGTTCATCGTCACCTCCGTGGTGCTGCTGCTGGCCATGTCCGGCCGCAGCGTGGCGGTGGTCATCGCGGGCTTCGTGCTGGGCGGTCTGGCCTATTCCGGCGTCACACCCACCAACTCCGCCTTCTGCCGCGCCTATTTCGGCGCCGCCCACTATCCGGTGAACTTCCCGCTGATCAACAGCAACCTGATCTTCGCCAGCTTCGGCAGTACCATCTCCGGCGCGCTGTATGACGCCGCCGGCTCTTACAGCAGCACGTTCTTCCTCATCATCGGCCTGGCCGTGGTGGGCGTGCTCTGCTCGCTGGCCATCTCGGTCATCGACCGGAAAAACCGCGCATAACAGAAGCGCCCCCTGCCATCCGGCAGGGGGTGCTTCTGCTTATATCTATCACTTATAATAGTCCGTCTCGTCGGTCAGCGCCATGGGCAGGCCGTTGTGATACACCGGCAGCGTCTGGAACTTGAAGCGGCTGGCGCGGTGCAGGGCGTCGATGCGCTCCTTGATATCCGCGTCCACCACGCCCCAGCGGACATACTCGTTCACCGCATGGTAGGTAAAGCCCAGATTGTCCTCATCCGTCTTGCCGGTCAGCCCATCGGACGGCGGCTTGATGAGGAACTTCTCCGGCAGACCCAGCTGCCGCCCCAGCGCCACCACCTCCTCGGTGGTGTACATCCCCAGCGGGGAGAAGGCGCCGGCGCTGTCGCCGTAGATGGTGCAGTAGCCCACCCAGTCCTCGCTGAGATTGCTGGTATTGATGACAATGCCGCCGGGCAGGGACTGCGCCACGGCGTACAGCGTAGCCATGCGGATGCGGCTGGGCAGATTCACCGTGGTCTGGCGGGAGGGCGTCAGCCCGGCTCTCTCCATTTCACCCAGCACGCCCTGCACGGCGTCGTGGATGTTGATGGTGGTGTGGGGCAGGTTCAGGTGCTCCACCAGCGCCTGCGAATAGTCGATGTCCGGCTGCACGCCGTCGGGCATCAGCACGCCGTACACGTTCTCCCGGCCATAGGCGGCCACAGCCAGCGCCGCCACGGTGGAGCTGTCCTTGCCGCCGGAGATGCCGATAACGGCGGTCTTGCCGCGGCAGGCGGACATCTGCTCCGCCATCCATTCCAGCAGCCCGGCCAGCTGCATCTGGGGGTTAAAATCCATGTGATATACCTCCCGCTCTCAATTTTGATGGTTTATTCTACAACGTCGCGGGAGATTTTGCAAGGGCTATCCCAGCAGCGCCGCCACTTCCTCCGCCGACAGACCGGGCTGCAGCGCCAGCGTCAGGCTCCGGCCGATGAGCCGCCCCAGCTCCCGCACCCGGCTGTCGATATCCCGGGGCGTGACGAACAGGCCGGTGGGCGCATCATCCTCCTGCCCGCACAGCGCCGCGCCGTCGATGACCGTGGGCACGCCCAGCGCGATGACCGGCACGCCCAGCGCCGCCGCGTCCACCGCCTTGCGGTGATTGCCCACGCCGCTGCCCGGCGTCAGCCCTGCGTCCGACAGCTGCACCGTGGCGCAGAGCCGGTGACGGCTGCGGGCGGCCAGCGCGTCCACGGCGATGACCACTGTCGGACGGATATGGGACACGGCGCCCCGGATCAGCTCCAGCGTCTCCACGCCGGTCTGCGCCAGCACGCCGGTGCGCAGCGCCGCCACGGAGCGCAGATGGCCGAACCGCCGGGGCATGGCATCCACCATGTGGCGCGTCACCAGCAGGTGCGTCAGCGCCTCCGCGCCCACGGCGTCCGGGGTCATGGCCTCGTTGCCCAGCCCCACCACCAGCGCCGTGTCCCGCGCCGCCAGGGGCGGCAGCAGCGCGCGCAGCTCCCCGGCCAGACACTGTGCCGCCCGGCCGGTCAGCTCCTCCTGCCGGGCGAGACAGGGGCGCAGGTCGATGGTGACATACCGCCCCACCGGGCGGCCTATAGCCCGCGCCCCGGCGGGACTGGCTACCCGGATGCAGGTGACGGGACAGCCGCAGCGCAGGCTCTCCCGCAGCTGCACGCCGCTGTCCGGGGCAAAAAGACGGCCTCCGGCGGACAGCTCCTCCGCCGTTTCCACCGTCAGATCGGTGCGTGACAGGTTCATAATAGTGGCTGACGCTCCCTTCTGAGCACAAAATATTGTGGCTTTTGGGTAGCATGACCGGGCAAAAGGCTTTTATACAAATTTCGCCGTAGAAATTACAAAAAAGTCTTGCATTTTTCAAACAAAGATGCTAAAATATCATCCTGCGTGGAAGTTTATATTTTCACCGCACAAAAAATTCATGTCGGGGAGGTGTTTGGTTTGCCGAATATCAAGTCTGCTAAGAAGCGTGTTCTGGTGGCAGAGACGAGAAATGCTCGCAACAAAGCCAATAAGTCCGCACTGAAGACTGCTATCAAGAAGTTCGAGGCTGCTGCCGTTGAAGGCAATCGCACCGAGGCCGAGGGCACTTACAAGGTGGCGGTCAAGGCGATCGATAAGGCCGCTGCGAAGGGTCTGCTGCACAAGAACAACGCAGCCCACAAGAAGAGCGCGCTGACGCTGAAGCTGAACAACATTGGCTGATGAACCAAACTCAACGGGTATCCGAAAGGATGCCCGTTTTGCTTTGGCTGAAAAGACCGGCTTGTCAGGATGCCTGACAAGCCGGTCTTTTTGTATGTCATCGTACCTGGCCGCTGCCCAGAACGACGTATTTATAGGTGCTCAGCTCGTCCAGCCCCATGGGGCCCCGGGCGTGGAGCTTCTGGGTGGAAATGCCCATCTCACAGCCCAGCCCGAACTCCCCGCCGTCGGTGAAGCGGGTGGAGGCGTTGACGTACACGGCGGCGCTGTCGGTGCCGCTGACGAACACCTCCGCCGCGGCGGGATCCTCGGTGACGATAGCCTCGCTGTGGCCGGTGGAGTGGGTCAGGATGTGCGCCACGGCCTGCTCCACGCTGTCCACCACGGCTACGGCCAGAATGTAGTTGAGGAACTCCGTGTCAAAGTCCCGTTCTCCGGCGGGTGTGCCGGGGATGATGGCGGCGGCGCGTTCGTCCAGCCGCAGCTCCACCGGCGTCTTGCCGGCGGCGGCGCGGTCGTCCACCAGCCGCTTTTTCAGCCGGGGCAGGAATTCCGCCGCCACGGCGCTGTGTACCAGCAGCACCTCCTCGGCGTTGCACACGGAGGGACGGCTGGTCTTGGCGTTCTCCACGATGGCCAGCGCCTTGTCCAGATCGGCGGCCTTGTCCACGTAGACGTGGCAGATGCCGGTGCCCGTTTCGATGCAGGGCACGGACGCGCCCTCCACGCAGGCGCGGATCAGCCCTGCGCCGCCCCGGGGGATCAGCAGATCCACCAGACCCTTGGCGGTCATGATGTCAGTGGCGGACTGGTGGGTGATATCGTCCACGATGTTCAGTATCTCCGGGTCGCCGCCGCCCTGCGCGATGCCGGATTTCAGCGCCTTCACGATGGCACAGGCGGAGCGGTGCGCCTCCTTGCCGCTGCGCAGCACGCAGACGTTGCCGGACTTCACCGCCAGCGCCGCCGCGTCGGAGGTGACGTTGGGGCGGCTCTCGTAGATAATGGACACCAGACCCAGCGGCACCTGCACCTTCCGCACCACAAGGCCGTTGGGACGGTGTACCTCCGAGAGAACGCGGCCGGTGTGGTCGGGCAGGGCGGCGATGGCGCGGACGCCCTCGGCCATGCCCGCCAGCCGGTCGTGATCCAGCCGCAGGCGATCCAGCATCACGTCGTTGATATGGCCGCGGGCGGCGGTCATATCGGCGTCGTTTTCCGCCAGAATGTCATCCTCGGCGGCCATAAGTGCCTCCGCCATGGCCAGCAGGATGCGATTCTTGGCCGTCTCGTCCAGCGCGGCCAGACTGCCCCGGGCGGCGCGGGTCTTTTTCAGAATGTCAAGGGTGGTCATGATTCAGCACTCCTTTGCCAGAAACCGGGTGCCCACGGGCTTCCCGTCTACGATGTCGTACAGCAGCGCGGGCTTGCTGCCGTTGGCGATGACCATTTCGCAGCCGGCGGCGGTGACGATCTGCGCCGCCTTCAGCTTGGTGGCCATGCCGCCGGTGCCCAGACTGCTGCCGCTGCCGCCGCCCAGAGCCAGAATGTGCTCGTCCACGGCGGGGACGGTGGAGATCAGATGGGCGTTGGCGTCCTTGTGGGGGTCGCCGTCGTACAAACCGTCGATATCGCTGAGCAGGATCAGCAGGTCGGCGTGTACCGCCGCCGCTACGATAGCGGACAGGGTGTCGTTCTCGCCGATGGTGTTCTCCACGCCCACCTCGTCGGTGGCCACGGTGTCGTTCTCGTTGATCACGGGCAGCGCGCCCAGCTCCAGCAGCCGGAAAATGGTGTTGCGCATGTTGCGGCTGCGCTGCTCGCTGCGGACATCCTCGCCGGTGAGCAGCACCTGCGCCACCGTGTGGTTGTATTCATTGAACAGCTTGTCGTAGGTGTACATCAGCTCGCACTGACCCACGGCGGCTGCGGCCTGCTTGGTGGGCATGTCCGCCGGGCGGCCGGGCAGATTCAGCTTGCCCACGCCCATGCCGATGGCGCCGGAGGACACCAGAATGATCTCGTGCCCGGCATTTTTCAGGTCACTGAGCACCTTGCACAGCGCCTCCATCCGCTGGATATTCAGCCGCCCGGTGGCGTGCGCCAGCGTGGAGGTGCCGACCTTTACGGTGATACGCATATCAAAACCCTCCTTCGGGTGATTATTTGGAGCCATTATACTACGAAACGCCGGAGATGGAAAGTAAAATTTTCCTTGACAGGTGCTAAGACGCATGTTATGCTAACTGTACTAACACGCATAATACACTTGATACGGAAAGGAGCGTGGGGCACATGATCGTGCTGGACTACCGGGACAGCCGTCCCCTGTACCAGCAGGTGAAGGACAGTCTGCGGCGCATGATGCTGACAGGACTGCTGGAGCCGGACGAAAAGCTGCCGTCGGTGCGGAGTCTGGCCACACAGCTGGCCATCAACCCCAACACCATCCAGCGGGCTTACGCGGAGCTGGAAGCGGAGGGGTACATCTACTCCGTAGCGGGCAAGGGGAGCTTTGTCTCCGCCGGAGACGGTGAGCACGCCCGGCGCATAGCGGAGCTGACGCAGCAGCTGCGGCCGCTGGTGGAGGAGCTGAAAAGCCTCGGCTGCACACAGGCGCAGCTGCTGGCACTGTGGGAAGGAGGAGATGAGGTATGATCGAGGTAAAAAACGTCGTCAAGAGCTTTGACGGCTTCCGGGCGCTGGACGGCCTGAACATGACGGTGCCCCACGGTGCGGTGTACGGGCTGGTGGGGCCCAACGGCGCGGGCAAGTCCACCATCATCCGCCATCTGGCGGGCATCTACCGGCAGGACAGCGGCGACGTGCTGGTGGACGGCCAGCCGGTGTATGAAAACACCGCCGTGAAGCGGCGCATGGCCGTCATCGGCGACGACTGGTACTATTTCCCCCAGAGCGGCATCCGGGAGATGGCGAAGTTCTATGCAGGGCTGTATCCCGCCTTCAGCTGGGAGCGCTACCAAAAGCTGAAGGAGGTGTTCCCGCTGGACGAGAAGCTGATGCTGCGCCGCATGTCCAAGGGTATGCAGAAGCAGGCGGCCTTCTGGCTGACGGTGTGCTGCATGCCGGAGTATCTCATTCTGGACGAGCCGGTGGACGGCCTTGACCCGGTGATGCGGCGGCAGGTATGGTCGCTGCTTCTGGGCGACGTGGCCGAGCGGGGCACCACGGTGCTGGTGTCCAGCCACAACCTGCGGGAGCTGGAGGACGTGTGCGACCATGTGGGCATCCTGAACCACGGAAAGGTGCTGCTGGAGCGGAGCCTCAGCGACCTGCAGGACAACACGGTGAAGCTGCAGGTGGCCTATCAGGGCGTGACGGAGCCGCCGCTGCCGGCGGAGCTGAACATCCTGCACCGCAGCCATGTGGGGCGGGTGTACACCTATATCATCCGGGGCAGCAGCCGGGAGATCATGCGCCGGATGCAGATCACCGAGCCGGTGCTGCCGGAATCCATCCCGCTGACGCTGGAGGAGATATTCATTTACGAACTGGGAGGTGTGGATTATGCCGCGAAAGACATCCTTCTGTAACGCCGCGCTGCTGCGCAGCGATATAAAGCGCTACTGGCCGCTGCTGTTTTTGTATGTGGCCGTGTGGGTGGTGATCCTTCCCATGCAGATACTGTCGGCGAGCCGGCAGTGCGACGGCGTGGCGGATGGCATCATGACCGTGCTGCAGCTGCAGCAGCACAACGTCATTATCCAGTCCATACCCGCCTCCGTGGTCATGTCCCTGCTGTTCGGCTGCTTTGCGGCCATGGCGGTGTGGTCGTACCTGATGTCCGGCCGCACCGTGGGGCTGATGCACGCCCTGCCGGTGACACGGACACAGGCATTTTTCTCCCACATCCTCTCCGTGCTGGGAGCGCTGACGGCGGGGAACGTGCTGATCTTCCTGCTGACCGCTCTGTGCAGCGCCGGCTTCTCCTACGTGGACTGGACGGCGCTGGGCACGTGGCTGCTGCTGACGGAGCTGATGGCGCTGTTCTTCTTCGCGCTCGGCTCCCTGTGCGCCATGGTCACGGGATGGCTGCTGGCGGTGCCGGTGCTCTACGGCGCGATGAACGTCGTCGCCCTCCTGCTGTACGCGGTGATAAGCACGATGACGCAGATGTTTTACTTCGGCTACAGCAGCAGCGACATTCCGGAGTTCATCACCTGGCTGACACCGGTGGGTCGGATCTGGGATGCCGTGGCCAACGGCGGCGCCCAGCCCGTCGAAGTGCAGTTCCGCGAGCCCATCGGCACCCAAACCTATCACCGCTTCCAGCTGCCGGCCTCCGCCTTCTCCACCTGTATCATCTACGCCGCGGTGGGCATCGCGCTGCTGGCGCTGGTGTGGTGGCTGTATAAAAAGCGCCCCAGCGAGACGGCCGGCGACGCTATGTCCTTCCGGTGGCTGCAGCCCATCGCCCGGTGGAGTATCGGACTGTGCGGCGGCTGGGGTCTGGGCCTGTTCCTGAACTATGTGATACTGGGCAGCAGCAGCTTTGCCGGTCTGCTGATCTGCCAGCTGGTCATGGGCGTGATCTGCTTCTTCGCCGCCCAGATGCTGCTGAAAAAGAAATTCCGCATTTTCACCAGCCGCTGGTGGGTGGAAACGCTGGCGCTGGTGCTGACCCTGCTGGCGGTGACGCTGTGCATCAAGCTGGACATCACCGGCTATCAGCACCGCGTCCCGGACGCGGAGGACGTTACCTCCGTCCGCTTCAGCGCCAGCTATGCGGATTTCACCACCGACGATCCCGCAGCGGTGGAGAGCGTGATCTCCCTCCACCGTGCCATTCTGGAGCAGTACGATGAGACAGGCGAAAGGCTGGAGAACCGAACCTATCCGGACACGGAGGACGGCCCGATCACCCGCTATGTGCGTGTGGACTACCAGCTGCGGAACGGCACGAGTCTGCGTCGTGAGTGGAGGGTATCGATCGTCAACGGCTCCGATATCCACCGGCTGATGACCCAGCTGGTGAGCCGCACCGACTGCCGGGAGTCCCTTATGGGTCTGGATTCCCTGTGGAAATATGGCGGCGTGAGCAACGTGGCGGGCGGCTACGTCAGCCAGTACGAGACCGGCGCGTTTGCGGATCTGACCCGCCAGCAGGCGCAGGATCTGGTGTCCCATGCGCTGGCGGACGCCGCCAACAGCCGCACACCCATCGACCCCCTGCGCGACGTTATGTACAACAGCACCAACCTTGACATTGAGATACACATGAACGCCAACGGAAAAACCGTCTCCCTTCCCCTCGGTGTCCCCGACTTCGCCGTGGAGACGAAGGCCTTCCTCGACGCGCTGGAATTCGAGGAGCCGGTGGACGGCGGCAGCGATGTGCCGAAGTGCTACGACGACTACGACGAGCCTGCCGCCCACGCCGTTGATGAGATCATATACGATTGAATAAGCGCAGTCCCCCGGCGAAAGGCCGGGGGACTGTGTGTTTTTCGGATGGAAGCCGTCCGGGGCGGGCTTGCTTACCGCAGGCCGGCGGCCTGCATGATGGCCTCGATGGGCTCGATGGGCTGGCTGCCCCAGGTGATCTCCACACCTGCGCAGCCGGCGCTGTCCAGCATGTCGCGGGCTTCGTCCGTCAGCAGTTTCTGGTAGGCGTCGTCCACCATCTCCAGCTTTTGCAGATACTCGGTCAGTCCGTCGTTTTTGGCGGCCAGCCATGTGGAGGCAGCTTCGCCGATCTCATCCGCGCCGAGGCCGGTGTTCATGCCCCAGTCGATCAGTTGGACGGCGGCCTGCACCGCGCGCAGCGATGAGCCGGACACGCCCACCGTCACCGTCTCGTCGATCTCGTCCAGAATGGCCAGCTTCAGCACCGGCGGCACGTCCGCCATAGCGTCCGGTTCGCCGGAGGTGGAGCAGGTCACGCCCTCTGCGCCGACGGTCACATACAGCGTCCCCTTTGCAATGTCGTAGAAGAAGGATGCCTCCTCCAGCAGCGTATCGTCCGATCCGCTGGCGCCGACGGTGAAGAGCACGGAGCGGTTCTCCTCCTGCGACAGCTTTGCGATGTCCTCGCCCGCGAAGATCCATTCACCGGACTTCAGCGGCGTGCCGTCGGCGTTTTCGCACACCTTTGTAAAGCTGTCGCTGTTCAGATAGACGGCGTAGGCATCGTCACGCTCCAGCCTGACGTATATGCCCTCCTTTTTGGTATCCGCAGGCGCGTCCTGCGCCGGGGTAAGGCCGGTGCAGCCCGTCATAAGGGCGGCGGCCAGCAGTAGGGCTGCGATCAGCAGCAAGGTCAACTTTTTGCAATGCTTCATGGTTTCTCCTTTTCCCTGTGGTTTTTGCGGTCTGCGTCAGAAGATAACAGACGCAGTACAGGCCGTTTTCCGGTCTGTGCTGCGTCTGAGCGTCTGCCGTATGATTATATCTCTCTGCGCGAAAATGTCAAGGGCAATACCGCATAATGGGACAAGAGCGCAGAATTTCCGCAAAGCGCCGCAGCTTTCATTGTGCGGTGCTGCCCAAGAGCTGACCGGCCTGCATCCAGAGCGTCATGGCTGCCAGCAGGATGGCCAGAAAGCCGAAGCTGATGGCGGAGAACAGCCCCATGAACCGCCCCGTCTGCCCCTTGACGTGCTTTGTGTACTCCCGGAAGGTGATGAGGCTGGCCAGCGACGCCACCAGCGTCCCCGCGCCGCCGATGTTCACGCCCACCAGCAGCCCCTGATAGTCATCGGTGAACCGGCTCAGCAGGATGGCCGCCGGCACGTTGCTGATGACCTGACTGGTCAGCGCCGCCACCGGCATGACCCCGTGGGTCAGCAGCTGGCGGAACAGCTGACGCACCGGCTCGATCCGCGCCATGTTGCCGGAGAAGGTGAAGAACGCCGCGAATGTCACCAGCAGCCCCCAGTCCACGCCCAGCAGCGCCCGGCGATCCAGCACCAGCAGCGCCGCCGCGATGACCGGCAGCCCCAGCCAGTAGGGGATGCCCCGCAGCACCATAGCCACCGCCACGCAGAACAGCACGCCGTATATCACGGCGCGGCGCTTGTCCGGCAGCGTCTCCTGCCGGGGGACGGTCAGGCTCTCACGCGGCAGGAACAGGCAGCACAGCAAAATCAGCGCCGTGGACAGCAGGAACGGCGGCAGCATGATGGCCAGGAACTCCCCGTTGGGGATGTTGTAGTAATTGAACAGATACAGGTTCTGGGGATTGCCGAAGGGCGTCAGCATACCGCCCAGATTGGCGGCGCAGTTTTGCAGGATGAATGTCAGCGCCGTCCATTTCGTCTGGCCTGTGCTCTCCAGCACGAACCAGCTCAGGGGCAGAAACGTCAGCAGCGCCGTGTCGTTGGTCAGCAGCATGGAGCCCGCCAGCGTGATGGACACCAGCGCCGTCACCGCGCCCCGGGTGGTGTGGAACACCTGCACCAGCTTCTGCGCCAGCAGGGGGAACAGTCCTATGCCCCGCAGAGCGCCCACCACCGCCAGCACGCACAGCAGGCAGGACAGCGTTTTTACGTCGTAATAGCCCAGATAGTCCGCATCCGGCGGCACAAACACCGCCGTCACCGCCGCCGCCAGCACCGCGATCACCGGCATGGCGTTGGCCTTGCACCATTGCAACAGCTTCATAGACACCTCGCACAGCCCTTACAGGGCGAAAAATCCAACGGCTGTTACATTAGCATATTTTTCCCTGCGGGTCAAGCGTTCTGCTCCGGTCTGTGCGGCGCGGCATGGGCGCACCTCCGCACGTCAGGCTGCGGCGTCCCTGCCGGCTGACAGCGCCACCTCCGTGCCGTTGTTCACCTCGATGCGGTAGCCGCCGGGGTTGTATACATCCGTTCCGTTGCCCCGGAAGCGGCAGTCATCCAGCGCCGCATAGGAGTGCGGCGGCAGGCACAGAAGCTCCAGCGCCGTGGTGTTGTTCAAAAAGTCGATGCGCCTGATGGTATATGTATAGGAGTTGCTGTACGCGGAGTCATACCGCGCGCCCACCCCGTTGCCGCCGATATACCCGCCGTGGAGATAGACCCAGCCGCCGTTCACGGCCAGCGCGCCCACGTCCCAGCCGGTTACGCGGCAGTTCTCCAGATAGGTGGGCGCTCTGGCGGTCACGCCGGTTCCGCTCCCATCCCCCTCAAAGCTGACCTCCGAAAAGCGGACGTAGGCGTGGCACCGCTCCGTGTCGCTCAGGGGCGTCACCGTCACCGGCGCGGCGAAGGCGGTGCCGCTGCCCTTCAGCGTGACCGCGCAGCCCACCGACACCGGCGCGTCATAGGTCACGTCCGGCAGCTCCACCGTGATGGACGTGTCCGCGTCGTACTCCTCCGCCAGCCGATCCAGCAGCGCCTGCAGCTCCTGCGCCGTTTCCAGCGGCGCGTCCTCCGGTGTGATGCGCAGCGCCTGCTGCTCCTCAAATTCCACGGTCATGGTCAGGTGCAGCACGTCGCCGCTCTTCATGCGCAGCGTCCAGACCACCTCGTTGTGGGTGCAGGTGGGATCCGCGCGCAGCCGCCGGTACAGCAGCGCCGGGGACTCCGGTGTTTCCTCCTCCGCGTCCCACAGCTTCACCCGGCTCACGCCCTCCGGCGCGGTGACGGTCACGTCCCAGCTGTCCAGCAGCGCGGCGAAATCCTCCGCTGCGTAGTCCTGGGTCACGGCGTCCTCCACCATGACGGTGGCGGGGAAGTCCACCGTTCCGCCCGCCGGGATCAGCTCCGAGCGATACCCCACCGGGTCGGTACGGCCCTCGATGGACGGCGTCACAGCCGTGAACACATGGTACTCCCGCCCGTCCGCGCCGGTGTAGTAGGTCTGGCAGGCGGCCAGATAGGGATCGGCGGCGGCCTGCACCGCATCTTCCTTGCCCGCCGTGTCCTCCGGCGGCGTGTCGCCCGGCCTGCTCAGCCACAGCACCACGGCGGCAGCCGCTGCGATGACCGCCGCCAGCAGCAGCCAGCGGCTCCGCCGGTGTCCGGCGCGGGGCAGGGCGATGACCCGCCGCTGCGCCAGCGTAGCGGTGCAGTGGGGGCAGAAGGATGCGTCCTGCGCCAGCGGCGCGCCGCAGTGGGGGCATTTCTTATCCGTTTTCGTCATGTCCGTCACAGCGCCTCCCGCAGCTCCTGCACCGAGTGGTACCGCTGCTCCGGGCTGGTCATGGTGCAGCGCTGCACCACCCGCCCGGCGTGACCCGCCGCCAGCTGCCGGGAGGGATGCTGCCCGGTGAGCATCACATTCAGCAGCACGCCCAGCGAATAGATGTCCGCCCTGCCGTCCGTCTGGGACAGGCCGAACTGCTCCGGCGCGGCGTAGCCGGTGGTGCCCAGCACCACCGTGTCCGCCGTGCCCTCGGGTTTGATGATCCGGCTGGCGTCAAAGTCGATGAGCACCGCCTGATCGCCCCGCAGGATCACGTTGCTGTCCTTCACGTCCCGATGCACCGCGCCCAGCGAGTGCAGTACCCACAGCGCCGCGCACACGTCCTCCGTCACCCGTCTGGCCTCCGGCCACGAGAGCACGCCGCCCTCCAGCAGGAACGTCAGGGTGTCGCCCTGCACGTATTCCTCCAGCACGGCCACCTGCCCGTCCCGCTCCGCCACCTCCTCGATGCGGGGCAGATACGGGCAGTCCACCGTCAGCAGCTTGCGGTACACCTCGGCGCTGCCGGTGAAGCGGCGGAATATGTAGCGCTTGCCGGTGCCGCGGTGCCGCAGCAGCGTCACGCTGCCCCGCGCGCCCCGCTTCAGCAGCCGCACCTCCTCAAAATATGTCTCCACATCCCGCAAAAAAGTGTCGTACACGGAAACTTTCCCCTTTCCCGATAGCGATTTTCCCCAAAGGCTATGCAGCCAGCATATTGTTTTTCTCTTAAAAATTTACTATTATATTACATGATATCGCATATTGTTGTAAAGGTGTAATTACGGAATGAACGAGAAAAACACAGATACCCTCCAGCAGGAACTGATGAGCACCAACAATCTGGATCGTTTCCTGACGGAAAACGACGCCAGCTTTCGTGACGTCCCTCTGCAGGAGGCCATCCAGCGCATTTTTGACGAAAAGGGCATGTCCAAGGCGCAGCTGGCCAAGCAGTCCGGCATCAGCGAGGTCTATCTGCACCAGCTGTTCTCCGGCCGCCGCTTTCCGTCCCGCAGCCGCCTGCTGTGCCTGTGCTTCGGGCTGGGCGCCACGGTGGACGAGGCGCAGTCCCTTTTGCAGCAGGCGCGTCACGCGCCGCTGTACTCCCGCGACCGGCGGGACGCCATCATCATCTTCGCTCTCAGCCACCACATGACACTTTTCGAGGTCAACGACAAGCTGTTCACCGAAAATCTGGATACACTCTGCTGATGACCGACAGGGGAGGCGGGGGAGGAAAAAAGAAGCACCTTGCGGTGCTTCTTTTCGTTTACTTTTTGATCTCGCCGTTGGCGGCAGCGGTGAGGTACGCGTTGATGAACCCGTCGATGTCGCCGTCCATCACCGCCTGGATGTTGCCCATCTCGTAGCCGGTGCGGGTGTCCTTGGCCAGCGTGTAGGGCATGAACACATAGGAGCGGATCTGGCTGCCCCACTCGATCTTCATCTGCACGCCCTTCAGATCGCTGATCTTTTCCGCGTGCTGCTGCAGCTTCAGCTCCGCCAGCTTCGCCCGCAGCATCTTCATGGCGTTGTCGCGGTTCTGGAACTGGCTGCGCTCCGTCTGGCAGAACACCACGATGCCCGTGGGCAGGTGGGTCAGGCGCACGGCGGAGGACGTCTTGTTGATGTGCTGGCCGCCTGCACCGCTGGAACGGCAGGCCTGCATTTCGATGTCCTCCGGACGGATCTCGATCTCGCTGTCGTCGTCCAGCTCCGGCATGACCTCCAGCGCGGCGAAGCTGGTCTGCCGCCGGGCGTTGGCGTCAAAGGGGCTGACGCGCACCAGCCGGTGTACGCCATTCTCGCTCTTGAGGTAGCCGTAGGCGTTCTCGCCCTCGATGAGGATGGTGGCGGACTTGATGCCCGCCTCGTCGCCGGCCTCGTAGTCCATCAGCTGATAGGTGTAGCCGTGGCGCTCCGCCCAGCGGGTGTACATGCGGTAGAGCATCTCCGTCCAGTCCTGCGCCTCGGTGCCGCCAGCGCCGGCGTGGAAGGTGAGAATGGCGTTGTTGGCGTCATATTCACCGCTGAGCAGCGCCGCCAGACGGCGCTCGCTGATCTCCTTTTCCAGCGTCTCGTAGCCGTTGGTGACCTCCTCCAGCTGGCTGGGATCGTCCTCCTCCTGCGCCATCTCGCACAGGGTCAGGGTGTCCTCCCACTCGCTGACCAGCTTGTCGTGCTTCTTGATCTTGTTCTCCAGCCGCTTCACCTGACGGCTCACCTGCTGGCTCCGCTCCAGATCGTTCCAGAAGCCCTCCTGCTCCGTCTCCTTTTGCAGCTGCGCCAGCTCCTCCCGCGCCTTGGGGATGCCCAGCGCCTTTTCCAGCTCGCCCAGCGTCGGCTCCAGCGCCAGCAGCTTCTGCTTATACTCGTCGTATTCGATGACTGCCATATATCGTCTCTCCTTGCGTCTGCAAATTTCCTTAGCCTTTCTATTATACCAAAAAACGGCTGTTTGTAAAGAGCGGAAAACGGGGATGGCTGCACGAGGCGTTTCGCAGCCAAAGCGCCCTCCGGCGGATGCCGGAGGGCGCTCGTGTCCGCGTCAGCGGTTCTTCAGATAGTTCTGCAGGGCGGTGCTCTTGCTCAGCCGCCACAGAAGCAGCATGCCCAGCCCGTAGCAGGCCACCACCTCGCCCAGACCCACGGTCAAGGCGTTGAAGCCGTAGGTAGGCCAGAAGGCGGCGGAGGTGCCCGCCTGCTCATAGGCCAGCACCAGCCCGATGAGGACGGTGTTGGCCAGCACCGGCGGCAGGGGCGCCAGCCACATCTTTTTGCACCGGGCGGTCAGCAGGGCGGCCAGCAGCGTGGCGGCGGAGCCGACCACGATGTCCAGCACCCCGTAGGGGCTGAGCAGGTTGGCGATCAGGCAGCCCACGCCCAGACCCCACGCCGTCTCCGGCAGGAAGAAGGGCAGGACGCACAGCGCCTCGGAAAAGCGGCACTGGATGGGGCCGTAGGTGATGCCGAAAATGGAGCCGAAATAGCTGAGGACGGCGTATGCGGCGGCGGTCAGCGCCGCCAGTGTCAGTTGTCTGGTGCGAATCTTCACTGGTTTTCCTCCTGTGTCAGTACATACCAGTCGTCGGAGGCGGTGAAGCCGGCGGCGGTCATGGCGTTTTCTATGATGCTGTTATCCTCGCAGGGATGGCCGCTGCCATCGCTGGCGGTCACCTGCACGGCGGTATCGCCCCGCACCGTCACCTCCAGCACATAGCCCTGCTGATGGAGCAGCTGGGCGGCGCTGTCCAGCGCGGTGTCCATGGGGTCGTAGGGCTGGTCGTGGGCGCTTTCCTTCTTGGACTCCTCGCCGGCGCGGTTTTCCTGCATGTCGCAGGTATCGCTGCCGGGGACTGCGGATGTGACCATATCCTCCGTGCGGCTGTCATCCACGGCGGCATCCGCGGTGGCCATGTCGCTCATAGCGTCCTGCCGGGAGCGGCTGTTCAGCGCCAGCGGAATGGCGGCTGCGGCCACCACCAGGCAGGCGGCGGCGGATACCATCCACTTCCAATAGGGGTTCTTTTTGCGCCTGGCGGCGTTCTGGGGCGTGGCCGCCACCTGCGCCATAATGCGGTCGGTGAGATCGGCGGGCGGCAGCGCGTCGCTCTCCAGCGCTTCACGAAGCAGTTTATCCATGGGGTCAAAGGGCTGCTGTGTCACGGCTGCTCCCTCCTCTCGTTATTCTCTGATGGTAAGACGAAGCCGGCGGTGGAAAGGTTCCCGCCGGGAGCCAGCAATTCACGCAGCCGCCCCTTAGCGCGGTTGATGCGGGATTTCACCGTGCCCTCGCTGACGTCCAGCGCCGCGGCGATCTCGCCGTAATCCAGCTCCTGCATATAGCGCAGCAGCAGCACCTGCCGGTGCTCCTCCGACAGGCGGGACAGCGCCCGGCGGACGGCGGACTGCGTCTCCGACTGCTCGGCCTGCTCCTGGGGCGACGGCGCGTCGTCCGGCAGCTCCAGCTCGGTGACATCGTCGGTGCTGCGGTAGCGCTTCTCCCGGCGGAGCCAGTCGATGCCGGCGTTGGTGGTCAGGCGGTACAGCCACGTGGAAAAGCGGCAGTCGCCGCGGAAATCCGGCAGGGCGCGCCACGCCGCCAGAAACGCCTCCTGCGTCACGTCGTCGGCGGCGGACTCGCCGCACATGCGCAGCGCCAGCCGGTACACCTGCGTCTGATAGGCCTCCACCAGCTGGCGGAAGGCCTCGCCATCGCCCCGCTGGGCGCGGCGGATCAGTTCCTGTTCGTTGTTCATGTAAGATCCCTCTTTACTCCCTCCGCCACCCGGTACAGCTCCTCCAGCGTGGTGAGACGGACGATCTGTTCTTTGTAGTAGTTGGCGTGGCTCACGCCCTTGAGATACCAGCACAGCTGCTTGCGTGCCTCCAGCAGGGCGATGTGCTCGCCCTTGTCCTCCACCGCCAGCTGGATCTGCCGCACGGCGGTGTCCCACCGCTCACGCAGCGGCGGCAGGGGCGGGATGGGTCTGCCCTCCAGCGCAGCCTGCGCCTGCTGGAACAGCCACGGGTTGCCGAAGCAGCCCCGCCCGATCATGGCCATGTCCGCGCCGGTGAATTGCAGGATGCGTACCGCATCCTCCGGGGCGAAGATGTCGCCGTTGGCGATGACCGGCACGGACACCGCCTCCTTCACCTGCCGGATGGTGACCCAGTCCGCCTGCCCGCTGTACATCTGGGCGCGGGTGCGGCCGTGGACGGCGATGGCGCTGACGCCTGCCTGCTCCAGCATTTTTGCCAGCTCCACCGCATTGATGCTGCCCTTGTCCCAGCCCCGGCGCATTTTTACCGTCACGGGCACGGGGCTGGCCTTGACCACGGCCTCGGCCAGGCGCGCCGCCTTCTCCGGGTCGCGCATCAGGGCGGAGCCGTCGCCGTTGGCCACCACCTTTCCCACCGGGCAGCCCATGTTGATGTCGATGATGTCCGCGCCGGACACCTCCGCCGCGATGACGGCGGCCTCGGCCATGCAGGGGATATCGCTGCCGAAGATCTGGGCGGCTGCGGGACGCTCGTTGGGCGCCAGCTTCAGCAGGCCGCGGCTCTTTTTATCCTGATAGCACAGCGCCTTGGCGCTGACCAGCTCCGTGCAGCTCATACCGGCGCCCAGCTCGCGGCAGATCTGGCGGAAGGCCATGTCGGTGACGCCGGCCATAGGCGCCAGATACAGCTGGGAGTTGATCTCTACGTTTCCGATGTGCATGAAAGACTCCTTTGCGTGTACTGCGTTTCTGCCGGCTATTTTACCACAAAAAATTTCTGTTGACAATCCGAATTAACTGTGTATACTGTACATATACAGTTTGCACAAGGAGGCCTCTTATGCAGCTATACATCGACAACCGCAGCGGCGCGCCTATCTACGACCAGATCTACAGCCAGATCAAGGATGCCATCCTGTCCGGACAGGTGGCCGAGGGCGAGGCGCTGCCCAGCATACGGGCGCTGGCCAAGGATCTGCGCATCAGCGTCATCACCACCAAACGCGCCTATGACGAACTGGAAAACGAGGGATTTATCTACACCCTGCCCGGCAAGGGCTGCTTCGTGGCGGAGCGCAGCACGGAGCTGCTGCGGGAGGAAAATCTCAGGAAAATAGAGAGCCACATGCAGGAGATACGGCGGCTGGCCAATGCCTGCCGCCTGACGGAGCAGGAGCTGGACGACGTGTGGCGCTTGCAGAAGGAGGAAGCAGAATGAACGCATTGGAGATACGCGGCCTGACGAAGCGGCGGGGCGATTTTGCCTTGCAGGGGCTTGACCTGACGCTGCCCGCCGGCTGCATCATGGGACTGATCGGCGAGAACGGTGCAGGCAAGTCCACCACCATACGGCTGATCCTGAACGCTCTCAGCCGGGACGGGGGCACCGTCGCCGTTTACGGCAAGGACAACCGGGCGCTGACCCCGTTGGAGCGGGAGGACATCGGCGCGGTGCTGGACGAGGTAGGGCTGCCGGAGTACATGACCGCCCGGCAGATCGGCCGCATGATGGCGGGCATCTTCGCCCGCTGGCAGCCGGAGGTGTACCGGGGCTATCTGCGGCGGCTGGCGCTGCCGGAGGATAAGCCCTTCAGGGACTTTTCACGGGGCATGAAGATGAAGCTGGGGCTGGCGGCGGCGCTGAGCCATCAGCCGAAGCTGCTGCTGCTGGACGAGGCCACCAGCGGCCTTGACCCGGTGGTGCGGGACGAGATACTGACCATCTTCGCTGACTTCACCCGGGACGAGGAGCACGCCGTGCTGATCTCCAGCCACATCGTCAGCGATCTGGAGAAGATCTGCGACTACATCGCGTTTCTGCACAAAGGGCGGCTGCTGCTGTGCGAAGAGAAGGATCGGCTGACGGAGGAATACGGCATCCTGCGGGGCGATACGGACGGTATCGCTCCGGCGGCGGTGTGCGGACGGCACGCCACGCCCTATGGCACGGAGTATCTGGTGCGGCGCAGCGCCGTGCCCGCCGGTATGGCGCTGGGACAGGTGAACGTCGAGGATCTGTTCGTGTTCATGGCAAAGGAGGCGTGAGATGAAGGGATTGTTTTATAAGGAGGCGCGCTGCCTGTGGCACTTCGGCAAGACGTATCTGCTGATGCTGGTGATTTTTCTGGGGCTCGCCCTGTACCAGTCCACGGACAGCAGCGGTGGCGCGGTGTGGATGCTGTATCCCATATTCTTCGCCGGGACGCTGCCGGCGTCGCTGATCGGCGACGATGAAAAGAACGGCTGGCTGACCTACTGCGATACTCTGCCCGTGACCCGGCGGCAGATCGTGACGGTCAAGTACATCACCTGCCTTGTCACGGCGGCGGCAGTCTGCCTGCTGGCGGTGCCGGTGGTGCTGCTGCGGCACGATACCGTGGCGGCCATGCCGTTTCTGGCGATGATGGCTCCGGTGGGACTGATCGTCCCCTCGGTCATGCTGCCCACCACCTACAAGCTGGGCGCCACCAAGGGGCGCGTGGTGTATATCGTCATGCTGATGGTCGTGGCGGGGGTCTGTGCGCTGCTGGTAAACCTGTCCAAGGAGTCCGGCGCACCGGCCACGCTGTCTCCGCTGGCGACTACGGCCATCTCGCTGGCGGTGTTCATCGGCAGCTGGGCGCTGTCCGTGAAGTGGTTCGAAGGGCGGGAGCTGTGAGAAAAGCCGGGCGGCAGACCTGCCTGCCGCCCGGTACCGAAATTTTTGCAAGAAAATCGGGAAATGGGTGTTGACATTTGCCACCGCTCTTGCTATAATAAGCAAGCTTGAGTTCGCGAGAGCGCGATAAGGCCAAGTAGTTCAGTTGGTTAGAACGCCAGCCTGTCACGCTGGAGGTCGAGGGTTCGAGCCCCTTCTTGGTCGCCAATATGCTGCTGTAGCTCAGTAGGTAGAGCGCATCCTTGGTAAGGATGAGGTCGGCGGTTCGAATCCGCCCAGCAGCTCCAACATTTTCCGCCTAAATCGAAAGGTTTGGGCGGATTTTGTTATATTTTTGCAACTTTTCACGTGCTTTTGTAACCTCGAAAAACGGCCTCGTTACCAAAAAACGGCGTTTTACCAACTAACCGACCAACTTTTTGGCAAATGGAAAGCCCGCTATCCCTTGCGGCACAAGGGGTTGCGGGTTTTTGCCTTTCCAACTTTCTATCAACTGGCGGTGTATATCCGCTGGATTGCTGCGGCTGCTTGTTCTGAGGTTTTGCGTCCCTTGACGTAATATTTCAGCGTCATGGCAGGAGTCGTATGTCCGGCTTCCGCTTGCGCTAATTTTATGTCTCCCGTTTGCTCATACAAATCGGTGAGGACAGTTGTACGGAAGCGAATAGGGGTTATATTTTCTTCAAATTTCAAGTCCTTTTTTATGCGGTTACACATCCGCCGTACCTGCGTGTAGGAAAGCGGCTTATCACCGCCGAACAAAAAGCGCCCGCCATCCATGCAGAGATACGGCAGTGCAGCGGCGGACAGGGCAATGGTGCGTTTGCTGCCGCCCGTTTTCGTGTCCTTGATTTCCGGCTGGTTGCGGTTGGGGTGTGTAACGGCTCGTCGGACGTGGATTTCCATGCGGTCAATATCAATATCCTCTGGTTGAAGTCCTAACACTTCTTCAAGCCGGAGCGGGTGCATGGCCTGTATTGCCAAGTACATTCGGTCAATCGGATTTTCAATCTCGGGAATGTGCTGCACAAGATAGCGCATTTGCTCCACGCTATACGGCGGTGTTTCCTTGCTGGCCACACCCTTGATTTTTATACGCTTGGATTTTAAGGGGTTTTTCAGCAGCAAGCCATCCTCAACGGCTGCGTCAAGGATTTGGTTCAGCACGATTTTTGCCTTGTCCTTGGTCGCCTTTGCTCCTGACATATGATTGAATAGCCGCTGCACATCATCGGGGGTTATTTCCTCGACGTTCATCCCGTCAAAGGCGGGAATCAGGTACAGCCTGATTTGCCGTTCGTAGGTAGTCGCCGTGACCGTTTCTATATTGGGCTTGGAATAGGTATGAAACCAGTTCCACGCATAGTCACCAAACGGATGCCTACCCGCGCTTTGCGGCGTACTGAGCAGCTTTGCTACCTTGTCAGCGAACTCCTGCATGGAGCTTGCGGTGATCCATCGTTTTTCTCCCGCTATCATAACGGGCTGATTTATTTTCGTTTTTGCCATCTCCGTATCACTTTCCGAGGATGGCGTGCAATCCGACTCTATGCGATTGTCAAGGTGCGGAAGCGTGGCCTGACATGGGCTTACTTCGTTGTTTTTATCATAGCACTCCTTGACGCTCTTTTCAATATAGGAAAGAAGCTGCGGGAGAAACGCTGCGGGGTCGCTGCTGATTGCGCCGCTGATTCTTTTCAAGTCCTCTGGGGATGGCATGGGGCATCACCTCCTTTCGCGGTAAATTTGTGAGCGGGTTATTTATCGGCGGTATTCAGAACAAGGTACCCATTGATAGCGTTCATGTGCCGATAGAACGCCGACCAATCATCATCCGTCTTGATAGCGGTAAGATTTGTCTTGATGAACTCCGTCAAAATGGACGGGGCTTTTTTCTTGTGGACGAGACCGATTGCACGGGGGAGCAATTCGGCAGCCGCCGTCTTTCGAGCCTCAAACGGGAGCGTGGATTTCTTTGCCCGCTTTAGATCACGCAGCATAGCCGCGAACTCTGCGGGCTTCATCTCGTTTAGACTGGCAGCGATATTACGGGCGTATTCGTCCACGAACTCCGGGCGAAGATATTTCGCGCCCTTGTCGGTGGTGGCATAGTAGCCGCCTACGAGATAGTTTTTCGGCAGCGTGGCCGGGGCGGGGGTGTCTGTGGTGGTATCTGCGGTAATAGCGTCTACGGTGGGGGTCTGCTCGGTGGCAGGCGCGGTGGGGGGCTGCTCGGTGGCAGGCTCCCCGTAAATAGTCAGATCAAATTTGTTTTCAGTCATATTGTTATCTCCTTATTTCATGTAACAGTAGATGCACTCAAGATGGTCGCGGAAGTAACTGAAGTCGCGGAGTGTCTGAATGGCAGAACGGTTAGCCTCAAACAAATCGTAGAAGATTTGAGGAGCATTGTTATGCAAAACCATGTTACGGGCAGCAGCGGTCAGCTTAGCGACAGTACGCTGCCTAACCTCAAAAGAGTCGCAGCATGCGTTGTCAACCTTAGCGTAAAACGCTCGAAACTGTTCTTTGTCCATGGAGGACAGTTTAGCAGCAATTTCACGAGCGTAACGGCCATAAAAGTCGAGAGCATCAGGGCCTTCGTAACCGTTGACAAGGTAATTCTCCGGCAGCGTGGCGGGAGCGGTGGTGTCTGCGGTGGGGGCCTGCTCGGTGGCAGATATGGCGGTGGTTAAATCAAAATTGTCATTCATATTGATATGTCTCCTTTTCTTCATCAATTATTTCTTGTACCCATGCGGGTAACTCTGACCGCTTGGGCGGTGGTTGATCGCCATCGGTGGCCGCGTCTATGCGGCCTTGGGTGTATCGGTAAAGCTGTGACAGTATAGCGGCGTATTCCGATTTGGAGATTTCTACGCGCTGCACGTACAGCTCCAAAAGATGTTCCATTTTGGCGCGTGTCTTGCGCCCCAGCATATTGAGCGAGCCATAGCCGTTCAATAATGCACCGAGGATAAAACGCTCGGTGTCGGTGGCCTTGAACTCGTCCACGCTGACTTGTGTTGCGTGAATGGCATAGACCAGCGGGAACGATATATCGTCGTAGGCCATGGCCGGGTCTAATGTCAGCTCCAAACGGGTCAGCGGATAATTGAGACGGGCTTCTACCGTTTTATTGTAGAGCTTGACACGTCCCACCGTGGAGGACTTCGCACCGAGATACTGCGTCCACTCGCGCCCGTGACGGCGTTCGGAATATGCCCGATTATCCTTGACTAAAAAGCAGTCAAAGCGGTCGGCGGGTATATCAACGGCGAGGTCAAAGCGCTTTACAATGCGGTGCATGGGGCGCGTATTTCTGACAAGGAACAGCAGAAGCGTTTGAAATGCGCTGTGCTGCGCCACCTTGTTTGGGTTGAAGTCCAGACGGACGCGCCCCCATTCGGTGGTCTTGCCATTGAGCGCAGCGCCTAGCCAAAAGGATGTGCCGTCTTGATGAGCTATGGTGAACTGCTCCCGAAATGTGCCGATACGAAAGCTGTCCCAATGTGTGACGGAAACGGCGTAGTGTATCGGCAGCACGTCCAGCAGCTTCATAAGGGCTATGCGGGCAGATGGCGCGGATATGTAGAGGTCGAGAACGATATTATCCACGGAAAGCGTCAGGCCGCTTTTGGTTGCGATGGAGTTATGATAATGCAGTTTCGTAAATACCTCCGTTCTGTGTTCTAAAGTACGGTATATGCGTCCTACTAGATATTGGACGCCCCGCGTGGGGGGTGCCCGACGGCGAGGGCAGCAGCCTCCGCTGACGCTTCGGCTTACTGCTCCTCTGTGCCGTCGAGCGCATACATCCCGTCTTACGTTGAAACCGTCAATGTAACAAAATGGAAATGGTTTTGCGGTGCTGGCATCTCGTCCACATCCGACAGATGAAAAATATGGTGGCTAACTTTTGCGTAACTATCCAAAAGTTGGACGATGCGTTCTATGGGTAACTCGAAATCGTCACGCAGTAACAGAGTTGCCGTCGCTTGAAAATGCGGATACCCCTCTGCTACCAAAATTTCCTCCGGCGACAAACCGACATCGGCCAGCACCAACAAGAGTAGCCCGACAGCGGCATCACGGGCGGGCATCGCTAACCTCCCCGCGTAGCGCGTAGGCGGGTGCGACCCAAACCCCCACCTGATTATCTTCTCTGTAAACGAGGTCAATATAAAGCGGCGGATAACCATAGGCCGTGGCAACGGCGTTAACTTCGGCTTGAAGTTCGCGCTTCAGCGTGCTGGCGGCAGCGGAACAGCCGCGGGAACGACGCAGCCGGAAGCACCAACCAAACACGTCACGGCCATTCGCGGTGCGGCGGACACAAATGGGGCGATTGTTGAAAATCTGTGAAAAATCATTTACGGGACGCAGAACATTAGGGTCAGCTACGACAAGATTGTTGTTCGCGGTGGCGACAATATCTGCAACAAGGTGATAGTCCGTCAGCATGCACTGTTCAGCCATAGCGACAGCATTTGCTTTGGCCTCGGCGCGGACTTTGGCGTTCTCGCGCTCTACGTAGAGTTTGTATTTCGCGCCCATCGACGCAAAGAAGTCAGCGACAGCGCGGAAAAACGCTTTTAAATTTTCACGCATAGTTTTGTTTCCTCCAATACAATTTTTATTTCGCTCCCCTCGTCGGTGACGCTACGAATGGTGACACCGGAGGGGAAGTGCAGGGTCAGAAGTTCCCTAACCCCGTGGGTATCGACGTGCGGTGGCTCAGAGGGGCGACGGCCACGGTACTTGTAGCCGAAGCCCCTCTTGGAAATCGTCAGTTCCACCGCGCCGTCAGACAACAGGTGGGGACGTAGCTCACGCAGAGGGTAACGCGGGAAAGAAAGCGGTGAGAGCGCTGGGTCATACCCGCTGGCGAGCCACGCCTCGAGCAATGTAGCGACGGCGGTTGGTACAGTCATCAAACGATTAAATCATCGTCTACGACGGTGACGGCCTTAACTTTGCCGCGACGATCGTAGAGAACTTCCACGGTCTGACCGACTGCAGGCTTGTAATCCAACGCCGCGAGACGCGCTGTGGTTAAGAACAGTTTGCCAGCGAACTGCCCCGTGCCACGAGTGGGGTCGAGCGCTTCTGTATAATACAGAGTGATGCCGCTGATTTCGGTTCCGTCGCTGCCGGTGAACTTTATCTTCTCAACTCCGACAATGTGGGTCTTGTCCATTACGTTGTCCTCCTTTCTTCTGAACTCGGCGGCGGTCGTCCGCCCCGCCACCGTGAGGGAGTGTCGTTTGACCAGCCCTCACTTATATAGAGCCGCAAAAAACGATTTTTTTCACGCAATCCAAAAATTTTAAAAAAAAAGAGAGAGGCCATGTGACCTCTCTCTGCGAAATGCATTTAGCACGCTGATTATTCTTTATATACAGTAGCTTTGAAGGCAATTATCGACAGTCTCCCTAATCCGTTGCATGCATCGAGATATAGTGGACGCGCTACAACCAAGCTCTTTTGCTGCGTCTTTTACTTTATACCCACGCAATACTACCAATCTATATACGTCTTGCTCCGGCTGCTCCAATGACTTTTCAATGCTATCCAGTAATGCCCTCGTGTCGATTCCTGCAGCTGAACTTGCTGGGTCAATCAGCGTTAGGTAGTCATCAAAAGGCGAAACGTTCTCTCGGCGTTGGAACTTTCTGTTGTTATTGTTTATCACGTTGATAGCACCATTATAAAGCATATCTCTTAGTGTGAAATACCGATGTTTCTTAGCCATCTTTCCTTGGAGAAATATGAGAAATGCCTCCAAATCCTGAAGTTTCTTTATTACTGGCAAGCAAGCTTCATCTACATACTCTTCATACTCCATCCCATACAGTTCATCGGTGGGCTTATTCAATTGAGCAACGCCATTCGTGAAAACGTTATGCCTACGAACAGCAAAGCGAACACTTTTTCCAGCATATTCTAGTATTTTTTCATCATCAACCAATCCAATCCATTCAAAAAGAATGTGAACAAGGGCGGCATACGACTCTCTGAGTGCTATAGTTTGAAAGCCATTTGCTGATGTGTTAGGATTGACTGTCCCTGCTGATTGAGGTGAAGAGGAACTGACTGGCAAAACAGGGGCATCAGGAATCATACAATCAATATCTACGGTTTCTTCTTCGCCGTCTTGCGAAAGGCGGACGGTGTATCTCGTACCCAATCGGTCACCGTCAATAGTATCTATGATGGGGACTGCGGCAATAATCTCTTTCTTTGCAGATTCGTCCATAATAACCTCCTGATAATGTGATAGCTTAATTATAACATAAAAAAGATAATAGTGAAGCATAATTTAAAAGACCGGGGGCGATTTGCCCTCAGTCTGGGGAATTGAATATACACTTTCAAAACGGTATCGGGAAAAAGTGTGGTTATTTCAGAAAATCAAACGGCGACGAGCGACGGGGAAAGGGGGATGCTCTTAGCTTATCTACAATCTTCTGTAATTTAACATCTGATATCACTTTATTATCTGACGCCATGATAAATCTTCCTCCATAGCATTAAAAATTTATTATTTTGTTAGTAATATGAAGGAATTATAGACTATCGAAAATTTAAGAGAATAAAAGTAAAGGCATCAGCCAGTTACCAAGCTGATGCCTTTAATTTTACTCTCTTAGCCTACAATCTCGTAGGAAGGTTTCTCGTAGTCCTTGTCCTTCAGTTCTCCACCAGGTATCTCAGTAGCTCCTGACCCGTCACGAATATGAGCGGTATCGTCTACATTCTGCCCTGTGCCTCCGGTACTTCCACCAGAGGATCCACTGTTATTGCTTCCACCAGATGGCTTGGTTGAAGGTTTCTGCTGAGTCTGGCCTCCTGTATTTCCTGTGTTACCGGTGTTTCCAGAGTTATTTCCACTCTGATTATTTCCACTAGAGGAACCCTTTTCAATGGCTTCTCGCCAGGCTACATACTGCTCAAATCCGTCATCTGGAAGGATTTTGCCTTCATATTCTGGCTTAGCTACTTCTGCTTCAATGTCAGCATAAACATTTGCATCTGTCTGTGTGCCAATTTCACGAGCAGGGAGTTTTAAGTAATCTGTCTTATAATACTCACCAAGGTTTTCCTTAGCCCATTTGAAGCTGTCATACTCTTTCTTAAAGAGTGCATGGAGTTCTTCTGTGGTAAGGAGGATTTGTTCTTGCTTTTCCTCTTCTTCCGTCACAACGGGGGTCAATTCCTCCTGTTCCGTGGTGTCCTGTGGCTCTACGTCCTCGACGGGTTCTTTTTTCCCGCAGCCAAACAGAGAGAACACCAGCAGCACAGCCAGCAGGACAAGCAATAGCTTCTTTATTTTCATATCCTTATGCCCTCGTTTCTATAAAGGTAGGTAGAGTGTACCACAATCCCTTGCAAATAGCAACCGCTTATATATGTGAGTTATCGCAGATACTAAACTTCGCACATCATTTTTATACTGATGCTGCGGAGGTGTTGACGGATGATTAGCTATGCTCCCTTATTTCAAACGATGAAAAACCGGGGTATTTCCACATACCGTTTGGGAAAGCTGGGGTTTCCTATGTCTACCTATTACGCCATGCGGCGGGGTGACAACATCTCCACGCACACGCTTAATCAACTCTGTAAATTGCTGCAATGCAAAGTAGAGGATATTTTAGAATACGTTGACGAGGACACCGAGCAGGGCTGATTTATCAGCTCTGTTTTTTTGTGGGGACGAGTAACACGACGGGTACTGTCCCGTCAAGGTCTACACAAATTTTTGTTTCAAAATTTTGTTTGCGCGTGGCCTACGGCCAACCTTGACCGCGCCTGTCCCCTGTCGTGTGTGGCGAAATCAAGCAAAGCAAGCAAGCAGCTTTGCTGACACAACACTACACATGATGGAGGAATGTACCATGAAAGAGACTACCAAAATGAGCCGAGCCGTCAGCCAGTTAGAGCATATCTATAACAGCCTGAACACGGACTTCTTTTCTGCGGAGCTGCCCGTGCCTATCATCACCGTGCAGAGCAAGCCGGGAACATACGGCCATTGCACCACGGCCAAGGTTTGGCAGCGTAAAAACGGCGGCGCGTATGAGCTGAATATTGCCGCCGAGGTTTTGAACTATCCGATTGAAGAAACGCTGGACACGATGCTGCATGAGATGGTACATCTCTACTGCCGGGAAAACGGTATTAAAGAGGTGAGCCGGGGCGGGAAGTATCACAACGGCAGATTTAAGGCGATAGCCGAAGCCCACGGGCTGACCTGTGTTCCGTGCGGTCAATACGGGTGGAACACCACGCCGGGAGAAAACCTCGTTGAATATGCACTTTCAAAAGGCTGGAATGAAATTCGCATCGGACGAAGCAGCGTTGTTCCGGGCGTTCGTGTGGGAGCTGCGGGAACGAGCCACGCGGGGGCTGCGAACGCTGGCGGTGAACGCAGACCCAGCAGCACAAGAAAGCTGATATGTCCGTGCTGCGGCAACAGCGTGAGGGCAACAAAAAGCGTGCGTATCATGTGTATGGACTGTATGCAGCAGATGAATGAAGTCTGATCGCGGCGGGTAAGACCCCCGAAAGGGGGTCTTGCTTCTGCCAACGGAAAAACGTATACTAAAGCAGGGAGGGACAGACGATGAAAAAATATTTTGTGTATAAGGTGGCGGTGCTGTTGCTCTGCACCGCGTTGTTGACTGGCTGCGGCCAAAAGGACAAGGATGCTTTGCCGGAGGATTTTCCGATGGATTTTGTATTCAGCAGCGGCGTAGGCGCGTGGGCGACCTCTATGACGCTGGAACAGGACGGGGCATTTTCAGGGGCGTATTACGACGCTGATATGGGTGTCTGTGACGAAGATTATCCGAACGGAACGGTTTATATCTGCGATTTTTCGGGGCGATTTTCGGACATTGAAAAAGTGGACGAATACAGTTATTCTCTGAGGCTGGCGGAGCTGGACAGCGATTATGAAGCCGGAAAAGAATGGATAGAAAACGGGACAAAAAATATATCCTCCGAGCCGTATGGCATGGAGGACGGGGACGAATTTATCTTATATCTGCCGGACACGCCGATAGATGGATTAGACGAGGAATTTTTGAGCTGGTGGCCGGGACGCTATGCGTTGGAGGGTCAGCCGGAAACGCTGGAAATGTACGGCCTGTATAATGTCAAAATGGGCTATGTTTTTTTTGAGTAGTTTTGAAAGTGTAGTTTCAAAGTTGGAAAAACGCAGCAAAAATAGAGCGTCAAAAAAGTTCGTTTTTGATACCCGAGCAACCGCAAAAGAGCGGATTACACGCATTTCCTCTAATAACTATAATTTTTTGATATTTTGTCATTCGCCTTTGGTAAGGATGAGGTCGGCGGTTCGAATCCGCCCAGCAGCTCCACACAAACCCTGTAACCACAACGGTTACAGGGTTTGCTTTGTTTTATCGTTTCTCGGTTTTGTTGGACTTTCCAACAGATCTTCCAACAAGCTATTTCTATGCCTGTTTTTGCAGCGTCGCAATGATCAATTTGGCGATGTCGGGGTTTTCCTGCAGCAGTCGGTATGCCTGTTCCACGGTGTTATCCAACAGGTTTTCTTGCGGTGTATCAGCCCGTTTCTGGAAGAAATCCGCCTCTACCTTCTCCGCCAACCGGCGGCGCTCCTCGTTGTTGGTATGGGCGTACAGATCTGTTACCATACGGGATTGTGCGTGGCCGGTATCGCCCTGCACCGCCTTGATGTTTCCGCCGCCGATTTGCAGCTTCAGCGAGGCACTGCAATGCCGCAGACTGTGAAAAACTACCGGCGGCAGTCCTGTGGCATCGGTCAGCTTGCGGAGCAGAAAGGCGATCTGTCTTTCCTCGTAGGGGCGTCCATCCTCATGGGCAACGACAAGGTCAAAGTCCTGATAGCCACCGGCCAGCAGTTCCTTTATCTCCTGTTGTCGGTCTTTCTCTTTCGCCAGTGCCAGCGCTACGGTTTTCGGCAGAAACACCTTTCGCACACTGCTCTCCGTTTTCGGGGCTTTCAGCACCAGCGAGGTAGAGGAGCCGGTCTGCTTCCACTCGGGGAATGTCAGCAGGACGGTGGAGCGTCCACGCCGTTCCAGTGCCGCAAGGCTGTCCTTCTGGCAGCGTTACAGTTCCTTTGTGATCCGCACATGAGCAGTTCCGGCGCAGATGGCATCCTCCGAAATGTCCACGCAGTCCCATGTCAGGCCCAGTATCTCACCAACGCGCATGGAGCACCCCAGAGCCAGCAGCATAGAGCCGCATGACCTCCTGACAGCGGTGCTAAGCGGAGTACCCATTCATGCGGTTCAGTATAGCATGGGCAGCCGTTTCCGTCAAAAAAGCTTTTGCCGACAAAGAGGTTTACCTCCGCAGAAACTCCAGCAGAGCATCTCTCGGAATGCGTATCTGCCTACCGATACGGACACTTCGTATCTGTCCGATACGGATCAGTTCGTAGGCAGTGTTGC
>ENA-UOIY01000790-UOIY01000790.1-human-gut-metagenome-genome-assembly--contig:-P114-NODE-790-length-44835-cov-12.814739_pt1 | contig 44835 bp, 39 predicted proteins | sample MGYA00242335_ERZ723882 | MGnify/ENA metagenome assembly ERZ723882
GAGGCCATGACGCTCGGCGACCGCATCGTCATCATGCGCGACGGCTTCATCCAGCAGATCGGCACGCCGCAGGAGGTGTTCGACAAGCCCGCCAACCTGTTCGTCGCCGGGTTCATTGGCACGCCGCAGATGAACTTCTTCGACGCCGAGCTCAAGCGCGACGGCGACAAGTACACCGTGGAGGTCTGCGGCGAGCAGGTCAACCTCACCGAGGATAAGCAGGCAGCGCTTCTGCGCAACGACGTGAAGTCCGGCCCCGTGACGCTCGGCATCCGCCCGGAGCACATCGTGCTCGCGAAGAACGGCGGCATCCCCGCGCGCGTGGACGTGTCTGAGATGATGGGCTCGAGCGTGCATCTGCATCTCACCGCCGCCGGCCACGACGCCGTTGTCATCGTGCCGACGCTCGAGCTGGAAGCCATCCCGTCCTACGGCCAGCAGGTCACGCTTGAGCTGCACGAGGACAGCATCCACCTCTTCGACCGCGAGACCGAGAAGTCCCTGCTTCTCTGAGACGCGGATAATCCCTTCTGACAAAACCCGACCCGCCGGGATATCCCGGCGGGTCTTACAATGTGAAAATCTTTCGGAGGAACCCTCTATGGAAAATCCTGCGCTTATCATCATGGCCGCCGGTATGGGCAGCCGCTTCGGCGGGCTCAAGCAGATCACGCCCGTAGGCGACAATGGCGAGATCATCATGGACTTCTCGCTGTACGACGCCTACCAGGCGGGCTTTCGCAAGGTCGTGTTCGTCATCAAAAAGGAACGTGAGGCGGATTTCCGCGCCATCGTCGGCAGCCACGTGGAGAGCCGGATGGACGTGCAGTATGTGTTCCAGTCGCCGGACGACGTGCCGGAATGGTTTACCATTCCCGAGGGGCGCGAGAAGCCGTGGGGTACGGCGCACGCCGTGCGTGCGTGCCGGAACGTGATCGACGGCCCGTTCGCCGTCATCAACGCCGACGACTTCTATGGTGCGGGGGCGTTCCGCGCGCTGTACGCCTTTCTCTCCGAGCCGATGGCGGAGAGCGAGAACGCCATGGTCGGCTACCGCATGCGCAACACCGTGACCGAAAACGGTTACGTTGCGCGCGGCGTATGCGAAACGGAGAACGGCTTCCTCACCTCGATCACCGAGCGGACGCACATTGAAAAGCGCGGCGACCACGCCGCCTACACGACCGACGGCGAGACATACATCGATCTCCCCGGCGACACGCTCGTGTCCATGAACTTCTGGGGCTTCCGGAAGCGGATGATGCGCGCCTTCGACGAGCGGTTTGAGGATTTCGTGCGCGAGATCTTGCCGAAAAATCCGCTCAAGGCCGAGTACTTCCTGCCGTGGGTCGCGGATAAGGAGATGCACGCCGGGCTCGCGCGCGTGCAGGTGCTGCCATGCGAAGAGACGTGGTACGGCGTAACATACCGCGAGGATCTCCCGCGCGTCCAGGCCGCCGTGGCGGACATGAAGGCGAAGGGCGTGTACCCGAAGAAGCTTTGGGAATGATTTAAAAATTGGCTCCCTCTGATGAGGGAGCTGTCAGCGAAGCTGACTGAGTGAGAGAAAAATTACCTGTTTCCGCGCAGAATGTCTCTCCCTCCGTCTTTTGCCTTCGGCAAAATCCACCCCCACCCCCCTCTCTGTCGCCTCTGGCGACATCTCTCCCCGCCGGGGAGAGTCTGCCCTCGTCAGAGGGAGACTTTGCAAGGTATGAGAACACCCCGATGGCTCGCTCCATCGGGGTGTTCTCGCCTTATTTACTTTTTCCCAAAAAGAGAGAATTTCTTCTTCTCATAAGGCTCCGAGCGAATGGCTGTGATCGTGTACCCGGTGCCATCAAGCACACGATGCAGCTCTTCTTCGCTCAGCGGCTCTTCGGAGAGAATCTCCGTTTCGCCTTTTGCATGAGACGAGGTAACTTTTTTCACGCGGAGGGTGTTGCGGATGGCGTCATTCACATGACTTTCGCACATTCCGCAAGCCATTCCGTCGATCGTGAGTACGGTTTTAACCATGATGTTTTCCTCCTTCGTGGCAGGAGCCGCCCATCGGACAATGGCCGCAGTTTCCGCCGCAGGACGACTTTCCCTGTTTCTTGTCCTTTACGAGCGAACGTACGATCAATACAACAATTACCGCCAGAACGATCGTGATGAGGATCGTTCCGATGTTTTCCATGATCCAGCTGAGCATGAACCCTTACCTCCTTTGAGGATTTGCTTATTGGAGAGAGCTTACTTTACAGCCCTGTCGCTGAGGCGGGTGGCCTCGGTGTACTTCTTGAAGAAGAGCATGTAGATGATGAACGCAAGCACGAGCAGAGCGAAGATCAGGCCGATAACGTTGATGTTGCCGGTGAACAGGCCGCCGAACTGGTTGATCATCAGGGCGATGGCGTAAGCGAACACGCACTGGTAGCCGATGGCGAACCACGTCCACTTGGCGTTGTTCATCTCGCGCTTGATAGCGCCGATGGCCGCGAAGCACGGAGCGCACAGCAGGTTGAACACGAGGAACGAGTAGCCGGTGATCGGGGTGAACGCCGCGCCGATGTGCTGCCACACGGTGCCTTCGCCAGCGCCGTAGAGAATGCCGAGCGTGCCGACGATGTTCTCCTTGGCGACGAGGCCGGTGATGGAAGCGACCGTCGCCTGCCAGTTGCCCCAGCCGAGAGGAGCGAAGATCCAGCAGATCGCGCCGCCGATGGCCGCGAGGATGGAGTAGTCGATCTGCTCCTCGGAGAGCATCTGGAACTGACCGTCAACCCAGCCGAAGTACGTGGTGAACCAGACAAAGATGGTGGAGAGCAGGATGATCGTGCCGGCCTTCTTGATGAAGCTCCAGCCGCGCTCCCACATGCTGCGGAGAACGTTGCCGAGCGTCGGCCAGTGGTAGGCGGGCAGCTCCATGACGAACGGAGCGGGCTCGCCGGCAAACATCTTGGTCTTCTTGAGCATGATGCCGGAAATGACGATGGCGGCCATGCCGATGAAGTACGCGGAGGTGGAGACCCAGGGGCTTCCGCCGAAGATCGCACCGGCGATCATGGCGATGAAGGGGACCTTCGCGCCGCAGGGGATGAACGTGGTGGTCATGATCGTCATACGGCGGTCGCGCTCATTTTCAATGGTACGCGAGGCCATGACGCCCGGCACGCCGCAGCCGACGCCGATGAGCATCGGGATGAAGGACTTACCGGAAAGGCCGAACTTGCGGAACACACGGTCAAGAACGAACGCGATACGGGCCATGTAGCCGCAGGCCTCGAGGAACGCGAGGAGCAGGAAGAGGACGAGCATCTGCGGCACGAAGCCGAGCACCGCGCCGACACCGGCGACGATACCGTCAAGGATCAGGCCGCTGAGCCATTCCGCCGCGCCGGCCGCCTCAAGAGCGTTGCCGATCAGCACGGGGATGCCGGGGACCCAGACACCGTAATCCGCCGGATCGGGCTCTTCGCCGATCTCGTCGAGCGTGGCGACAGCTTCCTCATAATCCTTGAGTGTCGCGGTCTCTTCGGTGATTTCGAGGGTCTCTTCGTCTTCTACTTCGTAAGTAAATTCGCCTTCGGGGGCGGCGCCGTTTTCTTCCACGTAGGCGTCGTAGCCGTCCACGATGGCAGAGGCGTCGCCGTACTGCTCAGCGACTTCGTTGTATGCCGCAGAGCCGATGCCGAACAGGTGCCAGCCGTCGCCGAACAGGCCGTCGTTGGCCCAGTCGGTCGCGGGGGCGCCGACGGCGACCATGGCGATCCAGTAAACGAGGAACATCACGACCGCGAAGATCGGGAGACCCAGCCAGCGGTTCGTGACGATCTTATCGATCTTATCGGAGGTGGTGAGAGCGCCGGCGTTTTTCTTCTTGTAGCAGGCCTTGATGACCTCGGCGATGTAAACGTAGCGCTCGTTGGTGATAATGCTCTCGGCATCATCGTCGAGTTCCTTCTCGGCGGCTTCGATGTCCTGCTCGATGTGAGCCTTGACGTCGGCCGGGATGTTCAGAGCTTCGAGAACCTTATCGTCGCGCTCGAACACCTTGACGGCGTACCAGCGCTGCTGCTCTTCGGGCATGGTGTGCACGGCAGCCTCTTCGATGTGGGCAATGGCGTGCTCGACCGGGCCGGAGAATTTGTGCATCGGGATGGTCTTGCCGCCCTTCGCGGCTTTGATGGCGGTCTCGGCGGCTTCCTTGACGCCGTCGCCCTTCAGCGCGGAGATCTCCACGACCGGGCAGCCCAGCTGACGGGACAGCTCCGCAACATCGATCTTGTCGCCGTTCTTGCGGACGACGTCCATCATGTTCACCGCCAGCACCACGGGGATGCCGAGCTCGGTGAGCTGCGTGGTGAGGTACAGGTTACGCTCCAGGTTCGTGCCGTCGATGATGTTCAAAATGGCATCGGGGCGCGTGCCGATGAGGTAATTTCTCGCTACGACCTCCTCCAGCGTATAGGGGGACAGAGAATAAATGCCCGGAAGGTCGGTGATGATGACACCTTCATGACCTTTGAGCTTGCCTTCCTTTTTCTCGACCGTGACGCCCGGCCAGTTGCCGACGAACTGGTTGGAGCCGGTCAGCGCGTTGAACAGGGTGGTTTTGCCGCTGTTCGGGTTGCCCGCAAGGGCGATGCGCAAATCCATTTTCACGCTTCCTTTCTGCTCTCAAAAAGCTTTTCTGCGGTTTGCTCTCGCTAACCGCTGCTCGAAAAAATTGGGGGCTCTCCCCGAAAAGTTTTTTACTCGACCTCGATCATCTCAGCGTCCGCCTTGCGGATCGAAAGCTCGTAGTTGCGGACGGTGACTTCAATAGGGTCGCCGAGGGGCGCTACCTTGCGGACAAAGACCTGGGTGCCTCTCGTGATGCCCATGTCCATGATGCGGCGCTTCACCGCACCCTCGCCATGGAGCTTCACGACCTTGACGGTCGAGCCGACCGGCACTTCGCGCAGAGTTTTCATGCCATTGCCTCCTTATTATTATTTTTTCTTTCCTGATTAGACCATGATCTTGCGCGCCAGCTCGTCGCTGACGGCCACGCGGGACTCCTTGACCTTCACGATCACATTTCCGCCCAGCGTGCTCACGATGCAGACCTCGCCGCCGACCGTGAAGCCAAGATCCTCGAGGTGGCGCTTCGTCTCCGGGTTTCCGCCGATGCGCTTTACGATCTGCGCCTCGCCGACATTCGCCAGTACCAACGGCATCATGCCGCATCCTCCTCCCATATGTTAGCTCAAGCTAACATTTGCGCAAAAATAATCGGTTAGTTCTCGCTAACCGCTTTATATAATAGTTACCGCAGGCTAACTTGTCAAGAGGGAATCCGCGGTTTTTTCATCTTTGTATATTCGGCACAAAACGACAGCCGCCGACACAGCGCGAAGGAGGAATTTCGCTTGTTTTTCCGGAACGATTGTGATATGGTGTAAATAATCATCCAACGAAACGGAGTTTTTTTCATGGTCATGCAGGAATCCGGGGAAATGTACCTCGAAACCATATATCGGCTGAGCCAGTCGCTGCCGGTCGTGCGCTCGATCGACGTGAGCGAATACATCGGCTACTCGAAGCCCTCGGTCAGCCGGGCGATCGGCATTTTGAAGAAGCAGGAATACATCACGGTGGACAAGTTTGGCGCGATCACGCTCACGGACAAGGGCCGCGAACGCGCGCAGTATATCTTTGAGCGGCACAGGTGTCTCACGAAGATATTCACCCTGCTCGGCGTGAACGCAGAGACCGCCGCCGAGGACGCCTGCCGCGTGGAGCACTACATCAGCGACGAGACGTTCCAGGCCATCAAGCGCCGTCTCGCGCAGTATGAGGAACAGGGGATTACACAATTATAATACTTACGCCTTTCTCTCCCTCAGTCTCGCTGCAGCTCGACAGCTCCCTCGTCAGAGGGAGCCTTTTTATAATGCCTCCCTCTGACGAGGGAGGTGGCAAAAGCGTAGCTTTTGACGGAGGGAGAGAGGTGACGGTAAAGAAGATGAAAGAGTATAACAAAACCAACATCCCCCTGGCCAAAGAATTGAGAAAAAATATGACGCCGTGGGAACGAAAGCTTTGGTATGACTTTCTCCGGGATTACCCTGTGCGCTTCCAGCGGCAGAAAGCTATTGGAAATTATATAGCGGACTTCTATTGCGCGAAAGCAGGGCTAATTATCGAGCTGGACGGCGGCGGGCACTATGAAGCGGAGCAAGCGGAACGAGACGCCGAGCGAACCCATGAATTGGAGGCTATGAACATTTTTGTTCTGCGTTTCTGCAATCTTGATATTCAGAAAAACTTTACCGGCGTATGCGAAACCATTAACCGAGCCGTAAGACGGTCGCTCCCTCCGTCAGCGGGAGCCAATCAAAAAATGCAACAATGAAAAAGATGTATGAATAAGCAGCCTCCCGTGACACGATGTTCACGGGAGGCCGCTATAATTTTATTTGCTTATTAATAACTCAAGATAAACTGCGCTCTTACCGTTTCGGTTCCGCGGTTTAGATACCGGTGTTCATTCTTTGAGCAGAATGTGATAAACTCCTTTTCCCGCAGGACATAGCTTTTGTTCTCTACAAGGATCTCCAACTCGCCGCTGATAACAAAGCAGTACTCAAATTCACTATTCATATGGGGGCCGGATGGGTAGTCGCAGCCGGGCAGAAATTCCCCATAAAAAACCTCGAATCCATTTTCAGGCGCGAAGGGGAGGACGTTATAGATAAACACATCCTTCTTATCGCTGATCAGCGGCTCTACGTCGGCAACGTGATTGACAACGCATTGGTCGTTATCGTCTCTCATCAGCGTTTCAAAGCGGATCTTCAGACCATTAACGATCTTCCACACCACCGAAAGCGTCGGGACGGACTCCGACCGCTCGATCTGACTGAGCATGGTTTTGCTCACGCCGGTCATACCGGATACCGCGTCCAAGGTGAGCCCCATTTTCATTCGGGTCTCCCGCAGATTTTTTCCCAACGCCGAAATATCGCTCATAATACAGCTGCTCCGTCCTTTTGTTCTGGAGTTTTTATTTTATCCTACTCCGGGAGGAATTGCAAGTTTCATCTCATTTGCGCGCCTGTCCAGCCGCACAGCAAAACGGGGACATCCCCGGCAGGCACGGGTCTGCCGGGGATATCCTTTTTTATCACTGGTCATCGCGCAAAAACTTTGTTTTGCGCAGCGCCCCTGAAAAGATCACTCCGCCTTTTCCGTTTCTGCCGCAAACTTTTTGCGCCGGATGTGCTGGACAATCATGCAGATGAACAGCGCCATGCCGAATACGCCGGACGTAGGCGTAACCATGCTGATGAACTTGGAGAAGGGAATCAGGCTGCCGAAGAAGATGCCGAAAATCGACAAGGCAATCACAATGATCGTCTGCTTCTTCGTGCGGTCGGGAGCAAATCTCCGGCCAATGAGCCAGAGGAAGCCGGTGATGGTAGTGAATATTGCGAGAATGATAACGACGGCAAAAAACGGCTCCAGGAAGGGAATGTTGCGCGCGATCGCGGCAAGGATGGGCACCTGGATTCCATGCTCCACGATATAGTCCAGATTGAGCATGATGGTATACGCCATCACCATGCCGGTGCCACCGAAGAAAATACCGGAGCCGATGCCGGCCAGAATCGCTTCCTTCTTCGTGCGTATCTTGTCCTTGCCCCACTGAATGGTCAGCGGGAAGAGAAGGATAATGGTGCAGCCAACATAGTAAAGCGGTGTGAGCCAGGGATTGACATAGCCGAAGAGACCGGGCTCAATAACTTTTCCCTCCGCCACGAGCTGCGGGACTTTGTTCGCCGCTTCCATCAGACCGATCTCCGGGTTGGCAAACGACGCCACAGCAACGATGATGATAAAGGCAAGCAGCACAACGCCAATGCCGCTGAGCACATTTGTGAGCTTGTTGATGCCAAGACACACGACTACGCACGCGACAACACCCATGGCGATAGCTCCCACATACTGCGGAACGCCGGTATACTGATTGATGGTAGCGCCGCACCCGGCGAACATGGAGATGGACATGATACCCACGGTAATGAGCGTCAAAATGTCAAAAATCTTGGCGCCGGTCTTTCCGGCGTAGTATTCAAAAGCGTCGCTGGGCTTTTCAAACTGCCCGCGGCTGCCAGCGATATACGCCAGAGAGCAGAAAACGCACATGAACGCCGTGAAAAACCACACCGCCAGAATGCTGAACCAGCCGCCGCCCGTGCAGAAAAACTGAAGAGGGATCTGGCCGGAAGCGTAACCGGAGCCCAGGCCACAGGAGAGGAATGCAAACGAGACCGCCAGGACTTTTTTCCAGCTTAAGGGTTTATTTTCCAATGTGTTGCCCATGATATTATTCTCCTTTCCAATTTCCGTTTCGCATGTAGGCGAGCATTTCGTCCGTGCTCAGCCCTTCCAGGCCGAACAGCTTCAGATCGTAACCCTTGCTGCGGTAATCCGTCTGGGACACCAGATCGCCCATGCATACCATTGCATCCAGCACCGGCGTCTTTACACCCAAAACCTCCGCGAAGCTGAGCGCCCCGCAGGTACCGACGGGGATATCCTCTGTGATATAGCGTGAGTCGAGCGTAAACCGCGCGCCTTTCGGCATGGGAAGCCACACGCTCTGATCCAGCGGCTCGGAAAACGGCTGCTGATAGCCCTCGCCATAGAACATCTCTCCGATAGGACCCATACGCGACTGGAAACAGCTCTCGTTTACTACGCCGATCCCTACACCGTAGGCATGGGCGATCTTTTCCAGTTCCCTGAAATAAGCGTACTGCACGCGTCCCACGGCGGCGGAAGCGCCATAGGAATACATATCCCAGTACACATCCTTCGCGCCGAGATTCGGAATGATACCCCAGTTTTCAATGGCTCCCACGTTAAGAAGAACCCCGGCAATATGAACCATGGGGTTCAGGTTGGAAAGCCCGATGTCCAGTGCCGTGTCACCGTGGATCAGCTCCGTGGCGTCCAGCGCCGGGATCTCTCCCTTTTTCGCCGCGTAGGCTCCGTAGTCGCTGCTGGGAAGCGTGTCTACCCGGATCTCGTTTTCCCGGTAGGTGATGTTGACTACATCCGTCTGCGTTTCCATATTGTTATAGTCGGTCAAGCGCGCGCCGTAAACGAGCGATGAGTAGCCAGCAATAATGACTCTGGTTTTCAGCCCCTTCTCGCGCAGAATACGGCGGAGGATCAGGCTGCCGTAATTGTCCGGGAAAATGCTCACCGTCTGTCCATCCTCCAGAAGCGGTGCCAGCTCTTCATAAACTGCCTCGGCGCCCTGGGACTGCACAGACACCAGAATATGATCCGCGCCGTGAACCGCTTTCTTCATATCATGGGTCACCATATCGATCACCGCCGTACCAAGACGGTGAAACCCCCTGACGTTTTTCTCCAGCCCCTCCAAACGGATTCGCCGGCTTTCAAGAATGCCTTTTACCTTATCGTTGAAACGCGTGAATTCGTACATGCGGACTTCCGCCCCACCGAGTTTGCAGTCGGCCGCAAGAGCATGAGCGCCGTTTCCGCCGCCGATGATCGTGATGATTGCCATAGCGTCATTCCTTTCGTTATCTTCCGTGTCTCTCCGTTTCCTGCTGCAGTCAGGAAATGTGCCGGTTGTGAAATCCGTAATAGCGTATGTCATCCGCTATCTTGGATTTTAGCAGGCATAGTCACTTCTGTCAATCCTTTATAACGGATTTTTTATTATTTTTGTCCTTTATGTAAAAATCGCCTTGCGGATAAATTTTCCGCAAGGCGATTTCATTATAAAACGCATTTTTTAATATGTCTCAACCTTCAGCACGCGGTTGTCGCCGTCGGCGAGGATCTCGATGAGGGGGCTTTCGGTGCGCTCGAGCGCAAAGTATTTCCGCGCAAGGGCGAACACCGCGTCGACGTTGTTTTTGTCGATCTCTTCCTTGGCCGCGTTATAAAACTGCTGGTCGTAGGCATAGGCGCGGCTCTCTTCCGTTTCCACGGTGAGGAGCTTTACCTGCTCCTTTGTGAAGCCGCCGTCGGCGAGCGCGTCGTCAAACGCATACTTCCGCGCCTCTTCCAGGGAAGCGCAGTAGTACACGCAGTGCAGGCGGCTCACCGGCACGCCCGCAAATTCCGTCCGGCGGACGTACTCAAAAATGCCCTCGACGGCGTCCTTGCGGTAATTCTCGTTCTTGCGCAGTCCGAGATCGACGAGATCGCGGGAGGCGTACATTGCGGAATAAAACACCGCATCGAACACCTGCCGCCCCCGCTCGAGCGCGAGCAGGAACGGCTCGGCGTATTTATAATGCCCGGCAAAGTCGTTCGTGAGACTGGGCGAGTCCGTGTAGGAATCCACGGAGTAATGGAAGAGGATCATTCGTCCTCTTCCTTTTTCGTCTCCGGTTCCGCCTCCGGCTCTTCGGCTTTCTCGGTTTCGACGGGAGCTTCCTCCGGCGCGGTCTCCGGCTCTTCCGTCTTTTCCGGCTCCGCGGGAGTCTCCGCCGGGGCTTCTGTGGTCTCGGCGGTCTCCGCCACTTCCGGCGCGGCGGACTTCTTCTTGCCGAGCAGCACCGCCGCGAGCGCGATAACTACAACGATCGCCGCGATGGCGATATACATCCACACGCAGGAAGAGCCCGCGCTCTCCGGCGCAGCGGTATCGTCTGCCGCTGTGTCGCCCTCGGGGATCGTGAAGAGCTCGTTATAGTCCAGCGAGCCGAAATCGTCCTTCCACTCGACCTCGGCGCTCTCGATCCAGCCGATGAGCATGGCGTTGAAGAGCTCGTTGGCGGCGTCGGCGCGCAGCGTCATATAATCGCCCGTGCCGGAATCCTGCGAGAGGGTCTTGCCGTCGGGATCGAGCGGCAGACGGAGAATGATGTGGTAGCCGTAGCTCGTCTCCACGATGTCGGAGAGCTCATTCTCCTCAAGCGCGCGGGTGCCGTCCTCAAACTCCTGCACCATCTGGCTTTCCGTAAAGGTGTAGCCGTCCGGGAAGGTCGTCATGCCAGGGTCATCGGCCTCCGCCATGAGCGCATCAAAGCGCTCCGTCAGCGCCTCGCGGTCGCCTTCCAGCGCGCGCAGCTCCTTGAGCGCGGCCTCGGCCTCCTTGCGCACCTCGGCCTTCTCCTCGTCGGTCATGTCGGTGCCGTCGTCGTTCTGCGTGAGGAAGAGGATGTGCTTGCAGCGGAGATAATCGTTGTCGTTCGCCCAGGCGAGAACGTCCTCGTCGCTGAGCTTTTCGCCCGCCGCGCCGTAGGCGTCCAGCATGATGGCGTTAAAGGCGGCGTTGGTCGTGAGGAGCTGCCGGTACGTCGGCTCATCGAGATAGGCGTTCTCGATGGCTTCCATCAGCGCGTCCACGCTGCCGTACTGCTCCACGATGCTGTTCCACTGATCCTCGACCTCGGCGTTCACGGTCTCGGTCAGGCCGCGCTTTTCCACCTCGGTGAGCGCAACGGTATAATACTTGATCCGCGCCTCGAGTGCTTCACGCATCGCATCCTGCAGCGTGACGCCGTCGCCCATGTCGGTGGTAAAGTCGGGGATCGCCATGGTGTAATTGATGTACTGGCTCGTCAGGCTGCCGATGAGATAGTAGTACAGCTTCCAGGTGACCTCCGTGCCGTCCACGGTGGCGACAACGGCGGAGCCGTCGTACTTCTTGCTCGCCGCGTCAAGCTGGGCTTCGATCTGCGCATACTTTTCCTGCATCTCATTGACGGCGGCGTTCGCGTCGTCGGAAGCGCTGTCCGTGACGCCCTCGGTGGGCGCGCCGGTCGCTTCGGGGGAGGCGGTCTCCTCGTCGGCGGCGAGCGCCGGGATGCTCAGCGCGCCGAGCAGCAGCACAAGGCTCATCAGCAGGGCGAGCAGTTTCTTTGCGTTCATAGATTTTACTCCTTTTCCGCGGCGGGCTCCGCCGCCGGTTTTTGCAGTTTGTGCCACGCGGCGATGAGCGCGCGGGCTTCCGGTATGGGCCTGGCGCCGGGCTTGAGCTTCAGCCCCAGGCGCGGCTCGCGTCCGGCTTCAAGCTTGACGCGGCCTTTGAACTCCTTCTGCGCATAGAGCGCGGAGAGGGTCTCCATGTCGAAATTCTCTACCTTAAAATAGAGCATGCTCCCCTTCTGGGAGATGTCCGAGATACCGGCGCGCCCGGCCTCGCCGCGCAGAAGCGCCACGTGGATGAGCGCATTCACCGCGCCCGGCGGGTCGCCGAAGCGGTCGATGAGCTCGTCGGTGAGATCGTCGGCGTCCGCCTCAGTGCGGATGAGCGCGATGCGGCGGTAAAGATCCATGCGCTGCTCGGCGCTGGGGACATACTTTTCCGGGATGTTCGCCGTGACGGAGAGATCGGCGGCGCACTCGGTGCGCACGGGCGGCTTTTCGCCCTTTTCCTCCAGCACGGCCTCCTCGAGCAGCTTCAGATACATATCGTAGCCAACGTCCATCATGTGGCCGGACTGCTCCGCGCCGAGAAGGTTTCCCGCGCCGCGAATTTCCAAGTCGCGCATGGCGATCTGGAAGCCGGCGTTGAACTCGGCAAACTCACGGATGGCGGTTAGGCGCTTTTCGGCGATCTCCGTGAGCGCTTTGCTCGGGCGGTACAGGAGATACGCGCTCGCGCGCCGCGCACTGCGGCCGACGCGCCCGCGAAGCTGGTGGAGCTGGGCAAGGCCGAGCTTATCGGCGTCCTCCACGATGAGGGTGTTTACGTTCGGGATATCGATGCCGGTCTCAATGATCGTTGTGCAGACGAGCACCTGAATTTTTCCCTCGACCATGTCGTCCATGACGCGGGAGAGCTGTTCCTCGTCCATCTTGCCGTGCGCCACGCCGACGGAGACTCCTCCGCCGAGCTGCTTTTGCAGCCGCAGCGCCACGTGCTCGATGTTCTCCACACGGTTGTGGAGATAGTACACCTGCCCGCCGCGGAGAAGCTCGCGCCGGATGGCGTCGCACACGGCCTTTTCGTCCTGCTCCATCACGAACGTCTGCACCGGCTGACGGTCGCGCGGCGGCTCCTCAATGGTGGACATGCTGCGCAGTCCCGAGAGCGCCATGTTGAGCGTGCGCGGGATGGGCGTGGCCGAGAGCGTCAAGACGTCGACGCCCTTCGACATTTCCTTGAGCTTTTCCTTGTGTGTCACGCCGAAGCGCTGCTCCTCGTCCACGATGAGAAGGCCGAGATCCTTGAAGGCAACGCTCTTTTGCAGCAGGCTGTGCGTGCCGATGAGAAGATCGATGCTGCCCGCAAGCGTTTTTTTGAGAATGTCTTTTTTCTGGCTGGGCGTGCTGTAGCGCGAGAGGAGCGCGATCTCGACCGGATAGCCAAAGAAGCGGCGCATCGCGGTCTGGTAATGCTGGCGGGCGAGCACCGTGGTGGGGACGAGGATGGCGCACTGCTTGCCGTCCAAAATGCACTTCATCGCCGCGCGCATCGCGACCTCTGTTTTGCCGTAGCCAACGTCGCCGCAAAGCAGGCGATCCATCGGCACGGCCTTTTCCATGTCGTCCTTGATCTCCTGAATGCACCGGAGCTGGTCGTCCGTTTCGGCATAGCCGAACGATTCTTCAAACTCCGTCTGCCACGGGCTGTCCGGCGAGAACGCGAAGCCCGGCGTGCGGGCGCGCGCGGCATAGAGCTTGGTGAGCTCGGCAGCGAGCTCCTTGGCTGCCGCCTTGGCGCGCGTCGTTGTCTTTTTCCACTCCGCGCCGCCCATGCGCGAGAGCTTCACGGGGCGGTCCTCGCCGCCGCCGATATATTTCGACACAAGGTCGAGCTGCGTCGCCGGAACGTACAGGCTGTCCGACCCGGCGTAACATATTTTAATGTAGTCCTTCTCGACGCCGTCCACCGGCAGCTTGAAAATGCCGGCAAAGCGGCCGATGCCGTGGTGCTCGTGCACAACGAGATCGCCGACGGATAGATCGGCGCAGGAGCCGAGCTTTTCGCGATCTGCCATGGCGCGCTTTCGCTTGCGGCTTCGCAGCGCGCCCGCGGTGATCTGCGTATCGGTCAATACGGCAAGATGCGCCTCCGGTGCTTCGAGACCCGCGGAGAGCGCCCCTACCGCGACGGTGGCACGCCCCTCCGGCGGCAGAGCGCCGTTCGGGAAGCCGCGCAGCGGCGGTATGCCATTGCGCTCGAGCATCGATGCGAGCACGTCTGCCCGGCGCTCGTCCGAGGCGAACACCACAACGCGAAAACCGTTTTCCAGATACCGCTGCACATCGGCGAGCGCCGTTTCCGCGCTGCCGCCGTAGCTCGGGAGCTGGCGGACGTTCGTATCGAGCACCGACCGGGGAGAGAGGGGATAGCGCCCGGCGCTGAAGGCGTCTGCCATCACGACCGCGAAGTCCGCGATCTTCTCGCAGGCGTCCTTCCACGGCAGGAGGTAATCCCCCGTGTCCGCGACCGGGAACGCGCCCTCGCGTAAAATCTTCAGATCGTCCGCGAGAGAGTCGGAAATGTCCCTGGCTTTCTCGGCGCAGCGATTCGGCGCGTCGATATAGATGATGGCGTCCGGCGCGATGAAATCGAGCGCCGTTGAATACTCAGAGTATAATTCTGGGAGGTACCGGTCGCTCCACGGGAGGGGCGCACCGGAGGAAATGCGCTCGGCATCGCGGCGGAGACGGCGGGCGAGCTCTCCCTGCTCGCGCCGCTCAGCGCGCACGGCACGGCTCAAAAGAGCCTTGGCAATGCTCTCGGCGCGGTTGGGGTCTACGAGCGCTTCGCACGCGGGCAGCACGCGGAACGACTCAATGTTCTCCGCACGGCGCTGCGTATCGGTATCGAAAAAGCCCATGGAGTCGATCTCGTCGCCCCAGAACTCGGCGCGCACCGGGCGCTCCGCGCCGGGGGAGAAGATATCGAGAATGCCGCCGCGGCGGGAAAACTGGCCGGGGCCCTCCACCATGTCGCTGCGGCGGTAGCCGCACGCGAGAAGGCGCGGCTCGAGCGTTTCCGGGCCTTCGCCCTCGCCGACGCGGAGCGTAAAGGCCGCGTTTTCGAGAATATCCGGGGGCAGCGTGCGCTGCAAAAGGCCGGAAACGGCGCACACCGCAGCGCCCGCGCCGGCATAGAGCGCATCGAGCGCGCGCAGCCGCCGCTGCTCCTCCTGCCGGGAAACGACCTCGATATTGCGCAGCGCAAGATCGCGCCCCGCGAGCTGCACGACGCTCTCGCCGAGCAGCGCCTCGAGATCGGCGGCGAGCGTTCCGGCGTTGGAATCATCGGTGCAGAGAACGAAGATGGGCCGGCCGGTCTCACGGCGGAGCATCGCCGCGCCGAGAGCGCGCATCGCGCCGCCCGACTGCGTTAAAAGGGCAGGTAAATAGCCCTCCTCGACCCTCAGGGGGAGGGTAGCAAGGGAGGGTGTCTTTCCTATGGCTTTGATTATGGCGTCCATAAGTATAGAGAATACACCTTTTTCGTGTCGTTTGCAAGAAAAAAGCCTCCCTCAGGGGAGGCCTATCCAATAGGCTCCCTCTGACGAGGGAGCTGTCAGCGCAGCTGACTGAGGGAGAGAAAAGCGAATACTTTCCGCGCAGAAAAGATTCTCTCCCTCCGTCACGGCTTACGCCGTGCCACCTCCCTCGTCAGAGGGAGGCTTTTAAAATATTACCAAGCGTTATCAAAATCACACCAGGTCTCATCCTCGTCCTCTTCGGCGCACTCTTCGGGAAGAGTGCCGAACACGACCGGAACATCCCGGTATTCTCCGGCGCGATACACGGTGAGCACCGCTTCATAGCCGGGGGAGAGGGTATTTTCCGCAGCGGTGAGATCGGCGGCGGAGGCAATGTCGGTGCCGTCCAGCCGGATGATGATATCGCCGCTGCAAAGCCCCGCGAGACATGCCGGGCTGCCGTCCTCCACGGCATAAACCTGTACGCCGGGCACCATGGCGTTGCTGTCGGAGCGGTTATAATACTCCGCCGCGGCGCAGCTCACGGTCTGGACGATCATGCCGAGATAGGGGCGCTCCCCGGACGGAGCGCTCGTCGCGGAGGGGGGCGTATCGGCGTTTACGGCGGCAGAGATCGCCGCGCTGCCGGAAATATCTTCGGCGGCAAAGGCCGCCTCCGGCGTGGCGGAGGGCATGGCCGTTTTGGTGACCGCGGCGGGCTGTTCTGCATCGGAGAGCGCCGAGGTGAGCAGCGAGCCGAGCACGAAAAACGCGAGACAAAGCCCCGCCACGCGCAGCGGCGAGACCGTCTTTTTCGTGCCGGACGATTTTTCTTCCGTAAAGGAGTAGCAGCGCGGCATGTTCGGCGCGTCGTCCTGGCGTATATAGCTTGCGTCGGTAAAGCCGACGGATCGTTCGCGCATGGGTTTTTCGCTCATACCTGCCGCTCCTTTCCAAGATTTTGGGCTTATTATAGCAAGGAGTTGTGACAAATGCATGAACAAGCCGGGAATTTTCCGCGGTATTGCATTTTTTGCGCTTTTACGGTATCATAAATGTTTGAAAAAGGCCCCCTTTTGCAAAGGAGGCTGTCAGCAAAGCTAACTGGGGGATTGTAGTCTTAAGAAAATGACAATCCCTCCGTCACGGCGCTGCGCGCCGTGCCACCTCCCTTTACACAAGGGAGGCTTGAATATGGAGGAGGCAATCTCTATGGCAAGCAAATATCTGGATATGTGTCCGCCGGTGCTGGCGTCGCTCAAGGCGGGAACGCCGATTATCGCCATTGAGACCGGGTTTTTCATGCAGCTGCCGTACCCGCGCAATTTAGAGGCGCTGCAGGAGTGCGAGCAGGCGTTTTACCGGCGCGATTGCGTGCCATGCTGCGTCGGCATTGTGAACGGGCGGCTCAAGGCCGGCCTTTCCAAGCAGGACATGGAAACGCTCTGCCGCAGCGGCGGCAGCTGCACGCGCTCGCAGATCCCCGCGCTCGTCGGCGGCGGGTCAACGTCCGGCACGGGTCCCTCCGCTACGTTGGCTATCGCGCGCATGGCGGGTATCATCCCGGTCATGGCGCCGGGGCTGCGCGATTCTCTCGCCGATCTGGACGCGCTCTCCGGCTCTTCGCGGCTTGTGTTCTGCGGGAAGGTCTCGCCGGACAAGGCGCTGCTCTTTTCCTCGCGCGGCGTGCCGGTGCTGCGTCTTCCTGCGGAAGAGCTTGCGGACGCCTATCTCGTGCAGCGCGATTTGGAAGTGAACGAGTGCACGGTCATTCCCTGCGGCGACACGCTCGGCGATATCGCCGAGAAGGCCTCCGCCGTGGCGATGGATATCAAGAGAAAGATCTCAGCGGTTTGATCTTTATAGAATGGAAAAGCGGCTGTTGCAAAAAAGCAACAGCCGCTTTTCCATTTATAGTCTCACAGAGTTTGCTCCCGCAGGAGCAAATAAAATTGGATTATTTTTGCCGGCGGCGTGTACGTCGGCAAAAATACCTATCGGCTCGCAAACGTGCGAGCGTAGCGAGTGCGCTGCGGCGAGCCGCAGCCTTTTCAAACGAGAGCCCAGCGAAGCGGGTCTCGTTTGAGGCGTTAGCCGAATTTGCCCTGGACATAGTCTCTTGTCCGGCTGTCCTCGGCTTCGTTGAATATTTTCGCCGTGTCGTCCATCTCCACGAGCTTGCCGAGCAGGAAAAACGCCGTTTTATCCGAGATGCGCGCGGCCTGCTGCATGTTGTGCGTGACGATGACGATGGTGTATGTCTTTTTGAGCTCCAGCGCCAGCTCCTCGATGCGCCCGGTGGAAATGGGGTCGAGCGCGCTCGTCGGCTCGTCCATCAAAAGCACCTCCGGCTCGGCGGCAAGAGCGCGGGCAATACAGAGTCTCTGCTGCTGGCCGCCGGAGAGGCCAAGCGCGCTCTTTTTGAGCTTATCCTTCGTCTCGTCCCAGATGGCGGCGCTTTTGAGCGATCTCTCGACGATCTCGTCGAGCTCCGCGCGGCCGCGCACGCCGTGCAGGCGGGGCGCGTAGGCGATGTTATCGTAAATGCTCATCGGGAACGGGTTCGGCTTCTGGAACACCATGCCGATGCTGCTGCGAAGCTCCGTAACGTCGATCTTATCGCCGTAAACGTTATGCCCGTGGAAGAGCACCGCGCCGTCGATCTTGCAGCCCGGCACCAGATCGTTCATGCGGTTGAGCGTTTTGAGATACGTGGACTTGCCGCAGCCGGAGGGGCCGATGAGCGCTGTGATCTCGTTGGGAAATATCTCCGTATCGATGCCGTAGAGCGCCTGAAACGCGCCGTAGCGAAGGTCGAGCTTTTTGGTTTCGAGAATGGGTTCCATAGATTTTTTACCGTTCCTTTCCGGCCCTGCCCGCCGTGAGCGAGGCGAGAAGATTGAGCGCGAGCGTCAGCACGAGCAGCACTGCCGCGATGCCGAAGGCGATATCAAACTTGCCCTGCTCGCTTGCATAAAGATACAACGCCACGGAAAGCGACGCCGAGGAGGATTCGAGCGCCGCCTTGAATCCCAGCAGCCGCAGACCGAAGCCCGCGGTGAAAAGGAGCGCCGCGCTCTCGCCGGTGATGCGGCCGACGGAGAGGATGCACCCGGTCACGATGCCGTCCACGGCGTTCGGCAGCACGGCGGTGCGCACCATGTGCCACTTGCCGCTGCCGAGCGCGAGAGCGCCCTCGCGGTAGGCTCTCGGCACGGCGAGCAGGCTCTCGCGCGTGTTTGCCATGACCGTGGGAAGCACCATGAGCGCGAGCGTGAGGCCGCCGGCGAGAACGCCCTGCTTGAGCCCGCCGAGCTTAATGAAGAACAGCATGCCGATGAGTCCGAAGAGGATGGACGGGATGCCCGTGAGCGTTTCGGCAGCGAAGCTTATGAGCCGCACGATGCGGGGATTTTCCGCGTACTCGGTGATGTATACCGCAGCGCCCACGCCGAGCGGCAGCGCCACGCCCATCGCAATGAGAATGAGGTAAAGCGTGTTGCAGATGTTGGGGAGGATGCCGGTCGTCCCGGCCAAGTAGCTCGTCGCCGTCGTGAGGAACGACCATGTGAGCTGCGGCACGCCGCGCTTTAAAATGATCCCGATCAGGAAGAGCAGAATACCGCCGGTTATCACCGCCGCAGCGATGAGCGCGGCTTTCAAGACGATCTCCCGGAGCTTTCTCATGCTTTAGCGCTCCCTTCGCTGAGAAGCCGCAGAGCGGCGTTGATGAGAAGAATGAAGAGGAACAGCACCAGACCCACGGAGAAGAGCGCGTCGCGCTGGAGAGAGCCGTAGGCGGCGTAGGACATTTCGGAGACGATGGCCGTTGTGAGAAAGCGGACGGACGTGAAGAGCGACGGCATATTGGCAACGTTGCCTGCCACCATGAGGATCGCCATCGCTTCGCCGACGGCGCGGCCCGTGCCCTGGATGACGGAGGCGATCACGCCGCTTTTTGCCGCCTTGAGCGAGACGAGAAACCACGTTTCCACCTTCGTTGCGCCGAGCGCGAGGGAAGCTTCCTCGTATTCGCGCGGCACGGCGCGCAGCGCTGTTTCCGAAACGGACACGATGTAGGGAAGGATCATCACCGTGAGAACGAGAATGGCCGTGAGCAGGCACGCGCCGGAGGAGAGGGAGAACGTTTTCTGCACGAGCGGCACGAGCACCGTCATACCCACGAGACCGTATACGACCGAGGGGATGCCCGCAAGCAGCGCCACGCAGCTTCGCGCCGCGGCGGCAACGCGCGGCGGGGCGGCTTTGGCGAGGAACACCGCCGTGAAGATTCCGAGCGGTACGCCGAGGAGCAGCGCGCCCGCCGTGCCGTAAATGCTCGTGAGGATAAACGGCAGGATGCCGAACTCATTCGTCGGGGCGTTCCACGTCTCGCCGAAAAGAAAATTCCAGAGTCCGATCTCCCGGATCGCCGGGACGCCGGAGATCACAAGATACAGGCAGATGCACAGCACAAATCCCACCGCCGCGATGCCGCAGAGGAGAAAGATCCATTTTACGATGTTTTCCAAAAGCTTTTTCTTCATAAAAGCACAATACTCCCCGACTTTCTTGTCGGGGAGTATTCTACGGCCGGGGGTGTAAAATCCGTCACCGCGGCGCTGTAAAATATTCGTAAAGCGTATAATTTCATTCATTGGCCTTTCTCTGACGAGAGAGGCTATTTTAAATTTGTAATATCCTGTTTATCTTAATTAACTGTAATTACATTATTAATATATATCTTTACACCATTGTGGAAAAGTGGTATAATTTTATAATGCTGATAATAGTGCCTCCGGGCGCTTTACGGATCATAAGGAGAGAGAAAGAATGAATTCCCTCAACGACATATGGAACAGTGTTCTTGCCGTTCTCGGGCAGAATCTGACCGCCACGGCGCTGAACACCTGGTTTGACGACTGCACGCCGGTCGAGATCGTCAATAACCGGCTCGTCATCCACACCCCCACGGAGTTCAAGCGCGACATTATCCAGACCCGCTTTGCGCAGACGATCATCGACGCGCTCAGCGATCTTTTCTCCGCCGAGTTCAAGCTCACGATCCTCGCGGGGGATGAGCTCGACAGCTACATCTCCGAAACGAAAACGGACGATACGCTCCCGGAGGTCGCCGGCTTCACGTTCGATAACTTCGTCGTGGGTCCCTCGAACAAATACGCCCACGCCGCAGCCATCGCCGTGGCGGAAAACCCCGGCAAGCTTTATAACCCGCTTTTCATTTACGGCAACTCCGGGCTCGGCAAGACGCATCTTCTTTTGGCTATCGGCAGCGCCATCCACGCGAAGAACCCGAAGGCGAAGATCGTATACGTCAAGGGCGACGATTTCACGAACGATCTCGTCCACGCCATTCAGGTCGGCGGCGGCGAGGATCTGCGCGCCAAATACCGCAGCGCCGATCTTCTGCTGATGGACGATATCCAGTTCATCGCCGGCAAGCAGCAGACGCAGGAGGAGTTTTTCCACACGTTCAACACGCTCTATGAAGCGGGAAAACAGATCGTCGTCACGTCCGACCGGCCGCCGATGGAGATGAACAAGCTGGAAGACCGTATCCGCACGCGGCTCGAATGGGGCCTCATGGCAGACGTACAGCCGCCCGATCTTGAAACGCGCATGGCCATCACGCGCAACAAGGCCGCGCAGTTCGGCGTTGTGCTGCCGGACGATGTCGTAACGTTCATCGGCGAGACGGTCACCTCGAATATCCGCCAGCTGGAGGGTGTGGTGAAAAAGCTCACGGCCTACCGTGATCTTTTAGAGGACGATATCACCGTTTCGAGCGTGCGCCGCGCGATCAAGGACGTGATCCGCGTCGGCACCTACGTCCCCACGCCGAACGTCATCATTGCGGAGACGGCGCGGTACTTCTCCGTTTCGGAGGAGGCGCTGCGCGGGCAGTCCCGCCAGAAGAACACCGCCACGGCGCGGCAGGTCGCCATGTATCTCTGCCGGAATCTCACGAACATGGCGCTTACCGACATCGGCGCGCAGTTTGAGGGTCGAAATCACGCTACGGTGCTCGCCTCCATCCGCAAGATCGAAGACATGATGCAGGCCAGCCAGGAGTTTGCCATGGTCATCCGCGACGTTACCTACAACATCAATTCCAAGGCATAACGGCTAAAACAAAGTTTTCCACAAGATGTATGTGGAAAAACTGTTTATAAATGTTCAAAACTTTTTAGCTTTTCTCTGCTGTGGAAACTGTGGAAAAATTGGGGTCAAGTTTTCCACATCGAAAATCGTTGATTTTCAAGGCTTTTACCGAGTTTTCCACAAGTTTTTGCTCTACTGATACTCGCTTCTAAAAAATATTCTATCTTTCTTTCTGGAAGAAACGGAGGAATTGCCATGAAATTCACCTGTGAGAAATATCTGCTCAGTCTTGCCGTCGCCACGGCCGGCCGCGCCGCCGCCTCCAAAAGCCCGATTCCGGCGATGGAGGGGCTGCTCATCGAGGCCGGGCACAACGTCCGCGTCACGGGCTACGATCTCAAAAAGGGCATTTATACGACGTTCGAGGCGGACGTCTCCGCGCCGGGCAGCGTGGTACTCAACGCCAAGCTCTTCGGCGACATCGTTCGCAAGCTGCCGGACGGCATTGTTTCCGTCTGCTCGGATGAGAATAACGCGGTGAACATCGCCTGCGGCAACGCCGACTACAACATCTCCGGCACGGCGTCGGACGATTTCCCCGATCTCCCGTCGCTCGACTATTGCAGCAATCTCTCCCTGCCGCAGGATACCATGGCGCACATGATCGCCGAGACGAACTTTGCCATCTCCACGAACGAGTCCCGCCCGGTGTACACCGGCGCGCTCATCGAGGTCGACAATAACGTCATGACCATGGTGGCCGTAGACGGCTACCGTATGGCGCTCCGCCGCGAGGCGGTCGAAACCTGCGATGTGGAAAGCCTCAAATTCATCGTGCCGGGCGCGGCGCTCTCCGATCTCGAAAAGATCTGCATGAGCCCCGAGGAGCCGGTGAAAATCGCCGTCGGCAGCAAGCACGTTTCGTTCTCCGTGGGCGACACGGTGCTCATCTCCCGCCGTCTCGAGGGCGAATTTCTGAACTTCCGTAAGACCGTTCCCGGTGATTTTCCCATCCAGCTCAAGGCGCAGCGCGCCGATCTCATCCGCTGCACCGACCGCGTGAGCCTTATCATTGACGACCGCACGAAAAACCCGCTCCGGTGCGTGTTCGGAGAGAACCTGCTCACGATCACCTGCTCCACGCCGCTCGGCCGCGCCGAGGACTGCTGCCCGCTCGAGGGCGACGGCGGTGGGATGATCGTCGGCTTCAACAACAGCTATCTCATGGACGCCTTCAAGGCAGCGCCGGCCGACACGCTGCGCATCAATATTGTGAACGGCAGCGCCCCCTGCATCATCACGCCGGAGGACGGCGGTGACAGCTTCCTTTATATGATCCTGCCCGTGCGTCTGCGCGCGGAAAGCTGATGCGCGTTGACGCGGTGCAGACGGAGAATTTCCGTCTGCTGCAGGGAGGGCGGTGCGAATTTTCGCCGGGCGTGAACGTCATTGCGGGCGCGAACGCGCAGGGAAAGACAACGCTTTTGGAAGCGGTGTACATGCTAACCGGCGCGAAGAGCTTCCGCACGTATTACGACAAGGAGCTCATCGCCTTTGAAAAGGACGAGGCGGCGGTGCGCGGGGAGTATTATGCTTCCGAAAGAGAGCAGCGCATGGAAATTCTGCTCCGCCGCGGCCGGACGCGCACGATGAAGCGCAACGGAGTAAAGCTCTCGGCCGGGGAGACGGAGCAGTGCCTGAAAGCGATCCTCTTTTCTCCGGACGATCTTGCGATGATCCGCGGTGCGGCTTCTCTCCGGCGGCGGATGCTCGATGCCGCCATCACGCAGCTCCGCCCCGGATACGGCGCGCTCATCGCCGAATACCGCCGCTTACAGGAAAGCAAAACGCGCATACTGCGCGACTGGCGGGAGAAGCCCTCGCTTCTCGATACGCTGGACGTATTCTCGGACGGGATGTGCCTTTGCTCGGCAAAGATCATCCGCTACCGCGCGTCGTTCGCGCGTCGTCTCGCCGGGGCGGCGCAGAGCGTGCAGAGCGATTTTACCCGCGGCACCGAAAACCTTACGCTCACCTATACCACCGTTTCAACCGTGGAAGAACCCGCGGCGAGTGAGCGGGAGATATACGAGGCCGTCAGCGAACGCCAGCGCCAGCTCCGCAGCGCGGAGATCGAGAGCTCCCTCTGCCTTGTCGGCGCACATAAGGACGATCTCCAGATCGCCATCAATGGCGCGGACGCGCGAAGCTACGCCTCCCAGGGACAGACGCGCACGGCGGCGCTCTCTTTAAAGCTCGCCGAGCGGGAGATATTTCTCGCCGAGACGGGCGAGACGCCGGTGCTGCTGCTCGACGATGTTTTGTCTGAGCTCGACAGCGCCCGGCAGGAGTTTGTTTTGAACCGCATCGGCGGCGGACAGACGCTCGTGAGCTGCTGCGAGGCGGCAAGCGTCGAGCGCATGACGGGCGGGCGCGTACTTTATATGGACAAAGGACGGGTAAACGAAGCATGTACCTCCATTTAGGCGCAGATACGGTCGTGCGGACCGACAGCATCGTCGCCGTGTGCGATCTCGATAACGCCAGCTCCTCGCATATTACGCGGGAGGCGCTCCGCGCCGCGGAGAAGGCGGGCAAGGTCGTGAACGTGGCGGAGGATCTTCCCAAATCGTTCGTCATCTGCCGGGAGGACGGAAACACCCGAATCTATCTTTCACAGCTCAACACCGCGACGCTCCTAAAGCGCGCAGAGAATATATCCTTTGATTAAACTCATGGAGGAACACCCATGTCGGAAAATACACCAGTCAATCCCAATTCCTATGACGCCAGCCAAATTCAGGTCCTGGAGGGTCTGGAAGCGGTGCGTATGCGCCCGGGCATGTACATCGGCTCGACGAGCTCGAGCGGTTTGCACCACCTTGTATACGAGATCGTCGATAACGCCATCGATGAAGCGCTTGCGGGCTTCTGCACGCATATTGAAGTCTCCATCGAAGACGGCGAGAGCATCTGCGTGACCGATAACGGCCGCGGCATCCCCGTGGACATTCAGGAGCAGACGGGCAAGCCCGCGCTCGAGGTCGTATACACGGTGCTGCACGCGGGCGGCAAGTTCGGCGGCGGGGGCTATAAGGTCTCCGGCGGTCTGCACGGCGTCGGCGCGAGCGTTGTAAACGCTCTTTCGGACTGGCTCGAGGTGCGCGTATTCAAAAACGGCAATATCTACGAGATGAAATTCTCCCGCGGCCACATCACGCAGGAGATGAAGATCGTCGGCAAGACCGATAAACACGGCACGCAGGTGCGCTTCCATCCCGACCCCGAGATGTTCGATGACACGGTCTATCACTACGACGTGCTCTTCAAGCGCATGCGCGAGCAGGCATTTCTGAACGCCGGACTCACCATCATTATGGAGGACAAGCGCCCCGAGCAGGAGCAGCGCCAGGAGCTGTGCTACGAGGGCGGCATCCGCGAGTTTGTCACCGAGCTCAACTGCCACAAAACGCCGGTGCACGAGAGCGTCATCTACATGTCCGGCGAGCGGGACACCTCCATGTGCGAGATCGCCATGCAGTGGAACGACGGCTACGACGAGCGCATAGAGTCCTTCGCCAACAATATTCTGACGCCTGAAGGCGGCATGCACGAGACGGGCTTCCGCGCCGCGCTCACCCGCGTTATCAATAACTACGGAAAATCGCGCAAAATTCTCAAGGACGAGGAAACGCTCTCCGGCGAGGACTGCCGCGAGGGCCTGACCGCCGTCATTTCCGTCAAGCTCGAAAACCCGCAGTTTGAGGGCCAGACGAAGGCCAAGCTCGGCAACAGCGACATCCGCACGATGGTGGACAGCGTCGTGAGTGACAGGCTCGAGCAGTTCTTCGAGGAAAACCCCGCCGTTGCCAAGCAGATTTTGGAGAAGGGCATTTCCGCCTCCCGCGCGCGCGAGGCCGCGCGCAAGGCGCGCGACAGCGTCCGCCGCAAGACCGGGCTCGAATCCGGCCAGATGCCGGATAAGCTGCAGGACTGCAACGAGCGCGATCCGTCCCTCTGCGAAATTTACATCGTCGAGGGCGACAGCGCCGCGGGCAGCGCCATTCAGGGGCGCGACTCCCGTTTCCAGGCCATTCTTGCCATGTGGGGCAAGATGCTCAACGTCGAAAAGGCGCGCGTCGATAAGATTTACGGCAACGATAAGCTCTATCCGCTGATCGTTGCGCTCGGCGCGGGCATCGGCAACGAGTTTAATATTGAAAAGCTCCGCTATCACAAAATCATCATCATGGCCGATGCCGACGTGGACGGCTCGCACATCCGGACGCTGCTTTTGACGTTCTTCTTCCGGTATATGCGGCCGCTCATCGAAAACGGCTATGTTTATTCCGCTGTGCCGCCGCTCTTCAAGCTCAGCCGCGGCAAGCAGCAGCGCGTGGCGTACTCCGAGCCGGAAAGAGACATGATCTCCCGCGAGCTTCGCGGCGACAACCCGGACGCGAAGGTGGATATCTCCCGCTTCAAAGGTCTCGGCGAGATGGACCCGCACGAGCTTTGGGAGACGACCATGGACCCCGAGCGCCGGACGCTCCGCCGCGTCACGCTCGAGGATGCGCAGCGCGCCGACGAGATATTCACCGTTCTCATGGGCGACGAGGTGGAGCCTCGCCGCGCGTGGATCGAAAACAAGGCGCGCTACGTCGTCAATCTGGACTATTAAGGAGGCGGCATAATGGCACACAAACGCGATTATAAGCCGGAAGACATCGCCTTCCCCAATCAGCATATCGTCACCTCCGAGCTCGTCTCGGAGATGGAAAAAAGCTATATCGAATACGCCATGTCCGTCATCGTCGGGCGCGCTCTGCCCGACGTGCGCGACGGTCTGAAGCCCGTCCACCGCCGCATTCTGTATGCGATGTATGAGGACGGCCTGACGCGCGATAAGCCCTACCGCAAGTGCGCCACCGCCGTCGGCGACGTGCTCGGCCGGTACCACCCCCACGGCGACGCTTCGGTGTACGATGCGCTCGTCCGCATGGCGCAGGACTTCTCGCTGCGCTACCCCCTCATCGACGGCCACGGCAACTTCGGCGACGTGGACGGCAACCCCCCGGCGGCCTACCGTTACACCGAGGCGCGTCTCGCCCGCATGGCAGACGAAATGCTCCGCGACATCGACAAGGACACCGTAGACTGGGATCCCAACTTTGACGAAACGAGAAAAGAGCCGCGCGTGCTGCCGAGCCGCATTCCGCAGCTTCTCGTAAACGGCTCCTCGGGCATCGCCGTCGGCATGGCGACGAACATCCCGCCGCACAACCTGCGCGAGGTGATCGGCGCGGCGGTCGAGGTACTGGATAACCCGGACGCAACGCTCGACGATCTTATGCGCCACGTCCACGGCCCCGACTTCCCGACGAAGGGCATCATCATGGGCCGCGCCGGCATCCGCGCCGCCTATGCCACGGGCCGCGGCAAGGTCACGATCCGCGCGCGTACCGAATTTGAGGAGCACGGGCAGAACCGCGTCCGTATCATCGTCAACGAGCTGCCGTATCAGGTCAACAAGAAGATGCTCATCAAGAACATCGCCGAGCAGGTCAAGGACAAGCGGCTCGACGATATCTCCGATCTGCGCGACGAATCCGACCGCAACGGTATGCGCATCGTCATTGAGCTCAAGCGCGACGCCAACCCGCAGGTCGCTTTGAATAAACTCTTTGCCCAGACGCAGCTGCAGAGCACGTTCTCCATCATCAATCTGGCGCTTGTGGATAACCAGCGCCAGCCGAAGATCCTCTCCCTGCGCCACATTCTGGATGAATATCTGACGTTCCAGGAAGAGGTCATCACGCGCCGGACAAAGTACGATCTCCGCAAGGCGCGCGAGCGCGCCCATCTCCTCGAAGGTCTGCTCATCGCGCAGGACAACATCGACGAGGTCATCCACATCATCCGCACGAGCTACGATAACGCCAAGGAAAACCTGATGGCGCGCTTCGGGCTGGACGATGTGCAGGCGCAGGCCATTCTCGATATGCGCCTGAAAGCGCTGCAGGGACTCGACCGCGAAAAGCTGCAGAACGAGTATGACGAGCTCGAAAAGAAGATCGAATACCTTGTCTCCCTGCTCGAGGATCCCGAAAAGCTCAAGGGCGTGCTGAAGGACGAGCTTCTTGCCATCGCCGACAAGTACGGCGACGACCGCAAGACCGAGATCCAGGACGTCGAGGACGAGATCGACATGGAAGATCTCATCGCCGAGGAGCAATGCGTCTTTACACTCTCGCACAACGGCTACATTAAGCGTACCCCCGCCGCCGAGTACCGCGCGCAGAGCCGCGGCGGCAAGGGCGTGCGCGGCATGGCCACGCGCGAGGAGGATTATGTGGAGAGCGTGTTCACCGCCTCTACGCATGACTATATTCTCTTCTTCTCGAGTCGTGGGCAGGTGTACGTCCGCAAGGGCTACCAGATTCCCGAGGCCGGGCGCAGCGCGCGCGGCACGAACATCGTGAACATCCTGCCTCTCGAGCCGGAGGAGAAGATCTCCGCGATGCTCCGCGGCAAAGGCTTGCAGGAAGACGATTTCATCATGTTCTTCACGAAGAACGGCGTTACGAAGCGCATGTCGCAGGGCGAGCTGAAGAATGTCCGCAAAAACGGTATCCGCGCGCTCGACATCCGCGAGGGCGACGAGCTCGTGCAGGCACTCACGACGCACGGCAGCGAGAAACTGCTCGTCGTAACGCGCGGCGGCATGGCCATCCGGTTCGACGAAAACGACGTCCGCCCGATGGGCCGCACGGCCGCCGGTGTGCGCGCCATCCGTCTCAAGGACGGCGACGAGGTCGTCGCCGCGGTGCGCGCCACGGATGAGGACGCCGCGGTGCTCACCGTTACCGAGAACGGCTACGGCAAGCGTACCCGCATCGGCGAATACAGCGTGCAGGGGCGCGGCGGCCAGGGTCTCAAGACCTATCAGATCACCCAGAAAACCGGCGAGATCGTCGGCGCGAAGAAGGTCACCGGCGAGGAGGACATCCTGCTCGTATCGGACGACGGCACGATCATCCGCATGGAGGCCGGCAGCATTTCGCTCCTCGGCCGCGCCACGCAGGGCGTGCGGCTCATGCGTCCGGCCGAGGGCGCGCTCGTCGTTGCCATGGCGCGCGCCGAGCGCGAGGTGAGCGAGGAAGAGGAAGCCGCCGAAAACGCAGAAACGCCTGTGGAGGAGTAAATGGAAGCTCGTTCTCTTTTTATTGTAATCGTGTTTATCATCGTGGCGCTGATAAAAGTTTCCGCCCAGAAGGCCGCGCGCCGCGGTGTTAAAACAATAGGAAAAAAACTCGAAAAGAACGGCGAGCGGATGGCGCAGGCGCAGGACGCGCCGTTCCGTCCCGCTCCGCCGAAGGGCGCGCCGCAGCGCTCTGCGGCTCCGCCGCGGCGGCCGATGCCGCCGCCGGATGTGCCGGACGCGGCGTGCGTTGTGTGCGACAATACCGGCGAGGATCATTTCGCCCACGACAAGGCGCAGCGCATCGCGCAGCTCGATGAGTTTCTCAAAAACGGCATCATCGACAAGGCCGAATACCGCACGCTGCGCGATCGATACGAGCGCGGGCTTTAAAAATTCAATAACAGGAAGTGCTATGAAAAACATCATTCTGTATACCGACGGCGCCTGCTCCGGCAACCCCGGCCCCGGCGGCTGGGCGTCCATCCTCCGCTACGGGGACAACATCAAGGAGCTCTCCGGCGGCGAAAAGGACACGACGAACAACCGCATGGAGCTCACCGGCGTTATTGAAGGACTCAAGGCGCTCCGGGAGCCCTGCGCCGTGGAGCTTTATTCCGACAGCCAGTATATCGTGAACGCCTTGAATAACGGCTGGCTGCGCGACTGGAAAAAGCGCGGCTGGAAGCGGCGCGACGGCGAGCTCAAAAACGCCGAGATGTGGCAGGAGCTGGATGCTCTGCTGCAGAAGCACCGCGTCACCGCCGTTTGGGTGCGCGGCCATGCCGACAACGAGTGGAACAACCGCTGCGACGCGCTCGCCGTTGCAGAGCGCGAAAAGCTTGCGTAATGGCCGTGAGGAGAAAGAAAGATTTTTCGCAGAGCAGCGTGCGGGTGTTCTTTTCGTACTATGGCCCGCACCGGAAGCTGCTGCTGCTTGATCTCGTGATGGCGATCCTCGCCGTGGCGGCGGAGCTTCTGTTTCCGTATGCCACGCGCTATGCGCTCAACCGTCTGCTGCCGAACGGGCTTTACAAAGCCTTTTTCCTGCTGATGGCAGGGCTTCTCGGCGCGTACCTGCTGCGGGCGCTCGCGCAGTATATCGTATCGGTGTACGGCCATGAGCTCGGCGTGCGTGTTGAGGCCGACATGCGCGAGGACATTTTTGAAAAGGTGCAGACGCTCTCGTTCTCGTTTTTTGATAAGCACCGCACCGGCAAGCTCATGTCCCGCATGACGACCGACCTTTTCGACATCACCGAGCTCGCCCACCACGGGCCGGAGACGATCGTGCAGGCATCGCTCACGATCGTCGGAGCGATCGCCATTCTGGCAACGATCCGCTGGGAGCTGGCGCTTATACTGTTTCTTCTGCTGCCGGTGCTGCTCGCGGTCGTGCTGCGGCTGCGGATCCGGCTGCGCGAGGCCAGTCTCGCCGTGCGCAGCGAGATGGCGGAGATCAACACCGCCGTGGAGGCCGGCGTTTCCGGCATCCGCACCGTAAAGGCGTTTGCCAACGAGCAGGACGCCATGGAGAAGTTCCGCGTCTCCAACGGAAAATTCAAAAAGGTCAAGAAAACGTTCAACCGCGTGTTCGGCCTCTTCAACGCCTCGACCGAGTTCGCCATGGCGCTCATGCAGCTCGTAACGCTCGCCGCGGGCGGCGTGTTCATCATGCAGGGCAAGATGGACGCGGTCGATCTCATCACGTTCTCGCTGTATGTTTCGGTGTTCATGGCGCCGATCCGGAAGCTCACGCAATTTGTCGAGCAGTTCCAGAAGGGAAGCTCCGGCTTCCTCCGGTTTCTCGAGATCATGCGCACCGAGCCGGACGTGAAGGACGCGCCGGACGCGAAGGAGCTCACGGACGTGAAGGGCGGCGTGGAGTATAGGGACGTTTCGTTCCACTACCAGAACGGCGAGGAGGTGCTGCGCCACGTCGATCTCACGATCACGCCGGGCGAAACGCTCGCGCTCGTGGGGCCGTCCGGGAGCGGCAAGACAACGCTCTCTCAGCTCCTGCCGCGGTTTTACGATGTGACCGGCGGCGCGGTGCTCGTGGACGGACAGGATGTGCGCACTGTGACGCAGTCCTCGCTCCACCGGTACATCGGCATCATCCAGCAGGATGTGTTCCTCTTTGCCGACACCGTGCGCGAAAACATCCGCTACGGCCGCCCGGACGCGACGGACGAGGAGGTCGCCGAGGCGGCGATCCTGGCGTCCATCCACGAGGAGATCATGGAAATGCCGCAGGGGTACGACACGTTCGTCGGCGAGCGCGGCGCGATGCTCTCCGGCGGACAGAAGCAGCGCATCGCCATTGCGCGCGTATTTTTGAAAAACCCGCCCATCCTCGTGCTCGACGAGGCGACGAGCGCGCTCGACAGCGTGACCGAGGCCGCGATCCAGGCTTCACTCGAAAAGCTCAGCCGCGGGCGGACGACGATCGTTGTGGCGCACCGCCTTGCCACCGTGCGCGGCGCGGATCACATCGCCGTCATCGATAAAGAGGGCGTGAGCGAATACGGAACGCATGCCGAGCTCATGGAGAAAAACGGGCTCTATGCCGCGCTCTGGAATACGCAGAGGCTGTCGTGATAGTAAGGGCGGAGCAGAGCCCCGCCCCTACAGAATGCTTTAAAGAATGCCCGTAGTGGCGGGGCTCTGCTCCGCCAAAAACTCCGCACTTGCAAAAGCTATACCGTCTGCCTATAATACAAAGCATACGATCCGGGAGGAATGAAATATGAAACGAACGAAGATCAAAGAGCTGTGGACGAATGCCGCTGCGTTTGACGGGCAGCACATCACCGTCTGCGGCTGGGCGCGCACGATCCGCGATATGAAGAATTTCGGCTTCCTCGAGCTGAACGACGGCAGCTCCTTCAAGGGACTGCAGGTCGTTCTCGAGCGCGAGAAGGTCGCCAATTACGATGAGATCGTCCGCCAGAACGTCGGCGCGGCGTTCATCGCCGAGGGCACGCTCGTCCTCACGCCGGAGGCTCCCCAGCCGTTCGAGCTCAAGGCCGAGAGCATCACGGTCGAGGGCGTTTCCTCGCCGGATTACCCGCTGCAGAAAAAGCGCCACAGCGTGGAGTATCTGCGCACGATCCAGCATCTGCGGCCGCGCACGAATCTCTTTTCCGCGGCGTTCCGCGTGCGCAGCGTCGCCGCCGCCGCCGTGCATGAGTTTTTCCAGAGCCGCGGCTTTGTGTATGTGAACACGCCCATCATCACCGGCTCCGACTGCGAGGGCGCCGGCGAGATGTTCCAGGTTACCACGCTCGATATCGATAACCCGCCGCGCACGCCGGACGGCAGGATCGACTATTCCAAGGACTTTTTCGGCAAGCACACGAGCCTTACGGTCTCCGGCCAGCTCAACGCCGAAAACTTCGCCATGGCGTTCGGCGATGTGTACACCTTCGGGCCGACGTTCCGCGCCGAGAACTCCAACACCCAGCGCCACGCCGCCGAGTTCTGGATGATCGAACCGGAAATGGCATTCTGCGATCTGGACGGCGATCTTGTCGTCATGGAAGAAATGGTGAAGTATATCATCTCCACCGTTCTTGAAAAGTGCCCGCAGGAGATGGACTTCTTCACGAAGTTCGTCGATAAGGGTCTGCGCGAGCGGCTCGAGCACGTGCGCGACAGCGCCTTCGGCCGCGTCACCTATACCGAGGCCGTGGAGCTTCTCCAGAAGTCCGGCAAGGAGTTTGATTACCCCGTTTCCTGGGGCGTTGACCTCCAGACCGAGCACGAGCGCTATCTCACCGAGGAAATCTTCAAAAAGCCCCTCTTCGTCACCGACTACCCGAAGGAGATCAAGGCGTTCTATATGCGTCTCAACGACGACGGCAAGACCGTCGCCGCGGCGGACTGCCTCGTGCCTGGCATCGGCGAGATCATCGGCGGCTCACAGCGCGAGGAGCGGCTCGACCTGCTCACCGCGCGCATGAAGGAGCTCGGCCTCAACGAGGAGGATTACTGGTGGTATCTCGACCTGCGCCGCTACGGCTCCTGCCGCCACGCGGGCTTCGGTCTCGGCTTTGAGCGCATGGTCATGTACCTGACCGGTATTTCGAACATCCGCGACGTGGAGCTGCATCCGCGCACCGTCGGAAACGCCGATTTCTAAAACGAAAACGATAAACCCCTCAGTCAGCCTTGCGGCTGCCAGCTCCCCTGTTAGGGGCGCCAAGATAGTTTTCGGATAACTAACTTGCCTCCCCTAACAGGGGAGGTGGCGCGGCGAAGCCGTGACGGAGGGGGTTCTCACCTGTAAAAAAACTATAAGGGGGACACGACATGAAGTACAACATTCAGGGCGAGCCGATGCCCGTCGTCATCTGCCATCTGGAGGCGGGCGAGAGCATGATCACCGAGCGCGGCTCCATGGTGTGGATGAGCGCCAACATGCGCATGGAGACAAAGGCCGGCGGACTTGGAAAAGCGCTTGGCCGGATGTTCGGCGGCGAGAGCCTTTTCCAGAACACCTATACCGCCGAGGGCGGCCCCGGCATGATCGCCTTTGCCTCCAGCTTCCCGGGCGCGATCCGCGCCGTGGAGATCACGCCGAGCATGCCCGTGATCGCGCAGAAGAGCGCGTTCCTTGCCGCAACGCCGGGCGTGGATCTTTCCATCCACTTCCAGAAAAAGGCCGGCGCCGGTCTCTTCGGCGGCGAAGGGTTCATCATGCAGAAGCTCTCCGGCCACGGCATGGCGTTTCTGGAGATCGACGGCTCGGCGGTCGAATATACGCTCGCGCCGGGACAGCAGATCATTGTGGACACCGGCAATCTCGCCATGGTGGACGCCACGTGCCAGATCGATGTGCAGACCGTCCGCGGCGCGAAAAACGTCCTCTTCGGCGGCGAGGGACTGTTCAACACCGTTGTCACCGGGCCGGGGCGCGTCGTTTTGCAGACGATGGCGCTGCCCGCCTTTGCGAGCGCGCTCATTCCGTATCTTCCGGCGAAGTCGGACTGACGCTCACGCAGCAAAATGGATAGAAAACGGCGGGAGAAACCCGCCGTTTTCTATCCAGAACGGACATTTTTTCAAAGGTACTTGCATTTTTCACAAACTAAGAATAGTATAGGCGGACACGGAGAAAATTTTCGGATTTTTTTCGTGTTCTTTCTGTTATATATGTCTGATTTATATGGTTGTATGTGTCGAGGTGAGTAGATGAAAAAGAGATTTGAGATCAATATGACAAGAGGGCCGCTTCTGCCGGAGCTTTTGCAGTTTATTCTGCCGCTGATGCTCTCGTCCATGCTGCAGATCGCGTTCAACGCCGCCGACCTTATCGTCGTCGGGCGGTTTGGGCGGCCGCACTCCATGGCGGCGGTCGGCGCGAACGGCGCGATGATCAACCTGATCATCAACGTGCTCATGGGTCTTGCCACGGGCGGCGGCGTGCTCTGCGCTCGGTATTACGGCGCAGGGCAGACCGATAAGCTGCACCGCACGGTGGCCACAACGCTTGTCACCGGCGTGATCGGCGGCGTGCTCACCGGCGTGCTCGGCTTTGCGCTCACGGTGCCGCTGCTGCGGCTCGTCGGCAGTCCGGACGAGGTGCTGCCGCTCGCCACGGTGTATCTGCGGATCTACTTCCTTGGTCTGCCGGTCATGGCGCTTTATAACTTCTCCGCCGCGGCGCTGCGTGCGCTCGGCAACACGCGCCAGCCGCTCATTTATCTTGCCATTGCGGGCGTGCTGAACGTTATCATGAATCTCTTCTTCGTGCTCGTCGTCGGCATCGATGTGGCGGGCGTCGCCATCGCCACGGTGCTCAGCCAGTGCGTGTCCGGCTTCCTTACGGTGCGCTGCCTGCTTACCTCGCAGGAGATGAATGTGAAGGAGCTGAAATTCTCCGGCCACGTATTCAAAAAAATGATGAAGATCGGCATCCCCGCCGGCATTCAGGGCTCGCTCTTCTCCATTTCCAACTTCATCATCCAGGCCTCCGTCAACTCGTTCGGCGCGGCGGTCATCGCCGGCAACAGCGCGTGCGTGAGCGTTGAGGGCCTGCTCTATTGCCCGTCGGACGCCGTGATGCAGGCGGCCACCACCGCCGTAAGCCAGAACGTCGGCGCGCAGGAGTATGAGCGCTCGCGCTCCGTTGCCCGGTGGTCGATGGCGCTTGTCGTGATTCTGACCGGTATACTGACGGTGCCGGCGGTCGTGTTCCGGCGGCAGGTGCTGGGGCTTTATACCTCCAGCGAGGCAGAGCTGCAGGCGGCGTTCATCCGCATGATGATCGTCTGCACGACGTACGCGCTCGACGGCACCATGGCGGCCATGTCCGGTGTGAACCGCGGACTGGGCTACAGCATGCTCTCCGCGGCGGTGACGTTCGTCGGCGCGTGCGTGTTCCGCATCATCTGGGTGTATACGGTGTTTGCAAGCGTCGGAACGCTCGAGAGTCTGTATGTGTCCTACCCGATCTCTTGGATCCTCTCCACGGCGGCGCACATCGTGTGCTACTTCATCGTGCGCAAAAGGCCGTTTAAAGCAACGCTCGAAGCCAAGGCCGCGGCGTAAAAAGCCCCCTTTGCGCAAGGGGCCTTAATAAAGAACCGGCGCCTCTCGAAAAAACGAGAGGCGCCGGTTATGCATATTCGGGATCGATCAGGCCGCGGGGAGGGGCATGGTGGTGATGCCGGGGACCTCGCCGGTGGCGGCGTCCACGTAGCAGTCATACTGCAGCCAGTTGCTGGTGAAGCGGACTTCGTAGTAGCCGTTGTCGAGCTTGATCTCCTCGTCGGTGATCTCGCTGGTGTTCACACCCGCGCTGCGGGCGGCCTCGCTCAGGGCGACGGCGGCAGTCAGATTCAGTTCATAAATGTTGTTTTTCATAAATAAGATCTCCTTTGTAAATACTCCCTTGTCGCTGGGACCGGGGCTTTTTTCATCTTGACTGTAGTTTACACAGGAAATCTAAGAGAAATATTAAAAGAAAGAAAAATGGAAAAATTTTTTTATTACGAATTTTTGACCGGCGGGAGCACAATACGGAAATCACTGCCCTGTCCGGGCTCGCTCACAACTTCGGCGCGGGCGCGGTGGACGAGCGCGATCTCCCGCACGAGCGAGAGACCAAGTCCCGTGCCGCCCTCGGCGCGGGAGGTGTCGCACCGGTAGAATCGCTGCCAGATCTTCTCCTGCTCCGCCTTGGGGATGCCGGGGCCGTCGTCCTTCACGGAGATCACGGCGCAGCCGTTCTCGCGGTGGAGCGAGACGAGAATGTGGCCGTTTTCCGCGCCGTATTTGTAGGCGTTCTGCATCAGGTTGAACATTGCCCGCGAGAGGAGCGAGGGGTTGTACGCCGCCTCAATGTCGGGTTCAATGTCTGTCGTAAGTATGATGCCGCGCTCGTCCGCGGGGACGAACTCGTCGCAGCAGGCGTCCACGAAGTCGGAGAGATTGCACACGCGCAGCGGGTATTTTTCCGTGCCCTGCTGGATGCGTGTGAGCGAGAGGAGCTGCTCGATGAGATCGTTCATCTTGTTTCCCTGCTGCTCGATGACGCCGATGGAGGCGAGAAAGTCCTCCTTCGTTTCCGCCTTGCGTTTCGCGCGGTCGCACTCGGCGAGGATCACCGCCACGGGCGTGCGCAGCTCGTGCGAGGCGTCGGCCGTGAACTGCTTTTTGGAGAGGAACGATGTCTCAAGCCGCGCGAACATGCCGTCAAACGTGCGGGCGAGCCGCCGCATCTCCCGCGGGCCGCGCCGGAGATCGAGCCGGGCGGAGAGATCGTCGCCGTCGGAGATGTTGCCCGCGGCCTCGGTGATGCGATCGAGCGGCAGGAACGAATCGCGCGCGATGAGCCAGCCGCCGCCGATGGAGAGCAGAAGCAGCACCGGCAGCAGCGACCACGTGAGCGGCAATATAACGCGCCCCGGGCCCGCCGCGGCGTCCGCGGAGATGATGCCGCGCACCCAGAGCCCCGTGATCGTCATGTCGACATAGGAATCGTACACGAGCCAGTCCTTTCCGTTCGCCGAATAGGGGCGCACCGCACCCATCTCGAGCGGCAGATCGACCGTCTCCGCAAACGGCGCGGCGCCGCGGAGATACGTCCCCCCGGCGTCGTAGTAGGTGCAGTACACCCCGTGCTTGTATTCCTTCATGTCGTCCCAGTCGAAGGTGCCGTTGTCAAATTCAATATCGTCCGCGCGCTTGGAGACCTCCTTGACGACCTGCGACGTCGGATTTGCGATCACCGAGCCGTTCATCACCAGCACGAACGTGAGCGTGACGCCCGCGAGCAGGAGCATCATCAGCGTGAACCAGAGCACCATCCGCCATTTTGCCGACATATTCAATCCTCCCGCAGCACCCAGCCCGTGCCCCACACGGTGTGGATGAGTTTTTTGGAAAAACCGGCGTCGATCTTTTTGCGCAGATACCCGACGTACACGTCCACAACGTTCGTGCCGCCCTCGTAATCGTAGTTCCAGAGATTGTTCTCGATGCGCTCGCGCGAGAGCACAACGCCCTTATTCCGGATCATGTATTCAAGCAGGGCGTATTCGCGGCTCGTCAGCTCAATGACGCGCCCGGCGCGGACGACCGTGTGCGCGCTCACGTCCACGGAGAGATCGGCGATGGTATAAACGTTCGTGCGCGTATCGGTATACTTGCGCGCCATCACGCGCACCACCGCGAGCAGCTCCTGCATGTGGAACGGCTTTACGAGATAGTAATCCGCGCCCGTTTCCAGCCCCTCGACCTTGTCCTCCACGCTGTCGCGGGACGTGAGGAACAGCACAGGCGTTGTGCTGCCGCTCTCGCGCAGCTTCCGCACGAGCGTCAGCCCGTCCATGCGGGGCATCATGATATCGAGCACGAGCACGTCGTATTCCGCGCATGCGAGCGCGTCCCATGCCTCCTGCCCGTCAAAGCAGGGATCGACGCTGTACCCCTCGTCGGTCAGCGCCTCGGTCAGAATGCGGTTGAGATTTCTTTCATCCTCCGCCACAAGAATTCGCATGACAGTTCACCTCAAAGCGTAGTCTACCGGAAAATATTAAGAAAAGTCTTAAAAGCCAAGGGAAAGAACGCCTCCCCGGACGGGGAGGCGTATTTATGTTATTCCGCGTGCTGGGCTTCGGCCAGAGTGACGATGTCGCCGACGCCGTCGAGCACCGCGCTGGGGCGGTAGGCGTATTCGTCGAGCGTCGCTTCCGTGGAGATGCCGGAGAGGACGAGCACCGTGGACATGCCGCACTCCATGCCGGAGATGACGTCCGTGTCCATCCGGTCGCCGACCATGACGGCCTCGGCGCTGTGGCAGCCGAGACGCTTGAGCCCGGTGCGCATCATGAGCGGGTTCGGCTTGCCGCAGAAGTACGCCTGCTTGCCGGTGGCCATCTCGATGGGTGCGATGAGCGCGCGGCACGCCGGGGCGATGCCGTTTTCGATGGGGCCGGAGAGGTCGGAGTTCGCACCGATGAGCTTGGCGCCCGCGAGCACGAGATTTGTCGCCTTCGTGAGCGAGTCGAGCGAATAGTTTCGTCCCTCGCCGACGATCACATAGTCGGGGTTCACGTCGTTCATGGTGATGCCCGCGTCGTAAAGAGCATTCAGAAGCCCCGCCTCGCCGATGACGTAGGCCGAGCAGCCCGGCGACTGGTCGCGGATGAAGGAGGCCGTTGCGAGAGCGCTCGTATAAAACCGCGCCTCCGGCACGTCCAGCCCCATGCGGGCGAGCTTCTGCTTGAGCTCAAGCGGCGTGCAGCCGCTGTTGTTCGTAAGAAAGAGATATTCCTTGCCCGTGCGCTGGAGCCAGTCGATAAACTCCGTCACGCCGGGGAGAATTTTGTTGCCGTGATAGATCACGCCGTCCATATCGCAGATAAAGCCTTTTTTCTCGTTAAAATTCAGCATACTATTCCTCCTTATAATTCAATCTGAATACGCCGAAAACCCGCGGTGAGCGGGCTTCGGTCAAGGTATGTTATTGTACCGGGAACGTCACGGTAAATGTCGAGCCTTCGCCCGGCTCGCTTTCGACGCGAACGTCCGCCTTCTGGATGAGCGCGGCGTGCTTCACGATGGAGAGGCCAAGCCCCGTGCCGCCGACGGCCTTGGAGCGGCTCTTATCCACGCGGTAAAACCGCTCGAAAATGCGGCTCTGGCTGTCCTTCGGGATGCCGACGCCGGTGTCGCTCACGGTGAGGATGACCAGCGTGTCCTCCGGCGTGACGGTGATATCGACGCGCCCGCCGGGGCGGTTGTACTTGATGGCGTTGTCGCAGAGATTGTAAACGATGCTGTGGAGAAGCTGCGGCACGCCCTGCATGGGGGCGCTCAAGCCCTTGAGCGAGAGCGTCACATTGGCGCCGGAGGCCTCGGTCTCGAGACTGTCCACGGCGTTTTCCGCAATGCGGAGAAGATCGCAGGGCTCGAACACGTAGTCCTCGCCGCCCGCGTCGAGGCGGGTGAGGTCGATGATGTCCTCGACGAGCGTCGTCATGCGGCCGGACTCGGTGCGGATCTTCCCGGCGAAGGGCTTCACGTCCTCGGGTCTCGCGAGCCCGCTTTCCAGGAGCTCGGCGTATCCGGAAATGGCGTGCAGCGGTGTTTTGAGCTCGTGGGAGACGTTTGCGGTGAACTCCTGCCGGATGAGCGAGGCGCGCTCGATCTCGGCGCGGTCGCGCCGGAGCTGCGCCTGCTGCGCGGCGATGCGCCGCAGAAGCGGCTCGACCTCGCGGTACTCGTCCCTTTCATAATACTGCATCGGGTTGTCCGGGTCAATGGCATTGATGGGCGCGACGATCTTTTTTGTGAGCCGCGAGGCAAGGAAGAACGAGAGAGCCAGCGCGAGCAGCGCCACAAGGCAGATCGGCTGGGCAAAGCCGAGCACGAGCGACCAGAGCGCAAGCTGCACAACCGATAGACGAAGCACCGTCCCGTCCGGGAGCCGCTGCGCGGCGTAGAGCTGGCGGTCGGCGAGCGTGGGGGAGTAGCGGCGCGCTTCGCCCGTGCCGGTTTCGAGCGCCTGCTGGATCTCCTCGCGCTCGAGATGGTTTTCCATGCGCGAGACGTCCGCCTCGGTGTCGAAGAGCACCGTGCCGTCCGCGTCGATCCAGGTGACGCGGTAGTCGCCGGTCAAAAGGCCGGTGAAGTAGTCCTTGCCGCTGAGCGCCACGCCCTGCGCGGCGAGCGCCGTTTCCGCGTGCAGCTGCTTCATCTGCACGCCGGTAAAGTAGTTATAGGATACGCCCATGATAAAGACGAGCGACGCGACGAACACCGCGAGCGCCGCGCCCCAGATGGCGGAGAAGATTTTCCGGCTCATTTCGCGCCCTCCATCTTATAGCCGACGCCGCGCACCGTTTCGATGAGGCTGCCGCATTCGGCGAGCTTCGTGCGCAGCGTGCCGACGTGCACGTCTACGGTGCGCGTCTCTCCGGCGTAATCGGCGTCCCACACGCGCGAGAGCAGCGCTTCACGCGAGAACACCTGCCCGATGTTTTCGAGAAAGAGCTTCAAAAGCTCGTATTCCTTGAGCGTGAGCGAGACGGGACGGTCGTTCACCGTGACGGCATGGCGGCCTTCGTCGAGCGTGACGCCGCCGCAGGAGAGCACCCCGGACGGCTGGCGCGCCGTGCGGCGCAGCACCGCGCGGATGCGCGATACCATTTCCATCATGCCGAAGGGCTTTGCAAGATAGTCGTCCGCGCCGGTGTCCAGCCCGACGACCTTGTCGTATTCACTGCCGCGGGCGGTGGCGAGAATGACGGGGAGCTGCGCCGTGAGCGGGGAGGAGCGCAGCTTTTTCAGCGTTTCGAGACCGTCCTCGCCGGGGAGCATGATGTCGAGCAGCACAAGATCCGGCACATGCTCGCGCATGGCCTCCCAGAACGCACCGCTTTCGGCAAAGCCCCGCGCCTCAAAGCCGGACGCGCGCAGCGTATAGAGCACCAGCTCGCGGATGCTGGCGTCGTCTTCCACACAATATATCATAAAGACGCCCCCTCTCATTATCGAGCCTATCATACTATATGAAAGGTAAAGAGGGAAACCCCGATCGTGTAAAATTGAAGTAAAATGTAAAAAAGGCGGAGGAAAACCCCTCAGTCAGCCTTCGGCTGCCAGCTCCCCTAATAGGGGCGCCAAGTAAGTTTGCGCATAACCAACTTGCCTCCCCTATTAGGGGAGGCGGCAAAAACGAAGTTTTTGACGGAGGGGTTTCCTTGTCTAAGAAATTATATTTTCTTCCTCACCAGCCCGACAACGAACGCGAGCACGAGCACGCCCGCGGCGGAGGCACTGGCGATGGGGACAAGCGTGCGGGAAAGCTCCCGCAGCGAGAAAGCCGTCGGCGCGCAGAGCGCCCCGGCCACACACGCGAGCGCGAGACACGAGAGCGCCACAACGCCGCGCTGCCGGCCGAGCTTCGGAAAGCACAGCGTGAGATTGCCGGCCGCCGATTGCAGCAGCGCGCCGAGCAGCAAAAAGTCTGTCACGACCCATTGCGCCACGACAAGCGCCTCCACGCGCTCGAGCAGCCGGAAAATGCGGATGCACCGGATCATGACGAAAAACGGATAGTGCATCTCGGCGGTGAGCGATGCGCCGAACGTGCCGACGACCGTGACGCACAGCAGCGCCGCGAGCGCGCCGAGCGCGAGCAGCGGGCGGTTGAAGGCCGCGGCGAGCGGCCCCGGCTCCGTCCGGTCGGAGAGAAAGGCGAGCAGCAACAGGACGCTCATCGTGCTCAACAGCCACAGCGTGCCGCGCGCGGCATCCCTAACGGTTTCCCGCGACAGCGGCGCGAGATTTGCCGCATCCAGCCCCGGAAGGCAGAAGAGGAACACGAAAAGAAATACGAGCGCGAGCAGCGGCAGCGCGATCTCCGCGCAGCGCCCGAGCGTTTTGAGCCGCCCGAGACACGCCGGAACGCACAGCGCCGCCATCACCGCCATAAAAAGCCACGGCCGGCTCCCCGGATACACCGCCGTCACGAACCGGTCGGCCCCGGCGCGCAGCACGAACCCGGCATAGAACACCGTCCAGACCGTATAGAGCAGCACCGCCGCCGTGCCGCCGAAGCGCCCGAACACGCGCCGCAGCGCGCCGCCGAGCCCTTCGCCGGGGAGCCGCTTTCGCGTCAGGCGCCCGAGCAGGAGCCCGGCGAGCGGCAGCGGCACAAGTGCGAGCAGCGCCGAGAGCCACACCGCGCCCCCGGCGCTCTGTACCGCCATGCCCGGCGTCTGCCGGATGAGCGGCGAGAGCGCCGAAACAAAAAGCAATATCGAAAGCTGACGGCGGGAAATCCCGTCGGTGCGCTCATCCATGCGATCTCTCCTCCCCGTGGACGCTGCCGTAAATGTCGTAGGAGCGCTCGAGCACGCTCTCCGTCTGCACGGTCGTGCGCAGCGAGGCGAGAGCGCCCTCGCCCTTTACCTCCGGCAGCACGCGCCGGAGCTCCAGAAAGTCGGCGTCCAGCGCCTTTGACGCCTCCACCGCCGCTTCGATCTGCGCCGCAACGGCGCGGGAGAGCTCGTCCTCCAGCCGTGCGAGCACTTCGGCGTCCGCGGTGTCCGCGCCGGAGGATTCCGTCACCCCGGCGCGGACGCGCACCGCGATTTGGAGCGCTGCCCCTTCCTCGTCCCGGACGGGGGAGAGGGAGGCCTTCGCCGTGTGGAGCTGGACGGTCACGGTGCCGCCGTCTCCGTCGGAGAGAACGTAGCTCGCCTGCGGCGCGAAGCCGAGCAGGAGATCTGCGCCGAGCGCGGCGTCCGTATCGAGAAAGCCGCAGAGCGCCGCGCCGCGAAAAACGGCGTACCCGTCCTCGAGCGCAAGCGTCGTGCCGTCCTCCGCGGCGGGAACGCTTCCCTCCGGCGCAGCCGGGGCGATCGCGCAGGCGAGCGCCGCGCCGCTGCGGTCAAGGCGCGAGGCGATCTCCAGCACCGTGAAGCAATGCGCGCTGCCCTGCCGCTCGGTGTCTGCCTCGAGCGAGGAGAGCGCCGCGGTGATCTCGCTCTCGCTGCCGTTTCCGGCGATGAGCGTGTAGGCGCTCTCGCCCTTCACGACGAAGAGCGGAACGCTCAGCTGTGTCTGTGTGCCGCGCTCAAAATAGTCGAGCACCGGCACGATGCCGCCGCGGGCGCAGTCCTCGCCCACGGCGGCGTACCGGATGTGCCCGAAAAAGAGCTCCTCCCGCGGTGAGAAGTCCTGCAATCGCTGCACGGCGGTCTGGATGCTCGCGCCGCGCGCGGCGAGCTGCGTGGATACGGCGTCCTCGCTCGCCGCGCCCGAGGAGACGGAGACCGTCATATCCCCGACGCCGCCGTCAAACCCGATCGTCTGGATGAGCTGCAGGTCCTCAACCTGCCGCGGGTGCGGCAGCGCCGAGCAGCCAGAAAGCAGCGCGAGCGCGGCAAGAGCCGCGCCGAGCCGGAAAATACTTTTCATTTTCGATCCTCCTTTCGGAGCGGCGGCCGGAGAAGGGCGCGCCGCAGAGCGCCGGTGCGGGAATCGGTGAGCGGCGAGAGGTAGCTCACGCCGAGATTTTCCATATCGCACAGCCGCCACAAAAGGAGCATCAGCCCGGCCATTACGCCGTAGAGCCCGAGCACCACCGCGCCGATCACGAGCGCGACGCGCCACAGGCGGATCGCCGCGCCGAGCTCCTGGCTCGGCTGGGCGTAGCCCGCGATGCCCGCCATGGCTACTACTATAATAACAATCGGGCTCAAAACCTTCGCCTCCACCGCGCTCTGCCCGACGATCAGCGCCCCGATGACCGAGACCGTCTGCCCGACCGGGTCGGGGAGACGGATGCCTGCCTCCTGCAAAAGCTCGAACGAGAGCAGCATTCCGAGCGTTTCCGCCGCCGTGGAGAACGGCACCGACTGCTTGGAGTCGATGACGCTCTGCAATAATTTATATGGTATCATCTCCTGATGGTACATCGCGACCGCCACATACAGCGCCGGGAGCACGAGCGAGAGAAAGAGCGCAAGATAGCGCAGCAGCACGAGCGCCGTGGCAACGGCGGCGTGGCGCGCCCGGTCCTCCTGCACACGCAGCATATCCGGCAGCGTCGCCGGGAGGAGAAAACCGATGGGCAGCCCGTCGCAGAGCACGCCGATCTTCCCGCGCGCGAGACCGAGCACGAACCGGTCGGGGCGCTCGGTGTGGAGCACCTGCGGGAATACGCCGCGCGGCGGCGGGGCGAGATATTGCTCGATGTCTCCGGCGGCGAGCACCGCCGGAATATCGGGCAGCGAAAGGCGCGCCTTGATGCGCTCGACGTGCTCCGCCGGGGCAACGCCTTCTATATATAATATATCCACCTTTGTTTTCGTCTTGGAGCCCACCATCGTCTCCCAGAGCTTGAGCGCTGGCTTCCCGACGCGGCGGCGGAGGAGCGCGGTGTTCACGCGCACAGACTCCACGAAGGCGTCCTTCGCGCCGAGCACGCTCTTCTCGACCGTCGGCGCATCCACGCCGCGCTTGTCCCCGGTTTTGACTTCAAAGGTGAGGGCGGTGTGTTCATCGTCGAAGACGAGCGCGGCATATCCCGCGGCGATGTCCGAGACGGCGTCCGAATAGGAAGTGCGCTTCCTGACGGTGCACGCCCAGATGCCGCCCTTGAGCGCGTCTTCCAGCAGGGCGCTCTCCGAGCGGGCACGCAGCCGCGAGAGCGGATGGACGATCTCATCCGAAATCTGCTCCGCGCTCACGCACCCGTCGAGATAAAAAAGTGTGAGCGATGTGCCGCCCGCCGAGAGCGCGCGGCTTTCAAAATCGGCGCAGTCAGAAAATTCTTTTTCGATAAATTTCGAGAAATCCCGCCGTGCCGGCGCGGGATCGGAAGAGAGAAAATCAAACATATGGAAAGTATGTCCAGCGGAAAACACTATATGTAGCGCCTCGAAAAAAAGATGAAATTTCTTCAAAAAAATCTTTAAAAAAGTGTTGACAAAAGGGGTAAGGGATGTTATATTAGCTAAGCTGTCGCCGAGAGACAGGGCGAAAGAAACGAAAAAGTCTTGAGAATGGCAGCAAAAGTTGTGTACCTTGTAAATTGAACAAAGTAAGATAGCTTATGTTTGAATAAGC
>ENA-UOIY01000792-UOIY01000792.1-human-gut-metagenome-genome-assembly--contig:-P114-NODE-792-length-44710-cov-13.797469_pt1 | contig 44710 bp, 41 predicted proteins | sample MGYA00242335_ERZ723882 | MGnify/ENA metagenome assembly ERZ723882
CAGTAAAAATTTACAAACAGCGGATTATCGGCAGATTCATCGTGGACTTTTACTGTGCTTCGGCCAGACTGGTCATTGAATTGGATGGCTCTCAGCATTATGAACCTCAGGGGCTTGCTTATGATGCGGAACGTTCTCAATTCCTGATGCCTCTTGGGTTGGAGATTCTGCGATTCTCCAACCGGGATATCGACAGGGATTTTCGTGGTGTGTGCACACAAATTGATCTTATCATTCGAAAAAGGCTGCAGGGCCCTCTCAGTCACCTGCGGTGACAGCTCTCCCAAAGGGAGAGCCAAGGGACTGTACCCCATTACATAGTATGTTGACGTGAAAAATGGAGCGTATCTGTATCGATACGCTCCATTGACTGTTTTATGAACACCCATCTAAATGGGCGGCCACGTCGCTTTCAATCGGCGCTTGGGAGCCGCGTTCTGCAGGCCGGGCAGTGAGGACGGAGGCAGGGTTTCTCTCGGGAACAGCGGCGTGCTGTACACAGGCATAAAAAGAGCCGCCCAGGTGCTTCGGTCGCTGGGCTACCGAAGCGGTAGCCCAGACGGTTTGCACAAGGGCGGCTATATTGGAAGTATAGCATACGTCGCCGGCGGTGTCAAGATATCCGGAGGATAATTACAAGTGTGATCGGCCGCTGCAGAAAAAAGACAGAGCAACCGGAAAATCAAGACTAGTTCCGCCGTTTCCGACGGGTGGGCTAGTACTCCGGATGCTCTGTCAGAGAAAAAATAGCACGAATAGAGGGGAATGTCAAGCAGAAATCGCCAAGCAGATCGCAAAGTAGCCGGAGGTCAAGGCGGCGAGCCTTGTGGACAAACGGGAGAATAAAACTTCGATATACAAGAGCAGAGAGTACAACACCTATGGGAATGCGGTCAACATTGGCCTGCAGGATTCTGCACGGGCTACGGCAGCTTCTCGAGCAGCTCCGGCAGGCTCAGGCCCGTCTCACGGGCGATGCGTGCCAGATCGTCGAATTCATACTTTTTGCGGGAAACGCCATAGCCGCCCGCCTGCTTGCAGCGGACCGGCCCCCATGGGCTGTCGGCCTCGCTGACGCTGCGCTGCAGCGCCGTCCGGCTGCAGCGGTGCTCCCGCACGCCGAGCGTTGTCGTGTCGCGCAGGAATACGTCCAGCACAGCCTGCCGCTTTTCCGGGCGGCACAGCGCGCGCAGCAGTACGCCGGGGCGCGATTTTTTCATGCCGATGGGCGTCGTCCATGCGTCGAGTGCCCCTGCCTCCAGCAGACGCTCCAGCGCAAAGCCGATGGCCTCCGGCGTCATGTCGTCCAGATTGCAGGCAAGCTCCAGCACGTCCTCCGCGCTGTCCTCTGTCTCGCCCAGCAGGGCGCGGACGCAGTTGGCGGCGGGGAAGTCCTTGCGGCCCATGCCATAGCCGATGCGCTCTACGCGCATGGGCGGCATATCGCCGAAGCGCGCGGCAAACTGCGTCAGCAGGGCAGCGCCGGTCGGCGTGCACAGCTCGCCTGCGATGCGCCCGCCGTAAATGGGAACGCCGCGCAGCAGAATGGCCGTCGCCGGGGCGGGAACGGGAAGAATGCCGTGGGCGCAGCGGACGTGGCCGCTGCCGACGTGCACGGGCGAGACGATGATCTGCTCCGGCGCGAGCCGCTCAAGCAGCAGGCACACGGCTGTGATGTCCGCAAGCGCGTCCATCGTGCCGACCTCATGAAAGTGGATCTGGTCGACCGGCCTGCCGTGGGCCTCGCTCTCTGCTGCGGCCAGACGGCCATAGACGGCGAGGATATTGTCCCGCACACGCTGCGGGACCGGCAGGGCCGCAATGCGCGCGCGGATGTCCGCCATGCCGGTGTGGGAATGAGGGTGTTCATGGGCATGCTCATGGTCATGCTCGTGAACATGACTGCAAGCATGTGTGTGCGCCAGCGGGACGTCCTCACTCTCCTCCTCCGCGCCGTTCACGGTCACGGAGAGCTGCGTGCCGCAGATGCCGCACTTTTCGGTGCGCACGGCCGTGGTGACAACGCCGGGGATGCCCAGCGCATTGAGCTCCTGCAGAAATGCCTTCGGCTCCGGCAGCAGCTCGAGCAGCGCCGCCGTGAGCATATCGCCCGCAGCGCCCATGCCGCAGTCAAGATACAGTGTTTTCATGGTTTGGCCCCCATATGATTGATCATGCTGGCAAGATAGCCCGCGCCGAAGCCGTTGTCGATGTTCACGACGGAAACGCCGCTGGCGCAGGAATTCAGCATGGAAAGCAGCGCGGCAACACCGCCGAACGACGCACCATAGCCAACGCTCGTCGGCACGGCAATGACGGGGCAGTCGACCAGTCCGCCGATGACGCTGGCAAGCGCGCCCTCCATCCCGGCAATGGCGATGATGGCGCGCGCACCCATCAGCTCGTCCAGACTGGCGAGCAGACGGTGCAGCCCGGCCACACCGACGTCATACAGCCGCACGACGCGGTTTCCGAGCACCTCGGCTGTGAGCGCTGCCTCCTCGGCGACGGGAATGTCGCTCGTACCGCCGGTCGCGACGACGATTTTTCCGTCGCCGTCCGGCTCCGGCAGCGGCCCGACGATGCCGATACGGGAGGCTGCGTCATAGGTGAGCGCTGCGCGCTCCTGCAGATAGGCTGCGGCCTCCGGCTTCATGCGCGTGATGAGCACGGTCTTCTGCCCGCTGCGCTGCAGGGAATCGACGATGCCAGCGATCTGCTCCGGCGTTTTGCCCGCGCCGTAGATGACCTCGGCCGCGCCCTGCCGCAGGCGGCGGTGATGGTCGACGCGCGCATAGCCGAGGTCCTCAAACGGAGCCTCGCGCAGCTGCAGGGCCGCGTCCGCGACGGAGATGCTTCCGTCGCGCACCTGCGTGAGCAGGGCGGTGAGAGAATTATGCATGGCGTGCCTCCAAATCGAGCAGAACTGCCCGGTAATCGGGCTTCAGGGCCGCGACGATCTCGTCGTGCTGGGCCAGCGCCCGGGAAAGCTGATCTGCCGGGAACTGCAGGCGGGCGCAGCCGTCCAGCAGGCGGACGCGGAAGTCCGTGTAGCCCTGCGAGAACAGCCAGCCCTCGGCGCGCTCCGTGGCGGCCAGCAGCTCCGGCGTGATGCGCGTGCCGGTGGGGACGCGCGTGGCAAGGCAGGCATAGGCGGGCTTGTCCCAGGTGAACAGCCCGGCCTCGTGCGACAGACGGCGAATTTCCGCCTTCGTCAGGCCGCATTCGCGCAGAGGCGAGCGGACGTCCATCTCGCGCAGGGCGCGCATACCGGGGCGGTCCCCGGCGTCGTCCGAGGCATTCGTGCCGTCGAGGATGAGCGTGAACCCGTCCTCGGCTGCCGCGCGCTTCAGATTTCCGAAAATATTTTGCTTGCAGTAGTAGCAGCGGTTTGCAGGATTGCGCGCCACATCCTCGGAGGACAGGGCATCCAGCTCCAGCACGGTCAGCTTTGCGCCGACGCTCTCGGCCAGCCGCCGCGCGTCGTCCAGCTCAAACTGCGGCTGGAACGCCGTCTTGGCAAAGTAAGCGTGCACGTCTGCACCGCACTGCACCGCAGCATACAGCAGATACGACGAATCCACGCCGCCGGAAAATGCGATGGCAGCGCGCGGATTTTCTGCGAAAAATTCCTGTAGGGTCATGATGGGGTGTCTCCTTCCTGCTCCGGGCACGGCGTGAGCCGCGCGCGGAAAGAAATGCGCCGCGGGGTCGGCAGTCCGTCAAAGCGGATGAGCCAGGCCTGCTTTGCCTCGTCGAGCTCCAGCATGGTGCCCGTGCCGAGAATGCTGTGCCTCACGCGCTGGCCGGGCCGGAAGGCGGCGGTGTCCGCGCTGCCGCGCAGCGTGCGTTCGCTCATGGCAATGTAGCCGCGGGCGTTATCCAGCAGCATGTCATCGCGCTCGCCGCTCTGCTCCAGAAGGCCGGGGTCGATGTCGAGCAGGAAGCGCGAGGGATAGCGGTCTGTTCCGTCAAAATTGCGCCCGGCGGCCTCGGAGAGGTACAGCCCCTGCTCCGCGCGCGTCATTGCGACGAAGGCCAGCCGCCGCTCCTCCTCCATGGCGGGGAGGGTCCGAATCTTTTTCGAGGGGAACAGTCCCTCGTTCATCGCGCACAGGAACACATGGGGGAATTCCAGCCCCTTGGCCGTGTGCACGGTCATCAGCTTCACGCGGTCGCGGCTGTCACCCGCGTCGGCGTTCGTAAACAGGGCCACATGGGCCAGATAGTGCTCGAGCGTGCATTCCTCGCCGCATGTCGTTTCATATTCATAGACGGACTGCTTCAGCTCTGCCAGATTGTCCAGCCGCTCTTGACTGCCCTCCGTGCGGAGCATGGCCTCATAGCCGCTTTCGTGCAGGATGGCGGACAGGACCTCCGAGACGGACCGGCCGGAGCAGTCGGACGAAAAGGCATCGATGAGCGAGACGAAGCGTGCCGCACCCGTGCCGCGGAAGGCCTCCGTGCCGACACTGCGGCGCAGGGCCGTAAACAGCGAACAGCCTTCCTGTGCGGCCTGCTCCTGCAGCAGCCTGCGGCGGCGCTCGCCGATGTTGCGTTTCGGCTGGTTGACGATGCGCAGGAACGACAGGTCGTCCTGACAGGCGATCATGCGCAGGTAGGACAGGGCGTCCTTGATCTCGGCGCGGCCGAAAAACTGCACGCCGCTGTAGATGGTATAGGGGATCTTCTCCCGCTGGAGCACCTCCTCGACCGTCCGCGTGAGATAATGCGCGCGGTAGAGCACGGTCATGTCGCGATAGGGTGTCCCGCCGTCGTGCAGGGTCTGCATCTGCGCGGCCATCCATGCGGCCTCGTCCGCCGCGCTGCGCGCGTGGTGCAGACGGACCGGCGCGCCGTCCGGCAGGGTGGGGAGCAGGGATTTTTCCATGCGGTCCGTGTTTTTGGCGATGAGCGAATTTGCCACGGACAGGATCTGCGGCGTGGAGCGGTAATTTTCCATCATCAGGATCGTCCGCGTACCGGGAAAGACCTGATCGAAGTCCAGCAGATACCGGATGTTCGCTCCGCGCCAGGTATAGATCGTCTGGTCGGGATCGCCCACGACGAAGAGGTTGTGGTGATAGCCGCACAGCACCTGCATCAGCGTGTACTGCGGCTCGTCGATGTCCTGAAATTCGTCGACCATGATGTATTCCAGCCGCTGCTGCCACTTGAGCCGGATGTCCGCATCCTGCTCGAAGATATAGAGCGTGAATTTCAGCAGATCGTTGTAGTCCAGCCCGAAGCATTTCTTCTGCTGGTAGAGATAGCCATAGAAAATGATGTCGTCCGGGGCCTCGGCCTGCAGATATTTCTGCTGCAGCGTCTCGAGCGACAGCGTGATGAGATCGAGATAATACTGCGGCTCCTTCTTGAGCTTGCGGAGCTCGATCATGTCCCGCGCCGCGCTGAAGGTCATGGCGCGCAGCGTCAGCCCGCGCTCCTCATAGATGATGCGGAGCATGGCGTCGATGTCGCTGTTGTCAAGCACGAGAAAGCGCCGCGGATACTGCACGGCGTGGCTGTCCTCCTGCAGGACGGTCACACAGAAGCTGTGGAACGTGCAGATATAGCCCGTGTCCTCGTCGCCCGTCAGGGCGTGGATGCGCTGGCGCATCTCGGCGGCAGACTTGTTCGTGAACGTCACGCACAGGATGTTGCCGGGCAGCGTGCCGACCTCGTTCACAAGGTAGGCGAAGCGCCGCGCCAGTGCGCGCGTTTTGCCCGAGCCTGCGCCCGCGATGACGCGGACATAGCCCTCTGTGGCCGTGACGGCCTCCCGCTGGGCCGCGTTCAGCCCGCTCAGCAGATCGTCCATGCGCTTTCGCCCCCTTTCCCGAAAAATAATAGCACAAAATCGGGCGAAATACAAGCGCGAGCCGGGCGGGCTTGCGCACTGCCTGCCAATATGCTACAATATTACTTGGGAAACTCTGAATAAATCATCTGCGGCGGATGGCGGATCTTTTTCGCCATCCACTCTTGCAGATTGAATCAGAGCTTCCCTGATTAAAGTTGCACCGCACGATTCCTCGGGGGCTGAAGATGCAAATGTGCGGTGCTGCCTGTAAACAACAAAAAACCACCGCCGCAAGGGCGGGGAGGGGGGAGCGCTATGCCGCGTTTTTTTGTTCCGCGCGCGGAGCTGGGTGAGAATTTTCTGGTCCTGACGGGGGAGAATGCCGCGCATGCGCGTGTGCTGCGCCTGAAAAACGGAGATGCCGTCACGGTGTGCGACGGCGAGGGCGAGGAGTGGCACTGCGTTGTCTCGGACGTGGCTCCGGGGCAGGTCAGCCTTGTCGTGCAGGAGCATACGGCCGCAAAGAGTGAGGCGGCCGTATTCTGCAGTGTGTATATGGCCTTTGCCAAGGCGGATAAATTTGAGCATGTGATCCAGAAGGCGACGGAGCTGGGCGCGGCGGAGCTGGTCGCGTTCCCGAGCGCGCGCTGCGTCTCCCGGCCGGATGAACGCTCGCTTGCCAAAAAGCTCGAGCGCTGGCAGAAGATCGCCGCCTCGGCCGCAGAGCAGTCCGGGCGCGGCCGCATCCCGCAGGTGCTGGCGCTGCCGTCGTATGAGGCGGCGCTGCAGCGGGCTGCGCAGGCGGAGCTTGCCGTCTGCTTTTATGAGAACGAGGAGCAGCGCACATTCCGCGCCGCCATCGAGTCCGCGCCGTTCCGCACGGCGGCCCTGCTGACGGGGCCGGAGGGCGGCCTGGAGCGCAGCGAGGTGGAGCAGGCGCAGAGGGCCGGCCTGCAGATCTGCACGCTCGGCAGCCGCATCCTGCGCTGTGAAACGGCTCCGCTGTGCGCCCTGTCTGCCCTGATGTACGCAGCGGGTGAATTCTGAGCGAAAATGAGGGTTAATGAATGAAAACGTGTGTGATCTCCTTCAGCAGCCGGGCGGATGGGAACTGCGCTGCCATTGCCGACTGTGTGCAGGAAACGCTCGGAGCGGAGGGTCTGACCCGCTTCGATTTTTCCGGACTTTCGGTGCATGGCTGCGGCGCCTGCCATTGTGAGTGCTTCCGGCAGCGCGAGGCCTGCCCCTATTTTGCGGACGATGCGTTCCGCCTGAACGAGGCGGCGGCACTGGCGGACCGCGCCGTGTTCATCGTGCCGAATTACTGCGATTTTCCGTGCTCCAATTTTTTCCTGTTCAACGAGCGGAGCCAGTGCTGCTTCAACGGGCATGCCGAGCTGGCGGACCGCTATCTTGCCGTGCCGAAGAAATTCATCGTTGTCAGCAATACGGGCCGGGAGAATTTTCTGGCGGCGTTCCGGGACCATGTGCTGCCCGGAACGGAGCCGGATGTCTGCTTCCTGCGCGCAGCGGCCTACCATCGCATCAGCCTCGACGGCGACCTGATGACCTGCGAGCCTGCCCGTGCAGCCGTCCGGGACTTCTTGCGGGACTGGTAATGCAGCGGCCTGAGCGCCATGCAGGCAGGCAATGATTGCGGCACAAATTCATTGACGCAGTGCCTTCAAGTTTGTCATTGCGAGGCCCTGAAGGGGCCGTGGCAATCTCCTGCAACGTCCGGCGGATTTGCCAAGGCTTTCCTGTGATCCGGCCGGGTACTGCGAGATTCCCACGTCGCTTCGCTCCTCGGAATGACAATTCGGGTGCGTTTACCGTTTTAACGATGGCCTTTGCCGTTCGTGAGTTCCGCGCCGGTCGGGGCATGTCCCGACCCTGCAACGCTTCCATGATAGCCGATCTGATCCCCCCGGAAACAGGCATGTTTCCGGGGGAGTTTTGATATATTGGACAGGGGAGGTGAGGGCATGGAGCGGAACGACTCCATTCTGGGCGGCGCGCTGCTTTTGACGGCGGCAAATCTGCTGCTGCGGCTCATCTCCATCGCATTTCAGGTCTTCCTCTCCGTGCGCATCGGCGCGGCGGGGCTGGGCTTGATGCAGCTCATCTCGACCATCGGCGTTTTTGCCATGCTGGCCGGGACGGCCGGGGTGCGCGTAACGGCCATGTATCTGACGGCGGAGGAATTCGGCCACCGGCGCTTGAGCGGTGTGCGCGCGGCCATGCGCGCCTGCCTGCAATACGGCATCCTCGTGAGCGCCGTCTCCGGTGCGGCGCTGTTCTTCCTCTCGGATTTTTTTGCGCAGGCATGGCTGCGCGACCTGCGCGCCGCGCCGAGCCTGCGGGTCATGGGCCTGCTGCTGCCGTTTTCCTGCCTGTGCGGGATCATGACGGGGTATTACACGGCCTGCTCCCGCATCCGCCAGCTCGTCGGCATCGAGATCGCGGAGCGGCTGGTGTCCGTCGGGCTGACGGTCGCCCTGCTGTACCTCTGGGCCGGGGACGATCTGGCGCGGGCGTGCTGCGCCATCACGTTCGGCAGCTCCGCCGGGTGCATTTTTGACTTCACGCTGCTGTATCTTCGCTACCGGCGCGACATGCGGCAGGTCCCGCGCGAGCACATCCCGATGCGAAAGCGCCTGCTGCGCCTGAGCGTCCCGCTGGCGCTGAACGACGCCCTGCGCGCCGGGCTGAACACGGCCGAGCAGCTGCTCATCCCCATCGGCCTTGCGCGCTACGGCGGCTCGACGGAGGAGGCTATGGCGGGCTATGGGACGATCCACGGTATGGTGTTCCCCATCCTGATGTTCCCGGCTGCCATCCTCTATTCCGTCTCCGATCTGCTGGTGCCGGAGCTTTCGCGCTGCCGGGCCATGGGACGCGGCCTGCGGGTGCGCGACCTGAGCGGGAAGTGTATCCGCATGACCATGCTGTTTGCCGCAGCCGTGGCGGGCTTCTTCTTCGTCTGCGCGGAGGAGCTGGGCCAGTGTGTCTATCACAGCGCGGATGCGGGGCGCTACCTGCGCATTTTTGCGCCGATGGTGCTGATGCTCTATCTCGATGCCATTGTCGACGGCATGCTCAAGGGCCTCGCCGAGCAGCTGAGCTGCGTGCGCTATAACACGCTGACATCCGTTCTGGACGTCGTATTCCTCTATGTCCTGCTGCCGCGCCATGGCGTTGCGGGCTATGTGGCGGTGTTTGCCGTGACGCATGCCATCAATCTGTATTTGAGCATCCGGCGGCTGCTCGTTGTGACGGAGCACCGGCCGCGCACGGCGGATTTTGCTCTGCCGCTGCTGAGCCTCGGCCTTGCCCTGCTGCTGACGCTTCCGTTCCCGGCGGCGGGCGGATGGCTTGTGCGGCTCCTGTGCCGCGGCGGCTGGTTCCTGACGGTTTTGCTTGCGGCCTTTGTGCTGCTGCAGGCCCTGACGCAGCAGGACGGCAGCTGGCTGCGGCGCGTGCTGCGCCGGACGCTTGACAATCGGGGCGGCGCGGGCTACAATGAGGGCAGCTTTTAGGGGAAGCGCTGTTTCAATCAGCGTTTTCTTAGACCAGGAGGCTGATCTCATGCCGCAGACGCCCATGCCGCAGGTGCATCCCATCCCCCCGCTGTTTGACGCGGAGTCCCGCGTGCTCATTCTCGGCTCATTCCCGTCGATCAAGTCGCGGGAGGCCATGTTTTTCTATGGCCATCCGCAGAACCGCTTCTGGCCGCTGCTCGCCCTGCTGACCGGCGAGCCGACACCGCAGACCGTGGAGGAGAAGCGCGCGCTTGCCCTGCGCCACCATTTTGCGCTGTGGGACTCCATTGGGCAGTGCACCATCACCGGCTCGTCCGACAGCAGCATCCGCGACGTTGTGCCGAACGACCTGCGCGCCATCACGGAGCATGCGCCGATCGAACGCATTTTCTGCAACGGGAACACGTCGCTGAAATATTACCGCCGCTATAACGAGCCGCTGCTCGGCCGCCCGGCCGTCGTTCTGCCGTCGACGAGCCCGGCCAACGCGGCGTGGTCACTGCAGCGTCTGGCCGAGGCCTGGCGCGTGATATTATAAATGGGAGGAGCCAAATCCGCGGCTCCTCCCGTTTTCATTTCCTTAGAATAACCAGATGGCCGGGATGTGGATGTTCGTCAGCCCGAGCTTGGCCTGCAGCGAGAGCGAGGGCACATTGTCCGGCGCAACGAAGCAGAACGGCAGCCAGCCGCGCTCCAGATGGAGCCGGATGAGCGCCGCCTCCAGCGCCTGCGCGATGCCGTGGCGGCGAAACTCCGGCACGACCTCGAGCATACCCATGCTGCCCTCGGAATGGATGCCGAGGAAGCCTGCCAGCCGCCCTTCGGCGGTGAAATGGCCCCACAGCGCTCCGGCCTCCGCGCGGCCGCGCAGATAGGGCAGGGGATCGTCAAACAGATGATAGTAGCGCGCCGCCTCCGCGGCGTCTTCCGCCTTCAGCGGGCGGATGGAGCAGGCCGGAACCTCGGGCGGCGACGGCTGCAGGTACAGCAGCGTCTCATAGGCCTCCTGAGCGTGCAGGCCGAATTCGCGCTGCACGGCGTCGGCGGCCTCGTGCGAGAAGACGGTGAAGCCCGCGTCCTTCGGAACGGTCACGCCCCGCAGTACGCGCAGCAGGGCGTCCGCATCCGGAATGCCGCAGAAAAGGCCGTTTCCGCCCGTTTGCAGCAGCATGCCCTCCGGTCCGTCGTACAGCGCGCGGCAGCGGCCGGTCCGGCGAAGCATTTCCGTAAAGAGAAGCCGAAGATTTTGATCCATGACGTTTTTCCTTTCCAAATAAAAACCGCGCGGCCCGGAGCCGAGCCGCGCGGAATATGTGCCGGGAAACGCGCTCAGAAGAGCTCGTTGATGATGGCGGCGATCATGGCGATCACGACGAAGTCGGCAAGCAGCTCCACGGCGTTGATGATCAGGCCGGCAAGGGCCATGCCCTTTTTGACATTGCGGCGGGCGACGCCTACGATGCCGAGGATGAGGCCGACGATGGACACGAGCAGTGCGAGAATGGCCAGCACGATGCCGCTGGTGCACAGTGTCTGGAGCTCGCTGAAGCTGAAATAGAAGGAGCTGACCGAATCCATGATGCTGGAAATGATGGCAATCACGGCGATCGTGGCGACGAGCGAGACCATGCTCATGACGAACGAGGCCACGCCGACACCGTTGCTGCCCTTCAGCGGGGAGACAGGCTGGACGTAGACCGGCTGCTGGTAGACAGGGTATACCGGGGCCTGCGCGGGAGCGGCAGACTCGACCGGTGCGGAAGGCTGGGATTCGACGGGAGCGACGGGCGGCTCCACAGGGACGGCGGGCTGCATGGGCTCCACGGCGTTCTGAACAGGTGCGCCGCAGCTGCCGCAGAACGCAGCGCCTTCCTCGACGGGGGCGCCGCAGTTGGCACAGAATGATCTCATAACAGATTCCTCTCTTTCCAGGGCTTAGAGCACGGCGATGCCGATGGCCGCCAGCACGATGAGCCAGATGCACAGGGCGATGGCACTCAGGATCAGACCGGCAATGCCGAGACCCTTGCTGCGGTTCTTCTGGGACATGCCGACGATGCTGAGGATGAGGCCGGGAATGGCCAGCAGGCCGATGTAGGTCCAGCAAAAGATCAGGCCAAGCAGACCGCAGACGAAGCCGGCGATGCTGCAGCCGTGCGCACCGCGCTTTTCGGGAACGGGCGCTGCAACATAGACGGGCTGGGAAGGCTGCGCCTGCACGGGCTGAACGGGAGTCTCAGGGGCAGCCGCAATGGGAGTGCCGCAGTTCGGACAGAATGCGCCGCTGTTGTCGACCATGCTTTTGCAGTTCGGGCACTGGATCATGGACATGGAAATTACCTCGATTCAAACAGATTCAGGAATGACAGGGCATATCCTGTTCATAATAATTTTACACAATCGGTCGGAGAATGTCAAGGCGGAACATGGTACAGAACGGTGCAAAAAAGGCCTGCTGCAGCGTAAGTTCTGCAGCAGGCCTTTTTGCGGTCATTTTCCTGCGATATGCAGCCGGTTCAGGGCGCGGCTGAGCTTGGCGCGGGCCAGCTTGATGTCGCGCTCCTCCGTGGCCGCTGCGATGCGAGCCTCAGCGCGGGCCTTTGCGGCCTCGGCACGGGCAACGTCGATCTCATCGGCATATTCGAACGTGGTGGCGACGAGACGTACCTCGCCCTTCTCCACGCTGAGAAAGCCGCCGCCGCAGGCTGCATGCCGCGGCTCGCCGTCCTTCGTGACGACGACGCGGCCGATGTCCAGCGCGGCGATATAGTCCGTGTGGTGGGGATAGATGCTCACATAGCCGCCGGTCGTGCGGACAACGACGGAATTGGCCTCTCCGTCAAAGAAGCTGCCGTCCGGCGTGACGATCTGCAGATGGAAGCTGCTCATTTTGCAGCCCCCTGCTTCGCCTTCTCAACGGCCTCGTCGATCGTGCCGACAAACAGGAACGCGGACTCGGGCAGATCGTCATGCTTGCCCTCCAGGATTTCCTTGAAGCCGCGGACCGTCTCCTTGATGGGAACGTACTTGCCCTGCATACCGGTGAACTGCTCGGCAACGGAGAACGGCTGGGACAGGAAGCGCTGGATCTTGCGGGCGCGGCTGACGGTCAGCTTGTCCTCCTCGGACAGCTCGTCCATGCCCATGATGGCGATGATGTCCTGCAGCTCCTTATAGCGCTGCAGAATGCGCTGCGTCTCGCGGGCGACCTCGTAGTGCTCCAGACCGACCACGTCCGGCGTCAGGATGCGGGACGTGGACTCCAGCGGATCGACGGCGGGGTAGATGCCGAGCGAGGCGATGCCGCGGTCCAGAACGGTCGTTGCGTCCAGATGGGCGAACGTCGTGGCCGGGGCCGGGTCCGTCAGGTCGTCGGCAGGGACATAAACGGCCTGCACGGACGTGATGGAGCCCTTCTTTGTGGAGGTGATGCGCTCCTGCAGCGCGCCCATTTCCGTGGCCAGCGTCGGCTGGTAGCCCACGGCGGAGGGCATTCTGCCAAGCAGGGCCGAGACCTCGGAGCCTGCCTGCGTGAAGCGGTAGATGTTGTCGATGAAGAGCAGAACGTCCTGCCCTTCGCGGTCGCGGAAGTACTCGGCCATGGTCAGGCCGGACAGCGCCACGCGCATTCTGGCTCCGGGCGGTTCGTTCATCTGGCCGTAGACCAGGGCGGTCTTGTTGATAACGCCGGACTGCTGCATCTCGTTATAGAGGTCATTGCCCTCGCGGGTGCGTTCGCCGACACCCGCGAAGACGGAGATGCCGCCGTGCTGCTTGGCGACGTTGTTGATGAGCTCCATGATGAGGACCGTCTTGCCGACGCCTGCGCCGCCGAACAGACCGATCTTGCCGCCCTTGGCATAGGGGGCGATCAGGTCGACGACCTTGATGCCGGTCTCAAGGATCTCCGTGGAGGTCTGCTGCTCGTCATAGGCGGGCGGGTCGCGGTGGATGCTCCACTTCTCACAGGTGACGGGCTGGGGCTTATTATCGATGGCGCGGCCAAGCAGATTGAAGACGCGGCCGAGCGTCTCGTTGCCGACGGGGACCTTGATGGGCGAGCCGGTGTCTACGGCCTCCATGCCGCGCACCATGCCGTCCGTCGAGCTCATGGCGATGCAGCGGACCACATCGTCGCCGAGCTGCTGGGCGACCTCGCAGACAAGCTTGCCGCCGTCGCGCTCGATCTCGATGGCGTTGAGCAGGTCGGGCAGGTGACCGGCCGGGAAGCGGATGTCCAGCACCGGGCCGATGATCTGCACGACGGAACCAATGTTCTTTTCCTGCATTCGGTTGACTCCTTTCCGTTACAGCGCCTCGGCGCCGGAAACGATTTCTGTGATCTCCTGCGTGACGGCTGCCTGCCGCGCGCGGTTGTATTTGAGAACCAGCGAGTCGATGAGCTCACCGGCGTTTTTATTGGCGGCGTTCATGGCCGTGCGGCGCGCGCCGTGCTCGGAGGCAGAGGCCTCACAGAGGGCGGAATACAGCACGCCGGAGACATACTGCGGCACGATGGCCGCAACCAGGGCGGCAGGGTCGTCCTCGACGGTCGCGCTCTGGTACTTTGCATCGCCCGTGAGCTGCAGCGGCAGAACGTCGGCAGAGGCGGGGACCTGCGAGAGCATGGAGCGGAACTCCGTATAGACGACGGTCACGCGGTCATAGCGCCCGGCTGCAAAGCCGTCGCACAGCAGGCGGGCGATCTGCATGCAGTCGCCGATGCCGACGGAGGCGGCAAGGCCAAAGTAGGTGCTGACGAGCTCCGCACCGCTGCGGGTGAACTGCTCGAGCGGCTTTTTGCCGATGGGCAGCACGCAGTAGGGCTCGCTGCCGGCCAGCGAGAGCACGAGCCGGTGCAGGTTGGCGTTGTAGCCGCCTGCCAGACCGCGGTCGCCGCCGATGACGACGAAGCAGGTCTTCTTCACGGGGCGCACCTCGGAATAGACGGACGGCGTTTCCTTCAGCCCGGCCTGAATGCCCGCGATGGCTTCACCCAGCACCTCGTGGAAGGGGCGGGAGCGCTCGACCCGCTCGCGCGCATGACGCAGCTTGGACGTGGCGACGAGCTCCATGGCGCGGGTGATCTGCTGGGTGCTCTCGACGCTGCGGATGCGCGTCTTGATATCCTTCATGGAAGCCATAGGCAGCGCTCCTTAGGCCGTGAACGGCGCGCGGCAGGATTCGATGGCGGCGCGCAGCGCGGCCTCGTTTTCCGGCCGAAGCTCGCCGGTCTTGCGGATGTCCTCGAGAATTTCGGGATGCTGCACGGTCAGATGGTCAAACAGTGCGTTCTCAAAGGCGGAAATGCGCTCGACGGGGACGTCCATGAGCATGTTGTGCACAACGGCGTAGAGAATGCTGACCTGCAGGGCGACGTCCAGCGGGGAGCTGCGGTCCTGCTTGAGCACCTCCACGACGCGCTCGCCCTGGGCAAGGCGCGTCTTCGTGTCGGCATCGAGGTCCGAGCCGAACTGCGCGAAGGACTGCAGCTCGCGGTACTGCGAGTACGTCAGCTTCAGGGTACCGGCGACCTTCTTCATGGCCTTGATCTGGGCGCTGCCGCCGACACGTGACACGGAGATTCCGGGGTTGATAGCCGGGCGGATGCCGGAGTGGAACAGCTCGGACTCCAGATAGATCTGGCCGTCCGTGATGGAAATGACGTTCGTCGGAATATAAGCCGAGACGTCGCCGGCCTGTGTTTCGATAATGGGCAGGGCCGTCATGGAGCCGCCGCCGTATTCCGGGGCGACGCGGGCCGCGCGCTCGAGCAGACGGGAGTGCAGATAGAACACGTCGCCGGGGTAGGCCTCGCGTCCGGGCGGGCGGCGGATGAGCAGGGAAAGGGCACGGTAGGCCACGGCGTGCTTCGACAGGTCGTCATAGACGATGAGCACGTCCTTGCCCTGATCCATGAAGTATTCGCCCATGGCGCAGCCGGAGTACGGCGCGATATACTGCAGCGGAGCCAGCTCCGAGGCAGTTGCGGAGACGACGATGGTATAGTCCATGGCGCCGCCGCGGGCGAGCGTATCGACGAGCTGGGCGACGGTCGAGCGCTTCTGGCCGATGGCGACATAGATGCAGATGACGTTCTTACCCTTCTGGTTCAGAATGGTATCCGTTGCGATGACGGTCTTGCCGGTCTGGCGGTCGCCGATGATGAGCTCGCGCTGGCCGCGGCCGATGGGGATCATGGAGTCGATGGCCTTGATGCCGGTCTGCAGCGGGACGCTGACGGACTTGCGCTCGATGATGCCGGGGGCGTTGCGCTCGATGGGGCGCAGCTCCTTCGAGTCGATGGGGCCCTTGCCGTCAATGGGCTGGCCGAGGGCATCGACGACGCGGCCGATGAGGGCCTCGCCGACCGGGACGGACACGACGCGGCCCGTGCGCTTGACAAGGCCGCCCTCGCGGATGCCGACGTCCGTGCCGAGCATGACGACGCTGACGCAGCTCTCCTCGAGGTTCAGCGCCATGCCGAACGAGCCGTTCTCGAAGCGGAGCAGCTCGTTGGACTTGCATTTATCCAGTCCATGCACCTTGGCGATGCCGTCGCCGACCTGAATGACGTAGCCGATCTCATCCTGCTGCGTCTGGGATGCATAATTTTTGATCTGATCCTTGATGATCTTACTGATATCGTCGATTCTGAGATTCACGGTTTCACCAACCTTATCTTTTGATGGGGAGCCGGTCAGACCACGGTCTGGCTCAGGCTGCGGCGCAGGCGCTCCAGACGGCTGCGGATGCTGTCGTCGAGCTGGATGCCGCCATAGCGCAGGGTAATGCCGCCGAGCAGCGTGGGATCGGTGCGGCAGGTCAGGCTGACGGTCTTGCCGGTCAGCGACTCGAGCCGGGCGCACAGGGCCTCGCGCTGCCGCTGCTGCATGGGAACGGCCGTGATGGCCGTCGCGCGCAGGATGCCGTGCGCCTCGTCATAGGCCGCCTCATAGGCGGTCAGGCAGGCGGGCAGCTGCCAGAGCGCGCGCCGGTCGCACAGCAGGCACAGGAAATTGCGCAGCTCCTGCGACGCGCCGGAAAAGGCCTGCAGCAGCAGGGCGTGCTTTTCCGGCCCGGCCACGGCGGGCGTGTCCATCAGCGTGACATAACCTGGGTTTTCCCGCAGGGCGCGGCGGACGAGCTGCAGCTCCTCCAGCACCCCGTCGCCGCAGCCGTTTTCCTCCGCGAGCTGAAACAGCGCGCGGCCATAGCTTGCGGCATCAATCATGGCTGTCCCCCAATTTCTCAATGAAGGAATCGATCAGTTCGGTGTGCTCCTCGCTGCGGATATCGCGCTGCAGGACGGCGGAGGCAATGTCCACCGCCATGTCGGACACATCGTCCTTGATCTCGTTCATGGCGCGCTTCTTTTCCAGCGCGACCTGCGCCTCAGCGCGCTGCATGGTCTGCGCCGCCTTGTCCTGCGCGTCGCGGAGGATCTCCTCCTCACGGAGCTGGGCACGGCGGTTGGCGTCGCGGAGCAGCGCCTCGCTCTCAGCGTTGGCCTGCTGCAGGCGCGTCTCATAGCGCGCGCGCATCTCTTCTGCCTCGGCCTTGGCACGGTTGGCGTTGTCGTAGAGGTCGTCGACCTCCTTCTGGCGCGAATCGATCATGTTCTTGACGGGCTTGAAGAGGAGCTTTTTCATGACCAGATAGAGGATGACCAGATTGCACAGCGTGAACAGGCAGGTCCAGAAATCCACACCGACAAAGCTCTCAAATCCCGTAAAAAATTTCAAGCCGCATTTCTCCTTTCTCCGGCAGATCTCGTGGTGCTGCGCCGCATCAGAAAACGAAGAGCAGCAGCAGAGCGATGACCAGAGAGTAGATACCGGTGGACTCGGTGATGGCGCAGCCGAGGATCATGTTGGTACGCAGCGTATCGGAGACCTCCGGCTGACGTGCCATGCCCTCGAGAGCCTTACCGACGGCATTACCTTCGCCGACTGCCGGGCCGATAGCGCCCAGACCCATGCAGAGACCTGCGCCGATCGCAGCGGCGGCCTTGATGATTGCTTGATCCATTGTGTGTTTCCTCCTGTAAATATTGTTGTGTTTGGAACGATCTCAAATCGGGGTTTGCTTATTTCTTCTCCGGCTTCGGGGCGGGGGGCGGACAGGCCGCGCCGACGTAGACCATCGTCAGCATGCAGAACACGAGCGCCTGGATGCAGCCGGTAAAGAGATCAAAATAGATGGAGAGGACGGCGGGGATGCCGACCTGGAAAATGGGGATGGACGAGATGAATTCACTCGGGATCCAGCCGAGCACGAACGAGCTCAGCGCGGACAGACCGCCGTAGATAAGGGCCGTGAGCACGGAGCCGCCTGCAATATTGCCGAAGTGACGGAACGACATGGAGATCGGCTGTGCGATCTCGCTGATGATGTTCATCGGCGTCATAACGACCACGGGCTCCGTGAAGCCTTTCAGCCAGCCGAAGAAGCCATTGTTCTTGATGTTGTTGTACCAGACGAGGGCGGTCGTCATGAGGGCCCAGGTGAGCGTTGTGCTGAGGTCGGCCGTCGAGCTGCGCAGGAAGCCGGTCAGGCTGGCGAGCGAGCCGAGCACGGACGAGCAGAACAGCGCGCCGATGTAGGGCGCAAAGCGCTCATTGTGCTTGCCCATCGTGTCGTCCACGAGCTTGTAAACGGCAAGGACGGCGCGCTCCGTGACGGCCTGCATGCGGCCGGGGCGCTTCCGGAGATTACGGCCGAGCCGCCAGCAGAGAATCGTCACCGCGGCCAGAACGAGGAGCGAGGTGAGCGTCGTCTGCGTGATGGTCACATCGCACAGACCGAAAAACGAGAACTCCGCAAGGATGCGCGGACCGGTGATATTAACATTCATGCAGCGGGAACTCCCTTCTTTTTCTTGCGTACCAGCTCGGAGGCCATGAGCGCCAGCCGCATGAAGCACAGCGGCAGCAGCGTGGCCAGCGGGTCGAACCGCTTGCTCTTGAGCGCGATGACCAGAACGACCAGCAGCACGACCATGCGCACGACGAACAGCACGCGGGACGTGAGCTGGGCGGACAGTGGGTTTTCCTTCTTCGAGGCCCGCAGCAGGCCGAGGATCATGGCGGCAAAATTCACCAGCGCGGCGGCGGTACCGAGCGCGGCGCCGAGCAGAATATCCTGCCGCAGCGCGGCGAACAGAGCGTAGCAGCCCAGCATGATGCCGGACAGCACGACCTCTGCGGCGAGCGTCGGCAGCACAAGCCACTTCAGACTGCCGGACGTTGACTCGTTAACGGGTTCCATGCGGATCATCCTCCTTTTTGTGAGATGACGGAACATCGGAAGACGGGGGAGCGGTGGGGTCCATGGTGCGGGCAGCCGTCAGCAGAAAATGGAACATGCTGTACAGCCCGGCGAACACGCCGAAGACGATGGCGGCAATCATGATCCAGCGGCCAAGTCCGCAGCGCGTGCGCAGCAGCCAGCCTCCAAGGATGATGAGCCCCGCCGGGCACACCATACAGAAGCCTGCCTGAATGCAATAATTGACGGCATAAATCGCGCGAAATACCTTTTTCGGCAAGAAAGAGCACCTCCTAAAAAACAGGACCCGATTCTCCCCTATTATCAGTTAACATCATACCCTGTTTTCATGCAAATTGCAATATGCAAAGCTTGAAAAATGTCTGAAATCAGGGCGGCCTTTCGAATATGCTCCGCGTTGACATTCTGCGGGGAATTCGATATAATTGTTCACGATCGCCGCGCAGAATGCGGCTTTGTTGATTCTTCCCGATTTGAGGTGTCTTGATTTTGAAAACTCCCGATCTCCGGCCGGAAACGCTCTGCATTCAGGCCGGCTACACGCCGGGCAACGGCGAACCGCGCCAGATCCCGATCATCCAGAGCACAACATTCCGCTATGAGACCTCTGAGGCCATGGGCAAGCTCTTTGACCTCGAGGCGGACGGCTATTTCTATTCCCGCCTGCAGAATCCGACCTGCGACCACGTCGCGGCGAAGATCGCGGCGCTCGAGGGCGGCACGGCCGCCATGCTGACCGGCTCCGGGCAGGCCGCCAATTTTATGGCCATGTTCAACATCGCCGGCTGCGGCGACCACATCGTGAGCTCCGCGTCCATTTACGGCGGCAGCTATAATCTGTTTGCCGTGACGATGAAGCGCATGGGACTCTCCTGCACGTTCGTCGACCCCGACTGCTCCGAGGAGGAGCTGAACGCCGCGTTCCGCCCGAACACAAAGGCCGTGTTCGGCGAGACCATCGCCAACCCTGCCCTGACCGTGCTGGATATCGAAAAGTTCGCCGCTGCGGCCCATGCCCATGGCGTGCCGCTCATCGTGGACAACACGTTTGCCACGCCCGTCAACTGCCGCCCGCTCTCGTGGGGCGCGGATATCGTGACGCACTCCACCACAAAGTATATGGACGGCCATGCGGCGGCCCTCGGCGGCTGCATCGTCGACGGCGGCAAATTCGACTGGACAAAGTATCCCGAAAAATTCCCCGGCCTGTGCACGCCGGACGAGAGCTATCACGGCGTGACATATACGGAACGCTTCGGACTCGGCGGCGCGTTCATCACAAAGGCCACGGCCCAGCTCATGCGCGACCTCGGCGCGGTGCAGTCCCCGCACAACGCATTTCTGACAAATCTCGGCCTTGAGAGCCTGCCCGTGCGCGTGCGCCAGCACTGTGCCAATGCGCAGCGTATCGCAGAGCACCTGCAGGGCCATGAAAAGATCGCGTGGGTGAAGTACTGCGGCCTGCCCGGCGACCGCTATTACGAGCTGGCGCAGAAATATCTGCCGAACGGCTCCTGCGGCGTCATTTCGTTCAGCGTCAAGGGCGGCAGAGCCGCCGCAGAGCGGTTTATGAGCCACCTGAAGCTTGCCTCCATCGAGACGCACGTCGCCGATGCGCGGACGTGCTGCCTGCATCCCGCCAGCACGACGCACCGCCAGATGAACGACAGTGAGCTTGCCGCAGCGGGCGTTTCGCCCGACCTTGTGCGGCTGTCCTGCGGCCTTGAGAATGCGGACGACCTGATTGCCGATCTCGATCAGGCGCTTGCCGCCGAATAAGCCGGAGGGAACGCCATGCCCATTAAGATACCGAACGATCTGCCGGCAGCTGCTACCCTGCAAAGTGAGAATATCTTCGTCATGCCGGAGACCCGCGCGGTTACGCAGGACATCCGCCCGCTGGAAATTCTTATCCTGAACCTTATGCCGACGAAGATCGTCACGGAAACGCAGTTTGCCCGCCTGCTTGGCAACACGCCGCTGCAGGTGCATCTGGAATTCCTGTATACGCAGTCCCATATGGCCACACACGTTTCGGCAGAGCACCTGTTCACGTTCTATAAGACGTTCGACGAGGTCCGCGGCCGCCGCTACGACGGCATGATCATCACGGGCGCGCCCGTGGAGCAGCTGCCGTTTGAGGACGTTGAGTACTGGCAGGAGCTTTGCAGCATCATGGACTGGAGCCGGACGCATGTGCACAGCACGCTGCACATCTGCTGGGGCGCACAGGCCGCGCTGTACCATCACTACGGCATCGAGAAGGTGCCGCTGGAGAAAAAGCTCTTCGGCGTGTTCCCGCACCGCGTGGAGTATAAGAACCCGATCCTGCTGCGCGGCTTTGACGACGTGTTCATGGTGCCGCATTCCCGCCACACGACGGTCCGCCGCGAGGACATCGAGCGCGTGCCGGAGCTGAAGATCCTGGCCTCGTCGGAGCAGGCAGGCGTCTATGCGATCTTCACGGCGGGAGGGCGGCAGATCTTCCTGACGGGCCACGCGGAATACGACCCGGACACGCTGCGGCGCGAATATGAGCGCGACAAGGCTCTCGGACTTCCCATTGCTGTGCCGGAGAATTATTTCCCCGGCAATGACGACACGAAGCCGCCCCTCGTCACCTGGCGCAGCCACGCCAACCTGCTGTTCTCGAACTGGCTGAACTACTTCGTCTATCAGACGACCCCGTATGATTTCACATTCTGACCAAAGCGCGCCGCGAAAACGGCGCGCTTTTTCGTTGCAAGCGCCAAAGATCGGATTTTGCCGAAAAAGGGCTTTACAGCCGGGAAGGGCTGTGCTAGAATAACGCCCGAAAAAAGTTCTTTAAGAGCGGTACAGAGAGACCGACAAGGACGCGAATGAGAGACGCAGAGGGTCTGTGCACCCGTCTGCCGCTTTGCTGTGGATTCGTATGCCCTGTCGCTGTACTGCGTCAGGGCATTTTTGCGCCCTGCGGGAGGAAAAACCATGCAGACTGTTGAGATCGCGGATGCAGCCGCGTTTGAGCGCACCCTGCGCCGCCTGGCGCATCAGATATTGGAGAACAATCCGGAGCCGGAGCAGGTTCTGCTCGTCGGCATCCTGCGGCGCGGCGTTCCGCTGGCCGAGGAGCTGGCCGGGCTCATGGAGCGCTTCGGCGGCGTCCGGCCGCCGGTCGAGACGCTGGACATCACGCTGTACCGCGACGACCTGAGCGAGCTCGGCGATCTGCCGGAGGTGCGGCCGACGCAGTTCTCCACGCCGGTCGCCGGAAAGACCGTCATCCTTGTGGACGACGTCATCTACACCGGCCGCACGGCGCGCGCCGCGATGGAGGCCGTCATCCGCCTCGGCCGTCCGGCACGCATCCGGCTGGCCGTAATGGTCGACCGCGGCCACCGCGAGCTGCCCATCGACCCGGAGTACGTCGGCAAGAACGTGCCGACGGCGCGGGAGGAGCAGATCTGCGTGCTGACGCCGCAGTTCGACGGACAATGGGGCATTCACCTGCGTAAGCAGGCCTGAATACAAAACCACATCAGCAAAACCCAAAATACAGAACGGGGGAAACAATCATGAACATGATCTTCGGAGTCAAGGACCGGCCAAAATTCGGCCAGACGATCCTCTTTGCCATCCAGCAGCTGCTGGCCATCATGGCGGCGACGCTCGTCGTTCCGGTCATCACCAACGGCGCGACCGGCAGCACGCTCAGCCCCGCCGCGGCGCTCTTCGGCGCTGGCGTCGGCACGCTCGTCTACCTGCTCTTTACGAAATTCCGCAGCCCGGTCTTCCTTGGCAGCTCGTTTGCCTTCCTCGGCAGCATGGCTGCAGCCTTCGCAGGCGGCGTTTCCATGACGCTCGGCTATGCGGGCCTTATTCTCGGCGCGGTGTTTGCCGGCTTTGTGTATGTCATCATTGCGGCGGCCGTGAAGGTCGCGGGCGTCAAGTGGCTCGACCGCCTCATGCCGGTCGTCGTCATCGGCCCGACGGTTTCCATCATCGGCCTTTCGCTGGCGGGCAACGCCGTCTCCGACCTCGTCAAGGGCAGCGTGGTGAACGCCGAGGGCGCGGCAGTCGCTTCTCCGCTCATCACCGTTCTGTGCGGCCTTGTGGCCCTGCTCGTGACCATGCTCTGCTCGACCTACGGCAAGAAAATGGTCCGCCTCATCCCGTTCATCCTCGGCATCCTCGCGGGCTACGCCGTTGCGGCGGTGTTCACCCTCATCGGCAACGCCACGGCCACGGACGCGCTGAAGGTGCTCGACTTCTCGAAGCTCTCCGTGCTGTGGGAAAACGGCGTCACGCTGAAGACATTCGTGAACTATGAGCTTGTGACGAAGGACTTCGTCTTCCTCAAGGCTGCCAAGGGCTTTGCCGAGCTGAACTGGGGCTATGTCAGCGCCATCGCCGTGGCCTATGTGCCGGTCGCGTTCGTCGTCTTCGCCGAGCACATTGCAGACCACAAGAACATCTCCTCCATCATCGGCAAGGACCTTCTGAAGGATCCCGGTCTCTCCCGCACCCTGCTGGGCGACGGCGTCGGCTCCATGGCGGGCGCTCTCCTCGGCGGCTGCCCGAACACGACCTACGGCGAATCCGTTGCCTGTGTTGCCATCACGCGCAACGCCTCCGTTGTGACGATCCTGGCAACGGCCATCCTCGCCATGCTCGTCAGCTTCTTCTCCCCGTTCGTCGCCTTCGTCAACTCCATCCCCGGCTGCGTTATGGGCGGCGTGTGCATCGCCCTGTACGGCTTCATCGCGGTCTCCGGCCTGAAGATGATCCAGCAGGTCGACCTGGGCAAGGACAACAACCTCTTCGTCGTCAGCACGATCCTCGTGACCGGCATCGGCGGCCTGTCCCTGACGTTCGGCAAGATCACGATCACGCCGGTCGCCGTCGCACTCATCCTCGGTATTCTCGCAAATCAGATCCTCAAGGGCCGCAGCGCGAACCGCGACTGAGACCGAGTCTCATACCTTATATAATATATACAGCCGCGCGGTGTCCAAGTCACCGCGCGGCGGCTTTTTTCAAAATAGGGCTTGACAAATGCGGAAAAACAAAGTATAATACACAAGCAAATTGGATATGCGAGTGTGCTGGAATAGGTAGACAGGCACGTTTGAGGGGCGTGTGACAACCGTCGTGTGCGTTCAAGTCGCATCACTCGCACCACGCCGGAGCAGATTCTGCTCCGGCGTTTTGCATTTTCCGGAGCGACCCCTGCGATCGCTCCGTTTTTTGATTTCCGGGGAGGGAAGACAGCTTGGCAGATCCTGCAAATGAATGCTTCGCCCTGCGGCGGGAGGATGGCTCCCTGACGGGCGAGATCAAGCCGCGCGCGCTCGTGCACCGCGACGGCGACCTGCACGGCGCGAGCCACGTATTTCTGGCGCGGCTGCGCGGCGGAAGGGCCGAATTGCTGCTGCAGAAGCGCAGCGCACAGAAGGACTCGTTCCCGGGTCTGTATGATATTTCGGCGGCCGGGCATCTTGACCCCGGCGAGGACTTTGCGGCGGCGGCCCGCCGTGAGCTGGCCGAGGAGCTGGGCGTGACGGGGGAGGAGCCGGAATTCCTGTTTGCCCAGCGCAACGAATATCACGGCGCCTTCCATGGAAAGCCGTTCCATGACAATGAGATCGCATGGGTCCATCTCCTCGTCCTCGACCGGCCGGAGGAAGCCTTCACGCCGGAGGCCTGTGAGGTCGAGTCCGTGCACTGGTTCTCCGTGCGGGAGATCCTGCGCGCCATGCGGGAAAACGACCTGCGCTTCTGCCTGCGCGAGGCGGAGTTCTGCCGTCTGCTGCCGTATCTGGCACAAAAGTTCGGCATTCCGGTTGACAAGCTCTGAAGCGGAAGGTACAATAAAAGTTAACCGTCTCTGATTTTCAAACACGCTGGAGGAACGCTATGAAGCTTCTTGACCTGCTCATCACTGCTATCGCGCTGTCCATGGATGCGTTTGCCGTCTCGATCGGCAAGGGCCTCTCTGTCAAGCGACTCAAGGCTTCGCATTGCCTGATCACCGGCGCGTATTTCGGCGGGTTTCAGGCCCTTATGCCGCTGCTCGGCTTCCTGCTGGCCAGCTCGTTCGCCTCGTACATCCAGAAATTTGACCACTGGATCGCCTGCGTGCTGCTCGTGCTCATCGGCGCGAACATGCTGCGTGAGGCCTTCTCAAAGGAAGAGGAGCAAGGGAACGATTCGTTTTCCTTCCGCGTGATGCTGCCGCTGGCCATTGCTACGAGTATCGATGCGCTGGCCACGGGCGTGACGTTCGCCATGATGGGCGTCAATATCTGGATCGCCATTGCCATCACGGGCCTGACGACGTTCGTGTTCTCCGTGGCGGGCGTCAAGATCGGCAACCTGTTCGGCAGCCGCTATCAGTCCAAGGCGGAGCTGGTCGGCGGCCTGATCCTGATCGCCATGGGTTTCAAGATCCTTGTTGAGCACCTGCTCGGCAAGGCCTGAGGGAACCGTCATGGAGCTTTGGGATATCTATGACCGCCAGCGGCGGACGACCGGGCGCTTTCATGTGCGCGGCACGCCGATGGGTCGGGGGGAATATCATCTGACGGCGTTCGTCTGGGTGTTCAACCGGCAGCGGGAGCTGCTGCTGACCCGCCGCGCACCGGAGAAGGAGCATTATGCCAATTGCTGGGCCGCCACGGGCGGCGCGGCCCTCGTTGGCGAGACGAGCCTGCAGACCGTGCGGCGCGAGCTGCGCGAGGAAACGGGCATTGAGGCCGATGAGGCGGATTTCCATCTGGTGCGGAGCTTTCGCGAGCACTCCACCTTCAGTGATGTCTATTTCCTCTTCCATGATATCCCGCTTTCCGCGCTGCATCTGCAGCCCGGCGAGACCACGGAGGCCCGCTGGGTTTCCAAGGCCGGTCTGGAGGCTCTGGTTGCCTCCGGTGAGGTCGCTCAGCCGGATGTCCGCCGCCTGCGCCAGCTGCGGGACGAATTCCGAAAAATTTGGAATGCCTGAGACCGATGGGCCTCAGGCATTTTTGCCAATGTAACGAGGTGCCTCTGTGTAGGGGAGCGGCATGCCGCTCCCGGCGGTGCAGGAACGATCCGTATGGGGTGACGATAAAATGGCAAACGCCCCCGAATTGTCATTGCGAGGAGGCCGCAGGCCGACGTGGCAATCTCACGCAACCGGTTACGTTTTTGCCGGGAGTACCCTGTTATCCGACCGGGTGCTGCGAGATTCCCACGTCGCTTCGCTCCTCGGAATGACAAATTTGGGGGCATTGTGCGGTCGGCGATGTCACCCTATAACTTGCAAGCCTGCAAGGCGCTCAGGGAGCGCCGCTTCAGGCTTGCAAAAATCCCCGAGGCCGGGCGGCCTCGGGGATCCTTTTTTGCGTTTGAACTCAAATGGCATACTGGCTCGTATAGAGCTGGTAATAGAAGCCGCGGCGGGCCAGCAGCTCCGTGTGCGTGCCCTGCTCGACGATATGGCCGTGGTCGAGCACAAGGATGAGGTCGGAGTCGACGATGGTGGATAGGCGATGGGCGATAACAAAGCAGGTGCGGCCCTTCATCAGGCGGTCCATGGCCTTCTGCAGCAAAATTTCCGTGCGTGTGTCGACGTTGGACGTCGCCTCGTCCAGAATGAGCAGACGGCGGTTTGCCAGCATGGCGCGGGCAATGGTCAGCAGCTGCTTCTGTCCGCCGGAGAGGTTCGTCATGTCGTCGCCGACAACGGTGTCATAGCCCTGCGGCAGCGTGCGGATGAAGTGGTCGCAGTACGCGCGGTCGCAGGCCTCGACGATCTGCTCGCGCGTGGCCCCCGGCGTGCCGTAGGAGACGTTTTCCGCAATCGTGCCGCGGAACAGCCAGGTGTCCTGCAGCACCATGGCGAACTGGCTGCGGACCTCCTCGCGCGACAGCGAGGCGCAGTCGGTGCCGTCGAGCAGGATGTGCCCGGCATTCAGGTCATAGAAGCGCATGAGCAGATTGACGATCGTCGTCTTGCCTGCGCCGGTCGGGCCGACGATGGCGACGTTCTGGCCGGGGCGGACGGCAAGGTTCAGGTCTTCAATGAGCGGCACGGCCGGGTCATAGGAGAACGAGACATGCTCAAAGCGGACGTCGCCCTTCGCGGGGGCGGGGAGCGCGCCGTCCGCCTGCGGCTCCTCCGGCAGGTCGAGCAGCTTGAACACGCGGCGGGCGGCCGCCTTGGCGTGCTGCAGGTCGCCAAGGCCGCCTGCGATCTGCTCCAGCGGGCCGGAGAACTGCTTGGCATACAGCAGGATCGTCACGACGATGCCGACGGACACGCTCTCATTGCGGACGATGAGCCAGCCGCCGAACAGGCAGATGGCGATGTAGGCCAGCGCATTCGTGAAGGCGATGAGCGGCCGGACGATGGACGAGGTGAAATTGGCCCGTGTCTCGGCCTTGCGGCGGCGCTCGTTCAGCTCGGCGTGGCGCTGCTCCGTGTAATCCTCGAGGTTATAGGCTTTTGTCGTGGCAAAGTTCGTAAAGGCCTCCTCCGTCACGGCGTTGAGGTTGCCGGACTCCGTGAACATGCTGTAGAAGTGCTTTTCACTGCGGGAGGACAGGAGCGTCGACAGCAGGATGGAGGCCGGGGTGAGCACAAGGACGATGGCAGCCAGCCGCCAGTCTTCCAGCAGCATCATGACGGCGATGGCCAGGATCATGAAAAAGCCGGTCATGAGCGTGTCGATGATCTGGTGAACGTAGTTTCCCATGGTGGACACGTCGTCCATCATGCGCGAGAGAATGTCGCCGACGGGCGTCTGATCCACATAGCTCACGGGCAGGCGGCGAATTTTATCCGAGATGCGGATGCGCAGCTCACAGGTGAAGTAGCGGCTGACGACCCGGTTGAGCAGCTGCATCTTGACATAGCTGAACAGGCTGTAGCCAAGGTAGACCAGCGCGAGCCAGCCCATGGGGCGCAGGAGACCGGCCAGCAAGTCGCTGCGGTCGGAGCCGTCCCACCAGGCATACAGCCGGTCGATGAGGCCGCCGAGCAGCTTCGGGCCGAGCACGCCGCAGACGATCACGCCGATGCACAGCAGCGCGGCGAGCAGGAGCCACTTCCAGATCGGGCGGGCCTCCCAGAGCAGGCGGCGGATGATATGTTCCTTTTTCGGCTGCTTCACTGGAGGTCACCTCCCGTCTGCGAGGCATAGATCTCACGGTAGATGCGGCAGCGCGCCAGCAGCTCGTTGTGCGTGCCGCTGTCGACGAGGCAGCCGCCGTCCATGACGAAGATGCAGTCCGCGCCCATGGCGGAGGTGATGCGCTGCGTCACGACGATCTGTGTGCGCCCGGCAATGCGCCGGTTCAGGGCAGTGCGCAGGTTTTTCTCCGTCAGGAAGTCCAGCGCGGAGAAGCTGTCATCAAAGATGTAGATGGGCGCGTCCTTGATGATGGCACGCGCGATGGCAAGGCGCTGCTTCTGGCCACCGGAGAGATTTTTGCCCGCCTGCCGGATCTCGTAGGACAGGCCGCCGTCGCACGAGGCGATGAAGTCAGCAAGCTGAGCGATGCGCGCGGCCTCCGTGACGGCGGCATCATCCGCATCGGGGTCGCCCATGCGGATGTTCTCACCGATGGTGCCGGAGTAGATGGCCGCGCCCTGCAGGACGCTGCTGATGCCGCGGCGCAGGGTGTGCTTGCTGAGCCCGGCGGCATCGCGCCCGTCAAAGAGGATGCGCCCCTGCGTCGGCGCGCGGAAGCCGAGCAGCAGGTGCATCAGCGTGCTCTTGCCGCTGCCGGTGCCGCCGATGACGGAGATGCGCTGCCCCGGCAGAATGTGCAGGGAGACGTGGCTGATGGCGTCCGCGGAGCCGCCGTAGGAGAAGCTGACATCCTGCAGCTCGATCTCGCCGTGCAGCTCAGCCGTTTCGCCGGCCATGGGATCGCCCATGCCCTCCGCGCCGAGCACCTGATGGATGCGCCCGGCGGCGACCTGTGCGCGCGGATACATGATGATGGCGAACGATGCCATGATAACGCCGTTCATGACCATGGTGACATACTGGATGATGGCGAAAATGTCGCCCGCGCTCACGCCGCTGACGCCGTGGACCATGCGCCAGCCGCCGAGATAGATGATGAGCAGGGCGGAGATGTTCAGAAACAGCGTGGCAAGCGGCGTGAGCAGGCCCATGGACACGTTGGCGCGGATGATGTTCTCCGCCATGATATGCGTGGCGTCCGCAATGCGGCCGTGCTCGCGCTTTTCCGTGTTGAACGCGCGGATGACGCGGATGCCGCGCAGGCGCTCGCGCAGCAGGGCGTTCTGCATGTCGATGTAGTCGTCGGACTTGCCCCACAGCGGCAGCACGCGCTTGCCCAGCAGCACGACGATGAGCGTCAGCAGCGGGACAAAGGCCAGCAGCACGAGCGAAAGCACGACGTCCTTGCGCATGGCCAGCACCACGCCGCCGAGAAACAGCATCGGGATCGTTGCGACCGTGCCGGAGAGCATGGAGGCGACCCACGACACGGTGTCGACATCATGCGTGGCGCGCGTGACAAGCGCGGCCGTGCCGAGCGAGCCGAATTCCTCAAACGAGAGCGTGTTGACCTTGCGGAACACGTCCGCGCGCAGATCGGCACAGAAGCAGGCGACGACCTCGGTCGACAGCCGCGTTCCGCCGAGGATGCTGGCGAGGCTGACGGCGGCGATGGCCAGCATCTGCAGGCAGCGCACGGCAATGGCCGGAAAATCGCGCACGGCGATGCCGCCGTTCAGAATGGCGGACATCCATGTCGGCAGCAGCAGATCGCACAGCGTCGACAGAGCAATGAGCACCGTCGCGGCGAGCAGCTTCCCGAGATATGGCTTCAGATATCGTAAAATTTGCTTCATAAAACTCCTTTCCTTTTTGGGAAACTCTGACGGGATCCTCTGCGGCGGATGCCGGGTATTTTCCGCCGATCCATCGGTCTGGAAAGCTTGAGGTACACAAAGTACATCTGCGCTTTCCAAACCTCGACTCGACGAAAAATCTCTCACCATCCGCTCTTGATAATCCCGCCAGAGCTTCCCTGTTTTTGGGAAACCCTGAGGGAGCTCCTTGCGGCGGATGCCGGGTATTTTCCGCCGATCCATCGGTTTTTTTGATCTGTCGTTAAAAGCGGGCCTTTCCAAAGTAATTGGCAGCGCAGAGCTGCGCAAAGCAGTGATTGACCTCATCGTCCGTAAAGCAGGCGTTGAATTTTGCCGAAACGGCCAGCGCCTCGGCCGACAGCGCGAGCTTCCCCAGCCCGGCCAGCCGGTCGAAGCCGTCGGAGACCTGCCCGCGGCGGCACAGCTCCCGCACGGCAGAAATGCCGCCGTACTGCTCAACGGCCCGGCGCAGCCGCGGCTGGCGGACGCCCGCCTCCTGCTCGGCGGCGTCCATGGCGCGCAGAAGCGCCTGCGTGAATGCATCCTGTTTCTCCATTTTTCCGCTCCTCCCTCTTCCTTAAAATCATATCGTATCATAGATCCGAAGAATTGCAAGGTTCCTGCAAAAAAAGATATACTTTTTCCACAAAGTTCCGTATAATAAACAGATAACGGCATGGCCTGAAAGGAGAGCGATGGATTTGACGCAATTGCTGCTGCGCCTGTTTGTCAAGGACTACCGGAACACGGAGGATCCCGCCGTGCGCACCCGCTACGGAAAGCTGGCCGGGATCGTCGGCATCGTGTGCAATGTGCTGCTGTCGGCGGGCAAGCTGCTGGCGGGCACGCTGTCCGGCGCGGTGTCCATCACGGCGGACGGCCTGAACAATCTCTCGGACGCCGCTTCCTCGCTCGTGACGCTGCTGGGCTTCCGCCTGGCGGAGCGGCCTGCGGATGAGGAGCATCCGTTCGGCCATGCGCGCATGGAATACCTTTCCGGCCTGTTCGTCTCCGTGCTGATCCTGCTCGTCGGCGCGGAGCTGGCGCGCTCGTCCTTTGAAAAAATTCTGCATCCCGAGCCGGTGGCGTTTTCGGCTCTGAGCTTTGCCGTCCTCGGCGCTTCCATTCTTGTGAAGCTGTGGATGGCGCTGTTCTGCGGCGGACTGAGCCGCCGCATCGGCTCGACCGCCCTGCGCGCCACGGCGCAGGACAGCCGTAATGATGTGATCACTACGGCGGCCGTGCTCATCGGCTGCGTGCTCGGCCATGTGCTACACTGGCAGGTGGACGGCTGGATCGGCCTGCTCGTGGCGCTGTTCATCCTCTGGTCCGGCTGGTCCGCGGCGAAGGATACCATCAGCCCGCTGCTTGGCGAGCCTGCGAGCGAGGAGCTGGTGCAGTCCATCTCCCGGCTCATCCTGTCGCATGAGAAGATTCTCGGCATCCATGACCTCATGGTGCACGATTACGGTCCCGGCCAGTGCTTCGCCAGCGTGCATGCCGAGATGGACAGCCGCGAGGACCCGCTGCTGTGCCACGACGTCCTCGACGATATCGAGCGCGACGCCCTGCGGGAGCTGCGGGTGCACCTTGTCATCCACTATGATCCCATCGTGACGGACGACGCTGAGCTCAACCACATGCGCACCTTTGTGCAGGAAACGATCCGCGCCATTGACCCGGAGCTGACGCTGCACGACTTCCGCATGGTGCGCGGCGCGCAGCACACGAACCTGATCTTTGACCTTGTCATCCCGTATTCCCTCGTCGGGAAGCAGGCAGAGCTCAAGCATCGCATTGACGCGCGCGTGCAGCAGGAGGACCGGAAATATTATACCGTCATCACCTTCGACGAGCCGGTGTGCAGGTCGTGATTGATTCAGACCTTTCTTAGCATGGAACCCGGCATATTTCAAGCAACCGGCGGTTGAATCGGTAAAACCGGCCGCCGGAATGTGAATTTTCTGTTTCTTTCCCCGCATTTTACTTTTCTTATGTGGGGGATTGTGATATAATTTCGGATGAAAATCCGACGGAAAGGTCTTGCATCCTATGGGAATCATTCAAAAAATCTTCGGCACCCGCTCGGAGCGTGAGGTAAAGAAGCTTATGCCGCTCGTCACGCGCATCGAGTCCATGGAGGACGAGATGAAGGCGCTGACGGACGAGCAGCTGCGTGAAAAGACGGACGAGTTCCGCAAGCGCTATCAGGGCGGCGAGGACCTCGACAACCTCCTGCCCGAGGCATTTGCCGTCTGCCGCGAGGCGGCGGACCGCGTGCTCGGCATGCGGCCGTACCGTGTGCAGCTCATCGGCGGCATCGTGCTGCATCAGGGCCGCATCGCGGAGATGAAGACTGGCGAGGGCAAAACGCTGGTCGCCATCCTGCCTGCCTATCTCAATGCCCTGACGGGAAAGGGCGTGCACATCGTCACGGTCAACGACTATCTGGCCAAGCGCGACTCGGAGTGGATGGGGAAGGTCTATCGCTTCCTCGGCCTCACGGTCGGCCTGATCGTCCACGATCTCAAGCCGGACGAGCGCCGCGCCGCCTATGCTGCCGATATCACCTACTGCACGAACAATGAGCTCGGCTTTGACTATCTGCGCGACAACATGGCCCTTTATAAGAAGGACATGGTCCAGCGCGGCCATAACTTCGTCATCGTCGACGAGGTCGACTCCATCCTCATCGATGAGGCCCGTACGCCGCTTATCATCTCCGGCAAGGGCGAGGAATCGACAAAGCTCTATGAAATGGCCGACTTCTTCGTCTCCGGCCTGCGCCGCAAGGTGTTTGCCACGACGGACGAGAAGGAAATTCAGGACGACCTCGACTGCGATTACTATGTCGAGGAGAAGTCCCGCACCGTCTCGCTCACGGCCAGCGGCATCGCCAAGGCCGAAAAGTATTTCGGCGTGGAGAATCTGTCCGATGTGGAGAACACGACGCTCGTGCACCACATCAATCAGGCCATGAAGGCCCGCGGCGTCATGAAGCGCGATATCGACTATGTCGTCAAGGACGGCCAGGTCATCATTGTCGACGAATTCACCGGCCGCCTGATGTACGGCCGCCGCTATAACGAGGGCCTGCATCAGGCCATCGAGGCCAAGGAGGGCGTGTCCGTCGCCAGCGAGAACAAGACGCTTGCGACCATCACGTTCCAGAATTTCTTCCGCCTGTATGCCAAGCTCTCCGGCATGACCGGCACGGCCATGACCGAGGAGGAGGAATTCTCCGCCATCTACAAGCTCGACATCGTCGAAATTCCGACGAACAGGCCCGTTATCCGCGTCGATCACAACGACGTCGTCTATAAGACGGAGGCGGGCAAGTTCCGCGCCGTCATCCAGCAGATCAAGGACTGCCACGCCAAGGGCCAGCCCGTGCTGGTCGGCACCATCTCCATTGAAAAGTCCGAGTATCTCTCGAAGCTCCTCAAGCGCGAGGGCGTGCCGCACACCGTGCTGAATGCCAAGCACCACGAGCGTGAGGCCGAGATCGTGGCGCAGGCCGGTAAGTTCGGCGCCGTGACGATCTCCACGAACATGGCTGGCCGCGGTACGGATATCATGCTCGGCGGCAATGCCGAATACATGGCGCTGTCCGACCTGCGCAAGCAGGGCCTGCCGGACGAGCTGGTGGCAGAGGCCAATTCCTATGCCGAGACGGAAAATCCCGAGATCCTTGCCGTGCGCGAGAGCTACAAGCAGCTGCTGGCGCAGCACAAGGCCGAGATCGCCGAGGAGGCCGCGCGCGTGCGCGAGGCCGGCGGCCTGTTCATCGTCGGCACGGAGCGCCACGAGTCCCGCCGGATCGACAATCAGCTCCGCGGCCGTGCCGGCCGTCAGGGCGACCCCGGCGAAACACGCTTCTATCTGTCGCTCGAGGATGACATCATGCGCCTGTTCGGCTCTGAGCGCATCATGAATATGATGAACTCGCTCGGTATCGACGAGGACACGCCCATCGACGCCAAGATGCTCTCCAACGCCATTGAGAACGCGCAGAAGAACGTCGAGAGCCGCAACTTCCAGATGCGCAAGAACGTGCTGGAATACGACGATGTCATGAATACCCAGCGTCAGGTCATCTACGAGCAGCGCCAGAAGGTGCTCGACGGCGAGGATCTCTCCTCGACGATCGAGGGCATGATCCACTATGTCATCGACACGGAGGTCGAGGATGCCTTCGCCGGTGCCGACCACTGCGACGACCCGGAGAAGCTGGCGCAGATCAACGCAAAATTCGAGGGCGTCTATTATCCGAAGGGCGCATTCGCCCCGCAGCCCGGTCTGAGCCGCGACGAGGCGAAGGAGCAGCTCTATCCGCTCTTCCGCCAGACCTATGCCGCGCGCGAGCAGGAGTTCGGCGCGGAGCGCATGCGCGAGATCGAGCGCATTATTCTGCTGCGCGTCGTTGACGAATATTGGATGGACAACATCGACGCCATGGAGGACCTGAAGCAGGGCATCCGCCTGCGCGCCTACGGGCAGACCGATCCGGTCGTGGCGTATAAGCGCGAGGGCTTTGCGATGTTCGACGGCATGATCAACGCCATCCGCGAGGAGACCGTCCGCCGCCTGTATCTGTTCCGTCTGCGCACGGAGGAGGATATCCGCCGCAAGCAGGTCGCAAAGATCACGGCGACCGGCGGCGCTGCCGATAAGACCGTCAAGCAGCAGCCCGTGAAGAAGATCAAGATCGGCGCGAACGATCCGTGCCCGTGCGGCAGCGGCAAGAAATACAAGTATTGCTGCCGCGACAAGGACGAGGCCAAGTCATGAGCTTCCGCGTCCATCGAGAAGGAGAGCTGGAATACCTGACGAGCGATGTGCTGGACGGCGCGGCCCACTGCTTTTCCACCCGCTTCGGCGGGGTGAGCGAGGGCGCGCTCGCCAGCCTGAACCTCGGCACGCACCGGGGCGACCGGCCGGAAAACGTGCTGGAGAATTATGCCCGTCTCGGCAGGGCCGTTGGCTTTGTGCCGGAGGAGACCGTGTTCACGAAGCAGGTGCATTCCGCCCTCGTCGAGCGGGTCGGCCGCGCGGACTGCGGCCGCGGCCTGCAGCGGGAGGCGGAGCACGGCGTCGACGGCCTTGTGACGAACGAGCCGGGCGTTGCACTGACAATTTTCTCTGCCGACTGCACGCCCGTGCTGCTGTTTGACCCAATAGCACGCGCCATCGGCGCGGCCCATGCGGGCTGGCGCGGCACGGCGGCGGGCATTGCGGCCCGCGCGGTCGAGGCCATGCAGCGGGAGTTCGGCTGCCGACCGGAGAACATCCGCGCGGCCATCGGTCCTTGCATCGGCCCGTGCTGCTTTGAGACGGATGCCGATGTGCCGGATGCCATGCGCGCCGCCCTCGGCAGCGAGGCCGGGCAGGCCATCCGGCCCGCCGGAGCGAAATTCTATGTCGACCTGAAGCGGCTCAATGCTATTTGGCTGCGCCGCGCCGGGGTGACGTGCATCGACGTCAGCGCCGACTGCACGGCCTGCCAGCCGCAGCGATTCTGGTCGCACCGGCGCGTGGGCAATGCCCGCGGCTCGCTGGCGGCCATCATCCGGCTGCGGGAGGAGGGCTGATATGAAGCGACTGCTTGCCCTCTGCCTGCTGCTTGCTCTGCTGCTGTGCGCCTGCTCTGCGGCCGGTCAGCCCACGCAGGCCACGGAGCAGCCGACGGAGGAGACTGCGGCCGCCCCGACGGAGACTGCCGCCGCGCCGAAGACGTTCGGCCTGTCCTACCTGCCGGAGCACGGCTTCAACCCCTATACCTGCACGGCGACGGTGAACCGCGCGGCGTTTTCGCTGCTGTATGAGAGCCTGTTCGTCGTTTCGCCGCATTTCCGCGCCGAGCCGCTGCTCTGTGAGAGCTTCACGGCCTCGGAGGACGGAAAGACCTATCGCTATACCCTTGTTTCCGGCGTGAGCTTTTCCGACGGAACGCCTCTGACGGCGCAGGACGCCGCCGCCTCGCTGCGCGCGGCGCAGCAGAGCGCGCTCTATTCCGGCAGGCTGGCGCATATGCTGTCCGTCACGGCGGATGACGACCGCACCCTGACGGTCACGCTCGACACGGCGTATGAGAATTTTTCCCTGATGCTCGATGTGCCCATCGTCTCTGCGGCGACGGTACAGAGCAGCACGCCGCTCGGCACGGGACCGTATTATCTCGACGGCGAGGTGCTCCGGCGCAGCAGCCGCTGGTGGCAGACACAGGCCCCGGCCGTGACGGCCGAGACCATCGAGCTGCAGGCGGCCAAAACGCCGAACGACATCCGCGACAATTTCGAATTCGGAAGCACGGACCTTGTGTACTGCGACCCGAATTCCCCGGCAGCCGTCGGCTACCGCTGCGATTATGAGGCGTGGGAAGCGCCGGTGCCCATCCTGCACTATGTCGGCTTCAACCTCTACAGCGGCTGGTTCACGAATGTCGCGCTGCGCCGCGCCTTCACCTACGGCGTCGACCGCGAGGCGATGACGAGCGCCGTCTATAACGGCTTTGCGCAGGCGGCGACGCTGCCCTGCTCGCCTGCCTCCGACCTCTATGACGCGCAGCTTGCTGCGCAGTATGCCTATTCGGCCACGGCCTTTCAGGCCGCCATCCACAATGCAGGCGTGCCGACGTCCGAGACGGACTGTCCCGTGCTGCTTGTGTGCTCGGACGACCCGGCGCGCGTGCGCGCTGCGGAATATCTGTCCTCCTCCATGCAGGAAAACGGCTTCTTTCTCAAGGTCCGCTCGCTGGGCCGCGAGGCCTATGTGGCCGCCCTGCAGGCGGGCAATTACGACGCCTATCTCGGCGAGGTCCGCCTGACGGCGAATTTCGACCTGTCGGAATTCTTCCGCACGGGCGGCGCGCTCAGCTACGGGGCCGTGGCGGACGCTTCCCTGGCCGGCCTCTGCACGCAGGCGCTGGGCAATTCCGGCAGCTATGCCGACCTCTGCGCGCGCCTGCTCGACACCGTGCCGTTCTGCCCCATTGTGTTCAAGAGCTACGAGGTCTGCGTCAGCCGCGGTGCGATCGCCTCCATCTCGCCGGGCGTGGACTGCGTGTTCCACAACGCCGCCACGGCGCGCACGCTGGCCGATGCCGACCACTCCTATGACAGCGCGGCAGAGCCGTCAACACCGACGGATGTATCGACCGACCCAGCCGAACCCACGGAGCCGGCCGATGCGGCGGACCCCACGCAGGAACCCTGATAGAATTTCGCTCCCTCTGAAGCGGATTCCGGATAAGCTCCGGGTTTGCTTCAGGGGGAATTCTTATAACCAACCGAATATCGACATTTTTTCAAAATTATGGTACATACGATGCTAAGATATTGACAGAGTTTCTAAAGTGTGATATTCTGACCTTACCGAGGAATGGAAAGGAGCCGCGGAAAGAGAGATAAGTTAGTCCGTGAATATGTGAGCTAGAATAAGGAAGAAAGGATGCATCATAATGAAACGATGCCGATTGACACGTGTGTGCAGTGTCCTGCTGCTTGTGGCATTGCTGTTCTCCATCACAGTACCGTTCGCTTCCGCCTATTCTGATGTGACTCGTTCTGCTTTTCCAAGTTATTTTGATGCAATCAACTACGTGACTGATAATGGCCTGATGAATGGCACATCATCGACCACTTTTGAACCCAACACGGTAATTAGCCGTGCGATGATCGTTACGACTCTGCATCGCTTGGCGGGAAGTCCGGCAAGCTATGCCAGTGTCAATTTTACCGATGTACCAACTTCCGCATGGTATTACAATGCGGTTCGCTGGGCTGTAAAGTATGGTATTACTACAGGCGCAACGACAACAACGTTTGAACCGGATAGCACAGTTACAAGAGAACAGGCGGTAACCTTCTTCTACCGGTACTTACAGAAGTATCGTGGAGTAACGCCGATTGTAGATATGTCGATTACATCGTGCGGAGACTATGCGAATATATATGACTATGCGATTACCCCGTTCCGCTGGGCTGTGAGTAATGGCATCGTATATCCGGATTCGTCCTCTAATAAGCGCCTATATCCCAAAGCCGGTGTCTATCGCAAGGAACTTGCATTATGGATTTGCCGCTTCGGGACGAATGTTGAAGGTATACGGGCTGGAATAGACAACTTCTCTTTTTCCAATACGAAGCAGTACTTTGCATCTGCTACTGCATCTGATATGGTGACAACCGTGAAACCCCAAAAGTACCTGATTTCAACTGCAAATTATAATAAGTTATTATCGCTTGCAACCGAAACAGAGGAAGCGCTTATTGGCATGTTTGTCCGGAACACGGAATGGATAGGGTCTTGTTACGGCCTGAGCATGTCCTTGATGCTGGATAAATACGGTGTGATTGATCTTAATGGGAATTATACAAATTCCTGTAAGACAATTTACAGCATGCCGCAACCCTCTAATGTGACTGATAGCCATCACAAGACAGTCTTAAACCGGACAGGATCGATTCGTTTTACGCAGTTGGAAGATACCATTAATTATTATCATCTATCACAATTCATAGAGTCAAAGGTAAACCTTTCCAGCTGTGGCGGGGAGTTCGATAATAAACCAAACGCTTCCGGTACACCGGCAAAGGGATTGGTAGACAGTCTGGCTAAGGGCGGCATTGTAATGGTCAATTATTCTATTGAATCTACCATGAGTAATTCGACATGGGGACATTCGGTTCTCTTATATGGGAAACCAATCCTAAATAACGGTTATTATGAAATCAAATGCTGGGACTCGATGGACAGCAATACACCGGCAAAGCTTCGCGTAAAGAGCGATTATAAATCATGCTATTTTGTGACAAGTACAGGGACAATAGGACCATCTCATGTGAATTATTATTCGTCCTATTACGGACTGCTTTCCTTTGATATTGACGGAGCCAATAATGGCCGCGCGGCAAGTCCAAGTAAGCAGGAGAGTACGACTTGGATTTATGCCGATACAAATGCAGATTGTACGATCACAAATGCTGACGGAGAAGTGCTGCGGTCGGAGTATGGTATTTCTTCCGGCGACATGGAAATTTTAGATACGAAGATGATCGTTCTTGGTGAAGGTATGCCGGCACGGATGGCTTGGAAAGTACGGGCCAGTGAGAGCTTCCATTTTGAGACAGAGTCGGATGAATGCGGCTTCTATGCCGAGATCGATGAGGAGCTATATGCTGTGACGGGCACGGGGATTTCCACTGTGGACGTTTCAAAAAATAAAATTAATGTGACGGGCTTCGATATCAATTATCGTGTGACTAGTACTGCCAGCATGGAAGACCATCACTATATCTGTTACTATGGAAACGAGCCGGAAAGTCTTGAACTATCCCTTGACGGCACTGCACCGCTAATGATTACCGAAGGGAATCAGCATGCGGAGATCGTTGATGTACGTGATTTGTCTTCACGGCAAGTTTCGTAATATTGGGACAACATAGTATTGCAATTGGGGTGATATCCTATGAAAATGAATAAGTCATTACTATGCCTCTTTTTGAGCCTTATACTGCTCCTCACGGCCTGCGCACCGGCGGCAGTTCAGACCGAGCCGCCCACGGAGGCCCCTACCGAAGCGCCGACGGATGCTCCTACCGAGGCCCCTACCGAAGCACCAACCGAGCCTCCTACTGAGGCCCTTACCGAGGAGCCGACCGAGGCATTGCCGGAGGAGACGGAGGCCCCGACGGAGCCGCCGGAGCGTCCGGAGCATACTGTGAAGATTCAGGTTTCCGTGAACTGTGACTGCACGATCACCAACGCGGAGGGGCAGACTGTCCGGCAGGGGGATGACAGCGGACCGGAGGGCGATCTGGCGATTTACAGCACCGGTCTTTATGGCTTTTGTACCGGTACCCTGCCGATGAAGGTTTGGGAGGTTGCGGCCAGTGACAGTTTTACGATGGAGACGACGACGTCGCCCAGTGCCTTCTGTGCGGAGATCGGGGATGCATTTTATGCCGTGACGGAATGTACCGGCGTTACCCGCATCGAGTTCCGCGACGGCTATATCAAGCTGACCGGCTCGGAGATGACCTATACCATTCTCACAAACTCTCATGCGCGGGAGCGGCAGTATTTCCGCATCACCGGCACGGGCACGACGGAGATCGAGTTCCCGATCGAGGATGTCCTGGCCGCCAGCCCGATCGGCGAGACCTACCGCGTGGAGCGGTGTACGGTTTAAGAGACTGACATTCGGAACGTGGAGGACGCGTTATGAGAAAATTATCCGGAATTCTTGCGGCAGCCCTGTTGCTCCTTACAGCCTGCGCACCGGCGGCGGTTCCGACGGAGGCGACAACGCCCGAGACGCAGGGCGAGGAGCTCGTTTCCACGCTCAGCATGCTGCCGAAGCAGGCTATCTCCATCCACCGGGCCGACACCCCGGCAGAGGAGGACACGGAGACGGACAGGACCGATATCGTATTCGTGCCGTACTATGCGTCCGTTGAGCAGCTGACGAGCAACTCGTGGGTGGACCAGACGCATGTCACAAAGTCGACCGTCCTGAACCTGACAAAGACGGATGCCGTCGAGGTCAAATGGGAGGCAAACGCGCTCCTTGCGGGCGGCCGCTGGGTCACGTCGCAGGAGGAGCTGCAGACGGTCTGCTCCTATCTGCGCAGCCGCGCGGACGACGGCGTGCTGCACCTGACGGACGAGGCCTGCAGCGCGCCCGCGGAGGCCTTCGGCAGCGCCGACTTCTTTGCGGAGCAGAAGCTGCTTTTGATCGACCTCTGCCGTCTGGGCAGCGACACCCTGCTCGACCCGGTCGTTCTCCGCGCGGAGGACGGCACGGTGGACATTACCCTGCGGATGTCCGCGCCGACTGTCGGAGAGGTGCGCGGAAACGGCATGCTCTGCCTGATCCCCGTCCCTTCTGGCTGCACCGGCGCGGAGATCACGCTGTATCCTGAAGGGAAATAAGGAAATGAAACGAGCTGCGCCGGGAGGGATGCGTCCCTCCCGGCGCAATGCTTCCAACCGGCACAGGCCGACGACAAAACGGCACGCACCGATTGCGTCTGTAGCGGCGTTCCCTGAGCGCCTTGCAGACCAGCAAGTTATGTGGTAGCATCGTCGACCGCACCAGTCCCCAGATTTGTCATTGCGAGGCCCCGAAGGGGCCGTGGCAATCTCACGCACCAGACTCCGAATTCGCCGAGGCCTGCCTGTTGTCCAACTGGTTTCTGCGAGATTGCCACGTCGGCCTCCGGCCTCCTCGCAATGACAAACCTGTTTGTTTTACGCCGCCGAATTACTACTGCAATACCTGCGACTGCCCATGGCGGTCACTACCCGTAAAGGGTACGCCGCATCCGTAAGGCGGCAAAGCCGCCAACGGCTGCGCAGTGACCGCCGCTACAGACGTAATCGGTGCACGCTGTTTTAACGATGGCCTGTACGGACTGCAACTGCCTCCCCGAGATTCCCACGTCGCTTCGCTCCTCGGAATGACAAGACTGTTTGCCTCGTGCCACGGAATCACCACATACCTTCCTGCATAATCTGCATATTATTGAAATTAACTGGATATTTTCTGCAAAAATATTGACAAAAAAATAAAATGTGGTATTCTGGATTTACCGAGAGGCACATTGTCAAATAACCGGAAGGAACAGACGGAAAGGAGAAATACGCATGAAAACCCGTATATTTCTGATATTTGCAGCCCTGCTGCCGCTGCTGCTCCTGCTGGCCGGGTGCGGCGAAAAGCAGGCGTTCAACCCAATCGTCTTTGTTGCGGGACACTCGGCGGACAGCCTGACGAACGCGGCGGGGGAACGTCTGCAGGGCGACCCGGAGCTGGGCTTTGACAACGACGCCACGACCATGGAGATCGGGGAATCGTACTCTACCAATCTGTCGTACTGCTTTGAGATCCCGCGCACGACGTCCCTGACGCTGCATTCGCAATATAACCCGGTCATAGAAAGTGCGTCCACGAAGTTCCTGCTGCACAGCGATGCCGTGGAATGCCAGCTGGACGCGACTTACGCCGAGGACGGCGAGCTGACGTTCGAGATCGACGCGGAGTCGTGCAGGCTGCGCGGGGACGACATGGAGTACAGCCTCCTATTCGATTACGGCTGCGAGGACAAGACGACGCTGACCATAAAGGCGGCCGGTTCGCAGGAGGTCACGGTCACATATCGGAACGGAAACGTCGTCATTCAGTCGGACACGGCGTTTACGCTCCGCCAGTTTGCTCCCGGCAGCGACGAAACGGAGCGGTTCTACGATTTCCCGGCAGGCCGCACGGTCATCACGTCCTCCACGCTCGAGGGCGTTACCTGGAAATAAGGAAAAAGACGCAGGCCTGGCGGCGCCCCCCGCCGGGCCTGCGTTTGTCATTGCCTTTTTTGCTTGCATTGCCGGGCGGAGTGTGCTACACTGTAGCTGTATATCTATGGAATAACGGAGAATGTATCATGACCGAATTGATTCAGGAATCCACCCTCGCGGAATACGAGGCATTTGTGCAGAGCCACCCGAAGGGACATTTTGCGCAGAGCTCCCTCTGGGCCAAGCAGAAGCCCGCGTGGAAGTGGCGCGCCATCGTCTCGCGCGGCGCGGACGGCCGGATCCGGGGCAGCATCGCCTTCCTGATCCGCACCATGCCCTATATCCACAAAACGATGCTCTACGCCTGCCGCGGCCCCGTCTGCGATCTTGACGACCGCGAGACGTTCGGCGAGCTTGTCGCCGCCGCCCGCGAGCTGGCGAAGGAATATAAGGCCTATGTCATCAAGATCGACCCGGACGTCCCCGTGGAAAACGAGGATTTCCGCCGCATGCTCGAGGACTTCGGCTTCCGCACGCGCCACGGCGGCAAGAATTTCGAGGCGATCCAGCCAAAATTCGTCTTCCGCCTCTGGCTCAACGGCCGCACGGAGGACGAGCTCATGGCCTCGTTCCACCAGAAGTGGCGCTATAACATCCGCCTCGCCGTAAAAAAGGGCGTGGAGGTGCGCGTCTGCGGCAAGGAAATGGTGCCGGATTTCGCCCGCATCATGCTCACGACCGGCGTGCGCGACGGCTTCGTCACCCGTCCGCCGGAGTATTTTGCCAACATGCTCGACAACCTCGGCGAGCATGCGCGGCTGTATATGGCCTTCCACGAGGGCCAGCCCATCGCGGGTACGCTGGCCATCCATTACGGCGACAAGGTGTGGTATCTCTACGGCGCAAGCTCGAACGAGCACCGCAACCTCATGCCGAATTATCTGCTGCAGTGGAGCATGATCCAGTGGGCCGTTGAGACCGGCTGCAGCGTCTATGATTTCCGCGGCGTTTCCGGCGATATCTCGGAGGACAACCCCCTGTATGGCCTGTATAAGTTCAAAAAGGGCTTCGGCGGAGATTTCACGGAATTTGTCGGCGAGTACGACCTCGTGCTCAAGCGCACGGCGTGGCTCATCGCCGAAAAGGGCAGTGTGCTCTATAAAAATCTCAACGCGAAGCTCTACCTGCTGAAAAACCGTAAAAAGTGAGGTACGCCCATGAAGGCCTATGTGGTGGAGAAGGAAGCCCTCTCCCATAATATCGAACTGCTGCAGAAAATGGCAAACGGTGTTCCCATCTGGGCCGTGCTCAAGGGCAACGGCTACGGCATCGGCGTGCTGCCGCTGGCCCGCCATCTGGCGGAGGCCGGGATCGACCATTTCTGCGTGACCGAGGTGCGCGAGGCGGAGCTTCTGCGCGAAAACGGCTTTGAGGACGATTCGATCCTGATGCTGCGCTCCACCGGCGACCCGGCGGAGCTGAACCGCCTGATGGACCTGCGGGTCATCCTGACCATCGGCTCGTGGGAGACGGCCTGCGCCATCAACGCCATTGCGGCTGAACGCGCGGACGTCGTCGAGGCTCATCTGAAGATCGACACCGGCATGGGCCGCTACGGCTTCCTGCCGGAGGATATGGACCACATCCTCGGCGTCTACCGCGAGCAGAAGAATATCGCGGTCAGCGGCGTCTATACGCACTTCAACTGCGCCTTCGGCAGCAAAAAGCTCACGCATCAGGAATTCGAGACCTTCCGGAAGACGGTCTCGGCCATCCGCGAGGCCGGCTTCGAGACCGGGACGGTGCACTGCTGCAATTCGTCTGCCTTCCTGCGCTTTCCGGAGATGCACTGCGACGGCGTGCGGCTCGGCTCGGCCATTCTCGGCCGCGTGCCCTTCCACACAAAGCTGCGCCCCGTCGGCTATGCCGAGGCGCATGTGGAGGAGCTGCGCGTCCTGCCGAAGGGCCACCCGACAGGCTACGGCGCCATGTGGACTGCGCGCGAGGATACGCCGGTCGCCATTGTCCCCATCGGCTGGTACAACGGCTTCCGCGAGCGCTGCGACGGCGGCATCACACGCTTCCGCGACTGCCTGAGCCTCATTCTGCGTGGCCTGCGCGGGATCTTTTTCCGCGCCCTGCCGCTCGTGGAGGTCAACGGGCATAAATGCCGTGTCGTCGGCCAGATCGGCATGCTGCATATCGCAGTTGACGTGCGCGGCATCGAGTGCAAGCCCGGCGACCGCGTCATCGTGCCGATCAACCCGCTTCATGTCAAGGGCATGAAGATCCAGTACCGGTGACGGCTATGCAGTGGGATCCGCAGGCGGTGCGCGCCGCGCTGGCCGCACCGGGGGAAAAGACCTCCCGCAGGCTGCTCTCGGAGCTTTGCGAGGACTTCCGGCGCGAGAAGCCCGAGGAGTGGAAGCAGATCGAGGCGGCGAGCTATTCCGAGCCGGACTGCGCGGCGGCGCAGCGGGCCTATCGGCGGGCGTCTGCCGTTTCGACGGCCCTGCTCGTGCTGGCGCTGGCGGTCGTGATCGCGGCCTTTGTGCTGGGCGATTTCGGAGCGGCCTTCCTGACGGGCTGGGGCAACCGCTATCTGCTGGCCGGGGCGGTGCTGGCCGCCATGGGACTGCTCGTGCTGGGCGGCCTCTTTGCCGGGAAGTACCGCGCGATCTTTCTGGCGACGGTCCTGCTGGCGCGGGAAGAAAGTGAGACGGATAATTGAATCCCGTGCTCCCGCGTAGGAAAGAAGAACTGCACAGGAGCATGTCTCAAAACAAGATATGGTGCCGTGTAGCGCGTGAAAACGCCAGATATTGTATGCACAAAAAAGATTGAAATTAGTCGAAAAAAGTGCTTGACAAAAGGAGGTATGCATGGTATTATATCGGAGCTGTCTGC
>ENA-UOIY01000803-UOIY01000803.1-human-gut-metagenome-genome-assembly--contig:-P114-NODE-803-length-44197-cov-11.702052_pt1 | contig 44197 bp, 29 predicted proteins | sample MGYA00242335_ERZ723882 | MGnify/ENA metagenome assembly ERZ723882
CCCCCGACCTGCTGATTACAAATCAGCTGCTCTACCGGCTGAGCTATACCAGCAGGAAATCCAGCGAGGGATATAATAGCAAATCCGCTCGCATTTGTCAACATAAAAATAAAAGATTTTGTGTGCGGTAAGAATATCCTGCAAAACAAAGCCTCCCTCTGACGAGGGAGGTGGCACGGCTCAAGCCGTGACGGAGGGAGAGAGATTTTCTGTATGGAAATCGCCAATTTTCTCTCCCTCAGTCAGCTTCGCTGACAGCTCCCTCGTCAGAGGGAGCCATAGCGAGTCAGCGCTCATATGCTCCGGGCAAGATCACTCTTCGGCGTGCTCTTCCGGCTGCTCTTCCGTGGTCTCTGCAGCGGGCGTTTCGGGCTCTTCCTCCACCGTGATCTCGACGGAGATGTCCTCGTCGCCCTCGTCCTGCGCAACGACGTCCTCAAAGCTTGCGTCCTCGCTTCCATGGAATGAGCCCTTAAGCGAGTCGATCTCCGCCTGCATCTCCTCGATGCGCGCGTTGACCGCGTCCACTTCCTCAACGAGCTGCGCGTACAGCCCCTCGGCATCGCTGTGGTGCTCTTCATAATACGCCTTGCCGAGCTCGATGTACGCCTTCTTGAGCGCGTCCTTCTCGCCCGTCAGCGCAACGGTGAGCTTGGCGAGACGGGCAGCGTCTCTCGTTTTGTCCATAGCAACATTGGCGTATTCCGCGCCGCGCTCGCGCAGGTTGGTGATGGTGTCCATAAGAGAATCGAGATTGAAGTTCATGATCTATTTCCTCCTTCAAGATTTTGGTTTCCGGTTATCAGACGGTTTTGTCTTCCGATCCGTTCGGTGTTTTTTCCTCTTCTTTCGCCGCGGCGCTCTGCGCGCGGACGCGGTTCACATAGAGATCCTCCGGGCGGTGCGGCTTTCGGCTCTGCACAACGAGGAGCACGAGCGCAACAAGGCACATGCCGCCGCCGATCACCTGCGAAGCGCGCAGCGCCGTTCCGGGGATGAGCAAAGGCGAGGTACGCAGCGGCTCAAGCAGGAAGCGGATGAGGCCATACCAGATAAAGTACAGCAGCGTTGCCTGTCCGTCGTACTGCCGTTTTCCCTTCTGCGTCCAGATGGCAAGGAAGAGGAAGCCCACAAGATTCCAGAGCGATTCATAGAGAAACAGCGGATGGACATAGTACGTGGTGCCGCCGGTCGTGAGCCCCATGCGGCAGAAGATGTCCGTCACCTCGCCGATGTACTCGCGGTTCATAAAGTTCGACCAGCGCCCGATGATCTGCCCGATGAGCAGTCCGAGCACAACGCAGTCCATGATCGCGCCGAAGGGGATCTTCTTTTTTCTTGCGTACAGCCACACGCACAGCGTTGCAAGCAGCAGTCCGCCGGGGATGGCCGTGCCGCCCTCCCAGATCTTGCACCAGTTCCAGAGCGTCTGCCACACGGTGTCGCCAACATAGTTCGACCAATGGCAAAAAACGTAATAGAGCCGCGCGCCGATGATCGCCGTGGGCAGGCCGATGAGCACCACATCGGTCAGGGTATCCTTGGAAATGCCGAAATCCCTCGGCGCGCGCCACATGCAGTAGAGCGCAGCGAGGATGAAGCCGAGACCGATGATCGCGCCGTACCAGTAAAGCGTATGGCCGAAGAGCGTGTATGTACCGCTCGGGTTGAGAGAAAAGCTCTCGCCGAGCATGGGAAATGTGATGATTGCGCCGGGAAATGCTTCGGGCATGGGGAAAACTCCTTTCGCTGTGGAAAAATCAGGTGTTGGGACGAATCACAGAGAGCGCCAAGCGCTCACACGTGAGATTTTCGCAGAGGAACGCCTCGCACTCCGCGAGCGTGATGGATTCAAGCGCCGCGAACGCGTCAAGCGCGTCCCAGCCGTCAAGCTTGCTCTCGGCAAGCGAGATGGCATAGGCGGCAAAGGAATCGAGCGAGCCGAGTCTCTGGCCATACTTCGCGCGGCGGCAGCGCTCGAGCGCGTCCTTATCCAGCCCGCGCAGCGCGACGCCGGAGACCGCCTCGTGTACGGCTTCCGCCACGGCGTCGGGGTCGCGGCTCTCGCCGCCGAGCACCAGCGTGACCGCCCCGGCAGAGGAATCGTATTCGATGGCGTAGTCGCGGTTCAAAAGTCCCTTGGCGTAAAGATCGTTATAAAACGCCGAGGAAGTGCCGAGCAGACACTCACAGGAAAGCTCCGCGAGGAGCTTCTGCCGCTCTCTCGCCGCGCCATCCGAAAGATATGGCAGCTTCACGCCGAGCAGAAACTGCGGCGCGGAAACGCTCATTGTTTTCTCGGCGCGCGCCTTGCAGGGCAGAAGCGTTTCGGGCGCGCCGTAGTCGCGCTCCGGCTTCTCGCCGGGAGTGTCCGGCAGTATCTCGCGCGCCGCCGCGGCGATTGCTTCGGGGTCCACATCGCCGACGCAGCAGAGCACCATGTTCGAGGGATGGTAAAACACGCTGTGGCAATGATAGAGCGTCTCCGGCGTGATCTGCGCGATGCTTTCGATCGACCCGGCCACGCTCTCGCGGATGGGGTGGTGGTCGTAAAGCGCGCCGAACAGCTGGTAGTATCCGGCATAACCGGGTTCGTCCTCGCTCATGCAGATCTCCTGGCCGATGATGCCCTGCTCCTTCGCCACGCTCTCTTCGGTATAGTACGGCGTGGAAACGTAGGTGAGCAGCAGCCGGAGATTTTCCATAAAGTTCTCCGAGCCAGTAAAGTAATACGCCGTGCGGCCGCTACTGGTGAAGGCGTTGGGGCGCGCGCCGAGCGCGGCAAAGTCCGAAAGGACGTTGCGCCCATCGGGCATATCAAACATTTTGTGCTCGAGAAAGTGGGCGACCCCCGCGGGCGTATCGATCCACTCGCCGTTTACCTTGAAGCGGCGATCGGCCCCGCCGTAGCGCGTGGCGAAAAAGGCCGCATTTTTGCAAAAGCCCGGCTTGACCGCAACAAGAATGGAAAGCCCGTTCGGGAGGGCTTCCTCATACAGCGTTTCGCCGAGATGCGGATATTCGTGCTTGTTCATTCGACCTCGGCCTCCTCTCCGCGGAGAAAGTATACGGCGTCAAGCTCCACGCCGCGCGCGATGGCGGCCACGTCCTCGGCCGTGACCGTCTCGGCGAGCGCCGCAATATCGTCGGGCGAGGCGTCCGTCCCCTGCACGGTCTCGCGCAGATAGAAGTCTGCAAGATAGTACGGGCTGTCCGCGCCGGTACGGAGATCGCCCGCCACGCTGCGCCGCGCCGCGGCGAGCTCGGCTTCGGAGATGTCGCCCGCGCGCACCGCGTCGAGCTGGGCAAGGATCTCATTGAGCGCTTCGTCGTACTTATCAAACTCGATGCCGGAGAGCACCGCCATAATGCCCTTGAGCGCGTCGGTGTTGGAGAAAGCGTAGTAACAGAGCGAGAGCTTTTCGCGGACATTCTGAAAGAGCTTCGAGGTAACACCCGCGCCGTATACGGCGTTGAACACGGCGAGCTTCGCCGGGTCGGGATCGTCCATACACTCGCCGAGCCGGAAGCCGGCGGCGAGCACGCCCTGCGAAATTTCATCCTCCTCGGTGAAGTACCTGGGCTTTTCCTCCACAGCGTTCATGCGGATGTCGGTGCCGAGATCGAGATCAATCTCGCCGCGCGGCAGCAGCGCAAAAGCCTCGCGCAGCATATCCGCCACTTCCTCGCCCGGTCGGCTGCCGCAGTAGAAAAACTCCATCGGCGACGCGGCAAGGAGCTCTTTATAGTGCTTCGTGAGCTTCACATAGTGGATGCTCTCGGCCTCGTCCGCGGTGCCGTAAGCGCCGGTCGCATAGTCCTCATAGGCGCACATATTCTCCCGCAGGCGCTGGAACGCCCAGCTGCGCTTATCATTTTTCACCGATTCGATGCGCTCTACGAGCTTTTCGCGTTCGGAATCAACGTGCGCGGGCAGGAACAGCCCGCCGCGCGTTGCCGGGGAGAGCCACAGCTCGCCGAGCAGGGATATGACCTCGCCGAGCACATTTGTCTTGCCGGGGAGATAGGCATCCTCGGCAAAGCCCGCATAGAAGCCGACGGCCTGAATTTCGCCGAGCTTTCGCACCGAGGGCTCGATCTCCGCGCCGTAGAGCGCGTCAAGCCGTTCGGAAATGCGGCGCATGTCCGGCAGCGACTTTGTGCCGCGCCGCAGCACATACGGCAGCACGGCGTTTTCCGCCGCCGTTTCGCGGTGGAGCTGTGTGAGCAGATACGCCGTCATGCAGCCGGTTTTGAATTTGTCGGTCTGCACCGCCGTCAGCGATACGCAGGGGAACAGTTCTTCGCGGAAATATTCCATACGGTCACGCCCCTTTTCGTTTGATTAAGGCTCCCTTGTGCAAAGGGAGCTGTCAGCCGCAAGGCTGACTGAGGGATTGTTTTTCTTGAGTATATCACGTTTTTCCGCCCGTTCATAGCGCAAATGTGAATTTTTTCCTCACCGCGCTTCGCCGTACAGCTCGCGCAGCAACCGGTAATACCAGCCCGCCGCGCCCGTATACCAGCTCCAGCCCGCGCGTCCTTCCTTTCCGGGCGCATACGCGATATCTGCCGGGAGAACGAACGGCTCCGCACCGTATTCGTCCGATTGCAGCGAGAGAGCGATATCCTCCGCAAGCGCCGCCGCTTCCTCTCGCCGCCCGGCGCGCAGCAGCGCAAGCGCAAGCCACACCGCCGCGTGGGTATACTGCCCGCCGTTTTCGCGAAAGCCCGGCCCATAGGTTGAAACATACCCCGGCGCGCGCTCCTCCGGCAGAAACGGCGGGGCATAGATGCGGATCAGCCGTTTCTCTCTGTCCCAAAGCGCATCGAGCGCCGCGGTGAGCGCGGTCTGCACGCGCACGTTATCAGCATAGGGCGAAAAGGCGGCGAAGCCCTGCGCCACGGAGTCGATGCGGCACGCCGCCGCGCCGGACGCGCCGAGGGGCGTGCCGTCGGCATAGTATCCGCGCAGATAGTGATCGGTGTCCCACGCCTCGTTCGCCGCCGCGCCGAGCGACGCCGCGGCGGTCTCATACCTGTCCGCGCCCGGCTCGCCAAGTCTCGTGAGCAGAGCGGAAAAATCGTGGAATACGCCGGAGGCGAACCACGTGAGCCATACGCTTTCTGCACGCTCTCCCATGGCATCAAAGCCGTCGTTCCAGTCGCCGCCGCCCATGAGCAGCAGCCGGTGCTCTCCGACACCGCGCCGGAGCACGAGTGCTGCGGCGCGGTGGCAATGGTCGAGCACCGTGCCGGTTTCCCCGGAGAGAGCGGGCGTCTCATACCGGCTGCGTTCGCCGCGCGCGAGCGGCGGCGAGACAAGATACGGCGCGCTCTCGGCGCAGAGGCTCTCGTCCCCGGTTACTCGCACATACTCGCATACCGCCCACGGCAGCCAGAGAAGATCGTCGGCGCAGTCGGTGCGCACGCCCTTGTCGGTCTCGCCGCCGGCCGGATGATACCAATGCTGCACATCGCCCTCGGCGTACTGATGAGCGCAGCACGAAAGAATGTGCCCTCTCGCACCGGCGGGATCAATGGGCAGGAGATTGACCCAATCCTGCAATTGATCCCGGAAGCCGATCGCGCCGCCGCTCTGGTAAAGGCTGCCCCGCCCCAGCACGCGGCAGCAGAGCGCGGCATAGATGCTCCACGGCGCGAGATGCCGCACGCTCTCCGGCATAGCTTCGGAATACTTCTCGCCCATCACGCGCTGCGCCCACCATGCCTTTGTCTTTGCGAGCGCTTCCCTCGCCCGCGCGATATCGAGCAGCACCGGAACATCCGCCGTGCCAAGCAGCAATACCGCCGCTTTTTCCAGCCGGAACACCCCGGCCAGCGCCGGGAAGCCGCGGCGAGGAGCATTGGTCGTCTCGCCGAGCAGGAAGTGCGCTTCCGTTCCAACCGATATCCACGGCGCGCTGCACCGCAGCGTCACGCGCACGTCCTTATACGGACAGCGCGGGTTTTCCGCGCAGATTGCGCCGCCGTCGCGCCAGACGGATGCGGAAGCCGCATCCTCCCGCTCCGGCGCGAGCTGCACGGGCGCGAAATAGGAAACCTCACACGGCGCGGTGCTCTCGAGCAGCAGCACGCGCACCGGCGCGTCCGGCACGATGAACGCCGTGACCGCGATGCGGTTTCCGCCGACATTTCTCTCCCAACGGGCATAGCCGAAGCCGAACGTGATCTCACACGCGCCGCCGTCGGAAAAGAGGCTTTCTGTGCCGTGCTCCGTTTCGATCCACAACCGTTCCGCACCATTGGCCGCGAGCGCATCGCCCGGCCACGGGACGATGGGGCACTCGCGCGCATTTTCGTACCAGAGCGCCGCCGGGCCGTTGTCCGCCGCGGCGCAGCCGAGACCGCCGCCATAGAGCATGTTTGCCCAGACGCGCGGCGGCAGCGGCGGTGACAGGAATTGCACTTCCTCTTTTTCGGAATACGTTATTGTTGGCGCGCCGGTCTCTTCCTCCGCTGCCGGAGGAAGGCAGAGCACGCGCGCCCGCCCCGCCGGGATCGATGTCCCCGCTGCATCCCCAAAGAGGGCGGCCGAAGCAAGCAGCGTCTCGCGCTCGCTGCGGGAGGCAAAATACACCCCGCCGGGCAGGGAGAGCGTTTCGGAAAGGCGCATTGCCTCCAGTGCCGTCTCGATCGCCGCGCGCTGCTCGTTTCGGTAGTCCCCGGCGGGCGCGGTGAGGAACACGAGATCGTATTCCACGCCGCACGCGCCGAGCAGCGCGTGCCGCCGAAGCTCCCGAAGCGCAGCCTCCGCACCGTTTTCCCCGCCGTCGAACACCATAACGGGGAGATCCCCGGAGACGCCGAGCCGCCAGAGCGCTTCCCGCGTTCCACCCGGCAGGGCGCGTCCCTCGGCGCAGAGCTGCGGGAAGGTGAGCGCGCGGAGATATTCCATGGCTGCGGCGCTCTCGCCCGGCTCCATGCCCCAGATCGCGGCGGCCGCATCCGCCATGGCAAAGCCGGAGGTTTCTTGGAGCATATCCTGCGCGCCCCGTGCGGCAGTATCCGCATCACCCGCGACGCAGAGCGCAACGGCAATTCCCCTCGCGCTTCCCTCCGGCAGGGAAATGCGCGCGGCGATATACGGCTCATTCTGCCAGCCGGTATTCGCCCGGAACACCCCTTTGCCCCCGCGGGCGGGGAACTGCCGGAAATCGGAGGAAAACTCCGCCTCCTCTGAGCAGGCGAGCGCGAGATACTGCGCGCTCTGGCTGCCGCGCGGCGCGCGGTACACGATGAGCACGCCGTCCCTTACCGACGTGCAAAGCCCCAGCCGGGCAAACGCCGGGTGCGCGGTATAGTCGCGTGCGCCGAGCAGCACCGGTTCAAAGCCGAAAATGACCGCCTCTGGCGCCGCGCTCCCGGAGCGCAGCCTAAGTCGCCGCAGCTCGCCCGGATGCGTGCGCGAAACGGTGCAGCGCATATCCCAGAGGACATTTCCGCTCTGTCCCGAGAGGCGCGCCTCCCCGGCGGTAAAATGCCAGCGCAGCGCGCTCTTCTCCCCGGGTTTTGGCAAAAGCGGCCGACAGATGCCGTCCCTCTCCGCCCAAAGCGCGATGCCGGGCACATCCTCCCACGGCGTTCGGGCGCTCCGGTACGGGATGAGCGTGCCGCACGCGGCACGCGAAGCGCCGTTCGCCGTTACGAGCAGACGGTACGCGCCGTTGGAAAGCGCCGCGCCGTCCGGAAAGAAAGAATCTGCGCCCTCGCCGGTGCGGGGGGCGTCGTACCCGGTACGCGCGCCTCTCTTTCCGGCCATCGGCGCGCGGCGCAAAAGCTTCCCGCCGAGGGGGATCTTCTCCTGCAAAAGCCCCGTGTACGCCGCCATGGCCGGATCGCTCAAAAACCACCGGCGCAGCACGCCGCCGCACAGCGCGTTTGCGATCGCGCAAAGGCTCATGCCAAGATGGTGCGCCATCGCGCACCGGACGCACACCGGCCCGCCGCCGGTGCGCGAGGATGTGAAGTCGATCGCCTCCCACAGCCCGTAGGGGCCGGAGAGCCCGGCCTCCGCCATGCGCCGGAGATTTTCCACCGCTGCGTGCGGCGCGGCGCAAAGCGCAAGATAGCTGCTGTAGGGCGAGATGACGCTCTCGCTGTTCCCGCTGCGGCAGAGCGCAAGAGGCGCGCAGCCGTGCGCCTTGTAGCGGTAATGATCCGTGGCGTCGAAAGCGTAAAAGGCGCTCTCGGATATGCCCCAGAGCTTTTTTGCGCCGAACGTGCGCCGCCGCTGGACATATACGGCAAAGCGGGCGCTCTCCCAGAGATGCGAGCCGCGGTACAATGGCAGAAAGAGCTCCGGCATTAAATATTCAAAAAGGCTTCCCGACCAGCTCACCATGCCGCGCCGCCCCCGGCAGCCCACCTGCGCGCGGCTGAGCTGCCGCCAGTGGCGGTGCTCGATCTGTCCGGAGGCGATGGTGAAATACGCCGTCAGGCGCTCCTCGCTCTCCAGAAGATCGTACCAGCTCTGTGCCGGAGCGCTCTCGCCGGGCAGGAGCCCGATGCGGAAAAGCCGCCGCTTCTCATCATAGAGCGCGCGAAAATCCATCGCGGCGGCAATCGCTCTCGCCCGCTTTGCGAGCGTGGGCGCGCCGTGCGCGGTAAATCCCGCGGCGCAGGCGACGAGCGCCGCGGCCAGATTGCCGCTGTCCACGGTCGAAACATACGCCGGGTCAAGCGGCGCGAGCGTTTTGGTATCGTACCAATTATATAGATGGCCCTTCCATTTGCCGAGGCGCTCGACTGTATCGAGAATGTTTCCGCATAGCGTGAGTGCTTCCTCTTCGGATGCAATGCCGAGCTCGAGTGCTGCGAGAGCGCCCGCGAGCGCCATGGCGATGTTCGTCGGGCTCGTCCGGTCGGCGCCCGAGGCCGGAGGCGAGAGCTGCACGTTGTCCGGCGGGAGATAGTGCGACTCCGCCGTGCAGTTTTCGCGAAAATACCGCCAGATCTCCGCGGCGCGGCGCAGCAGGAACTCCCGCTCTCCGCTGTCGAGCGGCTTTTCCTTTTTCTCCCGTCCGAGCCGATGGGCAAAAAGCGGCGTGAAGATCCAGCAGATCGCCGCGGAGCGCCCGGCGAACGTCTGCGAAAAGGCGAGCAGCAGCCCGGAAAAGTATACGACCGGCCACAGCGCGGCAAACGTACCGGCGAGACTGGCGCTGCGCTGCTCACTCTGCTCGGCGGTCTGCCATTGGAGCAGCCGCCGGTGCGAAACTCCCATCCGCCAAAGCGCGAGAACGATCGCCGAAACGCTCGTCCACGCCTCCGCCGCGAGAAAGAGCAGCTGTGTGAAGGCGCGCGTCAGCTCGCCGCCAAGGCCGTGCAGCGCCGCGCTTTTATAGCGCACTTCGCGCCCGTCGCGAAAGAGGACGCCGAGACAGTACCGGAGCACCGGCAAAAGCAGAACGAGCAGAGCGCAGAGCGCCGCGGTTCGTGTTGCGGCGCTCGGAGCGAGAAACCACGCGCCGAACGAGACGAAAAGCCCCACCGGCAGCAGCGCGCGGCGGGAGGAGTCAAAAAGCCGCCAGCGCTCGATCGGACGCAGGGCTTTCCCTCGCCGGAAGAGCCACGGCAGATTCTGCACGTCGCCGCGCCGCCAGCGGTGCGCGCGGGCAAAATAGCTCACCGCGCCGGAGGGGAAGCCGTCGGTCAGCTCCACATCGCTCACATACCCGCCGCGGAGGAACGCCCCCTCGAGCGCGTCGTGGCTCAGCACGCGCCCTTCCGGGATACGATCTCCAAGACATGCGAGATATGCCCCCACGTGGATGAGCCCCTTTCCGGCAAAGCCGCCGCTCTGGAAGGCGTCCATATACACCTCCCCGGTGTCCGAGCCGTAGGGGTCGCCGCCGCCCACGGGAGCAAAAAGGCGCGCAAAATCGTTCCGGTACGCGCTTTCCAGAGATACCGCGATCCGCGGGTGCAGCACGCCGTGGCCGCGAAAAACGATGCCCTTTTTCGGATCGACCGCCGGGCGGTTGAGCGGGTGGAGCGCCGCGCCGATCAGCGCGCGGGCGCTCTCCGGCTCGAGCCGCGTGTCGGCGTCGAGCGTGAGGATATAACGCGTGCCGCGCAGCATGGATGCGTCTCCGGCGCGGACGTGCAGCATGGTCTCCTCCCCGGCAAGCAGGCGGCACAGCTCAAGCGTTGCGCCGCGCTTTCGCTCCCAGGGGGCAAATTTGCCGCTGTCGCGGCTGAAAAGCCGGTCGCGGGTGAAGAGATAAAAGCCTCCGCCGCAGCGCGCATTGAGGGCGTCCATTTTGGCGGCGGCATCGTCGAGCAGCGCGCGGTCGGCGTGCGAGAGCGTTTCGCCGCTCTCCGGCAGGTCGCACAAAAGGCCGAAGAGAAGGTTTTCCCCGCACTCACGGGAAGCGGCGCGAAACTCCTCGAGCCGCCGGAGAGCGATATCTGCCGCCTTCTCCCCCGTGAGCAATATGGAGAGCACGCAGACCGTCTTTCCCTCGGGCGGGACGCCGTCCCGCAGCGCGAGCCGCGGCACATGACGCGGCGGCACGGCGCGGAGCAGCGCGCGGTCAAGAACGCTCTTCACGATCTCCGAAACCGGCAGGAGCGAGAGCGCCGCGGCAAGGACGCTTCGCGCCCAGAGCGCGAGCGCGGCGGAGAGCGCAAGCGTGAAAAGGACGTTTGCCAAAATGTACGCCGCGCCCGTTTTCCGCGGTACGCCTGTGCCGAGAGGGTTTTCATAGAGCCAGTACCCGATGTGCCGCCGCCGGACGCCCTCGGCGCGCATAGAGAGACGCAGTGCCTCCTCCGCAACGCGCGCTTCGCTCCGATTTTTCCGGCGCGAGAGCGTTTCGACGCGCGCGCGATAGTCCCGGCGGCTGCGCTCGTCCATGAGAGAATACACCCCTGCCGGGTCACGCCGGAGGATGTGCTCCACGGCGTCCGCCTCCTCCAGCACTGCGTCCAGATCGAGCGAGGCGATGTGCCGCAGCGTCGTAAAATGCAGGGCGGCCGCGCCGCCGTCCGGGGTCTCGCCCCGGTAAAGCTGCGCGAGCCGGACGAGCACCGCCGCACGCAGCGACGCGCCGAGCAGCCCCAGCTCGCGCCCGGTGAGCGGCGTTTTCCGCTGGAATCCTTCGAGAAACACGGCGATGCGCTCCTCATCCGCGCGCCCGCCGCCGGAGGCGAGCAGCACCCGGCAAAGCGCCGGAACAAGCGCCCCTTCGCACGTTGTGCGAAGCCGTCCAGCGGCGTGGAACGCAGCGAGCGCGGCATTTCCCTCCCGCTCGCACAGCCAGAGATTATCGAGCAGCCACCGCGCGCCGCCGTCCGATGCGTCCGCAGCCGATTCCATCCGCCGCCGCGCGGCGCGAAGCGCCCGGAGCGCGTACCGGATCTGATCCTCCGCCACGGTGCGCGGCACCACGCCCGTCACGGGCATCGTCCGCGCCGTGCTCTCGGCATAATGCGCCAACTCATTGAGCGCTATCGTGACCGTTTCCATAGTTTCCGCCTCCAACGTTTGACATTTAACGCTTGACATTTACGGAACATTTTTCCCCGGAGCGCTGCGCGATATGCGTTTTTTCTTCCCTGTCAGCGGAAAAGCCTTGACAGGCTTGACCGGCGCAGGTATAATGTGCCGGTGACAGGGAAAAATCCTTGACAGAGGGAGGCAGAGAGTATGGAAGAAGCGCTCTTTCGCACGATGCTCTTTGACTCTTACGGTGAGCTGCTCACCGAAAAGCAGCGCGAATATTTTGACCTGCACTACAACGAAGACCTCTCTCTTGCCGAGATCGCGCAGAGCGAGGGCGTTTCCCGGCAGAGCGTGTGGGATATCATCCGCCGCGCCGAGGAGACGATGCGCCGGTTTGAAGAGAAGACCGGGCTGGTCGCGCGCTTCGCCGCCGAACGGGACATTCTCGCCGCGGCGCAGGAAAAGCTCGCGCGGCTCGAAACCATGACCGAAGGCGACGCGCTCATCTTAACGCGCGAGATCGCCGCCACATTACAGGAGCTGGGACATGGCATTTGAAAACCTTTCCGACAAACTCAATAACGTATTCAAGAAGCTTCGCGGCAAGGGCCGTCTCTCGGAGGCGGACGTAAAGGAAGCGATGCGCGAGGTGCGTCTCGCGCTGCTCGAGGCCGACGTGAGCTACAAGGTCGTCAAGGACTTTGTCAAATCCGTCAGCGAGCGCGCCGTCGGCACGGACGTGCTCGAGAGTCTCTCCCCCGCACAGATGGTCATCAAGATCGTCAACGAGGAGCTGTGCGCGCTCATGGGCGGGCAGAGCCAGAAGCTCAACATCGGCTCCAAGACTCCGAGCGTTGTGATGCTCGTCGGCTTGCAGGGCGCCGGCAAGACCACGAACGGCGCGAAGCTCGCCGCGCTCATGCGTAAGAGCCAGAACAAGCGTCCCCTGCTCGTCGCGTGCGATGTGTACCGCCCCGCCGCGATCGATCAGCTCAAGACCGTCGGCAAGAAGCTCGATCTTCCCGTATATGAGGAAGGCCAGGGCGACCCCGTGGAGATCGCGAAGCACGCGATCGACCATGCCCGCCGCCACGGAAACGATCTCGTATTTCTCGATACCGCAGGCCGGCTCCATATCGACGAAGCGCTCATGGACGAGCTTCGCCGCATCAAGGCCGAGACCGAACCGGCGGAGATTTTGCTCGTTGTGGACGCGATGACCGGTCAGGACGCGGTAAACGCCGCCGCCGCCTTTGACGAGGCGCTCGGCATCACCGGCGTGATGCTCACCAAGCTCGACGGCGACGCCCGCGGCGGCGCGGCGCTCTCCGTCAAGGCCGTGACGGGCAAGCCTATCAAGTTTGCCGGTATCGGCGAAAAGCTCGACGCTATCGAGGTATTCCACCCCGACCGCATGGCGAGCCGCATTCTCGGCATGGGCGACGTGCTCACGCTCATCGAAAAGGCGGAGGCCGCCGTCGACGAGAAGAAAGCGCAGGAGCTTGCCGAAAAGCTCAAAAAGAACCGCTTCACGCTGACCGACTATCTCGACCAGCTCAACTCTATGAAGAACATGGGCTCGCTGCAGGAGCTCGCCGGGATGGTGCCGGGGCTGGACGCCAAGGCGCTCGCCGGGGCAAAGATTGACGAGAAGGCCATGGCGCACACCGAGGCGATCATTCTCTCGATGACCACCGCCGAGCGCGAGAACCCCTCGATCCTGAACTCCAGCCGCAAGCGGCGCATCGCCGCGGGCGCGGGCGTCGGTGTTGTGGACATCAACCGTCTGCTCAAGCAGTTTGAAATGATGCAGACGATGGCGCGCCAGTTCTCCGGCAAAAAAATGAAGCGCTTCCAGCGCGGCGGCGCCAAAATGCCCTTTGGCTTCTAATTCGCTTTTTGTTGCACAGCAATGAAAATATAAAAAATTATTTATCTTTGGAGGAAACACATCATGGTCAAAATCCGTCTGCGCCGCGCCGGCGCCAAGAAAGCTCCGTTTTACCGCGTCGTCGTGGCCGACAGCCACTTCGCCCGCGACGGCCGCTTCATCGAAGAGATCGGCACCTACGATCCCCTGACCGAGCCCGCCACCATCAAGATCGACATGGAGCGCGCCAAGTACTGGATCTCCAACGGCGCCCAGCCCACCGACACGGTCCGCGGCCTGCTGAAGAAAGCCGAAGCCTGAGGGGCACCGGAATGAAAGAACTGCTGACCTACATCGTGCAAAGTCTCGTGGAGAAACCGGACGAGGTCTCCGTGACTGAGCACGAGACCGGCGGCGAAACCGTTTTTGAAGTGCGGGTCGCCCCCGGCGACATGGGCAAGGTCATCGGCCGTCAGGGCCGCGTGGTCAAGGAGATCCGCGTGCTGATGAAGGCCGTCGCCCAGCGACAGGGAAAAAAGGTCTCGGTCGAGATCCTCGACTGACTCATACCAAACCCAAACTGCAGGGGTGGGGCGCAGCCCCGTCCCTGCGGTTTCCATATCTGGAGGAATACCCTATGGCAAAAGAGCCGTATCTCGAAGCGGGAAAGATCATCAATACGTTCGGCGTGCGGGGGGAAGTCAAGCTCGACCCCTGGTGCGACAGCGCCGAGTTTCTAAAGCCGCTCAAAACGCTTTATATTGACGGCGCGCCGCGCGCCGTCGCCTCGTCGCGCGTCCACAAGGGCATGCTCATCGTCCGCTTTGCGGATGTGGAGGATGTGAACGGCGCGATGCTTTTGAAAAACAAGATCGTGTACTTCGCCCGCGGCGACGTGCGTCTGCCGAAGGGGCGGCACTTTGTTGCCGATCTTCTCGGCGCTTCGGTCGTGGACGAGACCGGTACGGAGATCGGCAGGCTCACCGAGGTGCTCGATATGCCCGCCGGGCAGGTCTACGTCGTGCAGGGTGAGACCGAGCACACCATCCCCGCCGTGCCGGAATTTATTCTCGATATCGACGCGGACGAGAAAACGATCCGTGTTCATCTGATAGAAGGGATGTGACGCCATGCGCATCGACATTCTGACGCTCTTCCCCGACGCGGTGGAGGCGTCGCTCAAGATCAGCATTCTCGGCCGCGCCGAGAAGAAGGGCATTCTGGACATCCACGCCGTCCAGATCCGCGACTACACCGAAAACAAACAGCAGCAGGTGGACGATTACCCCTACGGCGGCGGCTGGGGCTGCGTGATGATGGCGCAGCCGCTCAAGTCCTGTCTCGACGATGTGTGCGCCCGGGCGGTCGAAAAGCGCCGCCGCGTTATCTACATGTCCCCGCAGGGAAAAACGTTTGACCAGGCGTGCGCGCGCCGTCTCGCGGCGGACTACGACCATCTCGTGCTCGTGTGCGGTCACTACGAGGGCGTGGACGAGCGCTTCATCGAGGAGTGCGTCGATGAGGAGATCTCCCTCGGCGACTTTGTTCTGACCGGCGGCGAGATCGCCGCCATGGCGGTAACGGACGCCGTGTGCCGTCTCATCCCCGGCGTGCTCGCAAACGAGGAGTGCTTCACCGGTGAGAGTCATTGGGACGGGCTGCTCGAGTACCCGCAGTACACCCGCCCGGATGTATGGGAGGGGCGCGAGGTGCCGCCGATCCTCCGCAGCGGCGTAGACCGCGAGATCGCCCGCTGGCGGCGGAAGAAGATGCTCGAGCGCACGATGGATAAGCGCCCGGAGCTCTTTGAAAAGTTTGTGCCGCAGACCGACGAGGACAAGGCGCTGCTCGACGAGATCGACGCCGAGCGCCACCCGCGCCCTGTGCCGCCGAAAATCGACTGCCGCCGCGCGGAGGAGGGCGATCTGCCCGCCATTCTCGCCATTGCGGACGAGGCCAAGGCTTTTCTTGCCTCACAGGGGCTTGACCAATGGCAGCACGGCTACCCCGCAAAGGAGGACTTTCTCCGGGATATCGAGCGCGGCGACGGCTGGTTTTTCACCGCGGACGGAAATCCGGCGGGCTATCTCTGCATCAGCCGCCGGAGCGAGGCGGCGTATACCGCCATCGAGGGCGAATGGCTCTCGTGCGCGGGGCCGTATCTCACCGTCCACCGCATCATGGTTTCGGACGCCTACCGCGGCCACGGCATCGCCTCGGAAATGCTCTCGCTCGCGGACGATCTTGCGCATGCCTACTGCTGCGCGGGCGTGCGCATCGACACCGCACCCGGCAACGAGCCGATGCGCGCCATGCTGCGCAAAAACGGCTTTGAGACCTGCGGCACGATCCGCCTTGTCGGCGGCGTGGACGACGGCGCGCTGCGCATTGCGCTCGAAAAGCTGGTGGAACGATGAATCTGACCGATTACCGCGACATAGCGGCGCTTTTGCAGCGCCACGGCTTTCACTTTTCCAAATCGCTGGGGCAGAACTTTCTGACCGCCGCCTGGGTGCCGCAGCAGATCGCCGCCGAGAGCGGCATCGAAAAAACCGATGGCGCGCTGGAGATCGGCCCCGGCGTCGGGTGTCTCACGGCGGAGCTCGCGAAGACTGCGGGGCGCGTCACGGCCATCGAGCTGGACGCGCGGCTGCAGGACGTGCTCGCGGAAACGCTCGCGGACTTTGACAATGTATCCGTTGTCTTTGCCGATGCGCTCAAGGCGGATCTTCCCGCCATTTGCGCCGAAACGCTCGGCGAGCGGCCGTGGAAGGTGTGCGCCAACCTGCCGTATAATGTGACGACGCCGCTCATCACCGCGTTTCTCGAAGCGGGCTGCTTTGAGAGCGTCACGGTGATGATCCAGAAGGAGGTCGCGCAGCGGCTGTGCGCCGCGCCCGGCACTGGCGAATACGGGGCGTTCTCCGTGCTCGTGCAGTGGTATGCCGAGCCCAGGCTCCTCTTCGATGTGCCGCCGCACTGCTTTGTGCCGCAGCCGAAGGTAACGAGCGCCGTCGTGCGCATGGATCGCCGCGCCGCGCCCCCCGCGCAGGCAGACGATGAGAGGTTCTTTTTCCGCACCGTGCGCACCGCGTTCGCCCAGCGGCGGAAAACGCTCTCCAACGCGCTGCGCTCGGGTTTTTCCGAACTGGACCGAGCCGATATCGAAGCCGCCATGGAAGAGGCGGGGCTTCCGCCCGCCGTGCGCGGCGAAACGCTCTCCATCGCGCAGTTCGCCGCCCTTTCCAACGCGCTTTTACGCAAGATTGACAAATGAAAATTGCAAATTTGCGGACTTTTTTCGACATACGCCATTGCCAAACGGAACTTTTCCGTCTATTATGAATAATATAATGTAAAAACAAATAGGAGGCTCCGGGAAATGGCATATACGATCAACCACCATATCACCGACTGGGTCGAGGAGAGCCGCGCGCTGATGCAGCCGGACAACGTCGTCTGGATCGACGGCACGGAAACGCAGCTTGAATCGCTGCGCCGCGAGGCGTATCTCACCGGCGAGCTCGTGAAGCTCAACGAGGAAAAGCTGCCGGGCTGCGTTTACCATCGCAGCGCGCTCAACGACGTCGCCCGCGTTGAGGGACGCACGTTCATCTGCTGCAAAAAGGAAGAGGACGCCGGCCCCACGAACAACTGGATGGCGCCGGACGAGATGAAAGCAAAGCTGCACGACATCTATGCCGGCTGCATGAAAGGCCGGACGATGTACGTCATCCCCTACTCGATGGGTGCGATCGGCTCTCCCTTTGCCAAATACGGCATCGAGATCACCGACTCGATCTACGTTGTCTGCTCCATGGCGATCATGACGCGCGTCGGCACCGCCGTTTATGAAGCGCTTGGCGATTCGGCGGATTTTGTCCGCGGTCTTCACTCCAAGGCGGAGCTCGACGCCGAGAAGCGCTACATTGCGCACTTCCCGGAAGAAAACCTTATTATGTCCGTCAACTCCGGCTATGGCGGCAACGCGCTGCTCGGCAAGAAGTGCTTTGCGCTGCGCATCGCCTCCACGCTCGGCCGCGAGGAGGGCTGGCTCGCCGAGCACATGCTCATTCTCGGCGTGCAGAACCCCAAGGGCGAGATCCGCTACATCTGCGGCGCGTTCCCGTCCGCCTGCGGCAAGACCAACCTCGCTATGCTCATCCCGCCGGAGGCGTGGCGTGAGAAGGGCTGGAAGTGCTGGTGCGTCGGCGATGACATCGCCTGGCTGCGCCCCGGCCCAGACGGCCGGCTCTGGGCGGTCAACCCGGAAAATGGCTTCTTCGGCGTCGCCCCCGGTACGAGCGAAAAGACGAACCCCAACGCTCTCGCCGCAACGCGCAAAAACACCATCTTCACGAACGTCGTCCTCAAGCCGGACGGCACCGTGTGGTGGGAAGGACTCGACAAGAACCCGCCGACGGACGCTCTCAACTGGAAGGGCGAGCCGTGGGATCCCGCCTCCGGCGTGCCCGGCGCGCATCCGAACTCCCGCTTCTGCTCCCCGGCGGTCAACTGCCCGTGCATATCGAGCGAGTTTGAAAACCCGCAGGGCGTTCCCATTTCCGCGATCGTGTTCGGCGGCCGCCGCGCCAAGACCGCGCCGCTCGTCTACCAGAGCCGTGACTGGGGTCACGGCGTGTTCGTCGGCAGCATCATGGCGTCGGAAAAGACGGCCGCGGCCGAGGGCAAGGTCGGCGAGACCCGCCGCGACCCGATGGCGATGCTCCCCTTCTGCGGCTACAACATGGGCGATTATTGGCAGCATTGGCTGGACATGGAAAAGCTCGTCACCAAGCCGCCGGTCATCGCGAACGTCAACTGGTTCCGCACCGACGACGAGGGGCATTTCCTCTGGCCGGGCTTCGGCGACAACCTGCGCGTGATCGAGTGGGTGCTGCGCCGCGCCTTCGGTGAGGTGGACGCGCGCGAGACCGCGCTCGGCTACGAGCCGTACCCGGAAGACATCGATCTTGAGGGCACCGGCATGACGAAGGAAACGCTCGCCGAGCTTCTCACCGTCGATCCCGAGCTCTGGAAGGCCGAGTGCAAGGGCATCCACGAGTTCTACGCCAAATTCGGCGACAAACTCCCGCAGCGTCTCGCCGACGAGCTCTCCGCTCTCGAAGCGCGGCTCGGATAAGAAAATATACAAAAAACGTGGCATGACGCGCTCCGTGCGCTCATGCCACGTTTTTCATTGCCCCGGCCTGCCGGAGCCTTTTTCTATTTCGTTGAGCACCCATTGCGCCATATCGCGCACTTCGGGCGATTCGTCCTCACACGCTTTCCGAATGACCGGCAGATATTTCGTCTCACCGCTGTTTCGCATGGCGTTCAGTGCGTTGGTTTTATAGCGCCACTCTTTCCCCGCGGGGATATACCAGAGCTTCGGCTGCACAGCGGAGCGCAGCCAGTCATAATCGGCAAGAACGATCTCCTCCAGAGTGAACCGACTGCCCCATGCTTCCAGCCCGGGAAATTCCTCCGTATCCTTCCACACGTTCGCGTTGTACGGGCAGGCATCCTGACAGGCGTCGCAGCCGAACACCCAGGGGCCGATCTCCTTTTGCAGCGGCTCCGCCCGCATGTCCCAGGCATCCCACGTTGTCAGGCAGGAAACGCAGGTATTCCGGCTCATCATGAATGGCCCTTCAAGCGAACCTGTGGGGCAGGCTCGTATACACCGGTCGCACGCCGCCGCGCAGGGCCGAAGTGTGCTCTTCGTGATAAACTGCAGCGGCTCATCGATGAGAAATGCCTCCAAATATTGATACGAGCCCTTTTCCGTATAGAAGAAATTGTTCTTGCGCACGATCCCGATCCCCGCCTGCATGCCGGCCCAGCGCAGCGCGGTAAGCGCAAAATCCCGGTTGAACGCCACCTGCAAGCCGCAGCTTCGAAGATACGCTTCCAACGCTGCGCTGGCCTTATGCCCGGCGGAGTCTATGTTTCGCCGCCCGTCCATCAGATAGTACTTGGCGACATGCCCGCGCACAGCATCGGGAATGCGGTACTTTCCGTACCAGAACGACACGATCACAATGGCTTTTGCCCACGGAAATTCCTTTTCCGGGTGCGCAAATTTTCGGAAGCCCTCGTACTTTCTCCTCGTCTCGGGAAAATGCTCCATGCGCTCTTCGAGCCGGGCTTCATACCCGCGCATCATCTCCACGGGAATGATGCCGCATTTATCATAGCCGAGCTCTATGGCTTTTTCTACGATTTCTGCCGCACTCACCGCCATAAGGCCTTCTCCTCCTGTGTTTCGATTTCCGGGCTTCTTACGGGAAACTGTAGCACGCTTTGCGGCACATCACAAGGAGCCCAGAGCAACCAGGAACTTTTCATAGTCCTGTACATAATACCGGAGGGTTTTCCGGCCTTTGGAGAGAATGGTATGCCCTTCCGCCTCCAGCTTTTTCTTCTGCGCTTCGATGCCTCCCGGATATTTTTCGTTGAGTTCCCCGTTCGCCTTCAGCGTTCTCCAATACGGCGTTTCATCGCCGGCACGCTGATCGCTCGCTCACGCCGCGATGGAGACGAAAATTCCTGCCGTGATCGGCTCGGTGAAGTCCGCGCCGTTTTGTTTTGCGAAATACTCCCGTATCTCCCCGACGGTAGTCACCCTGCCGTAGGGGACTCTTTTCATCACGCGGTCATAATCGAGCGGCGGAGCGAAGTACATCCTGTTTCCGCCGTATTTCTCAATACTCCTCCGATCCGTAAGGATCTGTATTTTCGTTTACCATTCTCCGCCACCTCCTGACACAAGGATAGCCTGTTTTGAGGTGCAATGCAATGAGACAGTTTGAAAAATCTTTTACTCCCTTGTTATTCAAGTGCGCGTTGCTCAAAGCGCAAAAAGCAGCTGCCGTAAAACGGCAGCTGCTTTTTGCTGTAATATTTTGAGATCTTATTTCGCGTAATCGACGGCCTTGGTCTCGCGCAGGACGTGGACCTTGATCTGTCCGGGGTACGTAAGCTCGGCTTCGATCTTCTTGGCGATGTCGCGCGCGAGCAGGACGATCTGATCCTCGCTGACCTCCTCGGGCTTGACCATAACGCGGATCTCACGGCCGGCCTGAATGGCATAGCAGCTCGCGATGCCAGGGAATGAGCGGGAGACTTCCTCGAGCTTTTCGAGACGCTTGACATAGTTCTCGATGTTCTCGCGGCGCGCGCCGGGGCGGGCAGCGGAGATCGTGTCGGCGGCCTGCACGATACAGGCGATGACCGTGTGCGGCTCCACATCGCCGTGGTGCGCTTCGATCGCGTGGATGACCTCTTCGGACTCCTTGTACTTGCGGGCAAGGTCAACGCCAATGGTCACATGGCTGCCCTCGACCTCGTGGTCGATGGACTTGCCGAGGTCGTGCAGCAGGCCGGCGCGCTTGGCCGTGGCGATGTCCACGCCGAGCTCGGCGGCGAGCAGGCCGGAGATCTGGGCGACCTCGATCGAGTGGTTGAGCACGTTCTGGCCGTAGCTCGTGCGGTAGCGCTGGCGGCCGAGGAGCTTGATGAGATCGGGGTGCAAGCCGTGGACGTTCGTTTCGAACACGGCGCGCTCGCCCTCTTCCTTGATGGTCTGGTTGACCTCGCGCTGAGCCTTGGCGACCATTTCCTCGATGCGGGCAGGGTGGATGCGGCCGTCCTGAATGAGCTTTTCGAGCGCGAGACGCGCCACCTCGCGGCGGACGGGATCAAAGCTCGAGACCGTGATGGCCTCCGGGGTATCGTCGATGATGAGATCGCAGCCGGTGAGCGTTTCGATGGAACGGATGTTGCGTCCCTCGCGGCCAATGATGCGGCCCTTCATTTCGTCGTTGGGGAGAGGAACGACGGAAACGGTGATCTCGCTCGTGTGGTCGGCAGCGCAGCGCTGAATGGCCGTGGCAATGACCTCGCGGGCCTTCTGCTCGGCTTCGTCCTTGAACTGGGCTTCGACTTCCTTGACCTTGGCGGCCATTTCGTGCGTGCAGTCGGCCTCGATGCTCTTGATAAGGTACTGTTTGGCTTCCTCGACGGAGTAGCCGGAGATCTTTTCCAGCATGTCGAGCTGGCTCTTCTTGATGAGCTTGATCTCCTCCTGCTGGGCATCGGCTTCCTGGAGCTTGCGGTTGAGAGTATCGGTCTTCTTTTCGAGCGCTTCGGTCTTGCGGTCGAGATTCTCTTCCTTCTGCTGGAGACGGCGCTCCTGCTTGGAAACTTCGTTGCGGCGCTCTTTCACTTCGCGGTCGCACTCGGTGCGGGTGCGATGGATCTCTTCCTTCGCCTCGAGCAGCGCCTCGCGCTTTTTGTTTTCAGCGGTTTTAATGCCTTCGTTGATGATGCGCTTCGCTTCATCCTCGGCGCTGGCGATCTCGCGCTCGGAAACCTTTTTCCGGTACATGACGCCCAGCACAAAGCCGATCAGCAAAAACACCAGCACGGCAACGATGCTGGCGACGATCATCCATACGGACATTTGCGGCATAAGTCGGTCTACCTCCTTCTTGCGTACTTCTCTTATGATAAAGGGTCATTTTGAAATTAAAGGAGTTCCCCATCTCTCCTATAATATCATAAGGTATATTTTATCGATTATTTAGCATTATGTCAAGCTGTTTCTGCTTCGGCGGAAACAAATTATTACAATCTGTAATATGCAGGACGAAGTTGCACGCAGCAGCTTTTGGTACGCCCGGATCTTTGTATGTCAAGACCGAATTTTGCCAAAAATCCCGGCTCCATTTTCTACGCTTTTCCGCATTGACTTTCCATAATTTCCGCCGTCGGAGGCCGTCGAACACCTCAGCACCGGGAAAACGCAACCGGGTTTTCAAAGAGTTATCAACATTTCCCACAGACTTTTCAACATCGATTTTTTCTTTATGTTTCAATGCTTCTCCGCAAATATGCCAGAAAATGTCAACCCCGCAAACGGCAGTTTGCATCGCTTCGCTTCCCGTTATGCGGTTTCCATAACGGACGTCTCCGCACAATATGCAGGGAAAACTGCACGATGACGCAAAACCGGCGAAGGCTTAAGCCTCCGCCGGTATCAAATTTGAAGTGAGCTCTCGTTTGATTTATCGCATGAATCCGCCCTCGCGCATGGAGACATAGTCGTTTCCGGCAACGATGATGTGGTCGGAAAGCTCCACGCCGAGCAGGTCGAGCGCGCGGGAGAGCCGCGCCGTGGAGGTCTCGTCCTCCACCGACGGCAGTGCCACGCCGCTGCGGTGGTTGTGCGCAAGGATTACGGCGCTTGCGCGGTATTGCAGCGCGATCTCCGCAAGCTTCCGCGCGTTGATTTCGGCGGCGTCCACCGTGCCGCGGCTCACCGCCATGCATTGGATGGGGCGCTTTCTCGCATCGAGCAGCAGCGCATAGACGACCTCTTCCGTTTCGTACATGAACCGCGGGATGAAATAGCGCCCTGCGGCCGCGGCGGAATCGACCGGCTCGTTCGACGGTGTTTTGTCGAGCAGATACCGGCGGCTGAATGCCGGGATGAGCCGCAGAAGCGTCACGGCGTTCTCGCCGATGCCCGGCACCGTGAGAAGCTCCTGCTCGTTTGCTTCCAGCACGGCGGAAAGCGAGCCGAACTTCTCCAGCAGCGCATGCGCCATTCCGTTCGTATCGCGCCGGGGCGCGGCATAAAAGAGCAGCAGCTCCAGGGCGTTTATGTCGTTGAAGTTTTCAAGACCGTGGCCGCGGAAGCGTTCCTTCATCCGCGAGCGGTGTCCGTCATGGACGCCCATTTCCCTCGCCCCTTATCTCTTAAATCAAATCTGTTTTTCCAGCGGCATCGTCGCGTAGGCATTGAGCTCCGGCCCGGCGGTGTGTCCGGCAAGGAACTCATAGTAGCCCTGGCAGCCGATCATCGCGGCATTGTCGCCGCAGAGCCGGAGCGGCGGGACGAAGAGCTGCGCCCCCGCCTTTTCCGCCGCGGCGGCAAAATCGGCGCGGATGCGCGAATTGGCCGCGACGCCGCCCGCCACGGCGATCTTTTTATAGCCGAGCTCGGCGGCTGCCGCCATCGTGCGCGGCACGAGCGATTCGCTCACCGCGCGGCAGAGCGACGCGGCGAGCCCCGCGCGGTCGAGCGTTTCGCCGGTCTGCTCACAATGATGCGCCAGATTAATGACCGCGGTCTTGAGACCGGAAAAGCTCATGTCGTAAGGGTTCTCGCCGACGAACGGGTGCGGCAGAGTATATGCGTCGTCGCGCCCCTCTTTTGCCAGACGGTCGATCGGCGCGCCGCCGGGATACGGCAGGCCGAGCACACGTGCGGATTTATCAAAGCACTCGCCCGCGGCGTCATCGCGCGTCTGGCCGAGAATGCGAAGGTCGGTATAATCGCGCACATCCACGAGCATCGTATTGCCGCCGGAGATGGCAAGGCAGAGGAACGGCGGCTCCAGCTCCGGGTAGGCGATGTAATTGGCGGCAATGTGGCCGCGGATGTGGTGCACCGGGATGAGGGGGATGCCGAGCGCGGCCGCGGAGCTCTTGGCGAAGTTCACGCCCACGAGCACCGCGCCGATGAGCCCCGGCGCATACGAGACCGCCACGGCGTCGAGATCGGACTTTTTTATGCCCGCCGCCGCAATGGCACGGTCGGCCAGCCGGGAGATGACCTCCACATGGCTGCGCGAGGCGATCTCCGGCACGACGCCGCCGTATACGGCGTGCAGGTCGGCCTGCGAGAAGATCTGGTCGGTGAGCACCTTTCGCCCATTTTCGGTCACGGCGACGGCGGTCTCGTCGCACGTGGATTCCACGGATAGTATCAGCATAGCGTTATTCCGCCTCTTTTTGGAAGAATTTCGACATCAGAATAGCATCTTCCGCCGGTTTTTCATAGTAGTTTTTTCGTTTTCCCACGGTTTCAAAGCCGTTTTTTTCATAAAGCCGCCGCGCGGCAAGATTGCTCTCGCGCACCTCGAGCTGCACCACGGCGGCCTGCCGCCGCGCCGCTTCCTCCAGGAGCACCTTCAAAAGCGCCGCGCCGGCGCCGCGCCGGCGAAAGTCCGGCGCCACGGCGACATTTCCGATATCGCCCTCGTCGAGCACGAAGCGCGCCCAGACATAGCCGAGAAGGTCTCCCCCCTCTTCGGCAACAAGAATGACGCCGCCCTCGGCAGCCAAAAGCCGTGCGAGCATTCCCTCGTCCGCGCCGTCCGGGAACTCCGAGCGTTCGAGCGCCGCGACGGCGGGAATGTCGGCGGCAGCCGCTTTGCGAACGATCATGTCCCGTGCGCCTCCGCCCAGTTTTTGCCCCATCCGGCGTCCGCGGTGAGCGGCACGGTGTAGGATACGGCGTTTTCCATTTCCTCGCGCAGCACCTGCACGGCCTTTTCGCGCTCCGCTTCCGGGCATTCAACGATCAGCTCGTCGTGCACCTGCAATATGAGCTTTGCCTTCATGCCCTCGGCACGAAGACGCCGGTCCACATTCACCATCGCAAGCTTTATAACATCCGCCGCCGTGCCCTGGATGGGCATGTTGAGCGCGACGCGCTCGCCGAAGGCGCGCAGCGCCGGAACGTTCAGCTCCGGCAGATACCGCCGCCGGTGGAAGAGCGTTTCGGCATAGCCGAGCTCCTTGGCGCGCCGGACGGCCTCCTTCTGGTAATCGCGCACGCCGTGAAAGCGTGCGAAATAGGCGTCCATATAGTTCTTCGCCTCGCCGTAGCCGACGCCGATGTCCTGCGCGAGCGAGAAGGCGGAAATGCCGTACACGATGCCGAAGTTCACGGCCTTCGCTCTCCGGCGCTCCTCGGCGGTCACATCCTCGAGCGGCACGCCGAACACCTGTGAGGCCGTGACGCGGTGGACGTCCTCACCGGAGAGAAACGCCGCGCGCATATTCTCGTCGCCCGAGATGTGCGCGAGCAGGCGCAGCTCGATCTGCGAATAGTCCGCGTCCACGAGTACATTGCCTGGCGCGGCGACGAACATTTTGCGAAGCCCCGCGCCCAGCTCGCGCCGGACGGGGATGTTCTGCAAATTGGGCTCCGTGGACGAAAGCCGCCCCGTCGCCGTGACAGTCATCTGAAAATTCGTATGGATGCGTCCATCCGCGCCGATGACCTTCAAAAGGCCGTCGGCATAGGTGGATTTGAGCTTTGTAAGCTCGCGGTATTCGAGCACGTGGCGCACGATGGGCTCGTAGCGGAGCTTGTCGAGCACATCCGCGTTCGTACTCCACCCGGTCTTGGTCTTTTTCCCGCCGGGCAGGCCGAGCTTTTCAAAGAGCACCGCGCCGAGCTGCTTCGGGGACTGGATGTTGAACTCTTCCCCCGCCTCTGCCCAGACGGTCTCGCGCAGCGCGTCGATGCTGCCCGTAAGGCTCTCGCCGAAGACACGCAGTGCCGCCGCGTCGGCGAGGAAGCCCTCGTTTTCCATTTTGGCGAGCACCGCACAGAGCGGCAGCTCGATCTTCCGGAACAGCTCCTCCATCTGCGCTTCGCGCAGCTTGGGAAGCATGGTTTTCTCGAGCACCGCGACGCTCGCCGCACGCGAGGCCATCTCGCCGAGCCGGTCGGCGAGCGTTTTCCCCTCCCCGCCGGAGAGATCGAGCATGAGCTGATCGCCGCTGTCCGCCGTGCCGGACGAGGTATACGGCGTGAAGCCGCAATAGGCAAGCGTGAGCTTTTCGATCTCGTACCCGGCGGCGGTCGCGTCGAGAAGATACCCGGCGAGCGCACTGTCGAACACCCAGTTTTCCAGTGCGTCCACGCCCCGCGCGAGCAGCGCGCGCTGCAAATTCTTCACATCATGCCCCGCCTTGCGCCGTTCGGGCGCAAAGAGCCGCTTGAGCGCCGCGGTATAGTCGTCCCGGTACGCCTCCGGCGTCAGGAACACCGCGAGCGCGTCATTTTCGGAAACGTCAAAGTGGGCGAGCGCCTCGCCGCTTTCGGCATCGAACCAGCAATAGGCAACGGCCTCCCCGGCGCGGGAGAGCGCGGCGCGAAGGTCTTCCTCCGTTTCCGGTGTCACGCTCTCGCATGTGCCCTCAAATACGGTCTCTTCCTTCTTCTCCTCGTCCGGCTTCAGGCCCCATTTTTCAATGAATTTCTGGAAGCCGAGCCGCTGGAAAATCTCATACGCCGCGCCGCCATAGCCCGCCGGGCGGCGGAGTTCGTCGGGAGAAATGTCGATCGGCGCGTTCCGATCGATCGTGGCAAGATAGTACGAATCCTCGGCGCTTTCCTTGCCGTTTTCCAGCTTCGTGCGCAGCGAGGCGCGGATATCCGCATCGTTGATGTGCTCGTACACGCCCGCGAGCGAGCCGTACTTCCGCACGAGCTCGAGCGCGGTCTTCTCCCCTACGCCGGGGACACCGGGGATGTTATCGCTCGTATCGCCCATGAGCGCCTTGAGATCGACCATGTGGGGTGCATCGAAGCCGTATTCCTCGCGGAAGCGCTCCGGGGTGTAGTTGATGGTCTCGGTCTGGCCCATGCGCGTTTTCACATTGAGCACGCGCACATGCCCGCCCACGAGCTGCAAAGCGTCCTTATCGCCGGTGACGACGACGCACTCCCAGCCCTGCTCCGCGCCGATGCGGCTCACGGTGCCGAGAAGGTCGTCCGCCTCCCAGCCGGAGAGCTCGCGCCGTTCGATGCCGAGCGCATCGAGCACATCCTTCAAAACCGGCATCTGCGCGGCGAGATCGTCCGGCATGGGCTTGCGCGTCGCCTTATACGCCTCGCTGTGCTTATGGCGGAACGTCGGCTCGCGGCGGTCGAACATGACGCAGAGCGCGTCCGGCTTTTCGTCGTCGAGCAGGCGCTGCAAAATATTCAGGAAGCCGAAAATGGCGTTCGTCGGCGTGCCGTCGGGCGCGGAGAGCGGCCGCACGCCGTAATACGCGCGGTTTACGAGGCTGTTGCCGTCGATGAGCATCAGTTTTGGCATAAAGTCTCCTCCTTAAGTTCCTTTGCGAGCGGGCGGTATACGGTAAGCATGAGCGTTGTAAAGGCCGCCCCGCCGCCGAGCAGATCGCTGACCGGCTCGCTCCAGTACACGCCGTCCGCTCCGAGGCCAAACACGCCCGGGAGCAGCAGCATCAGCGGCACGACGAGCACGATCTTGCGCAGCAGCGAGAAGAAGATCGCCTGCCGCGCCTTGCCGAGCGAGCGAAAGCTGTTTTGTGCGACAAACTGGAGCGACATGAACACGAACCCGCAGAAATAGATGCGCACGGCGTGCACCGCCACGGCGATGAGTTCCTCGTCCGGTGTGAAGATACGGATGAGCGGTTCGGGGAAGAGCATGAATACCGCCCACACGGCCAGCGAAAATGCCGCCGCGCCGAGCGTGCTGAAGCGGATCGTTTCCAGCACGCGCTTTTTCTTCCCGGCGCCGTAGTTGAACGCAAGCACCGGCTGGATGCCGGAGCCAAAGCCGTGGATGATCTCGGTGAAGACCGTCCGCAGCGAGTTTACAACCGTGATCGCGCCGACGTAGAGATCGCCGCCGTACAGCCCCAGCTGGCGGTTCGCCACTGTCTGGATGGCGGAGTTCGTCGCGCCCATCACAAAATCGGCCACGCCGAGGGACATAATGCGTCCCATGATCTTCCCGCGCGGCGCCATCGTGCGCCAGGAGAGCTCCAGCGGCGTTTTATCGCAGCTCAGAAAGAGAAAGCACCATGCGGCGCTCAGCGCCTGCGAAAGCACCGTGGCGGCGGCCGCGCCGCGCACACCCATATGGAAAACAAAAATGAACAGCGGATCAAGAACGATATTGGCGATCGCGCCGAGCAGCACCGTGAGCATGCCGCGCGTGGCAAAGCCCTGGGCATTGATATACACGTTCATGCCGAGCGATACGAACGAAAACGTTGTCCCGATGAGGTACACCGCAAGATACTCGCGCGCATATCCGCTCGCCTCCTTGCCCGCGGCGAACACGGCGATCACCGGATCGAGAAATGCCCACGTGAGCAGCCCGAGCACGACGGACGAGACGAGCAGCATGGAAAAGGCGTTGCCCATCACGCGGGAGGCCTCATCGTTATCGCCGCGGCCGCGCGCCATGGAGCAGAGCGGCGCGCCGCCCTGCCCGAAGAGCCCGGCGAACGCCGAGAGGATGGAGATGACCGGCAGCGCGATGCCGACGCCCGTGAGCGCCATGCTGCCGACATTGGGGATGTGGCCGATGTAGATACGGTCGACCACGTTATAGAGCACGTTCACAAGCTGCGCGGCAATGAGCGGCAGCGCCATGCGCATGACGACCGAGGGGATGTTCCCCTTGGAAAAATCGTTTTGTACGTTCTTTTCTGCCATGATCCCTTATTTTTCCCCGCGAAGCCGGATGATCTGATCGCGCAGCACAGCGGCGTACTCGTATTCGAGCATCTGCGCGGCCTTGCGCATTTCCTTCTCCAGCCGGTCGATCTCGGCGCGGCGCTCCCGCTCGGTCATGCGCATGCCGCGCTCGTCCTTTGCCGCGGGGCCGGTGATCTCCAGAAGATCGCGAATGCTTTTCTTAATGGTTTTCGGCACGATGCCGTGCTCGGTGTTATACGCCGTCTGGATGGCGCGGCGGCGCTCGGTCTCGTCGATGGCAGCGCGCATGGAGGGCGTGATCGTGTCGGCGTACATGATGACCGTGCCCTCGGCGTTTCGCGCCGCGCGGCCGATCGTCTGGATGAGCGAGGTCTCGCTCCGAAGGAAGCCCTCCTTGTCCGCATCGAGGATCGCGATGAGCGATACCTCGGGAAGGTCGAGACCCTCGCGCAGGAGGTTGATGCCGACGAGCACGTCAAATTCGCCGCGGCGCAGATCGCGGATGATCTCCATGCGCTCCATCGCGCCGACGTCGTGGTGCATATAGCGCGTTTTGATGCCGGCGTTGCCGAGATACGCCGTCAAATCCTCCGCCATGCGTTTGGTGAGCGTTGTGACGAGCGTGCGCTCGCCGCGCTCGATGCGCGCGTGGATCTCGGCGATGAGATCGTCGATCTGGCCTTCGATGGGGCGTACATCGATCTTCGGGTCGGTGAGCCCCGTCGGGCGGATGATCTGCTCGGCGATCTGTCCCGAGCGCATGCGCTCATACTCGCCGGGCGTTGCGGAAACGTATATGACCTGGTTGACGCGCTGCTGGAACTCCTCAAACTTCAGCGGCCGGTTATCAAAGGCCGACGGCAGGCGGAAGCCATACTCCACAAGCGCTTCCTTTCGCGCGCGGTCGCCGTGGTACATGGCGCGCACCTGCGGCAGCGTGACGTGCGATTCATCGATGAACATGAGAAAGTCCTTCGGGAAATAGTCGAGCAGCGTCATGGGCGCGCTGCCGACCGGGCGGCCGGAGATGATGCGCGAATAGTTCTCCACGCCGGAGCAGTAGCCGAGCTCCTGGATCATCTCGATATCAAAATTCGTCCGCTGTGCGATGCGCTCGGCCTCGAGCGGCTTTTCGTGATCCTTGAAGAACTTCACCCGCTCGTCGCACTCGCGGCGGATCTCCTGCACGGCGCGCGCCATTTTCTCCGGCGGCGTCACGTAATGGCTCGCGGGGTAAATGGCCGTGTGGCTGAGCGTGTGCATCGCTGCGCCCGTGAGGGGGTTGATCTCGCTGATGCGCTCGATCTCGTCGCCGAAGTACTCCACGCGGATGGCCTTATCGCGCCAGTAGGCCGGGAAGATCTCCACCGTGTCGCCGCGCACGCGGAACATGTTGCGCTCGAAAGCGATGTCGTTTCGCTCATACCGGCAGTCGATGAGCTTTTTCATCAGCTCCTCCTGCGGCAGGCTGCTGCCGGGGCGGAGAGAAATGGCCATACGGGCAAAGTCGTCCGGCTCTCCGAGACCGTAGATGCAGCTCACGGACGCCACGACGATCACGTCCCGCCGCTCGAGCAGCGAGAACGTCGCCGAAAGGCGCAGCCGGTCGATCTCCTCGTTCGTGGAGGCGTCCTTTTCGATGTAGGTGTCCGTGTGCGGGATATACGCCTCCGGCTGGTAGTAGTCGTAATAGGAGACGAAGTATTCCACGGCGTTGTCCGGGAAAAATTCCTTGAACTCGCTGCAAAGCTGCGCGGCGAGCGTTTTGTTGTGCGCGAGCACGAGCGTCGGCTTCTGCACGCGCTCGATGACCTTCGCCATCGTGTACGTTTTGCCGGAGCCGGTGACACCGAGCAGCGTCTGCTCGTCCAGCCCCGCGGCAACGCCCTCGGCGAGCTTTTCGATCGCCTGCGGCTGGTCGCCTGCAGGCGAATATTCGCTTACCACATGAAATTCCGGCATAACGCTCTCCTTTTTGCGATGGATTCTATAACTAAATTATTATACCACGCCGTTCCTGCTCTCACAAGGCAAAGTCTCCGGCAAGGCGGAAAAAATCCAAACAGCGTACACGCCGTAGACTTCCGCGCGATTTTCTGCTATGATTGCGTCGATCACGATAAACTGACGAAAGCGAGCAGTTTGAAAAGAATATTGAAACCACCGGCATCGCCTTTTTCTCCCGGGAGGAGCCGCCGGACGATCTCGCCGCGGAAAAATGCACGCGCGAGCAAATTCAAATGTGCTTTGACGCATACGAAACCCCCGACGCGCCAACGCTGTTCGATTAACGATCTCTTCAAGAAATATGATCACACATTCTTTAAGGAGTGATACTTTTATGAAAAAGACTCTGATCGCTTATTTTTCCGCCAGCGGCGAAACGGCAAGGCTTGCCAAAACGCTCGCCGACGCGACCGGCGGCGACCTTTTTGAGATCCGTCCCGAGACGACATACACCTCCGCCGACCTCGACTGGATGGATAAGAAGAGCCGCAGCACGATCGAGATGAAGGACGAGCACAGCCGTCCCGCCATCGCAAGCCGCGTAGAGGACATGGCGCAGTACGGCACCGTGTTCGTCGGCTTCCCGATCTGGTGGTATCAGGCGCCGCGCATCATCGAGACATTTCTCGAAAGCTACAACTTCACCGGCAAAACGGTGATCCCGTTCGCGACCTCCGGCGGCAGCGGCATGGGCAAAACAGCCGACATCCTGCGCGCCGTATGCCCCGCGGCCAACATTCTGCCCGGCAAGCGCATGAGCGCGCGGGAAAGCGTCGATTCCGTTCGCGCGTGGATCGAAACACTCGGCAAGTAAAAGACAAAGCGGGGAGGAACATCCCATGGAAAGAAGGAAAACCGCGCCGCAGCTCGTCGCCGTGATCGGCGGCGGTGCGGGCGGGCTTTGCGCGGCGATCGCCGCCGGGCGTGCCGGGGCGGATGTTGTAATTTTTGAACAGGCCAACCGCGTCGGCAAAAAGCTGCTCAAAACCGGCAACGGGCGGTGCAATCTCTCGAATACACACGTTTCGCCGGAGCACTATAACCGCCCGGACTTCGTCGAGCCCACACTGCGGGAGTATTTCTGCGAAGAGCTGCTGGATTTCTTCGGCTCGCTCGGGCTGTGGACGGTCACGGACGAGGAAGGGCGCGTCTATCCGCGCAGCGATACCGCCGCCTCCGTGCTCGACGTGCTGCGCCTTGGCTGCGAAGAAATGGCGGTCGGCGAGCGCTGCTCCACGGAGATTGCCAGCATTGAGCCGCAGGGGCACGGCTTCAACCTCACCGCCCGCACCGGCGAGCGGCTTTTCGCCGACCGCGTAATCGTCGCGACCGGCGGCGGCACAAGCCTTCTCCGGCCGCTCGGCCACAAAATGGTCCCGTTCTCCCCCATTCTCTGCCCGCTCAAGACCGGCACGGAATCCATCCGCGGTCTCACGGGGCTGCGCTGCGCCTGCCGCGCGGAGCTCCTTCGCCGCGGGAAGAGCGTATATGCCGAGGACGGCGAGATCCTTTTCCGCGATTTCGGCGTGAGTGGTATCCTCGCGCTGGATCTCTCGCGGTATGCCCTTCCGGGTGACACGATCTCGCTCGATCTGCTGCCGGAGCTGTCTCCGGATGCGCTCACAAAAAAGCTCTCGGCGCAGAAGGCGCTGCGCCGGAGCGATGCCGATCTCTTCACCGGCATTTTCCACCGCCGTCTCGGCGAGGCGATAGCGCGCCGTGCCAAAAGCGATGATCCGGCAGAGCTGGCACGTATCATCAAAGACTACCGGCTCTCGGTCCTTGGCCCGGGCGACACGCAGCACGCGCAGGTGACACGCGGCGGCGCAGACACCGCCGAATTTGATCCCGAAACGCTGGAGAGCCGCCGCGTGCCGGGGCTCTACGCCGTGGGCGAGGCGCTCGACATCGACGGCGCGTGCGGCGGCTACAACCTGCATTGGGCGTTTGCCTCCGGGCTGTGCGCGGGAAGGAGCGCTGCGCGTGGTTGAGGTTCGTGATGTCCGTCTCGCGCTCGACGGCGATCTCAAAACGGCGTGCGCGAAAAAGCTGCGCGTCCCGGTCTCCGACGTACTGGAGGCAAAGCTCCTTCGCCGCAGTGTAGACGCACGGCATAAGGACGATGTGCATTTCACCGTGACCGCCGCCGTGTCGCTCCGGCGGGGTGAGGAGAAGTTTCTGCCCTATACGCCGTGGACGCCGCCGCGCGTTGAAGTCTTAAAAGAAAAGCCCGCCCATCGCCCCATCGTGTGCGGGGCAGGCCCCGCAGGGCTTTTCGCGGCGCTCACGCTCGCGCGCGCGGGCGCGGAGCCGATCTTGCTCGAGCGCGGCAGCGCCGTGGACGAGCGAAAGGCGGACGTGGAGAAATTCTATCAGACCCGCGTGCTGGACACCGAATCGAACATCCAGTTCGGCGAGGGCGGCGCGGGCGCTTTCTCGGACGGCAAGCTCAATACCGGCACGCACGACAAGCGCGGCAAACAGGTTCTGCACGATCTTGTTGCCGCCGGAGCGCCGGACGAGATCCTCTGGCAGGCCAAGCCGCACATCGGCACCGACCGTCTGCCAGACGCCGTGAAGGGGCTTCGCGAGATGATCCTCGCTCACGGCGGCGAGGTGCGCTTCCGCACGAAGCTCACGGATATCGAGCTCTCCGGCGGAGCGCTTCGCGCGGTGCATCTCGCGCACGGCGGCGCGGAGGAGGCTGTCGAGGCCGATTCCCTCATTCTCGCCGCGGGGCACAGCGCGCGCGAGCTGTTCGCGCTTTTGAAGGAGCGCGGCGCGCAGCTCGAGCAAAAGGCGTTTTCCATGGGCGTCCGGTGCGAGCACCCGCAGGAGGTCATCTCCCGCGCGCAGTACGGCACTTTTGCCTCCCACCCGGCACTCGGCGCGGCCGACTACCGGCTGGCAGTGCATCTGCCGGACGGGCGGGGCGTATATACGTTCTGCATGTGTCCGGGCGGATACGTCGTCGGCGCGGCGAGCGAGGAAGGGCTTTTGTGCGTGAACGGCATGAGTCCCTTCGCACGCGACGGGCAAAACGCCAACGCCGCCGTTTTGTGCGAAGTGCGTCCCGCGGACTTCGGCTCCGACGATCCGCTCGCCGGTGTGGAATTGCAGCGGAGATGGGAACGCGCCGCGTTCCTCGCCGGTGGCGGCGATTACCGCGCCCCGGCGCAGCGGCTCGGCGATTTTCTCGCGGGAAAGCCGTCCGAGGGTGCGGGGAGCGTTGCGCCGACATATCCGCTCGGCGTGTGCTTCGGAACGCTGGAGGGCTGTCTCCCGGAGTTTGTGCTCGCCGCGCTGCGCGAGGCGTTCCCGCTCTTTGATAAAAAGCTGCGCGGCTACGCCATGCCGGACGCAGTGCTCACGGGTGTAGAGACGCGCTCGTCCTCTCCGGTGCGCATCGTGCGCGGCGAAACAGGGCAGTCGAATCTCCGCGGGCTCTATCCCTGCGGCGAGGGCGCGGGCTACGCCGGCGGCATTCTCTCCGCCGCCGTGGACGGCATCCGTCAGGCGGAAAACTGGCTTTCGCAGCACATGGAATAAAATAACAAACGCCGCCGCGCATACGAGGCTTTGGATAAGCCAAGCTATGCGCGGCGGAACTTTTTCCGGCAGAGCCGGAATCGGCTCTGCTTCAATATAGATGGGCGGGACAGCTTTTGCTGTCCCGCTTTTCAAATCGACATGTCTCACAGAGTTTGCTCCCGTAGGAGCAAATAAAGTCTAAATCATTTTCTCCGGCGACATGCGCGTCGGAGAAAATACCTCTCGGCTCGCAAACGTGCGAGCGCAGCGAGTGCGCTGCCGCGAGCCGCAATTCCCTCAAACAAACCCCTCAACGGAGTGGGGTTTGTTTGAATGTTCAAAATTTAATGCGCTCCGCAATATAGTTCTTCACTTCCGCGATGGGGATGCGGACCTGCTCCATGCTGTCGCGCTCGCGCACCGTGACGCAGCCGTCGGCGGGCGTTTTCTCGTCGCCCACGGTCTGGAAGTCCACGGTGATGCAGTAGGGTGTGCCGATCTCGTCCTCGCGGCGGTAGCGCTTGCCGATGGAGCCGGCATCGTCGTAGTCGACCATGAAGTCCTTCTGCAGCTCGTGATAGAGCTCGGTCGCGGCGGGGGCGAGCTTCTTCGAGAGCGGCAGCACCGCGCACTTGAACGGCGCGAGCGCCGGGTGCAGGTGCAGAACGGTGCGCACATCGTTTTTCGCCTCGTCCACGATCTCCTCATCGTAAGCATCGCAGAGGAAGGCGAGCGCCACACGGTCGCAGCCGAGCGACGGCTCGATCACGTACGGCACATAGTGCTCGTTCGCTTCCTGGTCAAAGTAGGTAAGATCCTTGCCGGAGGCCTCCTGATGGCGCTTGAGATCGTAGTCCGTGCGGTCAGCAATGCCCCACAGCTCGCCCCAGTCGGTGAACGGGAAGGCGTATTCGATGTCGGTCGTCGCGCGGGAGTAGAACGCAAGCTCAGCCGGCTCATGATCGCGCAGGCGCAGATGCTCTTCCTTGATGCCGAGGCTCAGCAGCCAGTTTTTGCAGTAGTCCTTCCAGTAGGCAAACCATTCGAGGTCGGTGCCGGGCTTGCAGAAGAATTCGCACTCCATCTGCTCAAACTCGCGCGTGCGGAACGTGAAGTTGCCCGGGGTGATCTCGTTGCGGAACGCCTTGCCGACCTGGCAGACGCCGAACGGAAGCTTCCGGCGTGTCGTGCGCTGGATGTTCGAGAAGTTGACGAAAATGCCCTGCGCGGTCTCCGGGCGGAGATAGCAGGTCGAGGACGAGTCCTCGGTAACGCCGATGGCGGTTTTGAACATGAGGTTGAACTTGCGGATGGGCGTGAAGTCGTGCTTGCCGCACACAGGACAGACGATATCCTCGTGCTCGGCGATGAACTGATCCATCTCCTCAAAGGTCATGGCGTCCACGTTGACCTCGTGGTGCTCCTCGCCGATGAGCTTGTCGGCGCGGTGACGCGCGCGGCAGGATTTGCAGTCGAGCAGGGGGTCGGAAAAGCTCGAGACGTGGCCGGTCGTCACCCACGTCTGCGGGTTCATGATGATGGCGGCGTCGAGACCGACGTTATAGGGGCTCTCCTGCACGAACTTCTTGAGCCACGCCTTTTTGACGTTGTTCTTGAACTCCACGCCGAGCGGGCCGTAGTCCCAGGAGTTGGCAAGGCCGCCGTAAATTTCGCTTCCGGCGTAGACAAAGCCGCGGTTCTTGCAGAACGCTACGATCTTGTCCATGGTTTTCTCGTTATGATCCATATTTCTTTCCTTTCTCCCGCGGCCGGCTGCCGCAGGATAAAAATTATAACCCAGACAGTGTACCACGCCGCGGCCCGATGCACAAGCCGCGGCGTGGATTTTTCTTTCGCAAATTCAGCGGATGTACCGGTCGTTGCGCGAGACGATCTTCACGCGGCGGCTCGCCGCGAGGAACACGACGACGATGAACGCAATGAAGATAAGACCGCTGTAGTCAAAATCGAGCGAGGCAAGGAAGTCGTACATGCCGTGAGTCAAAACCGGCAGCCACAACGCCCGGCGGCGGCAGATGCGCTCGCCGATGAAATCGCCTTCATTCGCATAGCGCCGCGCCGCACCGTACCAGATGCCCATGAAAACGCCGAAACAGGCGTGACCCGGCACCGCCGTCACGGCGCGCACGAGCGCCGTTCCGAAGCCGTACATGGCAACATACCCGATGTTTTCCCAAAGCGCAAAGCCGAGCGAGACGAACACCGCGTACACCACGCCGTCAAACTGGCAGTTGAAATTGGGGCTGCGCCATGTGCGCCAGCGGAGCAGCAGCAGCTTGAAGCCCTCCTCCGAGAGCGCCACGACGATGAAGTTGGAAAGGATCAGATAGCCGAGATCGGTCTCGTCGAAGAACGCGAGCAGGATTCCGTCGCCGATCGTCTCGGTCACGATGGCGAGCGCCGTGGCGATCACGCCAAAAACGAGCAGTGAGATCAGAAGCCCCGCCGGTTCCTTTTCGAGCCGGTCGGCGCGGTAGACCTGGATCATCAATATCACCGCCGGGATTATCGCCGCGGCGATCAGCACGGGATCCATTTCGCTTATGGTAGACAGCATAGCGTTTCCCCCTCGTATCTCTTTTCATTTTTTATAGCATACGCCGCGGCGGATTGCAAGGCGGCCAGCGTTAGTGCTATAATAAAAATATATTTTTTGTTTAAAGGAGGGAGCGCCATGCTGCGGCTGATCCTGGGTCGTGCCGGAACGGGCAAGACCGCGCTTCTGTTCTCCGAGATCGCGGCCCGGTGTGCCCGGCGGGAGAGCGGCAGCTTTCTCATCGTGCCGGAGCAGTACAGCCACGAGGCCGAGCGCGAGCTCGCGCGGCGCTGCGGCGATACGGCAAGCCTCTATGCCGAGGTGCTCTCGTTCTCGCGTCTCGCCCACCGCGTCGCCATCGGCTGCGGCGGCAGCGCGCGCGTATATATCGACAAGCCCGGGCGGTTTTTGCAGCTCTCGCTCGCGCTCGAGCAGATGGGCGGCGCGCTCACCGTTTATGGCGGCAGCGCCCGCTCGCCGGAGCGGATGGCGCAGCTCCTCGCGGCGCTCGACGAGCTGCATTTCGGCTGCGCCGCACCGGACGCGCTGCGCAAAGCCGCCGGGAGCGCCACCGCCGCACTCTCGGACAAGCTGCGCGATCTTGCGCTTTTGCAGGAGGCGCTCGACGCGCTCTCCGCGCAGTCCGGTGCCGACCCCGCGGGGCGGCTCGACGTGCTTGCCGCGCAGCTCCCGGACTGCACATGGCTTCGCGGCGCGAAATTCTATATTGATGGCTTCACGGATTTCACCGCGCAGGAGCGGCGCGTTGTGCGCGCGCTTCTGCCGCTCGCGGATGTGACGGTCTGCCTTACGTGCGACGATCCCGTGTCCGGCAGCGAGGTATTCTCTCTCGCCCGCCGCACGGCGCGCGCGCTGCGCGACGCCGCGGCCGAGGACGGCATGGAAACGGAGATCGTCTCCGTGCCGCGTATGGAGCCGCGCGTACCGCTGGCATTTCTGGAGGAAAACCTCTTCGGCTGGACGGACGAAACGCGCGATGCCGCCGGAAGCATCCGGCTCGTGCGCGCCGCCGGCGTTGCAGCGGAATGCGAGCTTGCCGCGGCGGAGATGCGGCGGCTCGTGCGCGAAACGCCCTGCCGCTGGCGGGATATCGCCGTCGCGGTGCGCGGCTTTGAGGATTACCGTGCCCCGCTCGAGGAGGCGTGCCGCCGGGCGGGTGTGCCGCTCTATGCGAGCGCGCGCACCGATATTTTCACCCGCCCGCTCCCGGCGCTCGTCGCCGCGGCGTTTGATATTCTCTCCGACGGCTGGAGCTACGAGAGCGTTTTTACGTATCTCAAGACCGGCCTGACCGGCATTTCCCGTGCCGAGTGCGACGCGCTGGAAAACTATGTGCTGCTCTGGTCACTGCGCGGTACGGCCTGGACGCGCGAAGAGCCCTGGCGGCAGCACCCGGACGGCTTCGGCGGCAAACCGACGCCGGAGAGCGATGCGCTTCTCGAATCGCTCGAGGCGCTGCGCCGGAGCGTGGCTGCGCCGCTCGCGGCGCTGGAACGCCGCGGCCGGGAGGCGACCGATGCCCGCGGCCAGTGTGCTGCGCTCGCCGCCTTCTGGGAGGATATTTCTCTGCCGGAGCATTTGGAGGAGCGTTCTCTCGCGCTTGAAGAGGCCGGAGAGCTGCAGACCGCGGCAGAATACCGTCAGCTCTGGGAGCTGATGGTCTCGGCGCTGGAGCAGTGCGAGGCGATCCTCGGCGATATGCCGCTCTCACAGGAGGATTTTGGGCGGCTTTTCCGCCGGATGCTCTCGCAGTACGACGTCGGCACGATCCCTGTAGCGCTCGACCGCGTGACCGCCGGAGACTTTGACCGCATGCGTCGGCGCAGCATCTGCCATCTTCTCGTGCTGGGCGCGTCCGACGACCGCCTGCCGCGCGTTTCGGACGCCCCCGGCGTGTTTACCGACACCGAACGTGAGGAGCTTCGCGCGCTCGATATCGAGCTCTCCGGCGGCGACGACGAGCTCGACCGTGAATTCAACCTAATCTATAACGTTCTCACGCTGCCCGCGGAGAGCCTTTACGTAAGCCGCAGCGCGTTTGCCCCCGACGGGAGCGAGACGCGAGCGTCCTTCGTCGTTGACCGGATCGCCCGGCTGTTCTCGCTTTGCGAGGAGAGCGGCGACATGCGCGCTGCCCGCGCGCAGTCTCTCTCCGGCGCGCTGGAGCTTGCCTGCGCCGGGGATGCCGCCGCGCGGGACTATTTTGCCCGCCGCGGCGAGAGCGAGCGGATCGCCGCCGTGGAAAAAGCGGCGGAGGAGGTGCGCGGCGCGCTCTCGCGCGAGAGCGTGGCGGCGCTGTATGGGCGGGAGATGCATCTCACCGCTTCGCGCATCGATAACTTTGCCTCCTGCCGGTTCCAGTACTTTCTGCGCTATGGTCTGCGCGCCAAACCGCGCCAGAGCGCGCAGTTCAACCCGCCGGAGCTCGGCACCTTTCTGCACTATCTTCTCGAGCACGTCGCACGCGACGTATCCGGGCGCGGCGGCTTTGCCGCCGTGGACGACGATGCCGTCTCGCGCCTCACGGAAAAGCATGTCCGCGAATACGTCCACACCGAATTGGAGGATTTCCGCGAAAAGAGCCCCCGGTTCGTATATCTCTTCCGCCGTCTGACGGAAACGGCGCGGCGCGTTGTGCTCGATACGGCGCGGGAGCTGCGAAAATCGGACTTCCGTCCGCTCGACTTTGAGCTCAATTTCTCCGACGATAAGGATATGCCGCCGGTGTCGCTCGGCAGCGGGGACGGCTCGCTCGTGCTCAACGGTGTTGCCGACCGCGTGGACGGCTGGGAGCACGGCGGGAAGCTCTATCTGCGCGTTGTGGACTATAAGTCCGGCGTAAAGAGCTTTTCGCTCACCGACGTCTGGTACGGCATGGGCTTGCAGATGCTGCTTTATCTCTTCACGCTGGAGAAAAACGGTGCGGCGCGCTACGGGAAGGAGATCGTCCCGTCCGGCGTGCTGTACGTCCCCGCGCGGGATGTGCTCGTCTCCGCGCCGGAGCGGCTCTCGGACGAGGATATCGTAAAGGAGAAGGCCAAACGCCTGCGCCGCAGCGGCCTGCTGCTCGCCGAGGACGATGTTCTCCACGCCATGGAGCACGGCAATACGCCGCAGTATCTTCCCGTTTCTCTCAACCGCGCCGGGGCGTATACCGGCGACGCGCTCGCCTCCGCTGCACAGCTCGGGGAGCTTTCGCACTTCCTCGAAAAGACGCTCACGGACATGGCGCGCGAGCTGCACCGCGGCAGCATTGCCGCCGATCCGTGGTTCAAAACTGAGCAGGACAACGCCTGCCGTACCTGTGATTTTTACGACGCCTGCCGCTTTAACGAAAAGACGGACGGCTGGCGATTCAAAACATCGCTCAAAGCGCCCGAATTCTGGGCGCGGCTCGAAAAGGGAGAGGAGGTTCCGCCGTGCCGCTGACACCGTATCAGGAGCTTGCCGCCGAAAGCCGCGGCGGAGCGCGGCTCGTCTCCGCCGCCGCCGGTTCGGGCAAAACGAAAGTTCTCGTCGAGCGCCTCATGCGCTATGTGGACCGCGGCGCGAACATCGACGATTTCCTCGTCATCACCTATACCCGCGCCGCCGCCGGAGAGCTTCGCAGCCGCATTCTCTCCGCGCTCGGTGAGCGCATCGCCGCCGACCCGATGAACCGCCGTCTCCGGCGGCAGACGGAGCTGTGCTGCCGCGCCTCCATCGGCACGATCGATAGCCTGTGCGGGCGGTTTCTGCGGGAAAACACCCATCTCGCCGGTATCTCGCCGGACTACCGCGTCATCGAGCCGGACCGCGCCGGGGAGGTGCGCGCGAACGTCCTCGACCGGCTGCTCGAAAAGCTCTACGACCGGTTTGACGACGATCCCGGCGCGAAGGCGCTCGTGGACTCCTTTGGTGCCGGGCGGAACGACGATAAGCTCGCCGCGCTCATTCTCCGGCTGCACGACGCCGTGCAGAGCCATCCCGATCCCGCCGCGTGGCTGGATCGCCAGCGTTCTACGCTTGCCGTGCCGGAGGGTACGGACGCCGGGGAGACCGTGTGGGGGCGGTATCTGCTCTCACGCACGGCACAGCAGGCGGAGTATTGGGCAGCGCGCATGGACGCGCTGCGCGCCGCTCTTGCGCATCCGGGGCGTAAGGCGCTCGCGAAAGCCTACGCCGATAGTCTCGACGTCACCGCCGAAGGGCTGCGGAATATGGCGCGCGCCGCCTCGATCGGTTGGGAAGCCGCAAGGAGCGCCTGCGCGGTCGAATTCCCGCGCATCGGCGTATACAAAGGCGAGGACCCTCTTGCGCAGAGCGTAAAGGCCGCGCGCGCAGACGGCAAAAAAGCGTGCGATAAATGGAAGCATACGTTTGCCGACTCTTCCGATACGCTGCTGCGTGAGCTCGCCGAGACCGCGCCCGCCATCGACGCGCTGCTCTCGCTCACGCTCGAGCTCGACCGTGCCTACGCCGCCGAGAAGCGGCGGCAGGGACTTTGCGATTTTTCCGACCAGGAGCACATGATGCTCCGGCTGCTCGAGGACAGCTCCAACGGCCTCGCCGCGTCGCTCTCCGCGCGCTATACCGAGGTGCTCGTGGACGAATATCAGGACGTAAACGCCTGTCAGGACGCACTCTTTCAGCTGCTCTCCGATGGCGGCCGCAAGCTCTTTATGGTCGGGGACGTGAAGCAGTCAATCTACCGCTTCCGGCTCGCCGACCCTTCGATCTTTCTTGAAAAATACGAACGCTGGGATGATCTCACACCGGACTCCCCGCCGGAAATGCCGGGGCGCATCCTGCTGCGGGAGAATTTCCGTTCGCGCCGCGAGGTGCTCGACGGGGCAAACCACGTATTTCGGAACATCATGTCCCGCTCGCTCGGCGAGCTCTGCTACGACGACGCCGCGGCGCTGCGCCCCGGGCGGGAGCTCCCGCCGGGCGGCGGCGCGCCGGCGGAGCTTGTGATCCTGACCCCGCCGGACGCCGGCGGCGAGGAAGATCGCCCGGACAAAACGGTTCTGGAAGCGGAGTACATTGCCGCGCGCATCCGCCAAATGGTTGACTCCCGCACACCCGTCACGGAGGGCGAGGGGCTGCGCCCCTGCACCTACGGCGACTTTGCCATCCTGATGCGCTCCTATAAAGCCGCCGCGCCGCGCTACCGCGCTGCTCTCGCCGCGCAGGGCATCCCCTCCGTATCGCAGCAGGGCGGCGGATTTTACCGCTCCACGGAGATCACGGCGCTTTTGTCCCTGCTCGCCGTGATCGATAACCCACGGCAGGATGTGCCGCTCATCGCGGTGCTGCGCTCGCCGCTCTTCGGCTTTACGGCGGACGAGCTCTCCGCCGTCCGCGCCGCGGACAAGACCGCCGATTTCTACACCGCGCTCTGCCGCCGCGCCGAAACGGATGAAAAGTGCGCCGCCTTTCTCGCGTCGCTCGAGAGCTACCGTGCTCTCGCGCCCGATCTCTCCGTGGAGACGCTGCTCGCGCGCATCTGCGACGATACCTCTCTCTTCGCCCTGCTCGCCGCCATGCCGGACGGCGCGGCGCGGCGCGAAAACGTCCACCGGCTCGCCGACTTTGCCCGCCAGTTCGAGCAGGAGGGCTACCGGGGGCTGTTCCGGTTCGTGCGCTGGATGAAGCAGCTCGAAGAGCGCGGCGACGAGCCGCGCACCGGCTCGATGGAAAGCCGCGACGCCGTGCAGATCATCAGCATCCACCACTCCAAGGGGCTGGAATACCCGATCGTTTTTCTCGCCGGGACGAGCCGCCGTTTCAACAAGATCGACTCCGCCGCCGCGGTGCTCGTCCACCCGAAGCTCGGCGTGGGCGGCAAGGTCGTGGATACGAAGCGCGGCGTTGTCTACCCGTCGCTCGCGTGGCGGGCGATCTCGGCAAAGCTCGAAGAGGAAACGCTTTCGGAGGAAATGCGCGTTTTGTATGTGGCGATGACGCGCCCAAAGGATCGTCTCATCGTCACCGCGCTCTGGCCGGACGCCGAAAAGACGCTCGCGAAGCTGCGCGAAGGGCTCACCGCGCCAATCGCGCCGCAGCTTCTTTCCACGGATGCCTCGCCCTCGCATTGGCTCGCGCGCGCAGCGCTTTTGCCGGATAGTCCCATCACGCTGCAAACCGTCCGCGCCGGGGAGGATGCGGTTTCTGCCGCGGAGACCGTGTCCGAACCCGCCGTGCCGGGCTCGGACACGGGTGCCGCGCTGGAGAGCGTACTCGACTGGGAGTACCCGTACCGCTGGGCGCAGGAGCTGCCGTCGAAGATCACCGCGAGCGCGCTGGAAGGCACCGACGCCGATCCGGACACGCAGAGCATCGCGCCAGAGGCGCAGCGCCGCCGGATCTTCCGCCGCCCGGTTTTCGGCGCGAAGGACGCCCCTCTCACCGGCACCGCGCGCGGTATCGCCGTGCACACGGTTCTGCAATTCATCGACTATTCCCGCGTTTCCACGCCGGAGCAGGTGCGCGGCGAGATCGAGCGGCTGAAAAACGCCGAACACATCACCCCGGCGCAGGCCACCGCGGTGGAGCCGGAGCGCATCTGCGCGCTGTTCGCCTCCCCCATCGGGCAGAGGATCCTGCACGCGAACGAGGTCTGGCGCGAGCTGCGGTTTTCGCTGCTCACCGGCGCGGAGACCGTGTTCGACGCGCCGCCGGGCGAGGAGGTGCTGTTGCAGGGCGTCGCCGACTGCTGCATCCGCGAGGGCAAAACGCTCACCGTTGTGGACTATAAGACCGATTATGTGACGGCGGAAACGCTCGCAGAGCGCGCCGCGGAGTATGCCCCGCAGATCCGTGCCTACGCCGCCGCGCTCACGCGGCTGCTCAACATGCCGGTGCAGGAGGGCATTTTGTTCTTTCTTCGCACCGGGCAGAGCGTCTCCATCGACTGCCGCAAGAAAAAATAAAAGAAAATCCGAGAAAACTTGCCGATTCCGCTTGACATTCGCCGGAAATTGGGTATAATAACCCTTGCGTTTGCGATATAGCGGGATTGTGTAAAGGTAGCACAGCGGACTCTGACTCCGTATGTGAGGGTTCGAATCCTTCTCCCGCTGCCAAAAAGCTCCTGTCCAAAAAGGATAGGAGCTTTTTTCTTGCAGCAGGACAAAAAAGCGCCCGCTCTCATGCTTGACATAGCACGGAGCGGGCGATATAATGAGTACATAAAAGGGCGCTGCGACAAGCGGTTAGCCCTTTGAAATGTTGGTCAGATAGCTAAGCTAAGAAACCGTCACCTGCCGGGGTGGCGGTTTCTGCTTTTTATGATAAACTGCAACAGCCCAACCACGCACAAAAAGCCATGCAAAAAGTTTTCCCTTTCGCCCTGTGTCGAATTTTGTCGAACGAATTAACGTCATTTTTATAGGGAATTTGTTGAAAGCACGGTGTTTTCGTGCTAAATTTTTAGGGTAAATGGATCAGCAGGAAGAAAAAATCGATATG
>ENA-UOIY01000813-UOIY01000813.1-human-gut-metagenome-genome-assembly--contig:-P114-NODE-813-length-43547-cov-23.388462_pt1 | contig 43547 bp, 37 predicted proteins | sample MGYA00242335_ERZ723882 | MGnify/ENA metagenome assembly ERZ723882
GGGAAAGGTAGCCATCGCATTTTTATATCTTATTTTCAACTACTGATTCAAATTTTTCAGAAATCCATATTTCGCCGACAGCCTTTCAACCGTTATTGAAAAGCACAGCACCACCACCGCGAAGAACAGATATATATACGGTTCCGGCCACGCCTTGATACATTCGCTCACGCGATCGGGCAACACTCCGGGGATAGCGGAAAGAAACAGGCGCTGGCTGAGAAAGATCAACATGCTCAGGTTTCTGCAATGGATCCATATAGGACGCGGCTTTACCCACCTCCACAAAATGAGCGAATGCATCATGAAGAAGATAGCCGGATACATCATAAAACCCATATCGGTTGCAGTGCTGAAATGAAAGCGGGTGATACAAAACGCCTCGATGATGAATGCACCACAAAAAAGGACCGTCAACGGCAAAGAGACCCTTATCGAAATTTTGTTTAATCCATCGTCCGCCAGCAATAGACCGATGGCAATGTAAGGCACGGCATTGAACAATCCGTTTCGCCACGTGATGAATACATCCATATACCAGTCATATGCGGATTTCACGACATCATTATGAGTCATCACATTACTGTAACTGCCGAACAAATTGCCTACGATCAGGAGTACAATGACCGTTGTCCAAAAAACAGCCTTTATGCAATGACGTCTCATCCAATACACGATGCTGACCCCTATCCACAGAGCCGGCAAGAACCAAATAGTGGCATACGTTGAAAATACCAACGCTCGATGAAAGTATTGGGCCGGTTGCCCCCAGCTCAATCCGCGGTCCACCCATCCTGCAAATACAAAACAAAAGTAGATCAACGACCATACGAGGTACATCTTACCAATGCGGATCGACCACTTTCTGTAATAATCTTTCTGCCCCCGGTTATCGAGTGTATTGAACTTCGAAAAGAAGAGAAATCCGCTGCATGCGAAAAAGAATGGCACCGCAAAGTTGCCCAAACCGAAAAAGGCGTGCACCAGACCCGTAGAATGCGCCCATTCGTTGGCGGTATGCTGCATCAGAATGAGCAATGCCATGATAAACTTCACGATATCCAACGAAGGATACATTTTTCTGTCCTGCATGTTTTATACTATTTGGTTGAGAAGAGGTTCGCCGGATTGGAGCCGTTTCATATTCTCCCCGATCAATACGGACAGTTTTTTATCGATTTCTCGCGAAATGGCCGTCACTCCGGGAAGCACCAGAACGTTTGACAGCCTGCGATATGGATTGGTGAGTGGGTTCGGAACTTTCTCGAACATGTCGAGTACAGCCGTTGCGTCTTTGTGCGATTTCAAGAATGCAATGAAATCTTTGTCATTGATTATTTTCTTTCTGCCCACATTCACGATGGTAACGGTCGATTTCATCAAGTCAAACCACTTTTTGCAAAGCATACCCTCCGTACTCTTGAAGAGAGGCATACAGTTCACAAGATAATCGCACCGGCCGAGAAATTCCTGAAGATGCGTCTCATTATAGATTTTTTCAAAATGAGGCCGATCGTCTGTATGCAGGTCATAACCGAGAACGTGCATGTCGAAAGCCTCCAGTCGTTTCGCTATTTGGCCTCCGATGTTCCCGGCTCCGAGAATCCCGACGGTCTTGTCCGATAATTCCGTCAAGTAATGATAGTTTCTGAAAGGACGCAACCGGCGATTCTTGATGCTGTGATTGTAACGTTTGGCGTGCATAAGCATTGCATAAACCACAAATTCAGCCATACCGACATTATATACGTTGGCAGCATTGCATAGGTGGATACCTTTCGATTGCAAAAGTTCGGGATCGATGTTGTCAAATCCTGCACTGAAGAGTTGTATCACCTTCAGGTTCGGAATATTCATGTGCTGGCAGACCCGAGCCACATCCCGGGAACAAATGAGGGCCTTTACGTTCGTGTTGCCCTCGTATTGCCTGATGGTCTTGACGTTGACAACCTCCAGGTTCGCTATTTCCGGACATTTTCTCTTGTCCGATGTCAGTATGATTCCCATTACCTCAATCTTTTCGCTGTTTTCAAGGCAACGATCACCCCCTTAATGCCCAGAAGCCGTTTCATTCGACGAAATACGATTACCCGCTTGTTCCGGCTGTACCGGAGCATATGGGACTTCCGTTTCAGTTCGGGATACAGGTCGGACACATCCTTCAGTCCCGCATAGATGATCAGGGCGCTGCAATATTGTTTCGCAAGACTGCTCCGTACGACCGAGGTTCGGCTGTCCGTCGCTTTTGTTTGCAGGATTTTTTCCCACTTGTCAAGTACATGCAACTGGTCGACAAGATTTTTCCGTGTGATCGCGGTTGTTGTGCTTCCCTGACGCCTGCGGTAAATATACAACGGTTCATCGACAAGCGCCAGGCTCTTTGCCGCCATCACCACATGGTAGTACCATTCGTTGTCTTCGCCTACGATACCCTTTTCGAACCTGATTTCATTCTCCATCAAGAGGCCTCTGCGGATGATTTTGCTCCATGCGCTGTTGTAATATGCATCTTTATCGATGAGATCACAATAGATATCAGCGACAGACCGCCCTTTGGTCGGAATACGATAGTCGAAACGGCATGGTGCGATATGTCCGTCCGATTCGAACCATTCTTGAAATTTGTAGTGAACAATATCCGGATTCCCGGCTGTCTTGTCTGCGAGAAGTTGAAGCACGTTGTCGTTTGCCAGGAAGTCATCGCTGTCTACATAGCAAATGTAATCGCCCTGAGCTGCTTCAAGGCCGATGTTCCGAGCGTCAGCCTGGCCTCCATTCGGTTTATGTATTGTTCTGACGCGGGCATCCTTCTCGGCATATTCATCACAAATCTGCGGAGTGGAGTCTCTGGCGCCATCATCCACGAGAATGACTTCAAAATCCTTATAGGTTTGCTGCAAGATACTATCAATACACGCGCGAATATATTTTTCAACGTTATAGCAGGGAAGTATAATGCTAAATTTCATTCTGTACAATTTCTGTATATGTTTCGATATATTGACCAATATTGATAGTTTTGTCGTATGTGTTCTTTACAAATTCGATCATCTCCAATCTACGCGCTTTCTTCGATTCTATAAGAGATAATGAATTTATTATGGCATTGATATCACGAGGCGGTACAACAATGCCAAACGAGGACGGTGTTTCAGAACACGCAGTGCTATTATATGTAACAGGTATCGTTCCGCATGCCATCGCTTCTCCGATCACCAAGCCAAAGGTGTCCTGAATGGAAAGATGCACATAAACATCTGCTAATGAGTATGCAATTGCTAATTCCATTTGCGATGATATGTATGGGATGTGTATTATATTTTTAGGCAACTCAAAAGATCTGTTCATTCGGCCTACTAATATAAGATAATAATCATCCGGCAGCTTTTCCGCAATTGCCAATGCATCTTCAGTTCGGGTCGCTGACATATCCCACTCCTGACTCACCGATATTAGATATCGTTTATCGCGTGGAAGATCGTATTTTTGGTAGAATCTTTCAATCTCCTCTTTATCTGCCGGTTTGAAAACACGATGATCAATCCAGTTATATATATAACTAACAGAGTGCCCATTACAATTTAGAATAGATTCAAATGCAATTTCTTTAAGCCATTTTGAAACAGCAATGGTTTTGCATCGTTCAATCCGTGAATAGAACATTTTCTTGTCTCTGAACATTTTTCTTGACCAGTCAAAGAAAATACTGGGTACTCCGGACTTATGATATAGCGGGCATTTATGGCATTCCTGTTTCCACTTGTTGCAAGAGTTTGCTGTGAAATAAGTACATTTCCCCGTGAAGTTCAGACAATCATGCAATGTAAATATCACGGGTAATTTGCGAGAGATTATATATTTAAAAAGAATCCTGTAATTAATGTAGTTTGCATGAAGATTATGAATATGAATGATATCCGGTTTTATTTTCTTAAGCCATTTGACAAATTTTAACGTTGATACGATAGAACCGTATCCCTGCAATCCTAAAAGGCGGGAGAATAAAATATTATGCAGAAGATGTTCGAATCGGTTCCCAATCTTATAACTGCGTTGATAATCAGTATTGCCATGTCCATATGCTATGTAACAAACATGTCCTCTGCGTTCAACTTCAATTGCTATATCCACAGCAATTCGTCCTGTACTACCTTGCCCGCAAACTGAATTTATTTGAACTATTTTCATTATGAATTATTTACAAAATCTCAAGAATCTTCTAAATGGAGTCATAATCAGATTCTTCTCCTCGCTATTCATGCCGAAAACATATAGGGCGCCCCAATATACTATTGCAAATAGTATAATATCGATTATCAATTTAAACCAAGTCCCGGGATGAATCAAATATGCAATAATGAATCCGATCAATACTATTCCTAATAAAGAGGGTAGCAATGAGCCGAAACTTGATCTGAAGAAATCGCATATATTGATTTTAATCTGTTTCCAAAGAATCAGGTCAAATCCTATAGTTCTGATGAGATAAACAAAGCATATAGAGATACAAATGCCCAAAGCACCTAATGAAGGAGACAGGATAAATGCACCTATTATATTGCAAATAGCCATAACAACAAAGACTATGGCCAATTGCTTGACCTTATTTTGAGCATATATCGCTTCACTTCCGATGGTTTGTGGAAGATGAAATAGTGAGGGGATAATTAGAAGGACTGCACATATATAACTTGCCTTAAAATCCTCTCCAACCCATAAATAGATAAACTGATTGCCAAAACAAATAAAACCGATTATAATAAAAGCTATTACCAGCAGCTGGATTCGCCCAACCCGAATCATAAGTGGAAGAATATTACCGTCCTCCTTTATTAAAATCCTCATAACTTTAGGAAGGAATATTCCATTCAGAGCATTTGCGAAGGTAAAGCAGTATCCTTCAATTGTCATAGCAATACCCAATATTGCGATTGACACGGTTCCGGATGTGATACCCAAAATGGTTGGAGCCAAATTGAATATACATCTTTGAGCTAAAGCGATGACAGTAACCCAGCCTGAATATGATGCCAAACTCTTTAATTCGGTCTTGGAAGAATAACTCCATGCAACCGTCTGTTTCGTATAACGCTTTATACATACCAATTTAAATATGATACATAACAGTCCAGCAACAGCATTAATCAAGACTAAAGCATATAGTCCATAATCAAGCAAAAGGCATGCTGTCATTGTGCCCACGATGAACAGCTTTTGGAAGATATCGGCCAATTTCAATTGAACGATTTTTTCATGAGCCGTAAGAATACCATTTACCGGAATAAAAGGAAAGGACAAGACACTGTAAACCGCAGCTATAGAATAAACAACCTTAAACCGTTCAATTTCGTCAGGTGTCAATTCTTCATATATTTGAGGGATGAAGAAATACACGATGACTAAAGCTAAAAAAAGGACAATATCAATGTAGATATAAAGTTTATATACAAGTCCCAGGCATTTATTCGCTAAATCCTGTCGGTCCATAGCCAGATATTTAGCTATGAATCTGGTTACCGCAGCACTGAGTCCAAAATCAAAGACGAACAATGAGATAACCGACATAGCAAGAGTATATAAGCCAAAATTAGTTCGGCCAATAGAATTAATCATCCACGGTGTATATAATAATCCCGTAATGATATTTATACCCAATGACAAGTAAGAAATCGTAGCTCCCGCCTTTAATTGATTCATTTTGTGCCGTTGGAATATAGTCCAATATATTGATTAAACCTATCTAATTTCAATAACCGTACGGTAAGTTTGATCAAAAATATCAAACACATTGTGATTCCCAGAACTATCAGAGGTTTTGTCAACAGTATAATAAAATCAGGAACAGAAACAATGCTGAATAAAATATTCGCAAGAGCAATGCCCAACTGCATATGAAGCAGATAAAGGAGATATGAATTACGGCCCAATGATGAAAGAGACTTTGAATCTATGAATTTGAATGTTATAATAGGGATTGATACTATCGAAACAAACTCCAGAACGATAGCCAAAGGATTCCAATAGTTTATCTTCAATGGTACCCAAACCAACAGCCCGGCAATCAAGACTGTAATTACAACCAATATGAATTTGATCCGAAACTTGCCATTAATAACCTTTTCAAGGAGTCCGAGCCGATTGAAAAGAATCCCCATGGCAAAGAATTCCATCCAGTTTAGCGGATTTTGCCATAGTGTAATGATTGGGGCCAAACCGCTGGAGGGGGGGGGGTATGAAACTTATAACATTTGAAGCAAGCGATACTATGATTGAGGCAGCAATAAAATAGGGGTTATCTGAAATATTAAACAAAATTCGGATTGTCAAATAGACTGGAATATAGTAGAGCCATGTGCCATGTCCAAAAAGAAATGCCAAGAATGATATCAGGTTATTCGAAGCAGCTCCCAATGCTACCGAAATAACAAAAGCAACCGTACCCCAAAGAAGCCATGGCGAAACAATTCCGGCTAAAAGTTTCGTTAAGAGTTCACGCCATTTTTGTCGTTTAAAATAGAATCCCGAACAGAATAAAAATATCGGCACACCTAAAATTCCAATAGCAGCACCAACCCGTTGTAAAATCTCATCTGACAATGATAGGCTATGAGCATATGCCACACTAATTATGGCAATGCCCCTAAACATGTAGAAGAATCGAGATTGAATTAATCTGTCGAAATAGTTCATATTGCTATTCAGCAATTTCAGAAAGCATATTCTGATATGCGTGTGGATAGGCTTTGGCTAAATCATAAAAGGTCTTGATATATCGTCCCTGATAAATGGCCTCTTTGCCTAATTGTACAGTCTGTTCTTGTTCGCTTAGAATAAATGTTCGGTGGTATTGATAGGTCCTTATAATCTTTGTGTCATTTTGTACCGCCATAAACATTAACCATATATCACCAGTCTTTAGTGCATATTTACGAATAATATCAGTATTGTTGGCATCTTTATAAAAGGCCCGAGGCGGGAAAAGACACCCTCCGCCAGGAGAAGCAAGTATTCTGTAAGACGGGGTATCAATCCCGACATTTGAAATGCTTGACCAACGACCGGGATTCAAAACATCGTGACCTTCAAAGGTCAGTACCTGTCCCCTGTCGCATATCACACAATCAGGAAATTCCAACCACTTGTCGTAGAGCCGTTCGAGCATATAGTATGGGAAAATAATGTCATCATCGAACATTACAATCAACTCATCTTCCCTTTGCTCTTCGATTATTTTGTAATAACGCTTATGACCGAAGTAATTCTCACAATAGCGTAACTCAAGGCCTCTCTTTTGAAGCTGTTTGATGCTTTCCGGAAATTCGAAATCCTTAAATTCAGATTCCGCGAGCCAAAGCACAATTTTATCAGGCTTCATTGACTGATTAAAAAGAGACTTTATCGTGTATTGAACACTATCAATACGATCGGGAAATGTGGTCAGTGTACATATCAATTTCATTCTTCTCGGTGCATCGTTCAAGCCAAGTTTACCGAACGGAAGTTTCTTGATATGACGACGAGCTCTTTTAGACAATGCCTGATACAGCCAGCCACCTAAAAGAGGGATACGAACTCTTTCGGGAACCATGATTCGTTCCCAGAAATCCATCTTTACCATAATTTATCGTAGTGTTATCTGATTCTTTATCTCTTGCCCATCAAGAAATGCATTCAGCTGAACGCTAAAGTATCTATCAAACTTTTCATCATTCCCTCGAGAAACCGAGCTTGAATGTCCGGTCAAGATTATGTCAGGAGTATTATAATTATAATCATCGTGCACATCCAATATAGCTCCTCTTATGATGCCATTTTGTACTGCATATGCAATGTCTTTGTCAATGACAGCCGATTTTCTTCCAACATTGCAAAAGAGAGCGTTAGACTTCATCGCTTTGAAAAATTCAATGTCGTAGATTTTCTTGGTTGAGTCGTCTTCCGGTAATATATTCACTATATAGTCGGCATCTTTAAGATGCGTCATCGCTTCATCTAAAGTATAAATAGCCTTCATGCACTCAGGCAAATGTTCCGGAACATGTCGTTTAACCCCAAAAACCGACCAGCCCATCTGATAGCACTTTTTAGCCAAAGTCATTCCAATGTTTCCCACCCCAAAAATCATTATACTGACTTTGTCTGGTATAATATCGCATCGATCAGACTTCTTGCCTTTCGGTCTGAAACTATAGGTATTGAACAGATAATACGCAGATATACAATATTGTGCGATAGGATCCGAGTACACATCTTTCACACACGAAACGACCACGTTCTCATTTTTATATAATGATTTTCTTTCAAACCCGTTGGCACCATGTGATGGAATCTGTAGCCACTGCAACTCTTGACCAAATAACTTCAGTTGTCCGACTTCAAGTTTACCTATATACGCAATAATCTTTGAAAAATCTGACCGCTTAATCGAATTTAATTCCAAATATTTTATATCATACTGCAAATCCTTGATTCTGCTGCTGTTGAGGGGGGGGGTAAATGATTTCCAGGAGGTTGGAGATATAACAATCGTTTCTCGCTCCAGCCTCCATTTCGGTTTAAATAGCAACTTGACTTTATCTATGGTCGTCAGAATCGACGACACAATTTTAATCATTATTCTTTTCATAATAACAGAAAAATAATCAAGCGCAATTAGCCACGTTCAGATTGCCATTTAATATTTCTTTTTATTATCTTGGTAGGAATTCCGGCAATGATAACATTTGAATCAGTAACGGACTTTGTGACATATGATTTACCTCCAATAACTACATCTTCGGCAAATACACGCTTTTCCGATACTCTTTTAAGCATTCGACCTAAAACGTCGCTTCAATGATCTAAAGAGTCGCTTTACCTCACCGTATCTGATACAACGCAATATGTAATCCAACTTATATATCAATGCTTTAAAAGGCTTTCCAATCCCGGAATTTTCAAGTATTGTATTATAATATACATTATCCTTGATAATATATCTTGGATGTTTTAGAGGAAATGACACATCGTATGCCTCCATAAAAAACATCTTCCTCGCAAATTTAGGTAAGAGTTTAATATTCGCAACAGCGTGTGTAGAATTATCAGTGAGCCCAAGGTCAACAACCATATTCCTTTTCGGAATAATTGCGAGCCGGTTATTTAAAAGTCCCCCCATCCCAAGAATTGTCTCCCAGTATTGTTTACCTTCCCTCTTATGGGCTATCGCATGCTTTAATATAATTTTATAGAGAGGTTTTGCCACACTACTCTCAAGACATCGCATTGCATAATTATCGTTCAGATAGGAATATTCTTCATCCCATCCCTTTGCAACCCTTCTCCATGTAGCCCATGTTGTTGAGCCGGCTTGTGCAAAAAAATAATCTGATTCGCAGTTCGAGTTATCCCCCAGAAGGTTTGTACCACAAATATGATTAATTCTATCATCAAATTCATATTTATCAAGAAGCTCTTTACAATATGGGTAGAATGATTGAACCGGAACTCTGTCATCCTCCAATATAATACATTTGTCCACTAAACCAAAAGCCCATTTTTGAGCTAAAAATGTGGATGGGTCACACCCCATATTGTCGGAATGATAATTCCTGTATACAGTACATTCCCAATCAATATTCCCCACGATCTCTCTGCACTTCTCTATGTTAATCAGATCATCTGAACGATTTAGGCGAGGACCGTCCTGCCAAAGAAGTAATGTACTAGGACGAGCCTCCCTGACTGAATCAAAGACTTTTTGAAGCGTATCAGGTCTAACAAAGAATGTTATTAGAACCGCAACATCTATTTTGGATGGATGATTCATGACTAATATAGTTATTGTTTAACACATCTTTTGATTAACAAGGGGCTTACAAAGAAAAGCATTATGAAATTTGAAGGAGTTGATTGTATCGGATTTGTAAGTCCCATCAGTATTATCTGGCACATTAAAGGTTTGAAATATACGTATTGATCATTACCAAGAATTGATTGAACGAATTTTGAACCTTTATAAAACATCCAACAGATTAACACACCGCCAAATATACCCAAATATGCAAAAGCCAACAAAAATGTAGAATGTCCATTAAATGGCAGATATTTATTCCCCATAATGGGACTATTAAAAAAAGCAACGATACATTTCCAATATAGATCGAAGCGCGCCTGCATATCGGAGTCTTCAGCGTGATTACCGGATATTGAATCATAAATTTCTTTCAAGCGGACATTTAGGACGTTTAAATCTTGCGTCATATCTATCAGCCTCTCTAAAATATACGGGATAAGAAATATTAAAGTACTTAATCCTATTATTACGAAAAATCTGCTACCTTTATTTCTGGTTGTAGTATAATACAAATAAAGACAGCTGATAAATGTAGCAACAAAAGCCAAGGCGAATTGAGCTTTCAACAAAAAGTGGATAAAATAGATTAGAGCACCTATTGATAGGTATCTTATGATTTTACTGTCTGACTGTTTGATTAAAACGAAACATGTAATTATCAGAAATGTAAAAGCATATACGAAATCAAACCCTTGAAGTGTTACACCTGCGTCTTCAAGGACTTCTTGATTCATGGAATGCAGAATATCCGGGTTGATTGCTGCGAATTTTAATGCCACTTGTATCAGAGCAATCGCAGTGATTATAATAACGCCTACAATTATCTTTATCTGATTTGCTGTTGCCAGTTTATCGGTCCTATATAAAAAGGCTAATGGAAAAAATGCCAGTAGATATTGAGAAAAATTGGAATACAGGTATTTGCTAGCTGCATTAGCACCTCTAATAGTTATAGGTATCGTTAATATCTGATATAAGATTGCGACTATTGCACATGCAAAGATAAACTTGACGATTCTCCCTCTTTGTTTAGGTTCTCGCAAATAACAATAGAACAAGTATAATAATGCTATAAATGGCGCTATAACCTCGTATTTTCCTTGAACTTCAAAATCGATATAAAAGATACCGAAAATACAGATAAATACCAGTTCCAATACAGGAAGGCCTGGTGCTTTAATCGATTCATTACGACTCGTCATAGGAAAAAGAAGGACTATTTTCTCCACACCGTTTTATTGACGATATCGGTGTATGATTGGATCAGTTTCACGACTTTTGTAGATACGTTCTCATCGGTGTAGTTAGGGACAGGGATTCCGTCGTCGTGAGCGATATTCAGCCCAACAGCCGTATCGACGGCCTGGAGGAGCGACTTTTCATCAATGCCCGCCAATACGAAACACCCCTTATCGAGCGCTTCGGGGCGTTCGGTGGACGTTCGGATGCAAACAGCCGGAAACGGATGTCCGACACTTGTGAAGAACGACGCCTCCTCCGGGAGCGTGCCACTGTCACTGACTACCGCATAGGCGTTCATCTGCAAACAGTTGTAATCGTGGAAGCCGAGCGGATCATGCCGAATCACACGTGCATCGAGTCGAAATCCGCTCGCCTCCAGCCGCTTCCGGCTGCGCGGGTGACAGGAATAGAGAATCGGCATATCATACTTCTCTGCCATAGCGTTGATTGCATTGAAGAGACTAAAAAAGTTCTTCTCTGTGTCAATGTTCTCTTCACGATGTGCAGAGAGAAGAATATATCTGCCCTTTTCCAGCCCCAGACGCTGATGAATATCGCTCGATTTGATCTCCGCCAGATTCTCGTGCAACACCTCGGCCATCGGGGAGCCGGTAACATAGGTCCGCTGCGGCGCAACGTTCGAGGCGTTCAGATAGCGCCGTGCATGTTCCGAATAGCACATATTCACATCCGAAATGATGTCCACGATCCGGCGGTTCGTTTCTTCGGGCAGACACTCGTCGAAGCATCGGTTGCCAGCCTCCATGTGGAAGATCGGGATATGCAACCGTTTGGCCCCAATGACAGACAGGCACGAGTTCGTGTCGCCAAGCACCAACACGGCATCCGGCTGTGTCTGAACCATGAGTTTGTAAGAGGCGTTGATGATATTGCCCATCGTCGCTCCCAAGTCGTCGCCCACGGCATCCATGTAGACTTCGGGATCGGCAAGTTTGAGATCCCGGAAGAAGATACCGTTGAGGTTGTAGTCGTAGTTCTGCCCCGTATGTGCCAAAATGCAATCGAAATACTTCCGGCATTTGTTGATCACCGCCGCCAGGCGGATAATCTCGGGACGTGTGCCGACAATGATCAGCAGTTTGAGTTGGCCGTTGCCGGCAAACTGTACGTCCGAATAGTCGAGTTTGATTGTATTCATTGAATTGCAGTTATTCTACCGGTTCGAAATAGGTGTCGGGCTTTGCCGGATCGAAGCACTCGTTGCACCACATGAAAGTCACCAGGTCTTCCGTATCGGAGAGGTTGACGATGTTGTGCGTATAGCCCGGAATCATCTCCACGACCTGTATCTTTTCACCGCTTACCTCGTACTTGACGACGGGATACAATTGCCCGTTTTCATCCGTGCCCACTTTCCGAAGTTGGATCAGTCCGTGTCCGTGCACCACCACGAATTTCTCGTTCTTCGTATGGTGCCAGTGCTGCCCTTTGGTGATGCCCGGTTTGGAGACGTTCACCGAGAACTGCCCCCGGTCGGCCGTGCGGATAATCTCCGTAAAACTGCCCCGCGGGTCGACATTCATTTTCAGGTCGTAAGCGAATCTGTCGGACGGAAGGTACGAGAGGTACGTCGCGTAGAGTTTTTTCGCAAAGCCGTCTTTGGTCGTATCGGGGACCTCCAGCGTCTCGGGCATCCGCCGGAACGTATGCAGCAGATCGACGATCGCACCCAAAGTAATCCGGTGCGATGTCGGAACAACGCAGAAAGTCCCGTCGCGGTGTTCGCCCCCCGTGAGCGCTCCGATCAGTTCGTCCACCACATCGTCGATATAGACCAGATGCATCACCACCGACGGGTCGTTCACCGTGATCGGCAGATCGTTGGCGATATTGTTGCAGAAGGTCGCAACGGCCGAGTTATAATTCGGACGGCACCATTTGCCGAAAAGATTCGGAAAACGGTAAACCAATACTTTCGCGCCGGTCTCTTCGGCATAGTCGAACAACAGTTGCTCGCCGGCACGTTTGGACTCGCCGTAAGGATTGTCCAAAGCCGCCTGAATCGACGACGAAATCATCACCGGGCAGGTATTGCCATGTTTTTTCAGCGTGGCGAGAAGCGTCGACGCGAACCCGAAATTGCCTCTCATAAAATCCGCAGGGTCCTGCGGACGGTTGACACCCGCGAGGTTGAAGACGAAATCCGCATCCCGGCAATAGGCATCGAGTTCTTCCGGCGTACTGTTCAGATCGTATTCATAGAGCGTAAGGTCTCCTGAAACGGCATAATTCTTCGCCTTGCCGTCGCAGATATTACGCAGCTGGGCACACAGGTTGCGGCCCACGAAGCCCGAGGCTCCTGTAATCAATATGTTCATCTTGTATGGGGCGGCCATAGCTGGAGATGCGGGCCGCAAGGAAATGAGGTGTAAGAATCGCAATCCGTTTTACGCCCGGACGCAAGGCCTGCATTTTCGAAAGAGAGAGGGGGCTTACTCCGAGCGGATGTCGCGCGGCTTGGCGCGGGTGATCAGCCCCAGGTCCTCGCGGACGAAGCGGAGCCGCAGCAATTGTTCTTTCATCCCTTCGACATCCAGACGGCGCGTGTTGTGCGAATGGTAGTCCTCGATCTTCGAAACATCCTCGCTGCCCTCAGTGAAGAATTTGTCGTAGTTCAGGTCCCGCGTATCGCACGGAATACGGTAATAGTTCCCCATGTCGATCGCCTTGGACATCTCCTCGCGTGTAACGAGCGTTTCGTAAAGCTTTTCGCCGTGCCGCGTGCCGATCACCTTCACCTCCGTCTCGCCGTATTTCGGATTAACCTTCGCATAGGTCTGCTTCAGGGCTTCGGCAAGGGTCGATAGCGTGGCGGCAGGAGCCTTCTGAACAAAAAGGTCTCCGTTATGTCCGTGCTGGAAAGCGTAGATCACAAGGTCCACGGCATCGTCCAGCGTCATCATAAAGCGCGTCATGTTCGGGTCCGTGATCGTGATGGGTTTACCCTCCATCATCTGCTCGACCCACAACGGAATCACCGACCCGCGGCTCGCCATAACGTTGCCGTAGCGCGTGCAGCAGATCGTCGTCGGAGCGCCCTCCCCCAGCTCGCGGCCCTTGGCGATAGCGACCTTCTCCATCAGAGCCTTCGAGATTCCCATCGCATTGATCGGATAGGCGGCTTTGTCCGTCGAGAGAACCACCACGTTACTGACCCCGTGTTCGATCGCTGATTCAAGAACGTTACCCGTGCCGATCACGTTCGTGCGCGTGGCCTCCATCGGAAAGAACTCGCACGACGGAACCTGCTTCAGGGCCGCGGCTGCGAAAACATAGTCGACCCCGCGCATGGCCACATCAACCGACGACTTATCGCGAACGTTCCCGATGTAAAACTTGACCTTCGGACTCTGAAGCATGTGACGCATGTCGTCCTGCTTCTTTTCATCCCGACTGAAAATACGGATCTCTTTAATGTCACTGTCCAGAAAGCGACGTAGCACGGCGTTCCCGAAACTACCCGTGCCGCCTGTGATCAACAGGACTTTGTCTTGAAATACAGACATGATAGTAATAATATTGTTTATTCCGAGATTTCCTTATCATATTTTTCAAACCTCGAGTTCTTCGACTTGAACTCGGGAACCGTCCGCTTCATAAGCCGTATCATGTCGGGAATCTCCACCTTTCGGGACAGCGTCTCCAGCTCTTCGGCAACGCCGCAGGCCTCCCCGTAGTCATACTCCCGAACCTTGGCGATACGTATCCGGTCGTGCGTCGTCGGAAGCGTGTTCTCCTTGTTCGACAGAACCTCCTCGTACAGTTTCTCGCCCGGACGCAGGCCCGTGTATTCGATCCTGATGTCCTTCTCCGGCTCGAAGCCCGCCAGGGAGATCATCCGTCGCGCCAGGTGCGCGATCTTAACCGATTCGCCCATGTCGAAGACGAAGATCTGATTGCCCGTCGACATCGTGGCGGCCTCCATGACCAGACGGCACGCCTCGGGGATCGTCATAAAGAAGCGCGTAATGTCCGGATGCGTGACAGTCACCGGACCGCCCTTGGAGATCTGGTCCCTGAAGCGGGGAATGACCGAACCGTTCGAGCCCAGCACATTCCCGAAGCGCGTGGTGACGAAACGCGTCTTCCCCGGCGTGCGGCCCTGCTCGATCGACAGACCCAGCGACTGCACGTAGATCTCCGCAAGGCGCTTCGTGCAACCCATCACATTCGTCGGGTTCACGGCCTTGTCCGTCGAGATCATAACCATCTTCTCAACATCGTATTCGATGCACTTGTCAGCGACGTTGCGCGTCCCCGCGACGTTCACCAGAACCGCCTCGCATGGGTTCTCCTCCATCAGCGGGACGTGTTTGTAAGCCGCAGCGTGGAACACCACCTGCGGATGGTACGTCCGGAACACGAAGTCCAGACGGGCGGGAATCCGGACGTCGCCGATGACAGGGATGAATTTCAAGGCCGGATAGCGCTCCTCCAGTTCCAGGCGAAGGTTGTGCATCGGGGTCTCCCCGTTGTCGAAAAGGATAAGCTCCTTCACCCCGAACGTCGCCAGCTGACGGCAAAGCTCCGAGCCGATGGAACCTGCCGCCCCCGTAACCAGGATCGTCCTGCCGCGGAAGTTGGCGATGATCTCATCCATCGAAATGCGGATCTCGGGACGGCCTAACAGGTCTTCGATCTTGATCTCCCGGATCGACTGCTTCATAATCTTCCCGTCGATGACCTCGTCGATCGGTGGGGCGATCAGAATTTTGACCCCCTGCTCCGTACAGTATCTGATCAGACGCTCCTGCTCCTGCTGCGCATCGTCATTGGTGGCGAAAAGGATCGCGTCGACATCGACTCGGTCCCGCAGGTATTCGACGCTGTGCTGATTCTCGAAATAGTAGACCGGACACTCCGCGATCGTATGCTTGCGCAGGGACTTCCCGTAGGTCAGAAAACCGACGACGCGGTAATGCGGCGAGTTTTGAAGACGCGTGACCAGAGACACAGACTTGTCCCCCGTGCCGTAGACCAGAACCTGACGGCTGTTCGCGCGGCGGGACTGCTTCAGCTTGATCAGATCGTAGACGACGATCATGCAAAGACGAAGGGCCAGCAGAAGGAAGAGCGTGACCAGCACGTCCAGCAGGAAACCCATGGAAAGGGCGGCATAAGGCGGAGACGGTTTTTGGGGAAGGAGAAGCACGTAGAAGAACATCAGCAAGTCCTTGAAGAGAACCGCACCGCCCAGTTTCCAGATTTCCCGAAGCGTCGTATGACGGATGACGCTGCGGAACGTTCGGAAAACGATGAACGAAAAAACGCTCAAAACACACGAACCGGCCAACAGCCAGAAACCGTACCATACCGTGAAAACCGGATTCGTGAACAATCCGCGAACCAACAGGTAGGCGATCAAGGTCGAAACTACAGACACGACCGTGTCGATCGTCAAGATCAGCCACGACGAAAAATACCGTGACGATAGGTATTTTTCAATCCCAAAACGGGACATGATAACTTGAAGCATACGGAGGCGAAATTAAATTCAGATAAATTTGTAATTACAGTGACGCGTACTATGTGATGGTTCCAGAAATTATCGTAGGAAATATGTCCCGACAGCAGACGAGACTTTATTTATTGCCGACAAATGACGACAACGGTTTCGGGACTAACCCCTTCAGATAAAAGTTCGGAACTTATTTGACGTTCGCCCACATCCGCCGTTGGGCTTCGTTGGAGATTTGATCACAGAGATTGTCGATCGCTATGCTGCGGCAAAACAGGGCTTCGACGCTGCTTTTTGGCATCCTCTGCACTTCCAGCAATCCGGCAATATCATTCAGGTATTTACGACTCCCGGGGTCATTGACGGCACTTTGCTGAATCGCATCGTATATTAGAATATAGTAGCGAATCTCATCGGCAGTCAATTCCGTCGTTCGGCAGAATTGCAATTGGCGACTTATGCAATAATAGGAATATGCTTTCTGAATGATCGCATCGTGACGACTGTCAAGCAGCATATAGGAGTTCATGCTCATCAGAATGATGCGTTGCAATGCCTCCTCTGCACGGATTCCTTTCCATTCACCGTTTTCATGCAGCTCCGTAGCCCATGCGGCAACCCGGTTCCGGGCAAATCCAAGCCAGGGATCGTTCTCCGCGTCTTCCGGGACCAGCCAACATAGGAACTGATAGATCAGACGCATAACGCCATACAGCGCATTGTGATCGCAAGCCGTTTCGTCGAAATCGAACAAATAGGATTTGGTCAATTCGTCGAACAGCTCAAAACACAAATCGCGTTTCTGCCGTCCGACAATACATCCCGTATCATTCAGAATATGGAGCATGGCATCAACGGCTTCCGCGCGCAGACCAATGCCTTGCAGGTTCCCATAACGGCGTGACAAACTTGCAAATAACGAATCCAGTTTTTTGCGATAGATTTCCCGCGCCCCGAACTCGTTATCCAGCGCATTCACAGAAACCATATTGTACAGCGCCGCATAACTCCGGGTATAGACGATCAATCCCTCGTCACTCACTGTGTGGAATCTCAACGACTGAAGCTGCGGCAATATCGCTTTTAACTCGGATACGGTCATGGTTTTACGTGCGGCGGAGATGTTACTCTATTTTTTCCAAACAGCAGGGCGGGATGAATGAGGTTGCCACCATACATACGCCTTTGAGAGATACCGTCAGACGCCTGTTGTGCTTGATACGTTTGATATATCCTTCGGCTCCCTTGAAAAGTCCGTCGATCACCCGGACCCGTTCGCCGACCTGATATTCCGGACAATCATCAGCAAAAAACTCCAACCCCTTATCCCCGGCCGATGTAACCAGTATGAACATATTCATTTCATGGTCGGAGATCGCGGCCGGCTGGCGTTTTTTATTCTCGTCGAAATACGTGTAGACCATCACCCGCCCTCGGAGAGCAGTCTGCAATTCATTTGCATATTGCTCCGTGGAGCGGAAAAACATCAATGAAGGGATAATCGTTTGGCGCTCGGTTTTCCGGATACCGTTGGAAATGACATTGACGGTCTGGCAGGGAATGTAACTCTCCTTAAGATCTTTCTTGAGCAGTTCTTCTATTTCGAAGACTTTATTGAAAAAAACCTTGAGGGCATACCAATGTACCGGAGCGTCGTCTGACATCGTTCACGTATGGGTATTCTTTGTATTCCTCCGCATCCGGGATCTTCACCCCACGACACGAAGCATTTATAGGTTATACGCTTGATATTCAACCGACTGTTGTATCTCGCCCAACCGGTATTAATCCAAATACTCGGCCGTAAACCTGTTTGCAGATACGGGTTCTGTGTAGAAACCATACTTTTACTACACAAAAGTATGGAATATTGTTTAAACGACCAAACTATTTCGTCTAAATCTTATGCTGAAAAATCCCCCCCCCCCTCCAAAAATCAGCATCTGAATTAAGTTTTTATATCTGTTCCAAAACGTTAATATTGCCCATATAGACGATAACGCGCCCTTTCTGTTGCATCCCTTCTTGTAATGGGAAAGGCTCCTGAAATCTCGAACTGTCAGAACTGTTTTGCGGGGAATGTTGACTTATCCGGCAGATAGACACCACTTTTCCGGTCACTATGGTTTTTACACAGAGACGGGACTATTGGTTCCAGTCAAAACCAAACAATTTACAGTCGATCTCTATCTTTCTTTTCAAGCATTCCATTCGCGTGTTTTCCCGGTTTCAGAGTCTCGATATAAAGTATTCCTGCATATTCCAACGATATGCCCTTGATGAACGCTGCAATTGGGGATGCTTCATGTCGGTGCGTCGCACGGCGAGTGGCGGACGGTCCGACATGCGACCTTCTATTTTCGGCACCATGAACTCCCGAAGGCAAAAAGCCACAGCGCCGGCACACTCCGCAATAGCAACCGACGGTTTTTAAATTATTCACGAAATATAAAAAAAGTCTCCACGGAGTACGCGGAGACAATAGGTTGAAAACCTTCGGCATATAGCCTTATTGTGATAAGATGTAGAATTCTTACACCACAAATATAGTAAAAAAAGATGAATTTCTGCAATTTTTTATTTAATTTTACAGAAAACACTTTCTTCATATGGCAAAAGTATTGGGTTTGGACCTTGGCACCAACTCACTGGGATGGGCCCTTGTCGATGAATCGGAGAACGAATATACGCTGATTGACAAAGGTGTAGACATTTTCCAGGAGGGAGTTGCCCGCGACAAAAACAATGAAAAACCTGCCGTTCAGGATCGGACGAGCGCCCGGGCACTGCGCCGCCACTATTTCCGGCGGCGTCTGCGAAAAATCGAACTGCTCAAAATACTCATCCGTTACGACCTTTGCCCGCCGTTGCCCGAGGAGCTGTTGACCGCCTGGCAAAAAGAGAAACGTTACCCGCAGGACAATGAATTCCTCCGTTGGCAGCGAACCGACGACAATGGGGATCGAAATCCTTACCACGATCGTTATGTAGCCCTGTCCGAGCGGCTCGATCTCGGGAATCGCACACAGCGCTGGCTGCTTGGCCGGGCGCTTTATCATTTGGCACAGCGACGCGGATTCCTCAGCAATCGCAAGGAAGCAGGAAATGAGAAAGAAGACGGCACGGTCAAGGAGTGTATCAAAAATCTGTCGGCTGAAATAGCAGCGGCAGGGTGTCGGTACCTCGGAGAATATTTCTACGGACTGTACCAACACAAGGAACGAATCCGCGACAAATACACCTCGCGCAACGAACACTACCTGGCCGAGTTCAATGCCATCTGCGACCGGCAGCAATTGCCCGACGAATGGCGTAAGGCGCTGCATCGGGCAATCTTTTTCCAGCGCGACCTCAAATCGCAGAAGGGGTCAGTCGGCCGATGCACCTTCGAGCCGACGAAGAGTCGGTGCCCCGTTTCGCATCCCCGTTTTGAGGAGTTCCGGATGCTGTCGTTCGTCAACAACATCCGGATTACAGGACCGGGCGACAATGCTCCACGACCTTTGACACAGGAAGAGTTCGAGACGATTCGTTCGCTCTTCTTCCGGAAAAGCAAGCCTTATTTCGATTTCGAAGAGATCGCCCGCAGAATCGCCGGCAAAGGGAAATATGCCTGCAAAGAGGAGCGTACAGAAGCTCCTTATCGTTTCAATTTCGCCCGCACGGCCACCGTATCGGGATGCCCCGTCACGGCATCGCTGCAAGCGATCTTCGGAGACGACTGGATTACGGAGATTCGCAGCCTTTACCTGCTTGGAGCAGGAAAAAACGAGGACCAGATGTTGAATGACGTATGGCACGCCCTCTTTTCGTTCAACGACGAAGGTCGGCTGCGTAGCTGGGCCTGCGAAAAATTGCAACTCACGGATGAACAAGCCAAAGCGTTTGCAGCCATCAAACTCCCGCAGGATTACGCGGCGTTGAGCCTAAATGCCATCGGCAAGATTCTGGTCTATCTGCGCTGTGGCTATCGGTACGACGAGGCGGTATTCCTGGCCAACCTGCGGGCGGCACTTCCGAAGGAGGTCTATGCCGACGAAAGCCGTCGGCATGAAATCGAACAGGACATCGCCTCGCTGCTGCTTGACTACAAGCGAAATCCGTATAACAAGTTCGATTCAAAGGAGCACCGCATTGCCGACTATTTCAGCGATCATGGATTGGATGCCTCTCGTCTGATCCGTCTTTATCATCCCTCGAAAATCGAGACCTATCCGGATGCGCAACCCAAGGCAAATGGCATTCTGCAACTCGGCTCTCCACGTACTGCGACCATTCGCAACCCGATGGCCATGCGGGCCCTGTTCCGATTGCGCAGCCTGATAAACACGCTGTTACGCGAAGGCCGGATCGACCGAGACACGAAGATCCGGATTGAATTCGCCCGCGGACTCAATGATGCGAACAGGCGGAAGGCCATCGAGCAGTATCAGCGGGAACGGGAGGTTGAGAATCGGAAATATGCCGAAGAGATCCACAGCCAGTATGCCGCCGAAACCGGCCGCGAGATAAAACCCTCGGACGACGAAGTGCTGAAATACCGGCTGTGGGAAGAACAGCAGCACGTCTGTCCCTATACCGGGCGGCAAATCCGCATTTCGGACTTCGTCGGGTCGGCTCCGGATTTCGACATCGAGCACACGCTCCCGCAGGCTCGCGGCGGCGATGACTCGCAGATGAACAAGACGCTCTGCGAAAACCGGTTCAACCGGGAGACAAAACGGGCGAAACTGCCGGCCGAGTTGTCCAACCATGTCGAGATCATGGAGCGGATCGAATCGTTTGGTTGGCGGGAAAAAATGGAGAGTCTGCAAAAGCAGATTGAAGCCCAGGTTCGCAGGAGCAAAAGCGCAGCGATTAAATCCGAAAAGGACGACGCCATTCAGCGCCGTCACTATTTGCAGATGCAACTCGACTACTGGCGCGGGAAATACGAACGCTTCACCATGGCCGAGATTCCCGAAGGATTCAGCAATCGGCAGGGAGTCGACATCGGCATCATCGGCAAATATGCACGGCTCTATCTGAAGACGGTTTTTGACCGAATCTATACGGTCAAAGGTTCCACGACCGCCGCGTTCCGCAAGATGTGGGGACTGCAGGAGGAGTATGCCCGCAAGGAGCGCACGAACCACGTCCACCACTGCATCGACGCCATCACGATCGCCTGTATCGGCCGCCGGGAGTACGACCGCTGGGCGCAATATGTCGCCGACGAGGAGCGATACGGCTACGGCGAAAGCGGCAAACCCCGCTTCGAGAAACCCTGGCCGACCTTTACCGAAGATGTCAAGGCGGCGGCCGACGAACTGCTCGTTGCCCACCACACGCCCGACAACATGACCAAACAGACGCGCAGGAAGTTACGGGTTCGCGGCCGGATAAAGTTGAATGCCGACGGGGAACCAATCTACCAGCAAGGAGACACGGCTCGCTGCCGGTTGCATCAGGATACCTTCTACGGCGCTATTAAGCAGGATGGAGAGATCCGCTATGTCATCCGCAAATCGCTCGCGCAGTTACAGCCGACGGACATCGACAAGATTATCGACGATGCAGTCCGGGATCGCGTACGGGAGGCAATCGACGAGGTCGGATTCAAGACGGCGATGAATCCCGATGAATACACGATCTGGATGAACCGGGAAAAGGGCATTCCCATCCGCAAGGTGCGGATCTTCACACCGAGTGTCAAACATCCGATCGCGCTAAAAAAACAGCGCGACCTATCTGCAAAAGAGTACAAGCGGGATTATCATGTCGTAAATGAGGGGAACTATTGCACGGTCATCTATGAGGGCCAGGACAAAAAGGGCAAAACGAAACGCACCTTTGAACTCGTCAGCAACCTCGAAGCTGCCCAATATTTCAAAGCCAGCGCTGACCGGGAAGCCCGCCCCGATCTGGTACCGCAGACCGACACGAACGGTTTCCCCTTGAAATACATCTTAAAAACGGGGACCATGGTCCTGTTTTATGAAAATACCCCGGCAGAACTTTATGAATGTACCCGCAAGGAGTTGGTAAAACGACTCTACAAGGTAACAGCAATGGCTGCAGAAGGACGGGTACAGTTCCTCTTTCATCAGGAGGCCCGAGATCAGAAAACACTTACCTCCTTATATGGAGCTGGGACCTCTCAATTCTGCCAATCCAATCCATCACCGAAATTGCGCCTCAGCGTTTCCAATTTTAACATGTTGGTGGAAGGTTATGATTTCGAACTGACCGTAACGGGCGAGATAAAATTCAAAGATGACCGGCCATGCTGAAACGAACCTTGTTTTTTTCGACACCCTACTGTTTGAGCCTGCGCAACGGCCAGATGATCATCCACACGCGCGAGGCCCCCGACCAACGGAAAAGCATCCCGATCGAGGATATCGGCTTCGTGGTGCTGGAGGACCAGCAGACCTCCATCACGCTGCCGCTCTTGAATGCGCTGTCGGACAACAACGTGGCAGTTATCCTGTGCGGAGAGAACCGAATGCCGAACGCCTTGTTGATGAATTTGGATTCAAACAGAACGCAAGGTGAACATTATCGGATGCAGATCGCTGCATCCGAACCGCTGAAGAAGGGCCTTTGGAAACAGATCGTCGAGACCAAAATCCGCAACCAGGCTGCCTTGCTGCGGAAGCTGGGGTATGACGGAGACAAACTGAAACCCTGCTACATGAATGTCAAGAGCGCCGACGCCGACAACCGGGAGGGCATAGCAGCGAGAATCTACTGGTCAGAACTGTTCGGTGCCGAATTTTACCGTTCCCGCGAAGGTTCGCCGCCCAACAACCTGCTCAATTACGGCTATACGATCCTGCGAGCCGCCGTGGCCCGTGCGATCATGGGCTCCGGACTGTTCCCAGCATTCGGGATCTTCCATCGGAATCGTTACAACTCCTTTCCGCTGGCCGATGACGTAATGGAACCCTATCGACCGTATGTCGACGAATTGGTCTACCAACTTTACAGAAACGGGAATACACAACTGACCAAAAAGGTGAAAGGCGAACTGTTGCGGCTCCTGTTTGTCGATACTCGTTTCGACAAGGTTGTGCGACCTCTCGAAGTAGGACTTATGTTTTCAGCCTCTTCCCTGGCCAAATGCTTTGCTGGAACCCAAAAAAAGATTGCATATCCTTTATTGGAGTAGTCGAATGTCAGAAGTACGCTTGAATGCTTATCGAATCATGTGGTTGTTTGTCTTTTTTGATTTGCCAACCAATACAAAAACGGAACGACGTCATGCGGCGCAATTTCGCAAGGCGTTGGAAAAAGATGGTTTCACAATGATGCAGTATTCAGTCTATGTGCGCCATTGTGCATCGAAGGAGAATATGCAGGTTCACATTAAGCGGGTTCGACGATCGATGCCTCCGACAGGATTTACAAGTATTCTTGCTGTAACGGACAAACAGTATGGAGACATATTAAATTTTTGGGGTAAAAGCGAACGAGCAAAACCGGAAATTCCGCAACAATTGGAATTTTTCTGATAAATCGTTATTTTCGTTCTTTGAAATACGGAAAATGCATCAAACTGGCTTCGTCGGAACACCCGATCGTATTTTTATAGTGGCAGACAGCCCGTAAGTAACACTTTATCAATCAATATGAGGCCCGACGTTGTGGTTTGATGTAGAATTTCGATAAGATACAACTGGTAGACATCAAGGACGAGACTCAAGATGTTGTGGTTTGATGTAGAATTTCGATAAGATACAACTAATTGTTTCTTATTCTCTTCGATCACGGGTTGTGGTTTGATGTAGAATTTCGATAAGATACAACTGTCGCCCACGGGGGCCTTTTGCGGAACGAGTTGTGGTTTGATGTAGAATTTCGATAAGATACAACGGCGGGCAGTTTGAATTCGGCGGTGCAGAGGTTGTGGTTTGATGTAGAATTTCGATAAGATACAACGCGTAGACTTCTACATTAACACAGGCGAAAGGTTGTGGTTTGATGTAGAATTTCGATAAGATACAACTCTCCTGGGTCAACATGACCTCCAGGGATAGTTGTGGTTTGATGTAGAATTTCGATAAGATACAACTTCTCTTTACCTTTGGCGAGCATATAATAGTTGTGGTTTGATGTAGAATTTCGATAAGATACAACGGACGCTGGGGTAACTATCAGAGCCGGAAAGTTGTGGTTTGATGTAGAATTTCGATAAGATACAACGCACAGGAAGACAGCCGTGCCAACCCTGTGTTGTGGTTTGATGTAGAATTTCGATAAGATACAACCAATGACTTCGTATACGGTCACGGATTCAGTTGTGGTTTGATGTAGAATTTCGATAAGATACAACCTTTTCCAATTCCAATGTATGGGCCCGATAGTTGTGGTTTGATGTAGAATTTCGATAAGATACAACGGATAATAGGGACGAGGATTGCCAGCAGAGTTGTGGTTTGATGTAGAATTTCGATAAGATACAACTTAATTCGGCAAAAGATGTCATCCAATTAGGTTGTGGTTTGATGTAGAATTTCGATAAGATACAACAGCGGCGGCAAAACCACCAGGAGAGATGGGGTTGTGGTTTGATGTAGAATTTCGATAAGATACAACCTTGTTCAGCTTGCGGAGAATCCACAGCGTAGTTGTGGTTTGATGTAGAATTTCGATAAGATACAACAGATCGCCGGGCGCCAGCCCCGGATCGCCGGTTGTGGTTTGATGTAGAATTTCGATAAGATACAACGGGGCAAATTTCGTCGAACGGGCGTCTGTGGTTGTGGTTTGATGTAGAATTTCGATAAGATACAACGTAAGCCGTCCAGGCGGCTTCAAAGTCCTCGTTGTGGTTTGATGTAGAATTTCGATAAGATACAACCCTACTGTAGGAGATGGGTACGAAGAAAGGTTGTGGTTTGATGTAGAATTTCGATAAGATACAACACGGTCGTTGAAAGCGATAGCGCCGCCCTGGTTGTGGTTTGATGTAGAATTTCGATAAGATACAACTTTCATTCCTGAAATCATGGGTTCAAATCCGTTGTGGTTTGATGTAGAATTTCGATAAGATACAACTCGAATCTCCGCATTATAGTCTGTCGGGGTGTTGTGGTTTGATGTAGAATTTCGATAAGATACAACTATGGAACGCCCAATGCTCCGTGTATTTCGGTTGTGGTTTGATGTAGAATTTCGATAAGATACAACTTAGTGCTTTAGTACTTAACATAAATGGCGGTTGTGGTTTGATGTAGAATTTCGATAAGATACAACTAAATATTATATACATTTACAACGAAAAACGTTGTGGTTTGATGTAGAATTTCGATAAGATACAACGTATCGGGCTGCATTCAAACTGCTGAACAGTTGTGGTTTGATGTAGAATTTCGATAAGATACAACTAGGGTCACTTCGGTGGTAGGGTCTGCGGGTTGTGGTTTGATGTAGAATTTCGATAAGATACAACTGCTCCCGTTTTGCTTCGCCCTAGGCCGCGGTTGTGGTTTGATGTAGAATTTCGATAAGATACAACGACTTTGACGGTGACCGCTGGAACGAATGGTTGTGGTTTGATGTAGAATTTCGATAAGATACAACAAGAGACTGATTTATCCTTCGTCGAACCTTGTTGTGGTTTGATGTAGAATTTCGATAAGATACAACGCGTACCTCCGGTATTTCAGGGATCAACTGTTGTGGTTTGATGTAGAATTTCGATAAGATACAACTATCGGTGCAGACGATGCCGAACTTCTCCTGTTGTGGTTTGATGTAGAATTTCGATAAGATACAACCAGGTTGCGCAATCCCCGCCGAAGCCGAGGTTGTGGTTTGATGTAGAATTTCGATAAGATACAACGTCAAACTATTGCACAATGTGCCGAGGGTTGTTGTGGTTTGATGTAGATTTTCGATAAGATACAACCCAGGTAACCAATGCCTGCAAGGTCCGCTTGTTGTGGTTTGATGTAGAATTTCGATAAGATACAACCGCAAGAAGCTGCAATTGCGCGGCGTATACGTTGTGGTTTGATGTAGAATTTCGATAAGATACAACCTCCTGCAAATAAAGATGGTTCGGGACGCGGTTGTGGTTTGATGTAGAATTTCGATAAGATACAACCGGATGCGTGAAAAAGCGATTGAGGCATTCGTTGTGGTTTGATGTAGAATTTCGATAAGATACAACGCTTGCTTGGCAACACCCTCGGAATCTCCTGTTGTGGTTTGATGTAGAATTTCGATAAGATACAACGCGTTGCACGCGGATGGTCATTGGCGACTGGTTGTGGTTTGATGTAGAATTTCGATAAGATACAACTAAATATTATATACATTTACAACGAAAAACGTTGTGGTTTGATGTAGAATTTCGATAAGATACAACCAGAAAATTCTAACTGCATCCACCAAATTGTTGTGGTTTGATGTAGAATTTCGATAAGATACAACTCCGACGTGCGCAGACAACACTCCGGTATTGTTGTGGTTTGATGTAGAATTTCGATAAGATACAACGCAGTTAGGCTTAGAAGACGCTGAATTCAGTTGTGGTTTGATGTAGAATTTCGATAAGATACAACTTCGTAACGCCTCAGCAACGCTCCGCAATGTTGTGGTTTGATGTAGAATTTCGATAAGATACAACAGGCCCAGTATTCGTTTTCCTTTTGGCCCGGTTGTGGTTTGATGTAGAATTTCGATAAGATACAACTCGGCCGTCCTTAACGGCAGCGCGAGGATAGTTGTGGTTTGATGTAGAATTTCGAGTGGCAAATGTCGTTTTCGCTATTGGATTACGCCCCATTCCAAGGTGATAACATTTGGATTGGTGAGTCTCCAATGCAACGACAACATCACGCAGGCTCTCACGGTTACAGAGTTGTCCGAACATGAGTGCCATGAGCTGATTCCAGCAGGTGAAGTTCTTGACATACCTGTTCCCATCATACTTGTCAACCAGGTGACGGAACTTGTTGTTGTCGAGAAATGCAACCAATTGAGCGAATACATATTTGTCTTTGTTCATAGAGCAGTCCCTTTATGGGCTGCAAAATTACAAATTCAAATCGTCGCACATGAAAAATTACTTCTAATAGACTATGTTTCAACTATTTCAAAGACCGACTTGCCCGCTTTTACGGGACAGTAGTGCACGATTTTATGTATCACACTCTGTATCACAAACGGCGATTTCAAGGCATTTTGTGTTACACAACGGACATCTGTAACACACGGTAGAAAAAGAAAAACGAGCGATAATTCATTGATTATCACTCGTTTGTCGAGAGCGGAAAACGGGATTAACTGAGCGATAGAGTGCAGATTGAGGTTAATTAATTGTCGGATAGTTCGATATGCTTATTGCTGCCATATTTTGTATTTCGACGATCAAGCGGTCCGAAGCAACAAAACGCAGGAGTTGAGTTAACAGATCGTTAACCGGAGTTGTTAACCGACTACTCTGCTGTTTTGTCTGCTTGTTTTTGCGCAATTGGTTATTATGCTGTGTATTGCACAACTCTACATCTTGACAAGGGACTCATGACGAATTAATTTTGCAACCCTTAAAGTTATGTGTTATGAGAAGTACCTTTCGGATTCTGTTTTACGTCAACAAACAACGCGCAAAAGATGGTTGCGTTCCGATTTATGTCCGGCTCACAGTCAACGGCAAAAGCACCTTCGTATCGTCGCGTCTGACCATCCCACTCCCGCTTTGGGATTCCGCGGCGAACAAGGCTGCCGGGAAGAGTATCGAGGCCAAGCGGATCAATGTTGAGTTAGACCGCATAAAGGCCAAGTTGCTCCACTACTACCAGCGTATCTCCGATCGCGATGCCTATGTCACGGCCGAACGGGTGAAGTCCGCTTACCTCGGTATGGGCGAGGAGTACGAAACTCTATTGGAAGCTCTCGACAAGTTCAACCGCGATTTCAAACAGCACGTCGGCGTAGACCGGGCACAGTCCACTTACCGCAAATACGACAACGTGCGTAAACGGTTAGCCGAGTTCCTTTCCGAGAAACTGCATCGGGAGGATATTCCGCTGAAAGAGTTGACCGAAACTTTCATTACCGACTATGACCTTTATCTGCGGAGTGAGAAAGGGCTTACCCCGTCGTGCGTCTGCATCTACACAAAGCCGCTGAAAATGATCGTGACGAAAGCCCACAACGCCGGCGTTATCGCCCGGAATCCCTTTGCCGACTATCATCCGAAGAAAACGACCAAAGAGCGAGGTTATCTGATCGAATCCGAGTTGCAGGCGTTGATGAACCACAAATTCACGTTCGACGGTTATGGCAAGGTGCGCGATATGTTCGTCTTTTCCTGTTTTACGGGAATGGCTCATGCCGACGTCAAGGGGTTAACGCAGGAGATGATTCAACGCTCATTCGACGGGGATTTATGGATTGTTAAGAAGCGGCAAAAGACGAGCACGCCGTTCAAAATCAAATTGTGCGGCATTACGAAGCGCATCATCGCCCGCTACAAGCGCGAAGTTGCAGGGACGAATCTCGTATTGCCCATTCCCGACATCGCCTATTGCAACCGAGTATTGAAGAAAATAGCAGCAGAGGTCGGGATCGACAAAGTAATCACGTTCCATATGGCGCGGCATACGTTCGCCACGACCAATGCGCTGGCGCAAGGTATCCGCATTGAGGTTGTCAGTCGGATGCTGGGACACACGAATATCAAGACCACCCAGATTTACGCCAAGGTAACGGACGATATGCTGGCCAAAGGTTTCGACGAAATGGCCGGCATCTACGCCGACAAATACAGCCTTGCCCAATGAAACGGGGAGTAGAACTGCCCTACCGCCCCGATGCGCCCTGCGAGATTAGACGGGATCTCTCCGGGCGCAAAGGGGCAGTGGGCAGCCGGGCGTCATCGCTCTTTTCACCGTTCATCCTGCCGCCGAATATCGGTCGGTCGTAATGCTCCCGGAGTTTGCGGACGGATAAGTCGCCGGTACCGTCGCCCACAGATCGGCCGCTCCGCGCCCGCGCCTTTTTACAAAAGGCATAGCTTATTAGGGCATTTTCTTTCCGCCTTGCTTCGCAACGCTGAAAATGCCCCAATAAGGCAAAGGGGCTGTCGCCCCTCTGCACACCCCGGCGGCGGCAACTACTACCAAACTATCAACCACCAAAAACTACTACCACTATGGGCTATGTCGTATTGCACATCGAAAAGGCGGCCGGAACGGACGCCGCCATGTCGGGACACGTCGAGCGGAGAATAACACCCGCCAACGTCATAACGACACTTACCTACCTGAACGAAGAATTAGTAGAGTTCCCCAAAGGCGTTACCAACCGTACGGAAGCGATCCAGCACCGACTGGACAATGCAGGACTGGAGCGCAAGATCGGAAAGAACCAAGTGAGGGCGTTGCGCGTCATGCTCTCCGGAAGCCCCGAAGATATGAAGCGTATTCGGCTGGCCGGGCAGCTGGATGCTTGGGCGAAGGATTCCTGCGGCTGGCTACAAAAGACCTTCGGAAAGGAAAACGTCGTGTCGGCCGTTCTGCATCTGGACGAGAAGACGCCACATATTCACGCGACCGTCGTGCCCATTGTCCGGGGCGAACGCCGGAAAGCAAAGCTGGAACGGAAGAGGAACACGGCGGGCGGGAAGCGGACATACCGCACCAAAAAGGATCGTCCGCGCTTATGCGCCGACGATATGATGGCACGGGACAAACTCAAAGCCTACCAGACTACCTATGCCGAAGCGATGGCTAAATACGGACTGCGACGCGGCATCGACGGATCGGAAGCAAAACATATTTCCACCCAGCAGTTTTACCGCGAAGTGAAAGTAATGACGGATATTCTGAAAGCCGACATAAAGGAATTGCAGAAACAGAAAGCGACGACACGGGAGGAACTGAACCGTGTGAAAAAGGAAGTACAGACCGAACGGCTGAAAGGAGCTGCAACCTCCGCCGCAACCAATATCGCCGAAAGTATCGGTGCGATGTTCGGCAGCAACAGGGTCAAGGCGTTGGAAAGGGATAATATCGCTCTGCATCGGGAGGCAGCCTCGTATGAAGAAACCATCGAAGTCCTACAAACCCGAATACAGGTCATGCAGAGCGACCACAGCCGAGAACTGATGACAATGCAGGCACGGCACGCTGTCGAGGTGGTGAATCTAACGAAGCAGCACGAAAAAGAAATGTCGCTGATGAAAACAGCTCTCTCAAAAGCTGTCAAATGGTTTCCCTATTTCCGTGAAATGATCCGCATGGAGAACGTTTGCCGAACCGCTGGTTTCGATGACGAGCAAACTGCGACGCTTCTCAAAGGCAAACTGCTTGAATACAGCGGAGAACTCGACTCCGAAGGACACAACTGCAAGTTTACGGTCGAACGGGTGGCAGTGCGAATCACTCCCGACCCCACTGACAAAAGGAAACTACAACTCAATATCGACAAAGTACCCTTTAAGGAGTGGTGTAGGGAGAAGTTCGAGAAAATGCGAAACGCCTTTTGCCAATCCGTACAGAGGCAACAAAAATACAAAGGGCCGAGATTTTGAAACCTTGTTTCAGAAAATCGCAAATGGAATAATGAATTATTCTGTTTTTTAATTACTTTTGTATTTGGATAGAGGCAACTCTTTCCAGACATGTGAAAAGAAGCGTTATGCTTATCTCGAAGTCGGGAACGTAGGAAATTCAAGACTATTCAGAGAGAAAGGCGTAATGGTTCTCACGCGTATAGCGTGGGCTGCTATTACCATATCTCTGAATAAAGGTTATTCCTACGACCTCCGACTTAGAACGTGGCATTGCAGTTCCACGCTTCCGTGTTTTATAAAGGTTCTTGTGGCAGCTGGAGAACAAAAACAGATTGTATATGAATACTCTTAAAAGATTGACTTTGGCGATTTGCATCATCCTACTGATGAATGCTTGTGCCCCACTAAGAGCTCCGGTAGTTGTAAAAAATTCTCCGATTGAAAAGTTCAAATATGCCTACATTTCACCAACTAAGGAATTAACGTCCAGTACGGGAAGCACCTACGGAGGACAGTATGGAATCTACGGATCATCGACGACCAAAAGCGTCAACCCCAGCGATGTCATTGCAGGAATACTGATTCAAAAAGGATATGTAATACTGCCTGAACTGAATCCCGAATTAGCAAAAGAGACGTTAATTGTAAACTATGGCGAAAGTGGCAGGCGAAACCGTGGATTAGGCTACACAATAGAGGTAACGATCCAATTCATATCGGCGTATACGCACGAAATGTTCTGCTCCTGCACCGCAGAGGGGCAGGGTTCGACCGAAGCGGACGATATTCGTCAAGCGATAAAGCGCGCCTTGGATGGTTTATTCGCAAAATAAAAACAACTCAAACAATCTTATTATGAAACGGTTAATCTTTTCATTGCTTTTTGTAAACACAATTCTTATTTCATTGGCGCAAGACAAATCGGAGCATCTATCTTTCAAAGGAGTACCTATCGACGGAACTCTCAATGAATATGTATCGAAAATGAAAGCCGCCGGATTCTCGTATCTTGGGACACAGAATGGTACGGCTATCTTGCAAGGCGATTTCGCGGGCTTCAAGAGTTGTACGGTAGGCGTTTCCACACTGAAAGCTGTAAATGTAGTCAGCACAATCGGTGTAATTTTTTCCTCGCACGATGATTGGAGCTCGCTGGAAAGAGATTATGACCATCTTAAATCCATGTTAACTCAAAAATACGGCGAACCGACTGAGGTTGTGGAGCAGTTTCAAGGGAGAACCAACCCGAATACGAACAATGAAAAATTGCATGAACTGATGATGGATCGCTGCACTTGGTACACAACCTTTGAGACGACGAAAGGCGACATCCAATTATCTTTGCAGAAAGGAGACTTCGGGCAGTATTTCGTTTTACTCAAATATTACGATAAAATAAATACGGATACGGTTCGTTCTGCGGCAATGGATGATTTGTAGCATTTTATTCATGCAGAAAAAGCGATGCGTTACACGCATCGCTTTTTCTGTAATTAGGATTCGACATGTTTTTTGATTTCGGCAATGAACCGTTCTCCGATCCTCATGTAGGTACTTATGGTAATTCCTTTTATATCGATAAACTCTTCGCGGGATAGCGGTCTGTCCGTCGCCAATAATACCAATACTGAATCGTACAGGATGCGAGAAGCTACCACTCCGTTTTCTTGTGCGATTGTTTGCCTTAGAGTTCGCAACTTGGCGAGCAGTTGCATGTCGGTAAGTATATCGCCATTCGCATCTACAATCACTTTGAATCCGTCTTTCTCAATCATCCGTTCCGAATAGCCGATCGTGTAAATTTCAGCCTTTTTCTTCGTCGCAGGATTTGCCTTTGCCGAAATCATCTCAGGAGCTTGCGGGTTCCCTGCGGAAGATTCGGGTGCATGAAAATAGGCCGGCTTATCCTTGGATGGATCTTCCATGCCGAAGTTGTCCTTTCTCCATACACGATAATGTTCCTGACTGAGCAGTCGGCCGCATCCCGATTTGTCCGATTTATAATTTGTACAACCTAAAATCGGCCCGCTGCGACCACCCTTGACAATCAAATATCCGTCTTTGCACCAATCGCATTTCTGAATGGAAAGTTCGCCACCGCGCTTGTCATTAGTCATAAATCCGCATATTTCTTGATCGTTGGTGCAAATCCATAGTCTCAACCCATAATTCTTATTCCATCGCAGTTGCATCGGATAGCCGCAGATTGGGCAACGATCTTTCACGATGTTCGAGATGGAGAGGTCGGTTTTCAACTCTCCTTGCAGCGTAACGTTGGGATAGCTTTTCGGATCGCTCAACAGCTCCTTGATAAACTCCGAGGGGCGTTTTTCGGGAGTAACGATAAATACTCGGTTTTTGGTTCGGGTAAGTGCCACATAGAACAACCGCCTCTCTTCGGCATAGTTATATGAAGTATCGTTCGATACGACCAAGTGCAGCACCGGATCGTCGTCTACTTTCGACGGAAAGCCGTAGATTTCATCCTTTGCATTAATGATAATCACGTTATCGGCACTCAACCCTTTCGAACTATGGGCCGTCAGAAATTGGAGCTTGATTTTGTTCCCGTATTTTACCGAATAAACCTTCCCCGTTTTCTCGTCGTAGTTGAATTGTTTGGAATAGCAGAGATTCCTCGCGTCGAACCCATAGCGACCAATCAACAGGATGGATGCGATTCGGGATTTTCTTTCGGCCGTATTATACTCCAATATTTCTTCGATAGCTTTGTTTACAGCGATTCCCAGATAATGGTATTTGCCGCCTTCCGGCCGCTCTTTTCCTTTATCGAAAGTTTCGACATACGGGTAAATGATAACCGGATTGATGATTCGCTTCGGAGAGACAAGCTCCTTTTTGATTTGCGCCGAATTTTTCTGTACGAATGTTCCGGCAATGTCGATTATCTCCTGTGCATTGCGGTAGGTGCGTGTGATTTTCAACTCCTGCCCATAACCGACGGCTTCGCAAAATCGGGTGAACAGCGGTAGAATTGAGCCGCTGAAAGCATAGATCGACTGCCAGTCGTCACCTACTGCCATGATTTTGGCATTGCACAACTGCGACAATTCTTTGATAAGATTGTAACGCTGACGTGAAATATCCTGATACTCGTCTACGATGATATATCTGTAATCGAGCTGCTCCTTGCCGACACGTTTTTGGCGTATCAACTCGGCAGACTCGTTTATCATGTCTTGGAAGTCGATGCAATGTTGCTCCTCCAATACCTTTTGGTATTCATAAAAGCATACCTTACAGATGTCGAGAAACAATTTGGTGCGGACATTCTTATTCGCAGCCTTGAACTCTGCGAATTTCTCCAATCCGTAGCCCTGCGTCTTGAAGTTGTTGATAAAGGTGCAGATCAAAAAGGTCAGCCGTGTAATGTATTTGTTCTCCTCCGTTTCGATCAGCTTTTTATAGACTTCCGCCGTCGAGCGTTTGTTCAGTTCATAACCGCGCGCAATAAGCTGTTCGCGCAGATGGAGCAGATAATCCCGACCGTCGGCATATTGCGAGTAGGTATATATCAAATCGGTCTTGTGCTTCGCGTGCACCTGCTTTTTGTCGTCGATTCGAGAAACATACTTCTCCAACTCCTCTTGCGTATAACGATCACTTCTGTGATCTTCGGTTATCCCGAAATGTTCGATATACGAAACCTTATCGCCTTGTTTTATGCGGAAGTCGGGCGTATAGGGTTTATTCGCATCGAGAATAGGATACTGGTATATCGGCTCGTATTCGTATTCTATCTGATACATATATAGGAAGTTGGCGATACGCACCTCTTCCATCGACCGCAGTATTTCATTGTTCAATGTCTGCGTTTTCAAGGTCTTGCGATCGACGATTCGTTGAACGTATTCGTGCAGATTGCCTTTCAGGGTCGAACAGTCCGCTTTGGCGACGAACTGAAAATATTCGTTGAGTTTTTCACCTTCATAGGGTGCGGTAAAATAGGAACCGAAGAATAGAATCAATTTGTCTACGACCTCCGGATTACGCAGCACGGACGATTTCAGATAATTATTGATCACCGTGTACATATATCCGCCCTCCACAATCTTTTTGCGTTCCTCTTCACCTCGACGCAAAATCGTATAGCCGATGGAGTGAAACGTACTGATGGGGCAAGGTATTCCCAAATTGCCATTTATGCGTCCTCGGAGCTCCTCTACGGCCTTGTTTGTAAAGGAGATCACCAAAATTTGAGATGGATCAATGCCTCGCTTTTCTACGAGATAACGCACTTTGGCTGCTACCGTTGTGGTTTTGCCGGCTCCGGCTCCGGCAATTACCAGCGTATGATCTTCCTCTGAAAGCACCACTTCGCGCTGTTCCCGGTCGAGCGATATGGCCGGATCGCATGCTTTGAGGATGTTATCGAGATAGGGTTTCTCCGATTCGATGTGGTGCGAGATATAGGCGTCGTTGTGTTTTCGGATAGTCGGAGATTCCGTTGCAAGGTCAACCATTTCATCGAATTTCGCCCGGAAATAGTTTATGGCTTCAATATCGAGATTATGTTTGGCAGCATACTCGTTCAATATGTTCGACTGAACAAGCGTAGCATAGAATTGCGATAAATCACGGTATTGTTCGACGAGGTCTTTATAGTCGCTTCGGGCTATGAATTGATCTTGGGATAGCAAATCCTTGAATGCCTTATTAAAAGACATGGTTCTGACATATTCCACGGGATAATTTCCCGGATTCGAGTTTATCGGAGCCGGATTGTTGCTCTTTTGAAGTTGTCCAATATTTCTCAAAAAGGTTACTATTCCCATTATTTTCAAAAACCGTTTGTCTTACAAAGATAGTTATTATAACGGTTCTAAATATCGCTTGGTTATTTTGTTTTAGGAATATATAACGATATACTTCAAATAAAAATCTCATAAAAGAATACAATATGCAAATAAGATAAAAATACTTATCTTTGTATCGGGTTCTTTTTCAAGATGAAATAGCGCGCAATGCAGCGCAGAAGATCGGTTAACAGATCGTTAACCGCCACAAACGAAAAATCCTCACAACTCGCTGATTAGCTTATTGCAAGGATTTAATCGTCTGTTTCTGAGCGGAAAACGGGACTCGGACCCGCGACCTCAACCTTGGCAAGGTTGCGCTCTCAAGCCCCCAAAACGCTACGCGTTTAGGGGTAACCAACTGATCTATTTCCTTTTACGACGATTTTCTCGAATGTGTTTTACCATGTTTTTCGCATTGGTTAAACGGATGGTTAAACATTTGCGTCTGTCTACTGGTTTGTAAATGATTGTTAATTAAAGAATTGTTTAATGGGCTAAATAAGTTCTGTAACACGTTCTTTCTTGTTATTCATTGGCATAGTGAATTTATGGTTTTCAAATAAAAATTCCCGACCGTTAAGCCGAGAATTTGTGTCTGTCTACTGAAAGCAAAAGAAAACGCCGCATTTTTTCGGCCCTCTTTCCCTATTCTTTAAGATACGACGCAATTTAACTCCAAACTAATTGCTATCTATTTTTAATTCTATCTCATTCATCGTTTGATAAAATCGGACCAACTTTTTCAAAAGGTCTATATTAAGACCCCTTGACAAAGTCGGTCCTAAATTATTTTTTCTGTAAAATCAGAAACCAGCTAATCTTTTCATTTGTCGGGTCAGGTAGTTGTAAAGCAATGCCTACATCCTTTTGATTGATAAGTGCCCGATGCCAGTAAACATCTGCCGAATGTTCGCCTGCATGATATAGCCCCATGACACGATGCCGCCATGCAAACCACGTGCGTCGAACATAGTGTAGTTGCCATTCCAAATCAGCTAACTGTTGCAGGACGGGTAATGATGATTCAGTCGTTAAGCGGAAATCTCCGTTATCGTTCGTTTGTAGGGTTAAGCGTTCTCCACGCTGGGGAACATCATGCACCGTAAGAGAATCCGCATGAATAGCAGATTTCGGGCGAATCTGCCAATCGACTAATTCGTATTCTCCATTGAGCAATTCCAATCGCTCTTTTTTCGATATGGAGTTAGCCCAAAGATATATGCCACACCCTGCAATCAGTAAAATGAATGTTGAAAGTAAGTAGTTTTTCATAGTAGAATTTTTGTGACAAACTCTGCAAAAAGGTCTATAAATTAACCTTTTCACAAAGTCTGTCACTTTATAAATTTCTCATTAAGTTTGATAATCTATTTGGAGTTTATAATGCCTCCAACACGTTTTGACCTAATAGCAAGGGACTTGTTGATTATAAACAACCGAAGCATCTACATCACGTAAAAACGAATTGCCAATCAGTTGTTAGTAGATTTTTATTAAGACAACAAGAGGTGTAAGTTGTTTGATTTTCTCTGTAAATGATAATGTTGATATTTTATTAACAGATGGTAGAATAATCGGTGTCGGGGCAGAATCTAATAAATTCTTTAAATAAGAAACTTTGATTGCATATCCAACATTTTGAGCATCGGGAACACCCGCATTTGTGATGCCAACTAAATTGCCGTTTTTATCAAACAATGGGCCGCCACTATTGCCAGGCTGTATGGGAACAGAAATTTGATAAGTTACAACATCGCCTTGATAGCCTGTTTTTGAACTTATAATGCCATCCGTAACTTTTATTTCTTCTCCTAATATATCTGACATGGGATAACCTAATGCAAACACACTTGTTCCGACATCAAGGATAGGTGTTTTTACTGCATATGGGAGTTGTGCAAAATTTGTAAATGATTTATCCTCGATTTTTAGAATGCTAATATCGTTTGCTTTATCTGAAATGAGTACTTTAGCATTGTACGTTTTAACCTCTCCGTTTCTATTTACGAACACGTCGATTCCATTGGCTCCGTCTACAACATGGAAATTAGTGACGATAATGCCATTTGTGGCAATAACAAAACCGCTACCCGACGAGGTGTATTGTTTTTCCGTTCCTGAGGATATTGGTCGCTGTTGTTTAGATTGTGTTTGTGTTGAAGCTATGTATTCGTATGCTATCGAGTAGTAATAATATTGATATGTGGCCGCTGCAAATGGAGTGCTATTATCACCTGTGCCGTATGAGAACTTAATTTTTAGTGTAGGTGTTTTCCATAAAACAGAAGAATTGCCTGTTATTAGCGGTTCTCCATAAGTCACAACTAAATCCATATATTTATCTTCAACCATGTTACTGTTGAATCCAGATGTATAATATTCGAGTTTGGTCAATTTATCATCTATGAAATATAAATCATAAGTAGAATGTGGGGGTTTTCGAACATCGCCTCTTACATATTCAATCCATTTTACACCATTATCATAGGTGCTTGAATTTTGATATTTGTATCCCGATTTTTGACCAATGGCTCCAATCGCAGTAATTCTACTACCTCCTAATTCAAAACCATCAATGGTTTCTGTTTGAGCATGTAAAATGAATGCCTGAAACATTAATATTATAAGTAACAACAAAGATTTCATGTCTTGTGATTTTTATTATGGCTTGTCATAAATGAAAGATAGCTGTTAATATATCTTTGACGGATAAATCTGAGAATGATTTCCCATCAGGTAAATAGCATGGGACAAAATGGCCTGTCACATCGGAAAAGTTTTCATTAGATGAAACAATATTTACCTCATTCCCATTAGCCTCCGATAGTTGGATTATCGCATTAAAAACACGTGTAGGATCATGCCGTTTACAAAGTATGGCATTTAGTGTTTGTGACTCTGAGTTACAATTCACAATCTTTTGGATTACAAATTCAGTTGGCATTTGACACATAATAGAAAAATATATGTGCCGTCCCATCCCTCAAACGGCAAGTTAATGGTAATAAGAAAGCGCAGGGCTGAAAGCTCATTTGAGGATAGTAGGCCGTAGGATTGCCCGAACATTCAAATAAGCAACAACCCCGCGCCGTATCCGTAAAGGATATGACGGGAGATAAGGTCTGCCTATTCTCATGTTCAATGAATTCCTACGTTCACTATCCGAGAATAAACTTACGCTTCCGTAAATTTCAATATGTCATCCACAAAGGTAAAAAACATATTCTGAAAACGCAATGACCTTGTCCCGCTTTTCGGGATTGTTGCCGTATCAAATTTCTGAAAAACAAAGTTTCTATCCAATAGCAGGGAGTATGGAATCGAAACTTTGTTAGTTGTAGGTTGGGTTAATCGTTCCCGCAGATTTCTTGTATTACGCCATCCATGTAAATAGCCTGTCCGCTGGATTGTCTGCCCCACCAGTAGCAACCGTATTCCTCGATGATAACCTCGCCTTGCGCTTTCAGTCGTTCGGCCAGCCATGAATCAATCAGCCACCATTCCATGACATCATCCGCGAACGGATAAAGATATTCTTCGGAAATAAGGTTTGCCCGTATCATTTCCTCGATAACCGTGCTTTGATTCTTCAAAACACAATTCTGTACTACTCGTTGCGCATTCATATAATCGGTTGTTGCGAGTTCATGCGTATTAGCCATCGGTTTGCAAAATTTGTGTGGTCAGCCTGTCGTTCCTCGGCGCAATTCTCCATTCCGTTTTCTGTCGGGTACGCACTATGCGATTCAATGCGGAGAGTTTTGTTGCAGTAATAGTACGGGATAAACTGCTTTGTACTTGTGTCAAATGCAAAATTCATTTCTGTACTCTGCGCAAGTTTACCTTTAGCTTCGTAGTATTCTACCAGCGAAATAAGGTTGTACTTTCCATTGCGCCCAATCATTGCGGCACGTAAGCGTGTGTAAACTCCGTTTCCGTGGTCGATTCTGTAAGCCCGCACGGCTAACAAGGCTTTCAGAATTTCTGTCGCCCTTTCATTTAATGTTTTCATGGTCTGTAAAGTTTAGAGTTATTCCCCATTACTTGTAAAAAGATAACTCCATTCATAACCAACTAAAAAGGGCGGCATATCTCCATGTAAGAATAGCTTTCCGATTCTATATAATGCAAATAATTCTATGCTGTTATATGGTTTCGGGCATAAATAGGGGGTGGTCTGTTTTATGTGGAATCCTATTAATGGGATAGATAAAAATTCGGTTTTCCAGCCGAAAAGGGGGAGGGGTGAAAAAGGGATAGTGTCTGCAAATAAAAAATAGAGATGAACTCATCTCTACTTTTTTGAATTTTTGATAAAAAATTCATATATGTCTTTGTTTACATCAGCCGTATTTGACTTCTTTATTGGTGGAATGTTATCCTCTACATTGATTATTTGAGGACTTGAAGAGCTTTTATCTGGATCAATCCATTTTATCCAATTTTGATTTGGCAGTATTTCGGACCTAATTTCAATATCTCTGATTCGTCTATCTAGAGTTCGAACTGTAGATAATATATCTATCAGAACATCATCATTTTTTCTTTTGGGAGTTTTTTCTTCGTCTGGAACAGTTCGAATTAGTGTTTTAAATTCTTCGATAAACTGAGGCCAATAGGTTTCGAACGCTCGATTTAAGACTTTTTCTTGTAACCCATTGTCTAAAAGAGCATGATTAATTGTTTTTACTAACTCCCACATACTATCTTTATTTTTGGCTATAGTATGGTTAAATTGAGCTAATGGATTTTCAATATCCGTGGGTTCTAAATCAATTAGAAGTGTACAAACTCTGTTAGAATCTATTCCTTTTGCTAATGCCCCTGCTTCAAATAATATCCATGGCTGAATTTTATTCGTTTGTGTTAAACAAATTATGCCAATTTGAGTATTTGCTAAAGTATTAGAAATCTCAGAAAACCATAAAGCACCTCTTTCAATATCGTGTGAAGACATCCATGGCTTAACAGCTTGGATGACACATTGTATCCATTCATTGAATAATTCTGCAACTCGGCGACTTTTTTCACCAGACCAACTAATAAATATTTTCATCGGCTTAAAATTAATAGTAGTCAAAGGTACAATTTTTTTCCAAATCTTTATATATTTCCAAATATCTTGGTGTAGATTGCTTTATGTTAAATTTAAGAAATTTTTTCCTTTGCCACAAATTTGTCCCTGATAATTGTCACACACGCGGTCGGTTTACCCTCTATTCGTGTCGGCGCGTCCTTTATCTCGTATCATTGCGCGAGGTCTGTCGCTTTGGCCTTTCGTTGCAATCCCAGCGTGTCGTAAATCTCCTGCAAGCGTTCTTTGGCCTTGTTCTTGGCAATCGGCGTCTGCTTCTGAAATGCGGCGTTTATCATCATCACGATTTTATAGTCGTCGCCGATTGAAAGCCCCTTTACCAACTCTCGGCGGATGTTGCCGACATGGTATTTCAACGCCTGCACTTTGGCCGCTCCCAACTCGTCGTAAGCCTGCTTCACCAGCGGATGCCGCTGTTCTATCACGGCGCATAGTTCGGCGGGGCTTTCTACCACGAAAAATTGCTCGGTCATTGTTTTCAGTCGGCAGTATTCGTCGAACAACTCCTGAAAAGTAGTCCGTGCTGTCGGGTTGGCCGCGAGGTGCTCCACGACTTTACTGTATGTCTGCACCGTTACCTTGTAACCGTTTCGTTGCAGTTCGTCGGTAAGGTTTACATAGGTTGCGTAAATATGTCGGCTTATCTTAAAATTCACGATGTCCATGTTGGCGAGGTTCTTTTCCACGATTAGGCGGTTATCGGCTATCCGCACATATTGTTCATTGATGTAGGGAATCTTCGATAGGGTTTTAACCCGTGTAGCTTCACTCAACGAGTTTATCTCGGCGGCATAGCTTTCGGCGTCTGCAAGCGTCCGCTGGGTAGCCGCAACAAACTCGTCGAGCGTTACGGCCTTGCTGTATTTGGTCGTGGAATAGACGTGCACGATTTGCGCCTTGTAACGGGAATCTCGGATGCGTCCGCATATCTGCGTAAAGAGCGTTGAAATATCCAACAGCGTGTGCGCCTTTCGTCCGTCGCTGACGATGAATGTAACGCCGTCGGGGTCGAAGATGTCGCACCCCTCGAAGCAGGTCGAGGTGTAAAAGTTTATCTTCTTCGCAGGGTCGGAGGGCTGGCCGATGGGATAAGCATTGCCTAACTTGCGCTGGTTCTCCTGCCGACTGTCCCCGCTCGTGGAACAGACTATCTTAACGGCTTCTGGAGCGAGTTTGAGCGTGTCGATGACCTTTGCGATAAATTCCACGCTGTTGACGAAGATATGCAGGTTGTAGGGCAATTCGTCGCGCAGGACTTTGACGCACTCCGACACGATGTATTTATCGGGTTTGTTGGTCTGCCGCGAACGCACCTTAACCTCCGTAAGGTCGGGTCAGTCGATTTCGCAGGTCGGCAGGTGTCGCAGTTCCTCCAACATGTATTCCCGCTCTATGGGTGTCGCCGTCATATATGTTGCCTTATCGAATTTAGCGGCTTCTGCAAGTAAATTCTTAATGGCATTATGTCGGAACGAATAGGAGTTGAACAGCACGTGCCACTCGTCCACCAGCAGGAACAGCTCTTTGTAAGGGTCTATGCCAATGCTCTGTAAAGCGGAAACGACGCGCGGCAGGGAATCGTAAGTCGTGGCTATCTTTAAGGGGGAATGGGTACGGGCGAATTGCGTGATGTCCCACTCGGTAATGTCTTCGTAAACGCCCAGCACCTCTATATCGTCGGTGCGGCAGACGGTCTTGTTCTTCACCAATGCCACGTAAGGCATAGCGATAAGGGTTGGAATGGAGTTGCGGATAGCCAGTTCGGTAGCCCCGCACCCCGTCTTTTTCTTGTTAAAAAGGCAATTCACGGGAATTTCGGTCATAAAGTCCCGAAGAAAGTTTGCACCTTTGGGTGCGTCGATGGTTCAATTTTGCATAAGTAATTCGTTTTTAGTGAAATAAAATCTGTAATTATTTTTAATCTTGTATAGTCTTTTAAAATGTGTTATTATTCTTTCTCTGGCTCAACAATTTTAGGCAAGGATGCGTTAATGAATAGTTTAGCAACAATAGCCCCATCGTCGGTAAATGAATAAAAAGAACCACTTTTTTCTATTAAATCGTGTAAAACTGCATATTCAACAATAGCACTATCAGGTACGTATTCCTCTGCTTTAATTAGGTGGATTAACCTTCTAAAATCATTATCTAAATTCTTCTCTTGAATATCCTTTAATATCTTATGATAGTGTATATTTTTCTCCTTATTTATAGTATCATTATTTGGAATGGTTATTTCTAGGTGCGGATTATCAATGCTTTGCGGATTAGAGACAGCTTGCTCATTTTGTAATTTAATAAACTTCTTTTGTAATTCATCTATTTCATCCTCTGCCTCCATGCGCTTCTTTCGCTCGTCATCTGCTTTTGTTTGCAAAGCAGTAATTCGAGATGCCAATTTTTCATATTCGGCTTTGTCTACTACTAATCCTTTATCAACTTGTTTCAGTAGCCATGGTTTTAGTCGCAACTCAAACCAATTTGAAAGGTACCCTGAAGCATTCAGTAATATATAATAATTTGAATCAGTAGTTGAAAATAAGATATAAAAATGCGATGGCTACCTT
>ENA-UOIY01000814-UOIY01000814.1-human-gut-metagenome-genome-assembly--contig:-P114-NODE-814-length-43387-cov-6.150143_pt1 | contig 43387 bp, 38 predicted proteins | sample MGYA00242335_ERZ723882 | MGnify/ENA metagenome assembly ERZ723882
AGCTGGCAAATCTGGGTGTGGAAGTGTTCCGCATTGACGCTGTGCCTTACATTTGGACTCAGCTTGGCACGACCTGCCGCAATTTACCGCAGGTACATACCATCGTGCGGATGCTACGCATGGTGCTGGAATGTGTCTGCCCCGCGGTCATCCTCAAGGGCGAAGTGGTCATGGCGCCCAAGGAGCTGGCGGCGTACTTTGGCACACCCGAAAAGCCGGAATGTCATATGCTTTACAATGTGTCCACCATGGTCAACCTGTGGGGGGCCTTGGCAAGCCGTGACACCCGCCTGCTGAAGGCACAGCTGGACGCCCTGCACGCCCTGCCGGGCAACTGCTGGTTTGTAAACTATCTGCGCTGCCACGATGATATCGGCTGGGGTCTGGATGAAGCGGCTGAGAACCGTTTTGATATTGACCCCCAAAAGCACAAGGAGTATCTCTACCATTTTTATGAGGGCGATTTCCCCGGAAGCTGGGCAAAGGGAGAGTTGTACAACTACGACCCCGCTACCGGCGATGCCCGCAGCTGTGGCACCACCGCCAGCCTGTGCGGAGTGGAGCAGGCGCTGGAATCGGGCGATGCAATCGCGCTGGACTACGCAGTCCGCCGCGACCTGCTGTTGCATAGCGTCATGGCATTTTTGCAGGGATTTCCGATGCTGAACTCCGGCGACGAGATCGCCCAGCTCAACGGCTGGGATTATAAGTCCGACCCCAATCGGGCAGACGACAGCCGCAACCTGCACCGCAGTGCGTTTAACTGGGAAAACGCAAAACAGCGCACCCAAAAGGGTACGCTGCCAAACAAGCTGTGGCAGGGCATGGAAGAACTGCGCAAAATGCGAGCAGACGAGTGCTTTGCCCCGGATGCGTGGGTAACCACATGGGACACCCACAACCCCGGCGTCCTGGCACTGGTACGCAAACGAGGAGAAGAAACGCTGGTGGGGCTGTTCAACTTTACCGAGTACCCGGCAGGGGCCGGTCTTGACGCTTTGGACGGCAGCTACCGTTCCGCAGACGGTCAGCCCGTCTGGCTGGCGGACGTAGAACTGGAACCGTATCAGGCACTGCTCGTGAAGAATGTATAAGTCTTGAGGCAGACATATATCCCCGTTCGGCTGCACCATCCATGCAGGTGGTTATGAAATGATTGTCAGGCTGTTTTACGTTTATGCCTTTTACGATAGGGCGAGCCATTTCTATGCCGGAACTTGCAGCTTTGCAGAGAAATTGCATTGGATTTACTTGTCGTATATCAGAATTTATTGTTTTAAAGCTCATATGAGAAATATTTACTCTCACAGTATAGTTTCTTTCGTTCACATATCTTTATAGCAAACAGCACCGAATAATTCCCGCCCAACAGCTTAAATGTCGCTGTATTGGTACAGGGAGTTATGCGGTACTGTATTTTACGCTGTTCTATATATGACCTTATTTCCGGCTTTTCTGGATTTCAGAAGTCCTATCGAAGTGAATTTCGTCACAAATGTGCGAATTGTCGCGTAGGCTGCATTACTGAAATCCTTTTCTAGTCTTTTTGTCGTAAATTCCTCTGTACCATAAGCAGATAGTACATACTCCCATAGTTGGCGTTCCTTTTCCGTCACGGTACCGGCCTCAAGAGCATCTTTGTATATCTGCATATCAGCATGAGATGCATCCGTACCGAATTGCAAACGGCCATAAACATTCTCACAGAAATACGCCAGAAATGGTGTGACATCTGTATATCCCGTAATCAGAGCGTTCGATTCTATTTGTTCATAGGCTCTGTAATATCCCGCCTTGCTTTCGGCAATATAATGTGAAAAAGGTGTAAACAGTGCAGCCAGGTACCCATGCTGCACCAGATACCATAAATGGAACAAGCGTGCTGTTCGTCCATTTCCGTCAAAATAGGGGTGATAATAGGCCAACGCAAAATGCAGAATTGCCGCTTTGTGCAGTTCATTAAGATTGTCATAGACAAATAAAAAGATAGTCTCCAGCATTCAAGCATAAAATGCTGGAGACTATCTTTTGCGTATATCTGTTTATCCGCCGCGTAAAACTGCCGTAGGGAATAAGCCAATCATTTACCTACCCGGTGCTTGAAGTCACTATACCCAAACGTCACAATTTCCCGCATTATACCGTTCGGCTCGCGGGCGTAAATGCTTGGCAGGGGCATGCCGTTGAAGGTGTTGTTCTTGCAGGTGGTGTAGATCGCCATATCACCGAACACCAGCAGATCTCCCACAGCGGGCACGACGTCAAAGCTGTAATCGCCGATAACATCCCCGGCCAGACAGGTCGGGCCTGCAAGGCGCACAGTGCAGGCTTTTTCACCGGGTTCGCCCGCGCCCAGCAGCGGCGGGCGGTAGGGCATCTCGATGACGTCCGGCATATGGCAGGCGGCGCTGGCATCCAAAATCGCAATTGTGGTATCGCCGTTTTGCACCACATCCAGCACACGGGTCAAAAGATACCCCGCATTCAGCGCGCAGGCTTCGCCGGGTTCGAGATAGACCGTCACGCCCCAGTCAGTTTGGGCGCGGTGGATGCAGCGCTCCAGCGTTGCCATATCGTAGCCGGGGCGCGTAATGTGGTGTCCACCGCCGAAGTTCAGCCACTTCATTTTGGGCAGTAGATCGCCGAACTTTTCCGCCAGAGCATCCAGCGTTACAGCCAGCGCGTTGGCATCCTGCTCACACAGGGTATGGAAGTGCAGACCGTCCAACAGCCGCGGCAGCGCCGAATCAGCCGTCACGGCAGCATTCCACTGTGCGCGGGTAGTTCCAAGGCGGCTGCCGGGGGCGCAGGGGTCGTAAATCGCGTGGCCGTCCTGCGTTGAACATTCCGGGTTGATACGCAGCCCCACGCTCTTCCCTGCCGCTTTTGCTTTGGGACCGAACTTTGCCAGCTGTGCCGGAGAGTTGAACACGATATGGTCGGCGTATTGCAGCAGCTCGTCCATTTCGTCCGCGCGATAGGCGGCGCAGAAAACGTGTACTTCCCTGCCGGGCATTTCCTCCGCGCCCAGCCGTGCCTCAAACAAGCCGCTGGCCTCGGTGCCCGCGAGGTATGGTGCCAGCAGCGGGTACAGATCATAGTTGCTGAACGCCTTTTGCGCCAGCAGCACTTTGCACCCGGTGCGCCGGGCCAGCCCGCCCAGAATTTTCGCATTGCGGGTCAGGGCAGCTTCATCCAGCAGATAGCTGGGCGTGGGCAGGGCAGCAAATTCCGGCGGTACGGTGCCGCCGATGGCTGCAAACGGCGGCCGTGCGTCACGCTGCGCCATCAGTCTACCAGAACCGGGTTATGGTTCTCGCTGCGGGGCAGGCCGTACTTGTCCAGCGCATCGAGGAACGGATCAGGGTTGAACTCCTCGACCGTGTAGACGCCGGGCTTGGTCCACTCGCCTGTCAGCATCATCAGCGCGCCGCACATGGCAGGCACACCGGTGGTGTAGCTGATAGCCTGGCTGCCGACCTCGCGGTAGCATTCCTGGTGGTCGCAGACGTTGTAGATGTAGTAGGTCTTGTCTTTGCCGTCCTTTTTGCCGGTGAAGATGCAGCCGATGTTCGTCTTGCCCTTGGTGCGGGGGCCCAGGCTGGCGGGGTCGGGCAGAAGGGCCTTTAGGAACTGGATGGGCACGATTTCCTGACCGTTGTAGTTGATGGGCGTGGTGGAGAGCATGCCCACATCCTCCAGACAGCGCATATGGTCAAGGTAGCTCTGGCCGAAGGTCATAAAGAAACGGATACGCTTGACATCAGGGAGGTTCTTGCCCAGGGATTCGATTTCCTCGTGATGCAGCAGGTACATATCCTTCTGCCCAACTTGATCAAAGTTGTACTCGCGCTTGATGCTCATAGGCGGGATCTCGACCCACTTGCCGTTCTCCATGTAGCTGCCGGGGGCGGAGACCTCGCGCAGATTGATCTCCGGGTTGAAGTTGGTGGCAAAGGCGTAGCCGTGGTCGCCGCCATTGCAGTCGAGGATGTCAATGGTGTCGATGGAATCAAACTCATGCTTGGCAGCGTAGGCGCAGTAAGCCTGGGTCACGCCCGGATCAAAACCGCAGCCCAGCAGCGCAGTCAGGCCGGCATCCTCAAACTTTTTCTTGTAGGCCCACTGCCAGCTGTAATCGAAGTAGGCAGAGAACCCGGCCTCCTTGCAGCGCTTCTCGTAGATGGCACGCCAGGCGGGGTCATCGGTATTTTCCGGCTCGTAGTTGGCGGTGTCCATGTAGTTGACACCGCAGGCCAGGCAGGCATCCATGATGGTCAGATCCTGATACGGCAGAGCGATGTTCATAACCAGATCAGGCTTGTAGCTGTTGATGAGATCGCACAGCTGCTGCACATCGTCGGCATCGACCTGGGCGGTGGTGATTTTGGTCTTCGTGGTGGGGGCCAGCTTGGCGGCCAGTGCGTCGCACTTGGATTTGGTGCGGCTGGCGATGCACAGCTCGGTAAAGACATCGCTGACCTGGCAGCACTTGGAGATGGCGACGCTTGCCACGCCACCGCAGCCGATAACAAGAACTTTGCTCATGATGGTACTCCTTTGTATTTGAATTTATAATAGATCCTTACTTTTCCAGCGCCAGCAGCAACTCCCGCAATACTTTGCAGGCCGTCGCGGTGGAAACGCCGCTCTGGTCGAGCATGGGGGCCAACTCGTTTACATCTGCGCCGATAATGTTCGCTTTCGTTACGGTGCGGATGGCCCCAAGCAGCTGCAAAAAGTTGACGCCGCCCGCTTCGGGCGTGCCCGTGCCGGGGAAAACCGATGGGTCCAGGCAATCCAGGTCGATCGTTAGATACACCGGCACATCGGTCTGGCACAGCCAATCGGTCAGTTCGGCCAGCCCGGTAAAATCAAACTTGTGCATGTCGGTGTGCCGTGCGGCAAACTGAAACTCTTCCCTATCGCCGCTGCGGATGCAGAACTGGTGGATGCGCCCGTCGCCAATTAAATCGTGGCAGCGGCGCAGCACGCAGGCGTGGCTGAGCTGTGCGCCGAGATAATCGTCCCGCAGATCGGCGTGGGCGTCGAAATGCACGATGTGCAAGGCAGGGTATTTGCGCACGGCCGCGCGCACCGCGCCTAACGTAACAAGGTGCTCGCCGCCCAGCAGCAGCGGCAGCTTGCCGTCGCGCAGGATCTCTGCCGCGCGGGATTCAATGTCCACAAGGGCACTTTCCGATGAGCCGAAGCAGAGTTCCAAGTCTCCGCTGTCAAAGACATTGCCGTCGGTCAGGTCCTTGTCCTGATAGGGGCTGTAGGTTTCCAGACCGTAGCTTTCGTGCCGCATGGCAGCGGGGCCGAACCGCGCGCCGGGACGGTAGCTGGTGGTGGAATCAAACGGGGCACCGTACAAAACGATGCTGGCTGTGCGGTAGCTGCTGTCGCAGCCGATGAAATTTTCTACATTGCGATGCAGCATTAACGCACCTCCACTTCCCGCAGCATTTCTTCCAGAAAGGCGGGCAGATAAAATGCCCCGACGTGCAGCCGGGAGGTGTAATAGCGGGTACGCATGTTCAGCGCGTTCCACGCGGCGGCGTCCATATCATTGATGGGATGATATTTTTTGCTGGCGAAACCGAACAGCCAGTACCCCGCCGCAAACGTCGGGATGTGCGCCTGATACACCTTGCTGATGGGAAAGGTGCTGGCAATGCGCTGGTGGCTGCGCTGCATGGCAGTAGCATCCTCGGCATAGAACGGGCTGCCCTGCTGGTTGACCATGATGCCGTCTGCCCGCAGGGCATTATAACAGCTGCCGTAAAATTCGCGGGTGAACAGACCTTCCGATGGGCCGAAGGGGTCGGAGGAGTCCACGATGATGAGGTCGTACTCGTCCTCGCACTTGCGGATAAATTTCAGCGCATTCTCATAGTAGATATGCACGCGGCGGTCGTCCATGCGGCAGGCGTTGCCGGGCAGGTAGGCACGGCAGGCTTCGATGACCTGGGGGTCCATCTCCACCAGGTCGATGCGCTCTACGCGGTCATAACGGGTCAGTTCCCGCACCACGCCGCCATCGCCCGCGCCGATGACCAGAATGTCCTTGGCGTTTTTGTGTACCGACATCGGCACGTGGGTGATCATCTCGTCGTAGATAAACTCATCGCGCTCGGTCAGCATGACGTTGCCGTCCAGCGTCAGTACGCGGCCAAACTCAGGCGTCTCAAAAATATCAATACGCTGATAATCGCTCTGCTTGGAGTAGAGCTGGCGGTTGACACGAATGCTGTGCTTGACGTCGGGGGTGTGAAACTCCGAAAACCACATTTCCATTGCAAATCCTCCTTGTCAGGCCAGCACGTTCAGGCGCAGGATGTCGGGGTCTTCCGGTCCGGTCATGCTGCAGCCCTTGGCCTTGGCGTACTCGATATAATCCAGAATTTCGGCAGTGATGCGCTCCCCCGGTGCCAGAATCGGGATACCCGGCGGGTAGCACATGACGAACTCGCTGCACACCATGCCCTCGGTCTCCCGCAGGGGCAGGCTCTTTTTGGGGGCGTAGAACGCCTCCTGCGGGCTGGCGGCGACCTCGGGGTCGATGTATTCCTGACTCAAAAGGCCTGCGCCGTCGGTGTGGTAGCGGCGCTTGATTTCAGCCAGCGCACTGACAAGGCGCTCAACCTCCTGCGGGCGGTCACCGATGGAGAGATACGCGAGAATGTTGCCGATGTCGCCGAACTCGATCTGGATGTCATACTCGTCACGCAGAATGTCGTAGACCTCAATGCCCGCAAGGCCGATGTCCAGTGTGTGAACGCTCAATTTTGTCGTATCAAAGTCAAAAACGGAGTTTCCATTGCAAAGCTCTTTGCCGAAGGCGTAGTACCCGCCCACGGCGTTGATCTCCTCGCGGGCATACTCGGCCATGTCGGCCACCTGGTGGAACACCTGCCGCCCGCGCAGTGCAAGGTTGCGGCGGGAAATATCCAGGCTCGACATCAGCAGGTAACTGCCGGAGGTCGTCTGGGTCAGGTTGATGATCTGCCGCACATAGCCCGCGTGGACGTTGGGGCCGATCAGCAGCAGACTGGACTGGGTCAGGCTGCCGCCGCTCTTATGCATCGAGACCGACGCCATATCCGCGCCCGCCGCCATGGCGGAGACGGGCAGCCCGCCGCCGAAATAAAAGTGCGTACCGTGGGCTTCGTCGGCCAGGCAGAGCATCCCGGCGTCGTGGGCCATCCGCACAATGGCGCGCAGGTCGCTGCAAATGCCGTAGTAGGTGGGGTTGTTCACCAGTACGGCCACGGCGTTGGGGTGCTCTGCAATGGCCTTGGCCACCTGCTCCCGCTTCATGCCCAGGCTGATGCCCAGGCGATTGTCCACTTCCGGGTTGACGTAGACCGGCACCGCGCCGCAGAGCACCAGCGCATTCAGCACACTGCGGTGGACGTTGCGCGGCAGAATGATCTCATCCCCGCGCTTGCAGGCAGTCAGCACCATGCTTTGCACCGAGCTCGTCGTGCCGCCCACCATCAAAAACGCGTGGGCTGCGCCAAACGCATCGGCGGCCAGCTCTTCCGCTTCGCGGATGACCGAAACCGGGTGGCAGAGATTGTCCAGCGGCTTCATGCTGTTGACATCCACGCCGACGCACTGCTGGCCCAGAAACGCGGTCAGCTCCGGGTTGCCGCGGCCGCGCTTGTGGCCCGGTACGTCAAAGGGAACCACGCGCATCCGGCGGAAGTTCTCCAGCGCTTCATGGATGGGGGCGCGGCGCTGGTCCAGCCGGGTGCGCTTTGCTTCTCCGTTCATTTTTACCTCCGTTCGCGGTCCCTTTGCAAAATAAAAAAACGCAAGCCATGCACATAGGTGCAGACTTGCGTTTGTTTCAGCATAATTTTGTACAGCCCGATGCCCCCGGTACTGCACCGAGAGAACGTCCTGTATGATTCAAAAAGGCTGAGCGTGTCAGAGTCTATATAGCAATTACACTTTTACTACTCTTATTGACCGTTTCACAAGTCTGCACGCAAAAACGTGCAATTTCATGGTTGTAAAGGAACCAACTTATAAAATTTGAGCTTTTAACTCAATCAATAAGGCAACCCAAGTTGCCGATCGGCAGTGGACCCGGCTGTCCGTATGGCCTTAGCCCCTATTGGGCGGTCCGTAGGTAAATTGCTTTGAAAAACTCTTACAAACTCGATTCGTCTTTCAAAATCGAAACAAAGTATAGCATAGGGAAATCGCGCTGTCAATGTTGTGACGCATATAATTTTCTGCAGTGAGATTGAGCAGTAATTGTGTTCCTGTCATCCGCCTGAAAAGTTGACCACTACGGCGCAGCTGCCCCACAAAATGCCAGAAAAGCCTGTTGTGACAACCAACAATTATTTTTTCTGTAAATGTTCAGGACGTATTATTATGTTGGTGCATTGAAAAAGGAGAATTCACCCTTTATAAAGAGAAGAAAAAATTTGCACGACGCTATTGACACGAGTAACCACGACAGGTATTATAATAGAAAGGGATATGCAAGTGGCGGTTGACGATGTGTAAATGCGCGGCCGCTATGCCCGTGGGGTGAAGAAATGGGAGCGAAACAGGATCATGGACAGAAAAGAGACATACAGCCGGCCGCAGCCGGCAGAATGTTTGACCTGCGCCCTGGATGCCGGTGAACTGCTGCTGGCATACGGTGCTGAGGTCAGCCGCGTGGAGGATACCATCCAACGGCTGGAGCACATCTGCGGGTTTGAACAGGTGGATGTTTTTACGATCACGTCCAGCATTGTGGCAACCGTACGCCTGCCGGACGGCGAGGCTCTAACCCAAAGCCGCCGCATCAAGGCACGTGTCACCAATCTGGGCAAAGTGGCCGAGATCAACGCCCTATCCCGCCGCTTCTGTGCCGGACTGCTCACGCTGGACGAGTTCCGTCAGGCTGTGCAGGATGTCCGAGATGAGCGCCCGGCCCCGCCCTGGATGGAACTGCTGCTTTATATGGTTATCTCGTTTTCGTTGTCCGTTTTCTTTGGTGGTACGCTGGCGGATGGCGTTGCAGCGTCGCTTTCCGGCATGGTGCTGTTTGCCATGATCCGTATGAGTGCCACCTTGCAGATGAACAGCCTGCTGCAAACCGCGATTTGCAGCGCCGTCACTGCGCTGGCCGTGCTGCTGCTGGTGGGTGCAAGCATCGGCGTCCACCCGGACAAGATCATGATCGGCAACATTATGCTGGTCATCCCTGGCATCCAGCTGACGACCTCACTGCGCGACATGATCAACGGAGACACCATCAGCGGCCTTTTAAACCTGAGCGAAGCAATTTTAAAAGCCATCTCGGTAGCACTGGGCTTTGCGCTGGTGCTGCTGGCAGGGGGTGTGTGACATGCGGCCGGAATTTGTACAAACCAGCATGGGCATTATCGGGTCCCTGGGGTTTGCGCTGCTGTTTGGCATCCGCGGCACAAAGCCGCTGGGCTGCATCGCGCTTGGCAGCGGTATCGGCTGGATCGTCTACCTGGTCAGTGTGGCCGGGGGGCACGGCAAAGCATTTGGTATGCTGGCGTCCAGCCTGGTCATTGCCGCATGCAGTGAGATATTGGCACGTGTCATCAAAGCGCCGGTCATTCTGCTGCTGGTGCCAATGCTTATCCCCGAGATCCCGGGCGGCGACCTCTATTATACGATGTACAGCCTGGTCGAAGGCGACACCGACAAATTTGCCTCTCTGCTCCAGCTGGTGCTGGCCGAAGCCGGTGCCATCGCGCTGGGCATTATCCTGGCCTCCTACGCGGCGGGCCTGGTCAACAACATCCACCGGCATGTGCACCCCACGGTGCACAGCCCCACGAGTAAGAAATAAGGGAAAAAGTATGGGTAAAAACGCAACCAGAAACGATGTAGCCAAACTGGCCGGGGTCTCCCCTGCGGTGGTATCTTACGTTATCAATAAAACCAAATTTGTCAGCGAGGAAAAGACCCGCGCGGTGCTGGACGCGATCAAGGAGCTGAACTACCAGCCCAACCTCTATGCCCGCAGCTTAAAAACCAACCGCTCGATGCAGATCGCCTTTGTCTGCGACAACCTGCGCAACGACTGGCTGGAAATTGCAGAGAAAAAGCTGGACAAGTTAGGCTACAATGTCTCGCACTGCTACAGCCGCGACGGCGATGATTTTATTCAGTCGCTGATCTCCGGCCGATTTGACGCCGTGTTCATGATGTCTAACCGCTATAAAGCCGAGCAGCTCAACCGCATTGCGGACGCGGGCATCCCGATGGTGCTGTACAAAACGCGCGACTACAGCCATCTTGAACCGAACATTGCGGCGGTGGCCCCCAACCTGTACAGTGGTGTGGAAAAAACCGTCAACTATCTGGCGTTCCGCGGCCACAAGCGCATTTTGTTCGTGCCGCCGCTGCGTTATAACATGCACATCAACCGTGGCTACCGCGAGCGCGGCTATCGTGATGCGCTCGAAGCCAACGGCATCCCCTACGATGAGCGTTACGTCTGCACAAACGCTGACACGATGGAAGGTGTGCTGTCCCACGTGTTTGATATGGTTTTCAGCAAAAGCAAGGATGAGCGCGCGACGGCGATCATCGCGGGCAACGATTTTATTGCCGCGTCCATCATGCAGTACGTCAAAAAACTGGGCATGAAGATCCCAGACGATCTGGCTGTGGTGGGCACAGACAATACCTATATTGCCGAAATCGTCTCGCCGACGCTGACGAGCATAGACTTCTCGAAAGAGGAATTCTCCCAAAAGCTGGTCGATACCCTGATGGCGCTGCTGCGCGGCGAAAAAGCAATGGATCAGTACATCCCCGTATCCCTCTGCGTGCGCGAAAGCGCGTAGAGAGGCAGCGGACAACAACTTTACCCAATACCCCTCCTTCTTATAAATTTACGGACAGGCAGCGGCCCCGGGACTTCAAGACGGTCCCGGGGTTGCTGCCTGTTTTTGCGTTTGCTTCTGGTTTTGTGATGCTGAAAATCAGAAATATGACACGTGTAACCGCAAAACAGGGCTGAAAACACTGCAAATTGCACAAAACACGTATTGCTAAGTTGTAAAAACAGCCAAATCTACGGAAAACAGCAAAAAATAGCGAAAAGCTATTTACACGCGTAACTCGATATGCTATCATACAGACAACGAAAACACAGACGCCCGAATTTAAGAGAGCAAAGGAGGTACAAACTTAAAAGAACTGTTCAAACAGGAACCCGAAAAAGCAGGAAAAGCTTTTTCTGAATAAAAGTTACACGAGACACTCAAAAAACACATGAAACGGACTGCCGAGGAACAGTCCACGCTTGAAAGGAGCACAACACCATGGCAAAGAAGATTTATGAAGCCTGCCGCCGCCTTCTTACCACCTGCGCCAACTGCCAGCCTGATGAGAACATCCTGATCGTCACCGATACCGACAGCCTGGAGATCGGCATGGCCCTGTGGGATGCCGCCGAGGAGTTCCCCAAAAAGACGATGGTCATGATGGAACCCCGCAAGATGCACGGCGAAGAGCCCACCCCGCTGGTGGCCGCTGCGATGCTGAAAGCCGACGTCATCTTTCGCGCCACCAAGTTTAGCCTGTCCCACAGCCACGCACGCCGCGATGCATGCGCTGCCGGTGCCCGCGATCTGAACTGCTGCGATTACAGCATTGAAATGCTGGAAAAGGGCGGCCTGTACACTGACTTTGAGGCCGACCGCAAATACGTCGACCAGCTGCTGAAATCCATGGCCGATGGCGACCAGGTCCACATCACTTCCGAGGCTGGCACCGACTACTACGCCAGCATCAAGGGCCACAAACTCTTCCCGCAGTACGGCATGGTCCGCAACCCCGGCGAGACCTGCTCTCCCCCGGATATCGAGATGGCTTCCGGCGCGATGCCCGGCACCGCCCACGGCAAGATCGTCGTTGACGGCAGCATCACCCATCCGGCCATGGGCGTTTTGAAAGAGCCCATCACCATCTACGTCGAGAACAGCTTCGTCACCAAGATCGAGGGTGGCGAGGAAGCCAAGCGCTTCGCGGAAGAGCTGGCCAAGGTCGGCGACCCCCGTATGTACCGCATCGGCGAAATCGGCATCGGCCTAAACCCCGACGCTTCCCTGTGCGGCCGTATGCTGGAGGACGAAGGCTGCAGCGGCTACGTACACTGCGCCTTGGGCAACAACGAGACTGACAACCAGGACTTCATCCTGCACATCGACATGATGTTCAAAGACCCGACCATCGAGCTGGATGGCAAGGTCATCTTCGATCACGGCGAAGTCGTTTTTGACTGATCCGCCCCGAACTACAACGAAATGAGGCAAAAAACATGAGCGAAATGAACGATATCATCAAGAACGGCCAGCTGATGCCGGCCGACCTGACCGCCCAGATCCGCGATAAATACTACCACGTGGACGTGGACCCCTTCACCAAGAGCAAGCGCCTGTTCTTTGATAACTCCGGCGGTTCCTTCCGCCTGAAGGACGCCAGCGAAGCTTTCCGCAAGGTCGATGACCTGCCCAACTGCGGCGGCCACGGCGGTGCCGCTTCCGATTATCTGGACAGCCTGCGTGTTCAGGCCTGCAAGGATATCTCCACGATGTTCAACGCCGAGGGCGGCTGCATCGCCACTTCGATGACCGCTTCCATCATCGTTTTCGATGTTTCCGAGGCCATCATCGCCAACGTGCCCGGCACCAACGTCGTCACCACCGAGTTAGAGCATCCCTCCGCATTCGATGGCTGCGCCGTCCCCGCCGAGAAGTACGGCAAGGAGCTGCGCGTTGCCAAGACCAACCCCCGCACCGGCACCATTGATCCGATGGATGTTGTCAAGCTGGTCGACAAGGATACCTGCCTGCTGAGCGTCATCATGACCTCCAACATCACCGGCGCTGTGTTGGATATCGAGACCATCGCCCGTGAAGCCCGTAAGATCAAGCCGGATCTGTTCATCATCTGCGACTCCGTCCAGCACACCCCCCACGGCCTAACTGATATGAAAGCCTGGGGCCTGGATTGCGTCAACTTTGCCCCCTACAAGTTCGGCGGCGCCCGCGGCTTGGGCGTTGGCTGGCTGAGCGACCGCGTCATGAACCTGCCCCACCGCAAGCTCATCCGCGAGAAGCAGAGCAACTGGGAAATGGGCGGCTGCGCTCCCGGCATGTACGCGATGCTGAGCGCTATCTTCAACTACGTCTGCTGGATCGGCGAGCATTTCACCGACTCCAAGGACCGCCGCACCCTCTATGTTGAGGGCATGAACCGTATCATGCTGCACGAGCGTGCCCTGCTGTACCGCCTGCTGCACGGTTCTGACGAGGTCAAGGGCCTGCTGGATATGGAAGGCGTCGACGTCGCCGTTGAAATGCCTGACCTGACCCAGCGCGACCTGATCGTGCCCATCGTCTTTGACAAGCTTACCTGTGAGCAGGCCTCCCGCGCCTACGAGAAAGCCGGTGTAGTCGTCCACGAGCGTACCGACGCCAGCCTCTACTCTGCGCGCCAAGTCAACTCCATCAACCAGCACGGCATTGTCCGTATCTCCCCGCTGCACTGCCATACCTACGAGGATATCGACGAATTCCTGAAGATCACTGCCGAGATCGCAAAATAAAATCAGCTTGCGGAACAAACCCACGAGCAATCCCTTATTATTCGGAGGGGGTGTGCATGCAAGCATACCCTCTCTTTCCTCTACAATGAAAGGATAAACTAACCATGAAAAAGACAATGGCTTGGATCATGGCTGCCGCCATGTGCATTACCACGACTGCCTGCGGAAGCACTGCTTCCTCCACTGGTGCCGAGTCTACCGCCCCGGCAGGAACCTCTGAATCTTCCGCCGTCGAAGGCGCTTTCAACCTTGGCCTGATCTGCCCGCTGTCTGGTTCTTCTGCCATTTCCGGCCAGATCATGCAGAACGCCACCAAGATGGCTGTTGACGAGATCAACGCCGCCGGCGGCATCAACGGCTCCATCCCCATCAACCTCGTTTCTGTTGACGATGAGGGCGTACCCGCTACCTCCGTTACCGCCATGCAGAAGCTGGTCGAGCAGGACAAGGTCAACGCCGTGATCGGTGCACAGGCTTCCTCCTGCACGCTGGCCAATATGGAGATCACCAAGGCCGCCAAGATCCCCCAGATCACCCCGGCTTCCTCCAACGTCGCTGTCACCCAGAGCGGCAACGACTACATCTACCAGCTGACCGCCACCGACGAGCTGCATATGCGCAACGTCATGGGCTACATGGTCGATGAGTACGGTGCTAAGAGCTTCGCCATTTTGTACGAGTCCTCTGACTTCGGCACCGGCGGCTTCAAGATCGCCAGCACCGTCTGCGACGACTTCGGCCTGGAAATGGTGGACAGCGAAGTTTACAACTCCGGCGATACCGACTTCTCGGTGCCGCTGGGCAAGATCAAGCAGGCTGACCCGGACTTCGTTATTTTCTGGGGCTACCATACCGAGGTCGCCATGATCCGCCGCCAGATGCAGCAGTACGGCATCGACCTGCCCTGCATCGGCCAGGGCTACAACTCTCCCGAGCTGACCACCCTCGGCGGCGACGCTGTCAACGGCGTCATGATCTCCACCGCGTTCGACGCGGCCAACCCCGATGAAAAAGTCCAAGAATTTGATAAGAAGTACAACGATCTGTTTGGCGGCGGCTACGACCAGAACGCCCCGCAGTCCTACGACGCTGTGTATATCATCAAGGACGCTGTCGAGCGCTGCATTGCCGACGGCAAGGACTACACTGACGGCGAGACCCTGAACAGCTACATTGCCAGCACCCAGTGGCAGGGCGCCACCGGCCTGACCACCTTCGATGAGAACGGCCGCATGGACAAAGACTTGCTGGTCATCGCCATCGAGGACGGCAAGCACGTCATCGTGAAGAATTATTGATCTGATCCCCTGACAGAGCAGATTGCATAAGAGAAGCGCTGGCGGGCGCCAGCCGCCCCGAGCCAGCGCTTCTCTTTCCTTATTTATAAAACGGAGGTAGCACAAGATGCTGTTTCAACAGATATTGAATGGTCTGACAAACGGCAGCCTGTATGCGCTGATGGCGGTCGGTGTCACGATGGTGTACAAATCCCTCGGTATGCTGAACTTTGCCCACGGCGACATTATGATGGTCGGCACGTTTATCACCCTTACTTTTATTACCAAACTCGGACTCCCGTTCTATGTATCGGTGCCTTTGGGCATCGTCTGTGCCGCAGGTCTCGGCTTCTTGCTGGAACGCGTGATCCTGCGCAAAGTCAAGTTTTCCTCGTTCGTCAACCTGCTAATTGCAACGGTCGGTGTTTCCTACGTGCTGCGCAATGCGTCTATGGTTATCTGGGGCACCAACCCGCAGCTGTTCCCCAGCATGTTCCCTTCGGAACTGATTGAGATCGGCGAGTTCCGCATCACCCCGCAGTCCATCGGCATCATCATTATCTCGCTGGCCATCATTACCGGGCTGCATTTTTTCTTTACCAAAGTCAAGATCGGCAAGTGCATGCAGCTTGCCAACTCTGACCCCGAGGGCGCAGCCATGATGGGCGTCAACGTTACCTACATGCGCTTTTTGACCTTCGGCATCAGCGCGGCGCTGGCCTGCATCGCCGGTGTCATGATCGCCCCGCTGACCTACGCTCGTGTTGACATGAGCGCCACCATTGGTATGAAAGCCTTCGCCGCAGCCATCCTGGGCGGCATCGGCAACCTGTGGGGCGCGCTGCTGGGCGGCATCATCCTGGGCATCGTCGAAGCTGTCGGCTCGGCCTACATCTCTACCGCCTACCGTGATGCGTTCTCGTTCATCATCCTGTTCATCGTCCTGTTCGTCAAGCCCACCGGCCTGCTGAACAAGAAGATCGAAAACAAACTGTAAGGAGGGCTTTACCATGACGAAAACCAAGAAAAGCGCTGCTCTCCTGAAAGTGCTGGTGATCGCAGCGATTCTGATTCTGCTGCCCATCGCCACCCCGAATATGTACATTATGCAGATCATCAATATGATCGGTATTTATATCATCCTTGGTATCGGCATCAATGTGCTGACCGGCTATACCGGCCAGCTTTCGCTGGGCCAGGCAGCGTTCTTCGGCATCGGCGCGTACACCGCCGCCCTGATGAACACCCGCGCCGGGCTGCAATTTATCCCCTGCCTGCTGGGTTCCGTGGTCGTCACCGCGTTCTTCGGTGTCGTGCTGGCCATTCCTGCGCTGAAAGTCAAAGGCTCCTACCTGGCGTTGCTGACCATGGGCTTCGGCGAAGTGGTCCGCATCGTCATGATCAACTGGACCCCCGTCACCAACGGCACCGCCGGTGTGCTGGGCATCCAGAGCCCCGTTATCTTCGGCTTTGCGTTTGACACGCTGAAAAAATACTACTTCCTCATCCTCGTCTTTGTGCTGCTGGGCCTGGCTTACGAGAGCATCATCATCCGCACCCGCACCGGCCGCGCCTTTATCGCCGTGCGTGAGGATAACGAAGCTGCCGAGCTGACCGGCATCGACGTCACTGCCTACAAGATCAAGGCATTCGTCCTCAGCGCTGTTTACTGCGGCATCGCCGGCTGCCTGTACGCCATGATGATCAAGTACGTCAGCCCCGATACCTTTGTTTCCAACACGTCCAGCGTTATCCTCTGGACGGCCATCGTCGGCGGCTTCGGCACAGTCATCGGCCCCGTCCTCGGCGGCATCATCATGCAGGTCCTGCCCGAAGCACTGCGCTTCCTGGGCGACTGGCGTCTGGTCGTTTACGGCCTGATCCTGCTGGTCGTTATCCTGCGGTTCCCCGGCGGTTTGTATCCGTACATCAAGCGTTTTGTGAACAGCCACAGTAAAAAGCAGCCCGCATCGGCTGAAACGAAAGAGGGGTGAGCAGAATGGCGATCCTGGAACTGAAAGACGTAACCAAAAAGTTCGGCGGCCTGACGGCTGTTGACGGCGTGAACCTGAAAGTGGAGGAAAACCAGATCTGCGCCCTGATCGGCCCCAACGGTGCCGGTAAAACCACTGTGTTCAACATGATCACCGGTGCGTATCAGGTCACCAGCGGCGATGTAATCTTCAACGGTAAAAGCATCTGCGGTAAAAAACCGCACCAAATCGTGGAAAAGGGCATTGCCCGTACTTTCCAGAATATCCGTCTGTTCAAGTCTGCAACAGTGCTGGAAAACGTCATGACCGGCTTCCACTGCAAGACCAAGACCGGCATGTTCAACGTTATCTTCAACTACCGCAAATGTATGCAGGAAGAAGCCGAGTGCCGCGAAAAGGCGCTGGAGATTCTGCGCTTCCTGGGGCTTGAGGACGTCAAGGATCTCGAAGCCCGCAACATACCTTACGGCCACCAGCGCCTGCTGGAGATCGGCCGCGCGTTGGCAACCTCGCCCAAGCTGCTGCTGCTCGACGAGCCCGCCGCCGGTATGAACTCCCAAGAGAAAAAGGAACTGGTCAACACCATCCGCAAGATCCGCGACACCTATCATCTGGCCGTTTTGCTGGTCGAGCATGATATGGAGCTGGTCATGGGCATCTCCGAGAACATTACCGTTATCAACTTCGGCCGTCCCATTGCCTGCGGTACAGCCGAAGAGATCCAGAACAACAACGATGTTATTGAAGCCTATCTGGGAAGGAGCGATGATGAATAATGGCTGAAAATATCATGAAAATCACCAACCTGTCTTCTTCCTACGGCAACATCAAAGCACTGAAAGGCATTGACATCGAGATCAATAAGGGCGAGATCGTCTCGCTGCTGGGCGCCAACGGTGCCGGTAAATCTACCCTGATGAAATCCATTCTGGGCATGGTCCATATTGATGAAGGCAGCATCCTCTACAAAGGCCAAGAGTTGGTCGGCAAAAAGAGCCACGAGATCGTGCCGATGGGCATTTCTCTGGTGCCAGAGGGCCGCAAGATCTTTATTGAACTGTCGGTCGAGAAAAACCTCGAGATCGGCACCTTCTTCCGCAAGCGCACCCCCGAGCGTGATAAGGAACTGCTGGACATGGTCTACAAGGTGTTCCCGCGCTTGTACGAGCGCCGCAATCAGCTGGGCGGCACCCTCTCCGGCGGCGAGCAGCAGATGCTGGCTGTGGGCCGTGCCATCATGTCTGACCCCGAGCTGCTGATGCTGGACGAACCGTCCATGGGCCTGGCCCCGCTGGTCATCGCCGAGGTGTTTCAGGTCATTAAAAAGGTCAATGAGATGGGCATTACTGTCCTGTTGGTCGAACAGAACGCCAAACAGGCCCTGAAGATCAGCGACCGCGCCTACCTGATGAACACCGGTAAGATCGTTGTGGCCGGTACGGGCGATGACTTCCTCAAGGGCGACGTGCTGACCAGTGTTTACCTGGGCGGCAAAAAGGAGTGACCCGCTATGAAACTGGAAAATATCAAACTCAATCTGGACACCGAACTGGTGCTCAACGTGGGCGACCCCATCGGTAAAACCAACGCGCCCCGCTGCTACAATAAACTGTTTGAACGGCTGAATATGAACGCCATCATGCTCCCGTGCGAGATCAAAAAAGGCGAGCTGCCCCAGCTGCTGGACGCCTGCCGCCTGATGGGCATTCACTACCTCTGCCCTACAATGCCCCACAAGGGCGACTTTGTCGACCTGCTGGACGATGTGGACGAGACCTCCAAGCTGTTCCACTCGGTCAACGCCATCCGCATTGACGAGAATGGCAGCCACGGTGCCGGTATGGACGGCAAGGGCGCAGTCAAGGCCATGGAAGAGGGCGGCGCAAAGCTGAACGGCGTCAACGCCCTGATTTATGGCGCGGGCGGCATCAGCGGTGTGACCGCGTACGAGCTGGCGCAAAGCGGCGTCAAAAAGCTCTACATCGCCAACCGCACCCCCGAAAAGGCCGAGAGGATCGCCAAACTGGTCAACGAGAACACCGCCGCTGCGGCCGAGGTCATCGGCACCGACGCTGCATCGCTTGACAAAGCTGCCGAAAGCTGCGAACTGTTCGCCAACCTGACCCCGCTGGGCATGAAAGGCTTCGATAAAAAGCACGACTACCTCGGCTTCATCGACCGCCTGCCCAAGACGGCCACGGTTTTTGACTGCATCATCAACCCGCCCCTGTCCGAGACGATCACCGCCGCCCGCGCGGCCGGGTTGAACACCGTGCCCGGCATGCGGATGCTGGTGGCCCAGATGGATGTGATCTTCAAGTTCCTGTTCGACCAGACCGTCACCGGCGCGGACAAGCAGGCCTGCATTGAAGAACTGTGCAATTATCTGGGCGTGCCCTCGAACTTCTGATTTTTGATTTAGGCAGGAGGTTTACTGCATTATGACTCTGGAAAATATCTCCAACATTGATGGTTTGTTTGCCGTTATCAATCAGTGCACCGGCAATGTCGAGCTGATTTCGGACGAGGGCGACTGCATCAACCTGAAGTCCCGCCTGGCCCAGTACATGACCGTGGCTGGTGCCTTCTCCGACGGCTACATCCGCAGCCTGCGCCTGCGCGTCGAAAAGGACGAGGACAAGGTCCGCATCTTCGACTTTATCCTCAGCGGTGAGGCCGAGAAGTAATTTCCGCCATTCTCTCCATACGTTCTATATCGCAAAATCCGCCGCGTCCTGCTCCCCCACCAGCCGCGGCGGATTTTGTTGAGCTGATTGGTAGGTAGAGTTTGGATAAATACAAGCCCGCAGGGCCCACCGCATCCATGCGGCGGGCCCTGCGGGCGTTACTATTTAATAGGTGGGTCCGTGCAATCAATCCCGGCGGTAGAGGTCGCGGGTGTAGACTTTTTCGGCGACGTCGGCCAGCTCGGGGGCGGCGCGGTTGGCAAGGATGACATCGCAGGTGGCTTTGAAGCGGGCCAGGTTCTTTTCTACGCAATCACCGTAGAAGGTGTCCTCCTTCAGTGTCGGTTCGTAGATGACCAGCGGCACGCCCTCGGCACGCAGGCGGCGCATGACACCCTGAATGCTGGACTGGCGGAAGTTGTCACTGCCAGCCTTCATCGTCAGGCGGTAGATGCCGACGGCTTTCGGCTCGCGCGCCAGCACCTGCTCGGCAATAAAGTCCATGCGGGTGGCGTTGGAATCAACGATCGCCTGCATCAGATTCTGCGGTACATCGTTGTAATTAGCAAGCAGCTGCTTGGTGTCTTTGGGCAGGCAGTAGCCGCCGTAACCAAACGACGGGTTATTGTAATGGCTGCCGATGCGCGGGTCCAGGCAGACACCGTCGATGATATCGCGGGTGTTTAGTCCGCGCACCTGGGCGTAGGTGTCCAGCTCGTTAAAATAGGCGACGCGCAGCGCCAGGTAGGTGTTGGCAAACAGCTTAATGGCCTCGGCTTCGGTCAGGCCGGGGAACAATGTATCCACGTCCTGCTTGATGGCTCCCTGCTGCAACAGCGCGGCAAAGGCATGGGCGCGCGCGGCAAGGGCTTCGTCCCCGGCGGGGCAGCCGACCACGATGCGGCTAGGGTAGAGGTTATCGTACAGGGCATGGCCCTCGCGCAGAAATTCAGGGCTGAACAGAATATGCGGGTTGTTGAATTTTTCACGCACAGACGCCGTATATCCAACCGGCACGGTGGATTTGATGATCACAGTCGCCTCCGGCGCATACTGCCCGGCCAGCGCCAGCACGGCTTCGACGCTGGAAGTATCAAAATAATTCTTTTTTGGGTCGTAGTTGGTGGGGGTGGAGATCACGATGATATCCGCACCGGTGTAGGCGGCTGCGGCATCGGTCGTGGGGTGCAGATTCAGCGGCTTTTCGGCCAGATACTGCTCAATTTCCCTATCAGCAATGGGGCTTTTGCGGGCCGCCAGCAGGGCTACCTTTTCGGGCAGGATATCTACAGGCCATACCTCGTTGTGCTGGGCTAGCAGCACACTGATGCTGAGACCCACATAACCAGTACCGGCAACGGCGATTTTCATAAACAGGTGCTCCCTTAAACGTAATATATATAAAAGTATAGCATGGAACGGGCCTGCCCGCAACGGTTTTTCACAGGATTTCCCCTTGTACCCCGGGCCAAAATGCGATATAATATCTATGTTTACTACTTTGATTTCTGCCCACGGAGGTTTACCCGATATGAAACGTACCCGTACCCTTGCCCTGCTGACCGCGCTGGTTTGCCTGTGCGTGTCGCTGACGGCCTGCTCCCCCAAAGAAGTGCTGAAAAGCGCGATTCTGAAATCTACCACCGCCTTGGGTCTGCGCCAGGAGACCACCGACGAGGACGAAGTCGACAACCTGACCTACGCCACCACTGGCGGTGACGTGACCTTCCCGGAGACGATGGACTCCACCGCGTCCAAGCTTGTTACCGAAGTCGACGGTGACACGATGTATGTGGCGTTCAACGGCATCCAGAACCGCAGTACCGACTATTTTGTTGCCGGGTCTGACAGCCTGACCGTCACCGGCTACGCCACCACCGAGTCCACCAACGAGAACTTCCAGACCTTCAAGGTTGCGCTGTGGGAACTGTCCGACGACAAGACGGCGACCAGCTATCTGATTGGCTCCACCACCTATTACACCACCGACGGCAGTTGCTACCAGTACAACATCTCCGGCCTGACCCCTGGCAAGCAGTATAAAATTTATATCAGCTACGATTCCACCCGTTACTACATCACCGGCGGGCTGAAGGTCGAGGGCCTGGGCAGCGAGGAACTGACCACTATCGAAACCGAAAACAACGTCCAGTAAATATAAAACAGTACCGCCCGCGCCGCGCTAAGACGGTCCGGGCGGTTTTGTTATGGAAGGAAAAGTAACGTAAAGGGGAAGTTTATGAAAAACGTACAACTGCACAACACCCTGCTGCTGATGGGGGCGTCCTTTATCTGGGGCACCGCCTTTGTGGCACAAAGTGTGGGGGCTGACTACATGGGCCCCTACACGTTTCTGGCGAGCCGCAGCTGGCTGGCCTGTGTATTTTTGCTGGGACTGATGGCCGTGCTGCGCAAGGCGGGCAAGACCAATCCTGCCGCTGAGCCGGGCTTTTGGCAGAACCGCAAGGTGCTGGTAAAGGGCGGTGTGTTCTGCGGTACGGCGCTGTTTGCGGCCTCGGCGGCGCAGCAAATTGGCATTGGCACCACCAGCACAGCCAAGGCCGGGTTTATGACGGCGTTGTATGTGGTGCTGGTACCGGTGTTCGGTGTATTTTTTGGCCGCCGCCCCGGCGTAAAGCTGTGGTGCTGCGTCGCCGCCAGCGTAGTGGGGCTGTATCTGCTCTGCCTGGCCGGGCACGATACACTGAGCCTGACCGGCGGTGAATGGATGCTGCTGGGCTGCGCGTTTTTGTTTTGCCTGCAAATCATGCTGGTGGACCATTTCAGCCCCCAATTGGACGGCATACAGCTGAGTTTTGTTGAGTTTTTTACGGTTTCGGTGCTTTCTACCGTGTTTATGCTGCTGTTTGAGCACCCGACTGTTGAACAGTTCCGCCTGGCGGCAGTGTCCATCGCTTACTGCGGTATCATGTCCAGCGGCGTGGCCTACACTTTGCAGATCGTCGGCCAGAAAGCGCTGGATCCCACCATTGCCAGCCTGGCGATGTGCCTGGAAAGCGTGTTCAGCGCACTGGCCGGGTGGCTGATTTTAGGCGAGACGCTTTCAACCACTGAGCTGTGCGGCTGTGGGCTGATGTTTGCGGCTATTGTAGTCAGCCAGCTGCCGGATCGAAAGAAAACAACTTGTTGATTTTCCACTTGCTGGCAGGGGCAGATGGAACCATCCGCCCGCTGCATGTTCCCATACAAGGAGTTCTGTATGAACGACCTACGGTTACTTTTTCGTTATGGCAAGCCCTACCGCCGGGACCTTTGGGCAGCGGCGGGGCTGATCTTTGTCGAATGTATCTTTGAAATGGTCATCCCAGTCCTGATGTCCACCCTGGTGGATGAGGGTGTGCCCAGCCATGACATGGGCATCATTCTGCGGCAGGGCGGGCTGATGGCCCTGTGCGCGGTGCTGGCGCTCATCACCGGTCTGCTGTACGCCCGGTTTGCGGCCCGGTTTGCCAACGGCTTTGCAGCCGAACTGCGCCTGGCCGAGTATGCAGCCGTGCAGAAATTTGACTTTGCCAACCTCGACCATTTTTCGTCGGCGTCCCTCGTTACCCGTATGACCACCGACGCCACCGTACTGCTCAACGCCATCAATGCGGGGCTTCGTCCCTTTGTGCGCAGCCCGGTCATGCTGGCGATGGGGTTGGGCATGGCGTTCCTGCTCAGCCCGAAGCTGACGGTCGTTTTTCTCATCACAACGCCGATCCTGACTATCCTGCTCACCCTCATCGTGCGCAAGGTCGGCCCGCTGTACGGCCGCCAGCAATCGGCTGTCGACCATCTGAACAGCCGCATCCAGGAATCGCTCACCGCCATCCGCGCTATCAAGGCATTCGTGCGCGGCGACTATGAAAACGCTCAGTTCGGCGCTGTCAACGCTGAGCTGAGTGACGCCAGCACCGAGACATTCCGCAACGCCGTGCTCAACCTGCCCGCCTTCCAGACCATCATGTACACGGCCATTGTCTGCATCATGTGGTTCGGCGGCGGGTTCATCTTGCAGGGCGAGATGAGCGTCGGCCAGCTGACGGCCTTTTTAAGCTATGTTTTGCAGGTGCTGAACTCGGTCATGATGTTCTCGGGTGCATTTTTGCAGATGACCCGCTCACTGGCCAGCGCCCGCCGCATCCGCGAAGTGCTGACTGAGCAGCCCGACCTTGCCAATGCTGCCAAACCGGTGCAGACTGTGCCGAACGGACAGGTCGACTTTGAAAATGTCAGCTTTAAGTATAACGCTGCGGCGCAGAAAAACGCGCTGTCTGACATCACATTGCACATCCAGGCCGGGGCCACGGTGGGCATTATCGGCGGAACCGGCGCGGCCAAGACCACACTGGTCCAGCTTATCCCCCGTCTTTACGATGCCACCGAGGGCACCGTCAAGGTCGGCGGCTGCGACGTGCGCGACTACGACCTGACCGCCCTGCGCGACGCCGTAGGCATTGTGCTGCAAAAGAACCTGCTGTTTTCCGGCACCATCCGAGATAACCTGAAATGGGGCAACCCGGACGCTACCGAGGAGCAGCTCTGGGACGCCTGCCGTGCCGCTCACGCCGATGAGTTCTTGAACTGCATGCCTGACGGCCTGGATACCGACTTGGGGCAGGGCGGCGTCAATGTCTCGGGCGGGCAGAAGCAGCGCCTTTGCATTGCGCGCACGCTGCTTAAACACCCCAAAGTGCTGATTTTTGACGACTCCACCAGCGCCGTGGATACCACCACCGAGTCCGGCATCCGCCGCGCGCTGGCCGAACTGCATGATGTGACCAAGCTCATCATCGCGCAGCGCATCTCCTCGGTGCAGAGTGCCGACCTCATCGTAATTCTGGACGATGGCCGCCTGCACGCCGTGGGTACTCATGCCGAACTGCTGGCAAACGACACGATCTATCAGGAAATCTACCATTCCCAGATGAAGGGAGGCGACCCCGATGACAAATAAAAAGAAAGTCACCGGCGGCAAACGCCCGCAGAACCTGCGCCGCACGCTGGGGCAGTTCAGCGCTTATCTGGGCCGCCACCGCATTATGATTGGGCTGGTGGCACTGCTGGCCGCCATCAGTGCGCTGGCGGCGCTGTTTGGCACCTATATGATCCGCCCGGTCGTAAACGGCCTGCTGGAAAATGGCAGCAAAGCCTACCTGGCCGGGGCCGTCGGCTTTACTGCCTGCATTTATATCGTAGGTGCGCTGTCCACACTGGGCTACACGCAGCTGATGGTCCGCGCCGCGCAAAAGGTCTTGCAGGAGATCCGTCAGGACCTTTTTGCCCACTTGCAGACCCAGCCGCTGCAATATTTTGACACCCACCGCAACGGCGATCTGATGAGCCTTTTCACCAACGACGTGGACACGATCTCCGACGCACTGAACAACAGCTTTGCCATTGTTATCCAGACCTTTATTCAGGTCGTGGGCACGCTGATCATGCTGTTTATCCTCAACTGGCGGCTTTCGCTGCTGGTGGCTGTGGGCTATGTGGGCATGTTCTGGTATATCAACTTTTCCACCCAGCACAGCCGTGCCTACTACGCCAAACAGCAAAACAGCCTGGGCGAGCTGGACGCCTATATTGAGGAAATGATTGCCGGGCAAAAGGTCGTCAAGGTGTTCAACCACCAGCAGGCCGACCTGGCTGGGTTTGCAGCTCGCAATGAAAAGCTGCGCCAGGCTGGCACCGGCGCGCAAAGCTACGCTGCCACAATGATCCCGGCGGTAGTTAGTATCGGCTATATCAACTATGCGGTCATCGCCGTGTTGGGCGGCCTGATGGTCATGAAAGGCTGGACTGACCTGGGCAGCCTGGCCAGCTACCTGGTGTTTGTGCGCCAGACCACGCTGCCCATCAACCAGTTTACCCAGCAAGGCAACTTTTTGCTGGCCGCGCTGGCCGGTGCCGAGCGCATCTTTGCCGCCATGGAACAGCCGCCCGAGGTCGACGAGGGCACGGTGGAACTGGTGAACGTGCGCGAGAATGCCGACGGCACCCTGACTGCCTGCCCCGAAACGACAGGCCGTTGGGCCTGGCGGGATTCCGCCCACCCGGATGTGGCGCTGGAACCGCTGCGCGGTGATGTGCGGTTCCACAATGTCAGCTTCGGCTACACGCCGGAACGACTGATCTTACAGGATCTTTCGCTGTATGCAAAGCCCGGGCAGAAAATCGCCTTTGTCGGCTCGACCGGTGCCGGTAAAACAACCATCACGAACCTCATCAATCGCTTTTACGATGTCACGGCCGGGTCCATCACCTATGACGGCATCGACGTGCGGCTCATCCGCAAAAATGCGCTGCGCTCGTCACTGGGCATCGTTTTGCAGGATACGCACCTGTTCACCGGTACCGTGGCGGACAATATCCGCTTTGGCAAGCTGAACGCCACACAGGAAGAGATCGAGCGCGCGGCGAAGATCGCCAACGCGGACTCGTTTATCCGCCGTCTGCCACAAGGGTATGACACGATGGTCACTTCCGATGGTGCGAATCTGAGCCAGGGCCAGCGCCAGCTGCTGGCCATCGCGCGTGCCGCCGTGGCCGACCCGCCGGTGCTGATTCTGGACGAAGCGACCTCAAGCATCGACACCCGTACTGAAGCGCTGATCGAAAAGGGCATGGACGGTCTGATGGAAGGCCGCACGGTGTTTGTCATCGCGCATCGGCTTTCCACCGTGCGCAACGCCGATGCCATCATCGTGCTGGAGCATGGCCGCATCGTAGAGCGCGGCACCCACGACGAACTGCTGGCCCAAAAGGGCGAATACTACCAGCTGTACCATGGCATGTTTGAATTGGCGTAAGCTTTGCTGGACTGTCTGCCTTTTTTCAAAAAAGTTTTGCAAACCTGTTGACTTATGCTCTCGGTTGTGCTATTATACTATAGCACTCCGAAATGCGGAGCATATATCGCGGGGTAGAGCAGTTGGTAGCTCGTCGGGCTCATAACCCGGAGGTCGCAGGTTCAAGTCCTGTCCCCGCAACCAACAAAAGCTCGTTGAAACGACAAGTTTCAACGAGCTTTTTTCTACCTTATGGCAAAAGTGGTAACAATCTGGTGACTTTGACCCCAAAATGACCCCAAAACGAGAAAACGACTGCGCCCGGACGGCTGAGATTTTCAACCGCCCGGGTGCTTTTTGTGGATAAATTTTGCGGAGTTGGCAGGTAAATATAGGATCGGTCAGTGTAGTCAGCTCGCCTTGACGAGTACCAACACGCTGTTCTGTGGTACGACAATTTGTTCTTGTTTTGTGGGAATGGGCGGGTTCTTATATTGGCGTAGGGCTTTTTCGATTTGCTGCTTGACTTCGAGCAGGGCGGAGTCCAATGTGGGAGTTCGCACTTCAATTTTTGGGAAGTCGGGAACATGGGCGGTGCAGCCGTCTGCCGAGAGTGTGCAAAGCACAGGGTAAGCCTGGTTCTCAACGGAGATGCTGTACTGCATCCCGAACATATCATCCATTTTGTCCATTTCGCGCCGCTTGTGTTCGTCCATGCTGTGGACATAGGTGTCCATTGTGAACGCCACCGAGTAGTGACCGAGAATGGCTGACAGGGTTTTGTAGTCCATGCCGCGCTCCAGCGCACGGGTGGCAAAGGTATGCCGCAGGGCGTGGAAAGTAAAGTGTCCGATGTCAGCATGCGGGTAATTTCACGAGTCGCAGAATTTTCATCGAGCGTTGCTTCCGGATAAAAAAGTTTATCCGCAGAAATACCAAGGCATCGAACAATTTGGTAGCAGGTTTTTAAGCTGGGGGTTCGTTCACCTCGTTCGATAGCAACAACATAGCGTTCGCTTTTTCGTATGCGTTCTGCAAGGTCCTCTCTTGTAAGACCTTTATCATTGCGAGCGTGTTCAATAGCTATAAATCAAAAATACGGCATTACCCCTTGCCCCCGCGCAGCGCCTCAAGGTCGCTGCGCGTGTCGATGTCCCGCAGCTCGGCGGCGGGGGTGGGCAGCAGGCGGATCGCCTGCGGGTGGGCGCGCAGCACGGCGCTGCCGCCGCTGCCCTCCGGCAGGTGAAGGAGGGCAGCAAAATAATCCCGACCGAACAGCACAGGGCTGCCCGGTGTGCCGTCGGGTGCGGCCAGCCGCCGGATCGTGTCCGGCGCGGCACCGATCGCCAGCGCCTCCAGTGTCTGGCGGGTCAGGCAGGGCTGGTCCCCCGGCAGAAACACACACCCATGCAGGTCGGGCTGCTGCGCCAGCAGCGCGGTCAGGCCAAGGCGCACCGTATCGCTGCGGCGTGGCTCGGCATGGCGCAGCACGGGGAAGCCCCCTGCACGGCAGAGGGCCTCGACCTCGGCCGAGCGGGTCACGGCAATGCGCCCGGCAAACACCGGCGCGGCGGCCAGCGCCAGCGCATGGACGGCCAGCGGCTGGCCGTTCAGCTCGGCCATCAGCTTGTTGCCGCCGAACCGCCGCCCCAGCCCCGAGGCCATGACGATGCAGCCCAGCGGCGGCACAGGGCAGTCCAGATCGTACACAAAGGCGTCCGGGTCGGCGCAGAGCGCGCGCAGGAACGGGGTGTCCTGCTTGCGGACGACCGCGAGAACGCGGCAGACTTTCAACATATCCAGCACGCTTTGTTGAAAATCCGCGCAGCCGCTCTCCAGATAACCAAGCTCGTCCAGCACGGCCCAGCCGCCAGCCGCCGCCATCCGCTGCAGGGCGGGCAGCCCCACGGCGGCAAAGCCGGCCGGCACGGGGCGCATCCGGTTTTCACCGGGGGGCAGGGCGGCATCAAACCGGCCGATGACCGCCGCTGCCCCGGCGGCTGTATCGCGCATCTCGACCCATCTGCCCGGGACGGCAACGGTGAGAAGCATCGGGGCATCGGGGCAGAGGGATGGCATAAGTGCGCGCAGCAGCGTTGTTTTGCCGCTGCCGCGCCCGCCGGTCAGCAGCAAGTGGCGCTTACCGCTGGCCCGGAAAGAACGCAGAATAGAGCTCGCGGCTGGTCTGTACACAGGCATCACGGTAGGCCTCATACCTTTCTAAAAATTGGCGGGCCTCGGCGGTCAGGGTGGTGCCGCCGCCGCCCCGCCCGCCGATGGTCTTGCAGGTCAGGGCAAAGCCCAGTTCTTTTTCGGCGTGCTGCACAAGCCGCAGCGCCTTGGAGTAGGAAAGCCCCATCTGCGCCGCTGCGCTGCGCAGCGAGCCGGTCTCCTCGATCAGATGGAGCAGGCGACAGGGCCCCTCGCCAAAAAAGCGCTCGCCTGCGTCATCACAGAGCATCACGCGCAAAGCAGGTTTCATGGTATCACCTCACAGCGGCAGCAGGGCCAGACGGCGTCGGCCCCGGCAGTCGGTAACGGGCAGCAGCTCCAGCGGGCCGTACACGGCGGCAAGGGCTGCCTGCAGCACGGCAGGCGGGTCGGTTCTGGGGTGCAGCACCGCCGCGACCCCGCCGCCCTGCAATACCACCAGTATATCACAGCTGTCCAGCGCCAGCGCGGGGTCGTGCAGGCAGACCAGCGCGGTCTTGCCGCCGGTGTGGACCAGCTGCGCCAGCAGCGCGGTCATCCGGCTGCGGTTCGCAAGGTCAAGCGCACTGTCCGGCTCGTCCAGCAAAAGCAGCGGCGCATCCTCGGCAATCGTGCGCGCCAGAATACAGAGCTGCTTCTCGCCGCCGCTCAGCGTCAGGTAGTCCTGCCCGGCCTTGTTGGCCAGACCTACGGTGCGCAGGGCCTCGTCCGCAGCGGCGCGCATGGCGGCGGTGGGGCTTTGCAGGACCCCCAGCCGCGGGTTGAAGCCCATAAGCACGGCCTCCCGCGCCGAGAGCGAGACCGAGATGCCGCTCTGCTGCGGGATATAGCTGACGGTCTGCGCAAGCCTGCGGGTGGACAGACTCTCCAGCGGGACGCCGTCCAGAAGGCACTGCCCGGTGTGGGGCAGCAGCCCGGCGGCCGCCTTGAGCAGCGTGGTCTTGCCGCTGCCGTTTACCCCCAGCAGCCCGATCAGCTGCCCGGACACCGGGACAGAAAAGCTGACCCCTTGCAGCACGACCGCTGTGCCGTACCGTACGGTGAGGTCCTGCACGCAAAGCCCCACGGGCGGGGGCGTGGTTTGTGGCATCATGACGCATCCCTCCCCGGCCGCAGGATCAGATAAAGCAGAAACGGCACGCCCAGCAGCGAGGTAAAGATGCTGACCGGCAGCTCGGTGGAGGCTGCCGTCTTGGCCAGCGTGTCGGCTGCCAGCAGCAGGGCGCTGCCCAGCAGCCCGCTCAGCAGGCAGGCCGAGCGCCGGTTGTGCCCCGCCAGCAACCGGGCGCTGTGGGGGGCCAGCAGCCCGACAAAGCTGATAAGCCCTGTCACGCTGACAACGGCAGCGACCGTCATGGTGGCAAGCATCAGCAGCAGCAGGCGCATCGCGCCCACCCGCACGCCGAGCAGCCGGGCCTCGCCCTCCTCGATCGAGAGCAGCAGCGCCTGCCGGTGCAGCGCAAAGATCGCTGCGCAGCAGACCAGCACGACCGGCACCGGGAACCACACCCGGCTGCGGGTCACGGCGGCCAGACTGCCCATGATCCAATACTCGATGCTGGCCAGCTCTTTCTCGGGGTCGGCGGTCAGCTTGAGCAGCATCAGCAGCGTCTGGGCCAGCGCGTGGACGGCGATGCCCGCCAGCACCAGCGACATTTTGCTGCGCCCCGGCGCGGCAGCGGCCAGCCCCAGCGAGAGGAACACCGCCGCCAGCCCGCCCGCAAAGGCACAGACCGTGGTGGACAGCGCCCCTGACGAAACGAACAGGATGGCGAACGCCGCGCCGACACTGGCCCCCGAGGAAACGCCGATGATGTCGGGGCTTGCCAGCGGGTTGCGGAATACGGTCTGGTAGACAAAGCCGGCCGCCCCCAGTCCAAAGCCGCCGATCAGAGCCATAACGGCGCGGGGCAGCCGCAGCACGGTGAAGGTGCGCACCGCCATGGCATCGCCAGCCAGCAGCGCCGCCGGTGTTATGGGGTAGCGGCCCAGCGCAAGGGCCGCACCAAAAGTCATAAAAACGCAGAGCGCTGCGCCCAGAAGGCACAGCGCCGTGCGCTTGCGATTATTCATAGGAGGCAGGGGTGAAGCCGTAGTAGGTCGTGTAGAATGCATCGGCGCAGTCATGGTAGAACTGCTCACTCACCTGCTCGGGATGCAGCACGCTGCCCAGATAGACGCTGCCCAGGAAGCTGCCGGGCACGGGGGAGTCCACAGCCTCGATGGCGTGGGGCAGTTGGTAGACATGGCCCTCCCTGACGGCGGTGCAGTCGGCCAGTGCGGCATCGTTCAGGACGGAATCGACATCATAGTCGGCATCGGACGCCAGAATGATGTAGTCGGGATCCCAGTCCAGCACCTGCTCATAGGAGACCTCGGCCCAGTAGGTGTCCTCAACACTGGCGGCAGCGTTGAGACCGCCGGCGTTCTCGATCATATAGTTCTGGTACATGGCGGGGCCGGCGGTCTGCAGCACAGAGCTGTTGCCAGCCATATAGACGGTGGGGGCCTCGGCATCGCCGATGGCCTCGTGCAGGCTGAGCAGGTTGTCCTCGATCGCGGACTTCAGCTCCTCACCGCGGGCAACGGTGTTGGTGGCCTGAGCCAGCAGGTCGATGGCGCCGTACAACTTGTCCTGATCCTCCGGCTTGACGGCCAGCACGGTCAGGCCCAGCTCCTCCATCTGGGGGATGGAATCCTTCAGCTTGGCGGGCACGATGACAAGGTCGGGGGTCAGCGCGGCGCAGCCCTCAAGATCAAACTCCTTGGCGGTGCCAATGCTGGGCAGGCTCTGCAGCTCGGGGGCGGAGAGGCTGTAGATCGTGCGCTTGTCGGCCTTGGCCTCGACGCCGACAAGCTCGTCCTGCACGCCGAGGGCAATGAGCAGGCTGGTGGAGATGTAGTAGCCGCTGGCCAGCGTCTTGGGCTCGGTCTCGATGGTGACCTCGCGGCCCAGCTGGTCGGTGACGGTCAGCGGGTAGGTGACGGCGGTCTCGGCGGCAGCGGGTTCAACGGCAGCCTCCTCGGGGCTGGCGGTGACCTCGGGTGCAACGGCGGAGGCGGCGGCCTCGCTGCTTACGGCGGCGGTGCTGCCGCAGGCGGTCAGCGCCATGGCGGCGGCCAGCAGCAGGGCGGTCATTTTGGTCATTTTCATGGATCTTCTTCCCTCATACAATAAAAAACATCGTTGTATTTTTAAAACAACAACGGTATTATACCAGATTTTATGGTAGAATAAAAGTACCTATCCACGAAAAGTATGATTTTTTCGTCCAAAATAGAAAAAAACGGAGATTGACCCATGATGACGATACGCGAATATGCCCGCCCCGCCACGCTGGAGGAGGCATGGCAGCTGAACCAGAAAAAGCCCAACCGCGTGCTGGGCGGTATGCTCTGGCTCAAGATGGAAAAGATCAATGTCGGCACGGCCATCGACCTGTCGGCCTTGGGGCTGGATACGATCGAGGAGACTGACACCGAGATCATCATCGGCGCTATGGCAACGCTGCGCGATCTGGAAACGAACGCCGTCCTGAATGCCTACACCGCGGGGGCTGTGCGGGAGGCTGTACGCCACATTGTCGGCGTGCAGTTCCGCAACTGCGCCACGGTGGGCGGCAGCATCTATGGCCGGTTCGGCTTTTCCGATGTGCTGACGCTGTTTTTGGCGCTGGACTGCGAGGTCGAGCTGTACAGGGCGGGCCGGATGCCGCTGGCGCAGTTTGCCGCGATGCCCTATGATCGCGATATTCTGACCCACATCTGCCTGCGCAAGACGCCGGGGCTGAAGGTGCAGTACCAGTCGGTGCGCGCGACCCAGACCGATTTCCCGATCCTGACCTGTGCGGCCGCCCGCACGGCGCAGGGGCAGTACCGCTTTGCCATCGGCGCGCGCCCGATGAAGGCCGTGCTTGTCACGCCGGACTGCGACCCGGCGCAGCTGCCCGCCACCGTGCAGGCAGCCGTCAAGACCGGCAGCAACCTGCGCGGCAGTGCCGAGTACCGCACCCACCTGACCGGTGTGCTGGTCCGGCGTGCCGTGGCCGCGCTGGAAAATTGACGGAGGTATACCATGCAGATCACATTTACCTTAAATCATAAAAAAGTCACCGCCGAAATCGCGGCTGACACCGTGCTGCTGGACCTTGTGCGCAGCCTCGGCTGCAAGAGCGTCAAGCGCGGCTGCGAGACCGCCAACTGCGGCCTTTGCACGGTCTTTCTCGATGAAAAGCCGGTGCTGTCCTGCTCGGTGCTGGCGGCGCGGGTCAACGGCCGCAGCGTCACCACGCTGGAGGGGCTGCAGGAGGAGGCTGCCGAGTTCGGCGCCTTTATCGCCGATCAGGGTGCGGAGCAGTGCGGCTTCTGCAACCCGGGCTTTATTATGAACGCGCTGGCGCTTTTCCGGGAAAACCCCGACCCCGGCGAGGATGAAATCAAGGAGTATCTGGCTGGTAACCTCTGCCGCTGCTCCGGCTATGAGGGCCAGCTGCGGGGCATTTTGAACTTTTTAGCGTGGAAAAAGGGGAAGGAGGCTGCCCAATGAAAACCGTGAACCAGTCCATGCGCAAAAAGGACGCTATGCAGCTTGTGACCGGCCAGCCCGTCTACATGGATGATGTCATCCCGCAGGACTGCCTGATCGTAAAGCTGCTGCGCTCCCCCCATGCCAACGCTATCGTGCAGGAGATCGACACGAGCCGTGCCCTGCTGGTGCCGGGCATCGAGGCGATCTACACATGGAAGGATGTGGACCAGCAGGGCCGCCGCTACACCCAGGCGGGCCAGACCTACCCCGAGCCGAGCCCTTATGACCGGCTTGTCATCGACCGCCATGTCCGCTTTGCGGGGGATGTTGTCGCAATTTTGGCTGGCAAGGATGAAAAATGCGTCGATAAGGCGATGAAGCTCATCAAGGTCAGGTATGAGGTCCTGCCCGCCGTGCTGGACTACCACACGGCACTGGACAACCCCGTCCTTGTCCACCCGGAGGAAAACTGGGAGTCGCTGGCACCGGTCGGGGCCGACAACAAGCGCAACCTGTGCGCCCACGATGAGACCGGGGCGGGCGATATTGAGGCGGTGCTGGCGGGGTGCGATGTCGTCATCGACCATACATACCACACCCGCGCCTGCCAGCAGGCCATGATGGAGACCTTCCGCACCTACTGCAGCATAGATGCCTACGGGCGGCTGAATGTCCTCAGCTCGACCCAGATCGTTTTCCACTGCCGCCGGATCCTGGCTAATGTGCTGCACATCCCCAAGTCGATGATCCGGGTGGCCAAGCCCCGCATCGGCGGCGGCTTCGGCGCCAAGCAGACCTCGGTCTGCGAGGTCTACCCCGCCTTTGTGACATGGAAAACCAAAAAGCCCAGCAAGATCATCTTCAGCCGGTACGAGAGCCAGATCGCCTCCACCCCGCGCCATGAGATGGAGCTGCATGTCCGCCTTGGTGCGACAAAGGACGGCATCGTCAGGGGCATCGACCTCTACACCCTGTCCAACACCGGTGCTTACGGCGAGCATGGGCCTACAACGGTGGGCCTGTCCGGCCACAAATCCATCCCGCTCTACGGCAAGGCCGAGGCATTCCGTTTTGTCAGCGATGTCGTCTACACGAACCACATGTCCTCGGGCGCTTACCGCGGCTACGGTGCGACCCAGGGCCTGTTTGCGGTGGAGTCCGCCGTCAATGAGCTGGCCGACAAGCTGGGCATCGACCCGTTTGTGATCCGCCAGCGCAACATCGTCCATGAGGGCGATGTCATGCCCGCCTACTACGGGCAGGTCAACACCAGCTGCGCGCTGGACCGCTGCCTGCAGGCCGTGCATGACAACATCGGCTGGGACGAAAAATACCCCGTGCGCGACATGGGTAACGGCAAGGTGCGCGCCGTGGGCATGGGCATGGCGATGCAGGGCTCCGGCATTACGAGTGTGGATGTGGGCAGCGCCAGCCTGAAGATCAACGATGACGGGTTCTATACCCTCTCGATCGGTGCGGCCGACATGGGCACCGGCTGCGACACGATTCTGGCGCAGATTGCCGCCGAGGTGCTGGACTGCCCGCTCAACAATGTGACGATCCTCGGCGCGGACACCGATTCCTCGCCCTACGATTCCGGCTCCTACGCATCCAGCACGACCTATGTCACCGGCAAGGCGGTTGAGCAGTGCGCCGAGCAGCTCAAGCAGAAGATCTGTCAGGTCGGCGCGGGGCTGCTGGGCCTTGATGAGCGTGCGGTCGTCTTTGCGGGCGATGCCGTGACAAGCGAGGACGGCACGCAGCGCGCCACGCTGGCGCAGATCGCCGCAGCCTCCCAGTGCGGCAGCAATACGGCGCTGGAGGCAGTTGTGACCCACAGCTCGGAAATCTCGCCCCCGCCGTTCATGGTGGGCGCGGCCGAGGTCGAGGTCGATCTGGAAACCGGCGAGGCGCAGGTCATCCGCTATGAGGCGGCCGTTGACTGCGGCACACCGGTCAACCCGAACCTTGCGCGGGTGCAGGCCGAGGGCGGCATCCTGCAGGGCATCGGTATGGCGCTGACCGAGAATGTCACCTACGATGACCGCGGCATGCCGCAGGAAAACTCGCTGATGCAGTACAAGATCCCGGCGCGCAACGACATCGGGCATATCCATGTCGTATTTGAGAGCAGCTACGAGGGCACCGGCCCCTTCGGTGCCAAGAGCATCGGCGAGGTGGTCATCAACACCCCACTGCCCGCCGTGGCCGATGCGATCTACCACGCCACCCACAAGCGGTTCTATGAGCTGCCCATCACCCGCGAGCAGATCGCGCTGGCCGGGCAGTAAAAGGCAGGGAACGGCGAAAAAGACCCTCTGCGGGGGATAAAAAAATTGCAAGCCAGCAGATCGCTGGCTTGCAATTTTTTTCAGGCTGCAAAAAACTCTTGTAGGGGCGAGCATTGCTCGTCCGTGCCCGTTTGTCTGTGAAAAACCTTCCCGGAAAACGCGCTGCTGCGCCAAGCCGGCGGGCGGCCAATGGCCGCCCCTACACATTCAACAGGCCAGAAATGTGATTTTTTGGAGGAAAGAAATCCGTCAAAGCAGCTTGCTGCCCAGCGCCTGGCTGGTGCGGGAGAGCGAGAGGTTGGCAAGCTCCTGATTGTCAAGGGTGTAGCGCAGGACCAGCACATTCATATTTCTCAGTGAGACCAATGCTGCGCATTTATTTGAGCGGTGCAAGTCAGAATCCGTCTCACGAATTTGCCCCCAAAATGACCCCAAAACGATAAAACGACTGCGCCCGGGCGGTTGAGATTTTCAACCGTCCGGGCGCTTTTTGTGGATAAATTTTGCGGAGTTGGCAGGTAAATATAGGAGTGGTCAGATAAATTCAACGGGTGCCTTGTGAGGGTTTCTGTTTGGCACTTTTGCGGTACTCGTTGGGACTGGTACCTTCGACCTTGCGGAAGCATTTGGAAAAATAGGGCAGTGAGCCGAAGCCAATCTGCTCAGCGATTTGGGTCAGGCTGAAATCGGTGCTGGTCAGTAAGGCTTTTGCCTCGGTGATGCGGCGCTTCATCAAGTAGTCGATGGGGGAAACTTTATACTCGTTCTTGAACGAGTGGGATAGATAATATTTGTTTACGTGGGCAATCTCCGCAAGCTTGTCCAGGGTAATGCTTTCACTATAATTTTCATCGATATAGCGCTTTGCAGCGGCACATTCCTTGCTCTCGGAGGGCGGCGCAGTGAGGCGCAGCGAAACCGATGCCATGCGCACGATTTTGACTAGCAGCACCTCGGTCAGGTCCTGGCAGACCATTTCGCAGCCGTCCTCTCGGGCATCAATCTCCCGCAGCAGCATCTTCATCAGGCTCAGCAGCTCCTCCCGCACGGAACTGCATTTCAGCATGGTGTAGCCGCGATCCTTCTGCTCAAACAAAATTTCAATGCCTTCAATGCCCAGCACAACGTATTCCAGTGGGTTTGCCTGGTAACTCAACTCGGTGTGCAGGGTGCGGGGGTTCACAATGACCATGTCGTCTGGTGCGACGTCCAACATTTTGCCCTCGACGTTGAATTGACCGCGACCGTCTACGCAATAGAACACCTCCGTGCAGGAATGGGTATGCGGCACTGAGTTCCAGTCCCCACCGAAGCGACTTTTGCTTACGTACAGCAGGCGGATGGCCTCCCGTGGGGGAACGTCCATATTGAATTCATACCGTGTGTTCATAAGCGGTGCGCCTCCGGATGACAAAATGTTTACAAAAATTCAAAAGTATGCGGAGCAATATCGTTACAGAATTAAGCAAGAACGGAAGAATGAAAAGGCATGGCCAGTTTCTGTGCTGCTCTTATTATATACGCATTTAGGGTGCATGACAAGAGCTTTTTTGCAAAAAAACACGATATAAAATAGAATACAAGCGCGATTTCGTTGCAAAAAAGCTTGAAATCAGCAAGCTGCACAAAGAAGAATCCTACTTTTTGTGCAGCTTTTTCTTTGTTTTCTGATGTTGGCGGCAGCATTCGAAAATAAAGCAATATAATATAAATGCGCAACAACATCCATACTGTTCAATGCGGGCAGAAACAAGTATGATGTTGTCAATGAAACGATGCCTGCTGCGGCAGACAAAACGGACAGAGAAGGGATAACGAAGATGGAGCAGACCGGAAGATTGACACTTCCCACAGACGCAGATGTGGTTGAGGAGACCCTGCGGCTGAAAAATCTGTTGGGCGCGGATGCGCTGCGCGACTGCGACGGCACCGAAATGCCGCCGGAATTGCTGACGGACCCCGCTAAAAAGTACGCTACCTATTATACGACCCGCAAGGATAACGCCTGGGCGGAGGCAAACCCCGACGAAATCCAGCAGGAGTACCTCATCAGTGATCGCCACACGGCGCGCGGCACGACGCTGCGCATCCATCTGATGGATGGTTTCCACACCCAGCAGCTGAAAGTCAACACGCTGGATGACCCCAAGCGCTGGTGGGAGGTCGTTGACCGCACGACGGGCGAGGTCGTCCCCACCGACAAATGGTTCTTCGACGAGCCGACGGGTGAGGTCGAAATTGAGACGATTCCCTATCACGAGTACACCGTCAGCTTTCTGGCGTTCCTTATTTGGGACCCCGTACACATGTACAACTTCCTGACCAACGACTGGAAGGATACGCCGCACCAGCTGACCTACGATGTGCGCCAGCCAAAAACGCAAGCTTACGTCAAAGAAAAGCTGCGCCGCTGGTGCGAAGCGAATCCCCACATTGACGTGGTGCGGTTCACGACCTTCTTCCACCAGTTCACGCTGACGTTCGACGACCAGAAGCGCGAAAAATTCGTCGAGTGGTTCGGCTACAGCGCCAGCGTCAGCCCCTACATCCTTGAAAAGTTCGAGAAGTGGGCAGGCTATAAGTTCCGCCCCGAGTTCATCGTGGACCAGGGCTACCACAACACGATGTTCCGCGTGCCCAGCAAGGAATTTAAAGACTTCATCGAGTTCCAGCAGCAGGAAGTCTGCGCTCTTGCCAAAGAGATGGTGGATATCGTCCACTCCTATGGCAAGGAAGCCATGATGTTCCTGGGCGATCATTGGATCGGCACTGAGCCCTACGGCAAATATTTCGCCTCCATTGGGCTGGACGCGGTGGTTGGTTCCGTTGGCAGCGGTGTCACGCTGCGGATGATTTCAGACATCAAGGGTGTCAAGTACACAGAAGGACGCCTGTTGCCCTACTTTTTCCCGGACGTGTTTACCGAGGGCGGCGACCCCATCGGCGAGGCACGCACCAACTGGATGAAAGCCCGCCGCGCGATCCTGCGCAGCCCGCTGGACCGCATCGGTTACGGCGGTTACTTAAAGCTCGCCAACAACTGGCCTGGCTTTATTGACGAAATTCAGAACGTGGTGGGTGAGTTCCGCCAGATCCACGAAAATATGCAGGGCACAAAGTCCTACGTGGCGCCATTCAAAGTGGCAATCCTCAACTGCTGGGGCGGTCTGCGCAAGTGGATGAGCAATCAGGTCCACCATTCGATCTACCACCGCGAGACTTACTCCGCCGAAGGTGTGCTCGAGTGCTTGAGCGGTATGCCGTTCGATGTGGAGTTCATCGACTTCGATGACATCCGCAACGGCATTCCCGAGGGCATCGGCGTCATCATCAACGTCGGGGATGCCTACACAGCCTTCAGCGGTGCCGAAAACTGGATCGACGAGAAAGTCGTGACTGCCATCCGCAAATTTGTGGACGAAGGCGGCGGTTTCATCGGCGTGGGTGAGCCCACCGCATACCAGCATCAGGGGCGGTACTTCCAGCTGTCCGACGTGATGGGCGTGGATCGTGAGATGGGCTTCTCGCTGAGTACCGACAAGTACAACACCTGCGACCCGCACCACTTCATCTTGGAAGATATTGACGGCAAGATTGACTTTGGCGAGGGCACGTCCCGTATCTACGCCCAGGGCAAGCATTACCAGATTCTGGCGCAGGACGGCGAGTACAGCCAGCTTGTTGTGAACGAGTACGGCAAGGGGCACAGCGTTTACTTCGCCGGGCTGCCCTACTCCCCGCAGAACTGCCGTATCTTGCTGCGTGCCATCTACTACGCCGCCGGTATGCCGGAGGAGATGAAGCACTACTACGTGACCAACGTCAATACCGAGGTCACGGTATTCCCCGAAACGAAGCGCATTGCCGTCATCAACAACGCAGATGCCGAGGAAAAGACAGACCTGTACATCAAGGGGCATCTGATCGACAGCCTGACGCTGGCCCCGCGCGAGATGCGCTGGGTAGACGATGCCGAATAACACCCGATAATTTATGCCCCGCCGTGGGACATACGTTATACAGCCAAAGAATGGAGAAACATTTTTAAGGAGGAACCCCCCATGAAAAAGAAGAATGCAGCAGCCCTTATGGCGGCAGCTATGGCAGCATCCCTGCTGGTCGGCTGCGGCGGCGGTGCCGCCAGCGAAGCTACCTCTACCGCTGACAGCACCCCTGCCGAGTCCACCGCAGATTCCACTGCCGCCGACACCACCGCTGACGGCGACGAGACCCTGACCGTATGGGCATGGGACCCCAACTTCAACATCTACGCCCTGAAGCAGGCGGAGGCCATCTACCAGAAGGATCACCCCAACTTCAAGCTGAACATTGAAGAAAACGTCTACAGCGACATCGAGACCAAACTCATCACCGCTGCCACCAGCGAGGATTACAGCACCCTGCCTGATCTTTTCCTGATGCAGGACTACTCCTACCACAAGATGGTCGCCAACTTCCCCGGTATCTACACCGACCTGACCGACTCCGGCTTGGATTGGGACAAGTTCTCCGGCGGCAAGTTGGCTGATTCTACCGTCGATGGTCACCATTACGGTCTGCCCTTCGACAACGGCGCTTCCGTCATGGCAGTTCGTTCCGATATGATCGAGAATGCCGGTCTGACTGTTGATGACTTCAAGGATTTGACTTGGAGCGAGTTCGAGGAAAAGGCACAGAAGGTTGTGGACGCCAACGGCGTGCCGATGCTGACTTCCTCCGGCGGTTCTGAGTTGATCATCGAGATGATGCAGTCTGCCGGTGCTTCCCCCGTTGTGGACGGCGAGGTCAAGATTGCTGACAACGCTGCGCTGAAAGAGTCCCTGACCGTCTACAAGGACATGGTCGACAAGGGCATTCTGGCCGAGTACACCGACTGGGACCAGTACATTGCTTCCATGAATGACGGCAAGGCTGCCGGCGTCATCAACGGCTGCTGGATCATGTCCAGCGTGCAGGCTGCCGCGGATCAGTCCGGCAAGTGGGCTATCGTGAATATGCCCAAGCTGGACGGTATCGACGGTGCCACCAACTACGCAAACTGCGGCGGCGCAAGCTGGGCCGTTTCCTCCAACTGCAAAAACACCGAGCTGGCCTTCGACTTCCTGAAGAGCACCTTCGGTTCCAGCATCGAGCTGTATGACGACCTGCTGCCCAACGCCGGTGCAATCTCCAGCTACCTGCCCGCTGCAGAGAGCGACGTCTACAACCAGCCTTCCGAGTTCTACGGCGGTCAGACCGTTTACAAGGACATCGTTGAGTTCGCAGGCAAGGTCCCCGCATTCGACTGCGGCGCTTACTACTCTGACGTGCGCAGTGCCCTGACCGATGCCGTTACCAACATCGTCCAGAACAACGCCGACATTGACAGCGAGATGCAGAACGCCCAGGATACCGTGGAGTTCAATATCGCTGGCTAAGCAAAGCATGACACACACTGTGTCCGGTTACAACTGAGAATTTGCCAAGGGCACGGTTTGCATCTGATACGTCCGCTGCAAGCCGCGCCCTTGCTTTTGTGGCAAAATAGGAGACACTACGATGAAGAAAAAAGGACTGAATATGGAGCAGAAGCGCAACCTGACGGGGTGGGCGTTCTTGCTGCCAGCAGCACTCCTGATATTTGTATTCTGCTTTTACCCCATGGTGCAGGCGCTGATCCTTTCGTTCCAGAAAGGCACAGGCAGCGCTGTACAGCCTGCGGGCTTTGCCAACTACGTGCGCATTTTAAAGGATGCCACGTTCCAGCAGTGCCTGTTTAACACGATTTTCTATTTCGTGATTCAGGTACCCATTATGCTGATCCTGGCATTGATCCTCGCGCAGCTGCTCAATAGCCCGGACATCAAGGGCAAGGGCATCTACCGCACGATGATTTTCCTGCCCTGCGCCACATCGCTTGTCTCCTATTCGATGATTTTTAAATCTCTGTTTGCCAACGATGGTCTGGTCAACCGGGTGCTGTCCACGGTGGGCATCCCCACGGTGGATTGGTTCCAGAACGCCTGGGCGGCACGCTGGGTCATCGTTATTGCGCTGATCTGGCGCTGGACCGGCTACAACATGGTTTTTTATCTTGCTGGCTTGCAGAACATTGACTACTCGATCTACGAAGCTGCCCGCATCGACGGTGCTTCACCGTTCCAGCAGTTTGTACACCTGACGATTCCCCTGCTGAAGCCCACCATCCTGCTCACCGCCATTATGTCTACCTCCGGCACGCTGCAGCTGTTTGACGAGTCCGTCAACCTGACGGCGGGCGGCCCCGGCAAGGCGACAATGACACTGACCCACTACATTTACAACATCTCGTTTGTTGAGACGCCCAAGTTCAACTATGCGGCGGCGCTGTCGGTGTTTATCCTTGTAGTCGTGGCAGTGTTGTCTGCCATCCAGATGAAAGTAGGTGATAAGCGTGACTAAGGGTAAAAAGATTCTGGCGCACGCCGTGCTGATTTTTGCCAGCTTCCTGTCGGTATTCCCGCTGTACTACATGCTGTGCGGCGCGACGAACCCCAGCATTGATGTTGTGCGTGGCAAGCTGATCCCCGGCACCTATCTGGTGGAAAACTTCAAGTCGCTGATCGCCAACCAGAATCTGGGGCTGGCGATGGCAAACTCCTTCCGCAACGCCATCTTGATGACACTCATCACACTGCTGGTCTGCTCCATCGCGGGCTATGGCTTTGAAATTTACCATGATAAGGCCAAGGATGCACTGATGAGCGTCCTGCTGCTGGCGATGATGCTGCCGTTCGTGGCAATTATGATTCCTCTGTTCAAGATGATGTCCCACTGGGGGCTTGTCAACAGCTGGGCGGCGTTCGTGCTGCCGTCCATCTCGACACCGTTTATGATCATGTTGTTCCGGCAGGCATCGCGTTCCTTCCCCAATGACATCATTGAAGCGGCGCGTCTCGACGGTCTGAGCGAGATCGGCATCTTCTTTCGGATGTTTATCCCCATCATGCGCTCCACCTACGGCGCGGCGATGACGGTTACGTTTATGAATGCATGGAACAGTTACCTCTGGCCGAAGATCATATTCCAAAGCAACGCATCCATCACGATGCCGATGCTGGTTGCGAACCTTAAGAGCGGCTACAGCGTGGACTACGGTATGCTGATGCTGGGCGTTCTGATCTGCACGCTGCCCACCGCCATCATCTTCCTCTGCCTGCAAAAGAGCTTTGCCAACGGCATTACGGGTGCAGTCAAGTGAGCAAACAAAACTACTGCCTAACGCCGGAAGAAGAGCATTATGCCAAAGCCTGCCTGACGCTGGCAAAGCGCTGGGGGCTGATTGATGACGACAGCTTTTCCGCGCTCGAAGGTCGCCGCACTGCAAAAAACGCACAAGCTGAAAAAGCGGAGCAGGACGGCAAACCCGTGTATGGCACGCGGCATTTTTCTGCCCCGGCCTACCTGCAATACGAACTGACTCGCTTCAAGCTGGATTTCGTGGAACCGTGCGAAAAAATTCGTGCGTTGGGCATCTGCCCGGATTTTACCGACGCACAGACCCGCGCCTGGTATGACGCGAACCAGGATCTGTTCACGCGGTACGCTGGCGACAGCTTCCCCTATGAGGAAGTGAAACAAATCATCGAAAAGCGGATGCGGGAGGAGGTGTATGACAGCCTTGTGCAAGACCTATTACGTGAATCCGCAGATAGGCAGTGATACAAATGACGGCTTGACGCCGGAAAAACCGCTGGCGACGCTGTTTGCTGTCAACCGGTTGGTACTTGCCCCCTGCGACACGGTGCTGCTCAAACGCGGCAGCGTATTTGAAAAGCAGTTCCTGCATCTGCGCTGCTGCGGCGAAAAAAATTGCCCCATCACCATCGCTGCCTATGGTGAAGGCAGCGCCCCGCGCATTGACGCTGACGGGCAGGGGCTTTGGTATCAGGACTATGGCTGCGCACTGGATTCACCCACCCATGTGTACCGCGGGTATGATTCCTCCGCCGTGCTGCAGTATGATGCAGCCTATGTC
>ENA-UOIY01000830-UOIY01000830.1-human-gut-metagenome-genome-assembly--contig:-P114-NODE-830-length-42742-cov-103.665144_pt1 | contig 42742 bp, 42 predicted proteins | sample MGYA00242335_ERZ723882 | MGnify/ENA metagenome assembly ERZ723882
GCATTACCGGACGCGATTGGATTATTAAAGCGTTTAATTAAGTTTTAGTATGAGTCCTTCCCGGATAGTGTTGACAATCTCCTGATCGGGATTGAGCTTGATTTTCATGTTCGCCACCTCTTTCTTGATTGTGGCTTTATCATACCGCAGGACAAAGTCTTTTTCTGTGACGAGGTCACATTGATAAAAAAATCCGGTGCTTTTTGAGCATCGGATTTTAAGAAGGTGAATTACGCTTTCCACAGACTGTGGAGGTTGCAGTATATCGGAATTATGATTCCGTTCTGTAACAAAGTCACACTATTTCAAGCGGTTTAGGCTGTTCTTATCCCGCAGCGTAATCGCACCGCGTCTTAGTTCCACAAGCCCGTCCTCTGAGAAGCTTTTGAGCATCCGTGCCACTGCCTCCCGCGCCGAGCTGATGTGCTGGGCGATCTGCTCATGGGTCATGCGTATCGTGTCGGAGCCGGTACGCTCCGCTTCGGCAAGGAGAAATTCTGCCAGCCGCCGATCCAATCCCTTGAACATGATCTGCTGCATCGCCCACATCACATCAGAAAACCGTTTCGTTGCCAACTCATAGAGGAAGCAGCGGACATGAAGATTTTGCTCCTTGAGCGCAGCGATGACATTTGCAGGGATAATCAGAACGTCCGTATCCGGTCCTGCGGTCATTTGCGTATCAAAGGTGATTTGACTGATCACACAGGAGGCAGAAAGCACGCATAATTCGCCCGGATACAGCCGGAACAATGTGACTTCTCGCCCTTCCTCGGAGAGAAGATAGGTGCGAATCTCGCCGGAAAGGACGAACAGCAAGCCAAGACATTCGTTGTCGCTGCTGTGTACGAACGCACCCTTTTCATAATGACGGACAAAGACACTTCGGTGCAGCGTTTCTTGCTCCTGTTCGGTCAAGGATGACCAGAATGGAAGCTGTGTCAGTGTGCGTTCCATATCAATGGCAGCTATGCTTACCGCAGCCGTGCTCACCGCAGGTGTGACCGGCTTCGCCGTGCGAATGGTCATGGTGCTCACAGTGAACATAGGGATCGTAGTCCAGACTTCCGCTGAGCAATGCGTTCACCGCCGCGTCAGCCTCCCCGCTGACACCGCCGTAGAGCTTGATGCCCGCTTCGGCCAGAGCTGCCTGCGCACCGCCGCCGATGCCTCCGCAAATCAAAGTGTCCACGCCGTTCTGCATCAGGAAGCCTGCCAGTGCGCCGTGACCGCTGCCGTTGGTGTCAACGACTTCCGCATGAGTGACTTTGCCGTCCGCAGCTTCATAAAGCTTGAACTGTTCGGTATGGCCGAAATGCTGAAAGATTTGACCGTTTTCATAGGTAACTGCAATTTTCATAATGGAATCTCCTTCGCATTTTTTGTTGGATTTTTCTGTGTTGGCTCTCTGCATCCGGCAGCAGCGGCCGCAGTGGGCTGCCTCCTGTCCTCCGCAGATGCGGTAGTTTCCCCCGGTGATGTGCAGCGGTTTCCCGTGGACAAGACACGCTGCGATCTTGCGCCGTGCGCTTTCGTAAATCTCCTGCACGGTAGAGCGGGAAATATCCATCTGCGCGGCACACTGCTCGTGGGTTTGCTGCTCCAAGTCAACCAGCCGAATGACCTCGTACTCGTCCAGCGTCAGCAGGATCGGCTCACTATCCCCACATCCGTCGGGACAGAATGTATCGACTTGTGGTGTGCCACAAATCCGACGGCATCGTGGCGGTCTTGGCATGGGCATGCCTCCCTTTTTTGTTTCCGGTATATACCGATTATAACACACCGGACAGAAAAAAGCAATATTCTTTTCAAAAGCTGCTGCAATTTCCATCCACATGTGACAGAACTTCGCAGAGCATGATGAATTTGCTTGGATTCATTATGAGTTTAGTTTACATGCAAGCCGTTCACGGGCGGTTGTCCACCTATGAACGGCTTGTAAATTCTCAAAATTTTTTTAGTCCCTACTTGACCGCTTTTTCTTTCACCCACAGGAGAACTGTCCGGTGGGTGATTTTTAATTGCTCTGCGGCCTGTCTTGCGAAAATTCCGCTCCAGCCGCCGGCAGCGCTCCCGTGTCGAAACACGTGCATCGCCATAGTTTGACCTTCAATCAATCGGATGGATCAGTTGCAAACAAATATGCAGCAGCCCAGACCGCTTTCAACGGCAGTCTGGGCTGTTGTATATGGAATCGGTTATTCCGGCTCAGTGTGCGGCCAGCTCGCAGGTGCGTTCGTAGGCGGCGATCACTGCGTCCATGGCAGCGGCGCGGGCGCCGCGCTGTTCCAGCGCGCGGACGCCTGCGATCGTCGTTCCGCCGGGGCTGCAAACCTCGGATTGGAGCTTTCCGGGGTGCTTGCCGGAGGCAAGCGCCATTTCTGCCGCGCCGATCATGGTCTGTGCGGCAAGTGCCAGCGCCTGCGGATATGGCAGGCCGCAGCTTACGCCGCCGTTTGCCAGCGCGTCCAGAAACAGATAGACGAACGCCGGGCCGCAGCCGGAAACTGCGCTGCCCGCGTCAAGCTTGTTCTCCGGCATCCGCATCAGAAGCCCGGCCGGTTTCAGTGCTTCTTCCAGTGCGGTCAGCTCATCCTCCGTAACAGTATCGTCCGGGGAGATCAGAACCACGCCCTTCCCAAGCGCGACCGGCAGATTCGGCATGATCCGCACGACCGGGCAGGGGAGGCCCAGCGTTTCTCTGATCGTCCTGATCGTAACGCCTGCCGCCATGGAGACGAGCACGGGCCGGTCCGCCCGCGCCGAAAGCGGCGCTTTCAGCTCTGCCAGCAGCGCCTGGAGCATCTGCGGCTTGACGCCGAGAAAGATGTATTTGCAGCCTTCTGCGACCTCCAGATTCGTCCCGGCTGCGCAGCCGAGCTCTGCGGCCAGACGCACCGCCTTGTCCGCTGTGCGGTTGGACAGGAGCATATCCGCGCCGCTTTTTGCCGCAGCCTGCGCCAGCGCGCCGCCCATATTCCCGGTTCCGATAAATCCAAGCTGATAGGTTGACATAAGTTCCTCCTTACCGGGTCTGCCCGTCGCCCGTTATAATATATTTATAAGTCGTCAGCTCCCGCAGACCCATAGGGCCTCTGGCGTGGAGCTTCTGCGTGGAAATGCCCATTTCGCAGCCGAGGCCGAATTCGCCGCCGTCTGTAAACCGCGTGGATGCATTTACATAAACTGCAGCACTGTCAACCAGCTGCGTAAAGCGCTGCGCGGTCTGCGCGTTTTCGGTGATGATCGCGTCGGAATGGTGCGTGGAGTGCGCGGCGATATGGGAAATCGCCTCGTCCGCGCTGGAAATGGTCTTGACGGCAAGAATATAATCCAGAAATTCCGTGTCGAAATCCTGTTTCCCCGCAGGTGTGCCGGAAATGATCTGCTGCGCAGTCTCGTCCAGACGAAGCTCGACGGGCGGCAGACCGGCTGCAGCGCGGTTGTCGACAAGGCGCTTTTTGAGCATGGGCAGGAACTGCCCGGCGATATCCGCATGGACGATTGCGACTTCTTCCGCGTTGCAGACGGACGGGCGGCTGGTTTTGGCGTTTTCGATGATATTCAGCGCCTTGTCCAAATCTGCGTCCTTGTCCACGTACACATGGCAGATGCCGGTGCCCGTCTCGATGCACGGGACGGTCGCCGATTCGACGCAGGCGCGGATGAGTCCCGCGCCGCCGCGCGGGATGAGCAGGTCAACCAGGCCGTTTGCCGTCATAAGCTCGTGCGCGCTCTGCCGCGTGGTGTCCGACACCAGATTCACAAGGGCTTCCGGCAGGCCGACGGCGCGCAGGCCCTCGTGCATAGCCGCAACAATGGCTGCGGCAGAACAGTATGCCTCTTTCCCGCCGCGCAGGACGCAGACATTGCCGCTTTTGAGGGCGAGCACCGCCGCGTCAGAGGTAACGTTCGGGCGGCTTTCGTAGATAATGGCCACGACACCCATCGGAACGGCTGTTTTGCGGATCACAAGTCCATTGGGCCGCTTCACCTCAGCCAGAATTTCCCCAATCGGGTCAGGGAGCTTTGCGACCTGCCGCATGCCGTCCGCCATGGCGGCGATCCGGTCCTTTGTCAGGCGCAGGCGGTCGAGCATGACGCTTGAAATGACGTCCTGCGCCGCGTGCAGATCTTCAGCGTTTGCGGCGAGAATGACATCTGCATTTGCCTCAATTGCATCTGCCATTTGCAGGATGGCCCGGTTCTTTTCTTCACTCCCCAGCCACGCAAGCTGCGGGCAGGCGGCCTTGGCCTGCTGTAAAAGCGCCTGTGTCGTCATATGTCTGCCTTCTTTCCTAAAAATCTTGTGCCGATGGATTTCCCGTCGAGCAGCGCATAGAGCTTCTCGACCTCTGCTCCGTTGGCAATGATCATATCTGTTCCGGCTTTTGTGACGATCTGCGCAGCGGTAAGCTTGGTTTTCATGCCGCCGGTTCCAAGCTCGGAACCCTTGCCGTCGGCAAGGCGCAGAATTTCTTCTGTGATTTCGGGAACCAATTCGATGCGCGCAGCGTCTGGATTTTTATGCGGGTCGGCAGTGTACAGACCGTCAATATCCGACAGCAGCACGAGCAGATCGGCGTGAACGCTGGTCGCGACGATGGCCGAGAGCGTATCATTGTCGCCGATGCCGAACTCTGCGACGGAAACCGTGTCGTTCTCGTTGACGATCGGAATCGCATCCAGCTCCAGCAGGCGCTGGATCGTGTTCTGGAAATTCTCGTGCCGGACAGGGGCGGCGATATCGTCCGCCGTCAGCAGGATCTGTGCGACGGTGTGGCGGTATTCGGAGAACAGCTTGTCATAGGTATACATCAGCTCACACTGACCGACTGCGGCGGCAGCCTGCTTGGTCGGTACATCTGCCGGCCGCTTTCCGAGGCGGAGCTTGCCCACGCCCATGCCGATCGCGCCGGAGGAGACGAGGATCACCTCATTTCCGGCATTCTTGAGGTCGCTGAGCACCTTGCAGAGCGCTTCCATCTGGCGGATGTTCAGCCTGCCGGTTGGATGCGTGATGGTGGAGGTGCCGATTTTAATGACAATGCGCATACAGGCGTCCCTTCTTCCGTATCTTGCTGTGTGGAAGTATAGCATATTGCGGGTCGCATGACAAGTGCTGATTTCGAATGCAGTTCATGAAATTTCTTCATGTAAGATATTATCGTGATATACCTTGACAGGCGAGGTATATCGTGTTATACTAGCCGCACCGAAACGGAGGTGGGGATGTGTCCATTCGGGCAGACGTGATCCGCGGTCATACGGACGCGGTGATCCTGGCGCAGCTTCTGCGCCGCGACAGCTACGGCTATGAGATCAACAAAAACATTGAAAATTGTTCCGGCGGCGAATTCGTCCTGAAGGAGGCCACGCTCTATACCGCCTTCCGGCGGCTGGAGGACAGCGGGTACATTACCTCCTACTGGGGCGATGAAGCGGTCGGAGCCAGACGGAAGTATTACAGAATTACAGAAAAGGGCCGGGAGGCTTACCGGCAGGCGCGGGCAGAATGGGACGCAAGCGTGCGCATTCTGAACGCATTATTGGAGGGAGAAGCATGAGAGAGAAGATCAGTGTCTATGTAGATGAACTTTTTTTCGATGCTGCGCTGACCATCCGCAACGCGGAGGTGCAGCAGGAGATTTTGCAGCATACGCTCGACCGGTACGACGATCTGATCGCCGCCGGTAAATCGGAGCAGGAAGCGTATGACGAGGCCGTCGGCGGCATCGGCGACGTGTCAGAACTGTACGAGCACAAGCCGGAAGCGGAAGCGCCGAAAACGCGGGACTTTCCCGCTCCGCCCACACCCGGCGTTGTGTTCACTGCGCCGCAAACGCCGCAGTCCGGCAAGAAGAAAAAGCTCCCCGGCTGGGCCATCGCGCTCATCTGCGTGGGTGCAGTCATAGCGATACTGGCGCTGAACTTTGCGGGCCAGGCAGCCTTCGGTGTGCTGCGCGCGGGAGGACTTTATATCTATGACAGCGCGAACAAATATGAAACGCTTGACCGCTCCGGCTTCGGCAGCAAGGAGCAGCCTGCAGCGGCTTCCGAGCTGCTGACAGATATCACAGAAATCGAGATCCATTGGCTGACCGGCGATGTGTATCTGGTCGAATCGAACGCGGACGGCGTGGCTTTTCAGGAGGATTATACCGGAGACAATGAGGATTACCGGATGCGCTACAGAGTCAGCAACGGAAAGCTCATCATCCAGCCGTGCAAATCGAGGCTTTTCAGCAACATGGATCTGCCGAGAAAGGCGCTGACCGTCTTCCTGCCGGATACGCTGACGCTGGATAACATTACGGTCGAGACTGTCTCGGCGAATGTCGAGCTGATGGGAGGCAGCGTGGATTCGCTCACCGTCAGCACCACAAGCGGCAATATTACCGGCCCGGGGCTTCTGGCTGAGGACTATGAATTCGGTACTGTCAGCGGAGATATCTCCCTGACTGCGCTTCCGGCGGACGGCAGCGATATTGACTGTGAGACCGTTTCCGGGGAAGCGCGCATCAGCTGCACCGCAGCCCCGGATGAGGTCAGCTTCAACAGCGTCAGCGGCGATCTGCGCCTTACGCTTCCGGAGGGCAGCTGCCGGTACACGCTGGATCTCAGCACCGTCAGCGGCGACCGTGACACCGACGGCTTCCTCTCCAGCGGCGATAAGCTCTGCGTCATCACCGCAGAAACCGTCTCCGGCGATGTCGAGCTGCGGACAGGGCCGTAAAAAACAGCTTGCAGCAGAAATGGCCAGCAGCTACGCTGCTGGCCAAAATTATTTTTATGCCTGCTTCCACTTGCGGCAGCGGCGTGCTTTTTTGCGGCGCCGGACAATGCCGGAGATCACGAAGAACAGGATCACTGCGGCAATGGCCGCAATCGTCAGAATCAGATACAGAGTCGTGTTTGATGTTGAGGTCTTGACGGAAAGCCACAGGTCATTCATCACCTGCGTGGCCTCCACGCCGAGCTCGGCAAAGGATTCGCTGCGCGCAAGCGTCTCGTCGTCCGGGTAGGAGACGGGGCTGGACGTCACTTCCTCGTCCAGATAGTCCTTTGCGGCAGTCTCCGGGGTGGAATAGCCGATGTAATCCAGATTGGCGGCGGAGATATCCGGGCGGCAGAGGAAGTTGATAAATGCCTCCGCGCCCTCCTTGTTCTGGCAGCCCTTCGGGATGCACATGGCGTCAATGAAGATATTGAAGCCCTCTTTCGGGTGGCTGAAGCCCAGATCGGGATTTTCCTCGACCATGGTCAGGTAGTCGCCCGCGTAATAGGGAGCCGCCCAGGCTTCGCCGCGCTCCATGCGGTCAAAGATCTGGTCCATGACGTAGCCCTGCAGAACAGGGGACTGCGTGGCCAGCAGGTCGGCGCAGTTTTTAAGCTCCTGCTCGTCCTCCGTGTTGAAGCTGTAGCCCAGCATGGATTCCGCAATGGCAAACGCGTCGCGCGGGTTATCGAACATCAGAAGCTTGCCCTGATACTTGGAGTTCCACAGGCAGGACCAGCTTTCCGCATCCTCGTCCGAAACGTAGTTTTTGTTGTAGATCAGGCCGACCGTGCCCCATGTGTAGGGAACGGAGTAGGTGTTTTCCGGGTCGTACGCCTGATTGCGGAAGGCTTCGTCAATGTATTCGTAGTTCGGAATATTGTCGAAGTTCAGCGGTTCCAGCATATCCTCAGAAATGAGCTTGGCGATCATATAATCGGACGGAATGATCACGTCGAACGTTGTGCCGCCGGTCTTGAGCTTGGTGTACATGGACTCGTTGGAGTCGAACGTCAGGTAATTGACCTTGATGCCCGTCTCTTCCTCGAACGCCTTGATCACGTCCAGACTGTCATCCGTGCCGTCGGAGATGTACTGGCCCCAGTTGTAGACGGTGATCTCATTGGCGGCGGCGTGCACGGGCAGGGGAGCGGCGCAGAGCAGCAAAACGAGCGCCAGCAGAACAGAAAAAAATCGTTTTTTCATGCACGGACCCTCCTCGGCTGCTGCCGGTTCTTCTCGGATTTGGCCTGCAGCAGGTTCATGACGACCATCAGGACAAGAATCACGATGAACATCAGCGTAAACAGCGCGTAGATCTTCGGCTGAATGGGCTTTTTCGTATAGTTGTAGATCTCGACCGGGAGTGTAATGAAGCTGGAGCCGGTGACAAAATACGAAATGACGAAATCGTCCAGACTCATGGTGAATGCCATGAGAGCGCCGGAAATGATGCCGGGCATGATCTCGTGAATGACGACCTTGCTGAACGACTGGAACGGTGTGCAGCCGAGATCCAGCGCGGCCTCGACCAGATCCTTGTCCATCTGCTGGAGCTTCGGCATGACGTTCAGAATGACATAGGGGAGATCGAACGTGATATGCGCGATGAGAAGCGTCCAGAAGCCGAGCACGGAGTTGGTCTTCAAAACCGTCCCCGCGAACGCGAACAGCAGCGCCAGCGCAACGCCGGTGACGATATCCGGATTCGTCATGGGGATGTTCGTTATGGTCATAACGGCGGAGCGGAGCCGGCCCTTCATGCTGTGGATGCCGACGGCAGCCATTGTGCCGACAACGGTAGAGATGAGCGTCGCCAGCAGCGCAATGATGACAGAGTTGCGCAGGAGCGTCAGGAGCGTGCCGTCCCGGAACAGATTGGCGTACTGCCGGAGCGTGAAGCCCTTGAAGCTTGCGATGTCCGTGCCGGTGTTGAACGAGGCCACGGCCAGAACGATCATCGGGATATACAGGAAGATGAACACCAGAACGGTGACAGTGCGGTTGAAGTGCTTCATACCTTGATGACCTCCTCTCCGTCGCCCTCGCCGAAGCGGTTCATAACGGCGACACAGATAAAGATCAGGATCATCAACACCAGACTCATGGCCGCGCCGAGGTTCGGGTTGTAGGCGGTCTTGAACTGGGACTCGATCACATCGCCGATGAGAGTCGTGCCGGTGGAGCCGAGCTTCTGGGAGATGTAGAAGGTAGAGACAGCCGGGACGAAGACCATCGTAAGGCCGGACAGAATACCGGGGCCGGAAAGCGGCAGGATGACACGGGAAAACACCTGCGACGGACGGCAGCCGAGGTCAAGCGCAGCCTCAACAAGCCGGTTGTCGATCTTCATAATGACCGTGTAGAGCGGCAGGATCATGTAGGGCAGGTAGTTATATACCATGCCGAGAATGACGGCGCCGTTTGTCCGGATGAGCGGCAGCGGAGAAATGCCGATGTGCTGCAGGAGCGTGTTGATGATGCCCGTATCCTCCAGCATACCGACCCAGGCCAGCGTACGGAGCAGGAAGCTCATGCACATCGGGAGCATAATGAGCATTTCGAGGAACCGCTGCGTGAGCGGCTTGCACTGCGCGATAAAATATGCGACAGGGTAGCCGATGATCAGGCAGATCAGCGAAGCAAACAGGCTCAGCCAGATCGAGCGCAGGAAGATTGGCAGATACGTGCCCATGCCGGACAGGTTGGAAAGCGTAAACTGGCCTGTGATAGAATCGGTCAGCGCGTAATAGACGACGATGCCCAACGGGATGATCGTAAACAGGACCATCCAGATAATATACGGGCAGGCGAGAAGCTTGTTGTTATTCTTCATCGGCTTCTTCCTCCGAGGCGTCGGCAATCTCGTCATATTCCGCGCTGTAGGAGGAGTAGTCGCCGTAGAGGCCGGAATACTCGCTCTTGTGCATGATATGGATATCCTCAGGATTGAGGCGAATGCCGATGTACGCGTCAACAGGGCAGTAATCCGTGGTCTGAATGAGCCACTTGAAGCCCTTGAAATCGACAATGGTGTCGTAGTGGACGCCCTTGAAGGTGACGGAGGTGACGGTGCCGCACAGATGGCCCTGCTCCGGCGGAACGATATCCACGTCCTCCGGACGGATAACGACGTCGACCGGCTCATTGGGCGCAAAGCCCTTGTCCACGCACTGGAACTTGCGGCCGAAGAACTTGACCACATAGTCCTCCAGCATCACGCCGTCGAGAATATTGGACTCGCCGATGAAATCCGCGACGAATGCGTTCTTCGGCTCGTTATAGATATCCTCCGGCCGGCCGATCTGCTGGATCTTGCCCTTGTTCATGACGACGATGGTGTCGGACATGGTCAGCGCCTCTTCCTGATCGTGCGTGACATATATAAATGTAATTCCCATTCGCTGCTGGATATTCTTCAGTTCGTTCTGCATATCCTTGCGCAGGCGCAGATCGAGTGCGCCCAGAGGCTCGTCGAGCAGCAGCACCTGCGGGCGGTTGACCAGTGCGCGGGCAATGGCCACACGCTGCTGCTGGCCACCGGACAGGCTCGTCACCTTGCGGTTTTCGAAGCCCTTGAGGCTGACGATTTCCAGCATCTCGGTCACGCGTTCGTCGATCTCGTCCTCCTTGACCTTTGCAATACGCAGGCCGAAGGCGATGTTGTCGTACACGTCCAGATGCGGGAACAGCGCGTAGCGCTGGAAGACCGTGTTGATCTTGCGCTGATAGGCGGGCAGATCGTTGATCCGTTTGCCGTTGAACAGCACGTCGCCGGACGTCGGGGTCAAAAAACCGCCGATGATCCGGAGCATGGTCGTCTTTCCGCAGCCGCTGGGCCCCAGCAATGTGAGGAATTCCTTGTTGTTGATGTACAGGTTGATGTTGTCGAGAATCGTCTCTCCGTCCTCGAATGTCATAGTGAGATTCGTGAGGCGAATGAGCTCTTTGGACATGTATCCTCCCCCATTTCAAAAAAATTTGTATGCGTCGAACTTTGCCGGAGCCGCCCGAAACATACTGGATTGAATATATCCGGCGGGGGTGGATTTGTCAATATCTAAACAGAAAATTGTGCAAAAAAGTTGGAAGAACATTTTGAAAGTTCTTCCAACTTTGGAGAAAACGAAGAAAAAGATTGATTATGTAAAGTATTCCTGCACAAAATCGACAGACTCGACCTGAAACGTCCTGCCGTTGAGATAGGAAAGGCACCCGGCGTCTGTTGTAAATTGGAACGTCAGCTTGTAGGAATAGAGCGCCTGAAATTTCCGGTCGTAGCGCTTGTCGAGCTTTCCGTATTTGCCGTCGCCCAGCAGCGGCCAGCCTGCGGCGGCCATCTGCGCGCGGATCTGATGGGTGCGCCCGGTCACAAGCTCGCACTCCACAAGGCTCAGCCCGTTCCGGCTCTGAAGCGTTTTGTAGAATGTGATGCAGGTCTTTGAACCCTTCTGCGGCGTTTTCGTGATGTAGACGCGGTTTTCCTTCGCGTCCTTGAACAGCTGCCCCTCAAGCCTGCCGGAGGCCGGGCGGGGCGTTCCGTGCACAATGCAAAGATAGCGCTTGTCGATTTCGCGATCCTTGATCTTCTGGTTCAGAATGCGCAGTGCCTCCGCGTTCTTTGCGGCAATGACAATGCCGCCGGTATTGCGGTCGATGCGGTTGCACAGGGCCGGGGCAAAGGCGTGCTCCTCTCTGGGCCGCCACTCGCGGTTGGCGTAGAGATATGCCTGAATGTGATCGATCAGCGTTTTGCCGTATTCCGCGCCGTCATGCGGATGCACGGCCTGTCCGGGCTTTTTATCGACCAGCAGGAGATTTTCGTCCTCATAGACGATATGCAGTTTCGGCGCGGCGACGGTCAGATAAGCATTTTCTTCTTTTGGGGTATCAAAAAACTCGTCGTTGATGTATAATTGCAGCGTGTCCCCGGCGGTCAGCCGCGTGTCGCGCTCGGCGCGTTTGCCATTCAGTTTGATGCGCTTGAGCCGGATGTATTTCTGTGCCAGCGAAGCGGGGAGCAGGGGAACGGCCTTTGCCAGCCACCGGTCGAGCCGCTGCCCGGCGTCGTTCTGCGTGATGGTGAATTCCTTCATAGCGGTCTCCATACAAAACAAATAGTCTGTTTTTATTTTATCACGCGGCGTCCTTTCTGTAAAGAATCCGGTGTTCGCGAAAAAGAACGAAAAATTTATGAAAAAGTATTTGACTTCCCTGCGATTATTCGATATAATATCCATCGCACGATTATGGATTGGAGGGCGCTATGCTGCTGGATCTGAAGCCAATTCTTGTAACGCCCGGCGCAAGTCTTCCGTTTGAGACGCGCGAGGATCTGTCCGATCTTGTTTTCGGCAGCTGCAGGCCCGCGTCAGAGCCGATTCTGGCCAGCGGTAAGGTTCGCAATACGGCAGGCGTTCTCGAACTGACCGGCGAACTCAGCACGACGCTGCACGGCGTATGCGACCGCTGCGCCGGTGAGTTTACGCGTGCGGTGCAGATCCCGGTCCACGCGGTTCTGGTTTCAGAAGAGGAGCTGGAGCAGACGGAGGATGAATGGGTGTTCGGCATCCACGACGGCTGCGCCGATCTGACCGACATCATCACGACCGCCTTTGTTCTCAATATGGACAGCCAGCTTCTGTGCAGGCCCGACTGCAAGGGCGTTTGCTTCCGCTGCGGCAAAAACCTCAACGAAGGGCCGTGCGGCTGCAAAAAGGAACCCGATTCCCGTTTTGCTGTTTTACAGCAGTTACTGGATAAATAAGTAGATAATGTGCCTTCGGGCATTTAGACCAAGGAGGTGTACCACATGGCAGTACCCAAGAGAAAAGTATCCCGCGCAAGAAGAGATAAGAGACGCAGTTCCCACTGGAAGCTGGCGATCCCCGGCGTCGTCGCTTGCCCGAAGTGCGGCGAGCCCCGCCTGCCTCACAGAGCCTGCAAGGCTTGCGGCTACTACAATGGCCGTGAAGTCATTTCTGTTGAAGCTAAGTGATTTCGCTGAAAGAGATGAGAGGGAGGCTGTGTGCCTTCCTCTTTTCTTATCCTGAAAAGGAAGCCTGAAAGGAGGGCCTACCATGTCGAAGCCCATCGTAGCCATCGTCGGCCGGCCGAACGTCGGCAAGTCGATGCTCTTTAACAAACTGACCGGCAAGCGCATGGCCATCGTCGAGGACACGCCCGGCGTCACCCGCGACCGCATTTACGGCGAATGCGAGTGGAACGGCCGCGGCTTTGCCCTTGTCGACACCGGCGGCATCGAGCCCGGCACGAACAACGAAATGCTGAAGTTCATGCGCCGTCAGGCGGAGATCGCCATCGAGACGGCGACGGTCATCGTTATGGTCGTCGACGTGACGGTCGGCCTGACCGCTGCGGACGCGGAGGTCGCGTCCATGCTCAAGCGGTCGAAAAAGCCGGTCGTGCTGGCCGTCAACAAGTGCGACCAGACCGGCCATGCCAATCCCGACGCGTATGAATTCTACGCGCTTGGCCTCGGCGACCCTATCGAGGTTTCCGCCGTCCACGGCCATGGAACCGGCGACCTGCTCGACGCGTGCGTCGAAAGCTTCCCGCCGGACGACGGCGAGGAATACGACGAGGACGTCATCAAGGTCGCCATCATCGGCAAGCCGAACGTCGGCAAATCGAGCCTGCTCAATCAGATTCTCGGCGAGGAGCGCGTGATCGTCTCCAATGTCGCAGGCACGACGCGTGACGCCATCGACAGCTATTTTGAAAACGAATCCGGCAAGTTCCTGTTCATTGACACCGCCGGTATGCGGCGCAAGTCGAAGGTCGACGATGCAGTTGAGAAATATTCCAATCTGCGCTCCATTGCCGCCATTGAGCGTGCGGATGTGTGCCTCATCCTGATCGACGCCAACGAGGGCGTGACGGAGCAGGATACCAAGGTCGCAGGTCTGGCACACGAGGCGGGCAAGGCCTGTATCATCGTCGTCAACAAATGGGATACGGTCGAAAAGGACACGAACACCATGGACGAGAAGACAGCGGAGATCCGCCGTGACCTCAGCTACATGACCTATGCGCCGGTCGTATTCATCTCGGCGCTGACCGGTCAGCGCGTCGACAAGCTGTTTGACATGATCGTCGCTGTTTCCAACCAGAACAGTATGCGCATTACAACGGGTATGCTCAACAACATTCTGGAGGACGCGACCGCGCGTGTCCAGCCGCCCACGGACAAGGGCCGCCGTCTGAAGATCTACTATATCACGCAGGTCGGTGTCAAGCCGCCGCACTTTGTCTTCTTCTGCAACGACAGCCGCCTGTTCCATTTCTCGTACCAGCGGTATCTGGAAAACCAGATCCGCGCGGTCTTTGGTCTGACCGGTACGCCGATCAAGATCACCATCCGCCAGAAGGGCGACAAGGAAGACGTGTAAATTACGATCCCGGCAGAAACCACAGCTCTGCCGGGATTTTTGGAATTTTAATTCAAAAGGGGAATCGGAAACAATGGAACAGCGTTATGCGCAATATGCAGTAGAAAAAGCCGTCCAGCTGCTTGCAATCGACAGCCCGACGGGCTTTACGGACAAAGCGGCCGAATGGGTGCTGGAGGCTTTTGCATCGCTCGGCTTTGACGCACGGAAAACGACCAAGGGCGGCATTCTGATCGATCTCGGCGGTGAGGAGTCCGCAGAGGGCGGGCTGCTTTTGCAGGCGCACACGGACACGCTCGGCGCGATGGTCGCGGAGGTCAAAGCCAATGGCCGCCTGCGCGTGACGAGCCTCGGCGGTATGCGCGCAGAAAACGGCGAAACGGAAAATGTGCGCGTCTATACGCGCTCCGGCAAGGTCTATGAGGGGACGCTCCAGCTCTGCAACGCCTCTGTCCACGTCAACGGCGAATACGCCAAGACGAACCGAACCTTCGACACGACCGAGATCCTGCTGGACGAGAATGTTTCTTCTGCCGAAGAGACGCGTGCGCTCGGCATTGAGACAGGCGATATCGTCTGCTTCGACCCGCGCACGCACGTGACGGCTTCGGGCTACATCAAAAGCCGCTTCCTCGACGATAAGCTCTCCGTCGGTATTCTGCTCGGCTTTGCAAAATACCTGCATGACGAAAAGAAGACGCTGCCGCGCCGCACGTATGTCCATGTGACCGTCTATGAAGAGGTTGGCTTCGGCGGTTCGGCCTCCGTGCCGGAGGGCGTGACGGAATCCATCAGCGTCGACATGGGCTGCGTGGGCGACGGCCTTGCCTGCACGGAACGGCAGGTATCCATCTGCGCCAAGGATTCCGGCGGCCCGTACAGCTACGCCGTCGTCGGCAAGCTCATCGACGCGGCCAAGCGCGAGGGCGCGGACTATGCCGTCGATGTCTATCCGTACTACGGCTCCGACGTGGAAGCGACGCTCCGCGCAGGCTATGACATCCGCCACGGTCTCATCGGCTCCGGCGTCTACGCCAGCCACGGCTACGAGCGCAGCCACACGGACGGCGTGCTCAATACGCTCAAAACGATTAAGGGGTATCTGAACGGATAACAAGTAAAAGCCTCCCCTTACTGCGCCTCGCGCGGTAAGGGGAGGCGGCATTTGCGCAGCAAATGACGGAGGGGATAAGGCCCAGGACTTAGCATGCCCCGAAATTTGCAGCGTTCGAATCCCCTCAGGCGCTTTGCGCCAGCGTCCATCCCCCTTTTGGCAACGAAAAAGAGCAAGCCGACTGGCTTGCTCTTTGGCTTGTCTTCGATCAGATCGCACGCTCAACCTTGTTGGAACGCAGGCATCTTGTGCAGACATATACATGGCGCGGAGTACCGTCAACGATTGCCTTGACACGTTTGACGTTGGGCTTCCATGCACGGTTCGCACGTCTGTGAGAATGGGAGACCTTGATACCGAATGTTACGCCCTTGCCGCAGATATCGCATTTTGCCATCGGATGCACCTCCTTGCCGCTTGGAAAATCAGATTCACGCGCTATAAAGCGCCGACAAGTATATTAACAGATTGCGTTGGAAATTGCAAGCACTTTTTTCGGAAAAATCCGAAAATTTCGCGCCGGGGCGACAAAGGATTTTCCCTGTTGCGAAACCGGGGCAAAGCGGGTATAATCGAGGTATCCTGAAACAGAGGTGATCATGTGGCAAGTACCTATACGGTCCTGCTGTCCGAGCTTGCATCGGAATTCAAGCTTGACTTTTTCTACCGGTCGACGGATTTTGACAAGATCCATGTGACCGTTGACGATATCAGCCGTCCGGGCCTTCATCTGGCTGGCTTTTTCGACCATTACGAGCCGATGCGCGTCTATGTCTGCGGCACGGTGGAGACGGCGTATCTGCAAAAGCTCACGCCGGAGGAGCGTATCATCATTTTTGACCATTTCCTGTCCTATAAATGCCCGGCGCTGATTTTTGCGCGGGGCTTTGAACCCATGCCGGAGTGCCTTGAAATGGCGAAAAAATACGACGTGACGGTGCTGGGAACTAAGGACACGACGTCTTATATCGTTTCGAGCCTCATTACCTATTTAAAAAGCTCGCTGGCCCCGCGCGTCACGCGCCACGGCGTTCTGGTCGAAATTTACGGCGAGGGCATCCTCATCAACGGCGACAGCGGCATCGGCAAGAGCGAGACGGCCATCGAGCTGGTCAAGCGCGGCCACCGCCTCATCGCGGACGACGCGGTCGAGATCAAAAAGGTCTCGCCGCACGAGCTGGTCGGCTCCGCACCTCCGGTTCTGAAGCATTATATCGAGTTGCGCGGCATCGGCGTTATTAACGTCGCCAAGCTGTTCGGCATGGGTGCGGTCAAGGAAAGCTCCAACATTGACCTGATCATCAATATGGTCCCGTGGCGCGACGGCGAGGCGTATGACCGCCTCGGCATGGAGACGCAGTACACGGAAATTCTGGATGTCAAGGTTCCGTCTATCACAGTTCCCATTACGCCGGGCCGAAATCTTGCCGTGATCTTTGAGGTCGCCGCCATGAACAACCGCCAGAAGCGCATGGGCTACAACGCCGCTGTAGAATTTACCGAGCAGATGAGCAAATACTTTACGGCCCGCAACGATGATTGAAACATAAAAGAGGAACCGGTTGGCTGGTTCCTCTTTTATTTTTATTTGAGATGTGCTATGATAGAAAAAATTATCCACCCGGAGGCGTTTATGTGGAGTTCTGAGCTTCAGCAGACCATCATCCAGAGGTGCAAAGCGGTTCAGTACCGGCTTCAGGAGCCGCTGAGCCGCCATACCTCCTTCCGCATCGGCGGCCCCGCGGCAGTCATGGCGTTCCCCAAAACCACGGAGGAGCTGAAGCAGCTGCTGCAAGGCGCTGCCGCAGCAGGCGCGCAGCCGTATATTCTCGGCGCAGGAACGAACATTCTTGCCCCGGATGAGGGCCTTGATGCGCTTGTGATCTGTCTCAAGGATGCGCTGTGCGGCATCCGCCTCCTGGATGAGGCGCGGATCGAGGCTTACGCGGGTGAAAGCATGGCGAAAGCGGCGGTTTTCGCAAAAAATCACGCGCTGACGGGTCTGGAATTCGTGCACGGCATTCCGGGGACGCTCGGCGGCGGCGTATATATGAATGCGGGCGCATACGGCGGAGAACTGAAGCAGGTCGTGGAATCGGTCACGATCCTGACCATGGACGGCGAGGAGAAGACGCTGTCCGGCGAAGAATGTGCGTTTGGCTATCGCGCAAGCGTATATCAGAAGCTGCCCTGCGTGATCGTTAAGGCCGTCCTGCAGCTGCATCCAGGCGACCCAGAGGAAATCGGACAGACCATGCGCACGCTGATGGAAAAGCGCAGGGCCTCGCAGCCGCTGGAGCTGCCGTCCGCCGGAAGCACGTTCAAGCGTCCGACAGGATATTTTGCAGGCCCCCTCATCGAGCAGGCAGGACTCAAGGGCTGCGGCGTGGGTGGCGCGGAGGTATCGAAAAAGCACGCGGGTTTCGTCGTGAATACCGGCGGCGCGTCGGCTGATGATGTAAAGAAGACGATCGCAATGGTGCAGTCGCGCGTATGGGAGGCATCCGGCGTCCAGCTCGAGCCGGAGGTTCGGATCTGGTAAAAGGAGAAGACTATGCAGTTTGTTATCATTTCCGGTATGTCCGGCGCAGGAAAGAGCAGGGCCGCGTCCGATCTGGAAGACCTCGGCTTTTACTGCGTCGACAATATGCCGGCAGAGATGATCCCGCAGTTTGCTCAGCTGTGTCTGGCAACGAAGGGACGATATGAAAAGGTCGCGCTCGTGACGGATATCCGCGCGAGCATGACGTTTGACGCGCTGTTTCAGGCGCTGCAGAAGCTGGACGATATGCATCTGCAATATTCGATCTATTATATTGAAGCGTCTACAGCGGTCATCATCAAGCGCTATAAGGAAACGCGCCGCCTGCACCCCCTGATGAAGGATGGCTCCACGCTCGAAAATGCCATCGCGCGCGAGCGCGAGCTGCTGGCCCCCGTCCGCAACCGTGCCAGCGCCATCATCGACACGTCCAATCTCTCTACTGGCAAGCTGCGCGGACAGCTCATCGATCTGGTCGCGGGCGGAATGCGGGAGCATTCGATGGACGTGCGCGTCGCGTCCTTCGGCTTCAAATACGGTCTGCCGCTGGAGGCCGATCTGGTCTTCGACGTGCGGTTCCTGCCGAACCCGTACTATATCCCGGAGCTGAAGCACCAGACCGGGCTGGACGAGCCGGTCAGAAGCTTCGTGTTCAAATACCAGCAGACGCTGGATTTTGTGACAAAAACCGAGGATCTGCTTTCCTTCCTGCTGCCCAACTATCTGGACGAGGGCAAAACAGATCTCGTGATCGCCGTCGGCTGCACAGGCGGCAAGCATCGGAGCGTCTGTATCGCGAAGGAGCTGTTTGAGTTCGTATCCAAAAAGGGCTACGCGGCCACGCTCAGCCATCGCGATATGGGCAGAAGGTGATTGCTATGACGGATTTTACAGAACAGATCCGGCTCTATGAGCCGCACCGCAGGCAGCCGCGCATCGCGGCCATCGGCGGCGGACACGGGCTGTCCGCCATGCTGCGCGGCCTGAAGGCCTATACGAGGGATATCACCGCGATCGTGACCGTCGCGGACGACGGCGGCGGCTCCGGTATGCTCCGGGAGGACCTCGGAATGCTTCCGCCGGGCGATATCCGCAACTGTATTATGGCGCTTGCCAATACGGAGCCTACCATGCAGCAGCTGCTCAATTACCGCTTTACCGATGGGAGCCTTGCAGGCCAGAGCTTCGGCAACCTGTTTCTGGCGGCCATGAACGGCATTTCCGGCTCCTTCGACGAAGCGGTCCACCGCATGGGGGACGTTCTGGCCATCACTGGCCGCGTTCTTCCTGTGACGAATCAGGATGTGCGGTTGGAAGCGGAATTTCACGACGGCAGCCGCATTCTTGGCGAAAGCAAGATTTTTTACGCGAAAAAGATCAACAATTCCCGTATCCGCAAGGTGCGCCTCGTGCCGGAACGTCCGGCGGCGCTGCCGGAGAGCGTCCGGGCGATCCGCGAGGCGGATATCGTCGTGATCGGACCGGGAAGCCTGTATACCAGCATCATCCCGAATTTTCTGGTCAGCGGTATTGCAGACGCAGTGCGGCAGAGCCGGGCCTTGAAGATTTATGTGCTGAACATCATGACGCAGGACGGCGAGACGGACGGCTATGACGCCGACGATCACGTCCGCGCGATCCTGGAGCACGCGGGTCCCGGCGTGATGGATGTGTGCATTGCAAACGACGCGCCTGTGCCGCCTGAGATCATGGAGCCATACGCCAAAGAGGGCGTTTCGCAGCTTGAGCTGCGCCGCGAGGATCTGGAGCAGATGGGCCTTGCTGTGCGCACGTTCCCGCTCCTTGAGCCGGGACGCTATATCCGCCACAACTCCGACGCGCTGGCACGCGCGATTTTGTCGGTGTGGCGGGAATTCAGAAACTGAAACAAGCGAGGAGGCAAACGCCGTCATGTCTTTTTCATCCAACGTCAAGCAGGAGCTGTGCCGTCTGCCGATCAACCGGAAGCTGGAAGCCGCCGCAGAGCTGTACGGCATTTTGCTCTACTGCAACGCGTTTACCGCGGATCTTGTCCGCATCACGACAGAGTCGCGCGATCTGGCTGAGCGCCTGCCGCGCCTGATGAAGAAGGTCTTCGGCTTCTCCTTCGACCAGGAGCCGGAGGAGAGCGCGGGAAAGCTGCTGTTCGTGATGGAATCACAGGAAAAAATCCATAAAATGTTTGCGCAGTTCGGCCTCAGCGCGGCCAGAGACGTGACGCTGCACGTCAATTACGGGATGCTGGAGGAGGACGAAGAGCGGCTGGCGTTTTTGCGCGGCGCGTTTCTGTCCGGCGGCTCGGTCACGGACCCGGCCAAGCGCTACCACCTGGAGCTGACGACCTCTCACTATAAGGTCAGCCGCGAAACCTGCGCGCTGCTGCTCGACGCCGGATTCTCCCCGAAGGAAACGACGCGCGGCGGCAACAGCATTCTGTATTTCAAGCAGAGCGACATGATCGAGGATTTTCTGACGGCCATCGGCGCGCCGGTGTGCGCAATGGGCGTGATGGAGGCGAAGGTCGAAAAGGATCTTCGCAACGGCATCAACCGCCGCGTCAACTGCGAAACGGCAAATCTGACCAAGGTGGTCGACGCGTCGATTGAGCAGGTCGCAGCCATCCGGAAGCTTCAGAAGCAGGGACGACTCAAGGAGCTGCCGCCGAAGCTCCGCGAGACGGCAAAGCTCCGTCTCGATAATCCGGAAGCAACGCTGCAGGAACTTGCCGCCATGCAGGACCCGCCTGTTTCCAAATCCGCAATGAACCACCGTATGCGCAAGCTTGTCGCGCTTGCGGACGAAAGCTGAGAGGAGAAAACTGCCATGGCCTTTGTACATCTGCACGTCCACAGTGAATACAGCCTGCTTGACGGAGCCTGCCGCATCGGCTCCATGATGGACCGGGTGCAGGAGCTCGGCCAGAACGCCATCGCCCTGACCGACCACGGCGTCATGTACGGCACCATCGATTTTTACCGCGCAGCGAAAAAGGCCGGGATCAAGCCTATTATCGGCTGTGAGGTCTATGTTGCGCGCAGGACGCGCTTTGACAAGGTTCACGGTGTCGATAAGGAGCCATACCATCTGGTCCTGCTCTGTGAAAACGAGATGGGCTACCGGAACCTCAGCTATATGGTTTCGCTCGGCTTTACCGAGGGGTTTTACAACCGCCCCCGCGTGGATATGGAACTGCTGCGGGAGCATCACGAGGGCCTGATCGCGCTCTCCGCCTGCCTTGCGGGCCGTATCCCGCAGGCGATCATGCAGGAGGATCTGGACGCGGCGGAGCAGGCCGCGCGTGAATACGCGGAAATTTTCGGCCCGGGGCATTTTTATCTGGAACTGCAGGATCACGGCATTCCGGAGCAGCGAACCGTCAACGGACATATTCGTAAGCTTGCTGAAAAACTGAACCTCCCGCTTGTCGTGACGAACGACGCACACTATCTGCGCAAGACAGACGCAAAAATGCAGGACGTGCTGCTCTGCATCCAGACCGGCAAGACCGTCGACGACCCAAACCGCATGAAATTTGAGACGGAGGAATTCTATCTCAAGAGCGAGGAGGAGCTTCGCAGCCTCTTCCCGGACGTGCCGGAGGCGTTTGAGAATACGGTCCGGATCGCGGAGCGCTGCAATGTGGAGTTCACGTTCGGCAAGTATTTCCTGCCGGAATTCAAGCTTCCGGAGGGCGTGACGAGCCTTTCTTATCTCAACCAGCTCTGCAAAGAGGGCTTTGACGAGCTGTACGGCACGGCGCACCCGGAGTATATGCAGCAGCTGGAATATGAGATCGACATGATCGAGAAAATGGGCTTTACGGACTACTTCCTCATCGTGTGGGATTTCGTGCGCTTTGCAAAATCCGCCGGGATCCCGGTCGGCCCCGGACGCGGCAGCGCAGCAGGCTCGATGGTGACTTACTGCCTGCATATTACCGAAATTGACCCCATGAAATATGGCCTCTATTTCGAACGCTTCCTGAACCCCGCCCGCGTGACCATGCCTGATATCGATATGGACTTCGGCGATACGAGAAGGAGCGAGGTCGTCGACTATGTCCGGCAGAAATACGGCGAGGATCACGTCGCGCAGATTGTCACCTTCGGCACCATGGCAGCCAGAGCCGCCATTCGCGACGTGGGCCGTGTCATGAACTTCACGTTTGCCGAGACGGACGCCGTCGCAAAGCTCGTGCCGACGACGCTTCATATCACACTCAAGGACGCACTGAAGCAGTCCCCGCAGCTGAAGCAGATGTACGACGGCGATGCGCGCGTTAAGGAGCTTGTCGACACGGCCATGGCCCTTGAGGGTATGCCGCGCAATACCTCAACGCACGCAGCAGGCGTGGTCATTACAAAGCTGCCGGTCTACAACTATGTGCCGCTTGCGACAAACGACGGTACCATCGTCACGGAATACACCATGACAACGCTTGAGGAGCTGGGGCTTCTCAAGATGGACTTTCTCGGCCTGCGCAATATCACCGTCATTGACGACGCGATCCGCGATATCCGGAAGACGGAGCCGGATTTCTCCATGTCCCGCGTGACGGACAACGACCCCAAGGTCATGGATATGCTCACGCAGGGAAGAACAGCCGGTGTGTTCCAGATGGAATCGACCGGCATGACAGGCGTCTGCATGGGTCTGAAGCCGCAGTCAATCGAAGATCTTTCCATTATCGTCGCAGCCTACCGCCCCGGCCCGATGGAGTCGATCCCGCGTCTGATCGCCTGCAAGCAGGACCCATCGCTTGTCAAATACAAGCATCCCATGCTGAAACCTATCCTTTCCGTCACCTACGGCTGCATTCTCTATCAGGAGCAGGTCATTGAGATTTTCCGGAAGCTTGCCGGATATTCGCTTGGCCAGGCGGACATGGTGCGCCGCGCCATGAGCAAAAAGAAGGTCAAGGACATCGAAAAGGAGCGCGGCGCCTTTATCCGGGGCGACGCCTCGCGCAATATCACCGGCTGCGTCGCAAACGGCATTCCGGAGCAGACGGCGGAAGCCATCTACAACGAGATGTACGACTTTGCGAACTACGCGTTCAATAAGGCGCATTCCGTCTGCTACGCGGTGATCGCGTACCAGACCGCGTGGTTCAAATGCTATTACCCGCGCGAATATATGGCGGCGCTCATGACGTCGGTGCTGGGAAGCTCGGTCAAGATCTCCGAGTATATTGCCGAGTGCCGCGCGATGGGCATTGCGCTGCTGCCGCCGGATATCAATGAATCCAACGACAATTTCACCGTCGTGCCGGGCGGCATCCGCTTTGGCCTGGCGGCGATCAAGAATATCGGACGCGGCTTTATCCAGAAGGTCATGAACGAGCGAGAGCAGGGCGGGAAGTTCACCAGCCTTGAGGATTTTGCCTCCCGTATGTACGGAACGGATCTCAACAAGCGGGCGCTGGAAAATCTCATCAAGGCCGGTGCCTGCGACGGCTTTGGACTGAACCGCGCCCAGATGCTGCGCATCTATGAGCTTGTGCTCGACGCAGCGGCCAGCCAGAAGAATAAGAATGTCGACGGCCAGATGGGTCTGTTCGATCTGCTGTCCGGCGAAGACAGCGCTGCTGCCATGCCAGCTGTGCAGGCACCGGATATCCCGGAAATGAGCGTGCAGGAGAAAATGAGTCTGGAAAAGCAGACGACCGGTCTGTACCTGTCCGGCCATCCGATGGACGAGTACCGGCCGCTGCTGCGCGGCATGGATGTGGTTCCAATCGGTGAGATTCTGGAATGCTTTGAAAACGGCGGCGATACCTATCAGGACGAGCAGATCGTGAACATTGCCGGAATCGTCGAGGCGGTCAAGATGAAGACCACGCGCTCCGGCTCCATGATGGCCTATGTCACAGTGGAGGACGATACCGGTTCCATGGAGCTTCTGACATTCTCCACGATCCTGGGTCAATATGGCTCGCTGCTTTATGAAAACTCGCCTGTTATCCTGAATGGCCGCATTTCCGTTCGCGACGAAAAACCGCCGCAGATGGTCGTGAACCGCGTGGTGCAGATCGGGGATATGAAGGATCTGGATGCCGCGCAGGCCGCGCGTCAGACAGCGGCGCAGGCGCATACCGTCTATCTCAAAATCGAAAGCTCCGCGCAGCGCTCGGCAAAGAAGGTCCTGCCCATTCTCAAGATGTTCCCGGGAAAAGCGCGGGCCGTGATCTATTTTGCCGACACCGGCGCAAGGATGGGTGGAAGCTGTGCGCTGGACGAGCGGATGCTGCAGGAGCTGCGGGAGCAGCTTGGCGAAAAAAATGTAGTTGTGAAGTAGTCTTGTTTTTTACAAATTCGCTACACTTTTGTAACCTGACATGATATACTATAAAGAGTTGAAAAAGGAGTTGGAACGATTGCACGGAAAACGGGCGGGGCTTGCGCTGCTTGCAGCAGCGCTGACGCTGCTGCTTTCAGGCTGCTTTGTCAAAACAGTTGACGAGTTATATACGCTGCCGCGGCATTCTGATGAATATGACCGGCTGGAGCTTGCAATCGATGCGGTTCTGAGCGGCCAGAGCGCTGCCTATTCTGCGCCGGTGTCCGGCCCGAATCAGCAGTCTGTGCAGCTGGCCGATCTCGACGGCGACGGACAGGAAGAAGCGATCGCGTTTTTGAAGGCGGCAGGGGACAGGCCGCTCAGAGCCTGCATCTTTTCCCGTGTGGACGGCGATTACCACCTGACGGATGTGATCGAGGGCGACGGCACCAGCTTTGCCAGCGTCGAATACGTCCAGCTGACCGGCCAGCCGGGCATCGAGCTTGTCATCGGGCGGCAGCTGTCCACCGACGTGCTGCAATCGCTCAGCGCATATTCCTACTCCGACGGCCATGTGGCTGAGCTGATGAATGCCAATTACTCGGAATACCGCGTAGTCGACCTTGACGGCGACGGCCGGAAGGATATTTTCCTGCTCCGCTTTGAAGCAGAGCAGCCGCAGGGCATTGCAGAGCTTTACCGCTGGCAGGCCGGGCAGATGGAGCGCGAGAAGGAAGCGTATCTAACTGCCGGAGCGTCCCTTGTCAAGCGTATTCTGACCGGAAATCTGATGAAGGACATTCCCGCTGTCTTTGTGTCGAGCGCATATGAGGATACCGGACTTGTGACAGACGTCTTTGCGTTTCAGAACGGCGTGTTCCAAAGCGTCACTATGCGCGAGGCGGAAAGCCCTGTTTCCACTGTCCGCAGCTACTATGTCTACGCCTCCGATATTGACGGCGACGGGCTGATCGAGCTGCCGCAGATTTTGCCGCTTCCGTCGGCAGAGGGATCCGATGAGAACGATTCCGCGATCAGCTGGTACAACCTTGATCTGGACGGACGCAGCCTGCCAAAGCTGACGACCTATCACAGCTTTTCAGGCGGCTGGTTCTTAAAGCTTCCGGACCGCTGGCAGAACCAGTTCTGCATCACGCGCGGCGCAGAGGCGGACGGCGTGCATGGCTATGCATTTTCGCAGTGGGAAGACGGGCGGCGCACAGAGCTGATCTTTACGATCTACGCGTTTTCCGGAGAGAATCGAAATGAATCTGCATCCGCCGACGGCAGGTTCATTCTGGCCGAAAAAGGCGATATCACCTATGCGGCGAAGCTTGGAACAGGGAAGTGGGCCGAGGAGCTGTCTGCGGACAGGCTGCGGGATATGTTCCACTTTATTCATATTGATTGGAATTCGGGAGAGACATGAGGAGCGAAACAGCATGAAAAAGGTTTTGATTTTGGAAGATGAGGTCAGTATCCGCAGCTTTGTGGTCATCAATCTCAAGCGCGCCGGGTATGAGGTCATAGAGGCCGGGACCGGAGAAGAAGCGCTGGAGCTGCTGAAGGCCAACCCGGATGTCGGCGTCGCGATCCTCGATATTATGCTGCCCGGCATCGACGGCTTTGAGGTCTGCCGCAGCATCCGGGTGACGGATAAAAAGATCGGAATTATTATGTTAACCGCAAGAAGTCAGGAAATGGACAAGATCACCGGCCTGATGACAGGCGCGGACGACTATATGACCAAGCCCTTCAGTCCTGCGGAGCTGACCGCACGCATCGACGCGCTCTACCGCCGCATTGACTCCGACGGCTCGTCCAATCAGATCGAACTCAAACACGGTCCGTTCGTGTTGAACACGCGCAACCGGACGCTGGACAAGGAGGGCCGCCGCATCAAACTGACGCAGGTGGAATATGCCATTGTCAAGTTGTTCATGCAGAATCCGGGCCGGGCGCTTTCTCGGGAGGATATCCTCGCTGCGGTCTGGGGCCGGGACTATGACGGAGAGCTCAAGATCGTTGACGTCAACATCCGCCGCCTGCGTATTAAAATTGAGGACGATACCGCAAATCCGACTTATATCACAACAGTCTGGGGCTTTGGCTACAAGTGGGGCGCATAAGGCGTGAGGTGAGGCTTTTTGAAGAAAAAGAAACGCCTGTCCGGCATTGAACGGCGCTGGTTCGTCAATAACGTGGGCGTGATCATGCTGCTGGTCGCAGCGTGCGTGCTCGGCGTGGTGTTCTCCATGGCGGCGTATTACGACACAAACCTTCGCTCCGGCCTCGAAAACAAGGCGAAAACAACAACTGATTTTTTCAGCAACTACATTTCGCAGAGCTATAAGGAATACTACCAGTCCTGCATCAAATTCGCGCAGACCTTTGAGGAAAAGGACCGGCTGGAGCTGCAGTTCATTTCCGCAAACGGAAAGCTCGTCGCCTCCTCCTACGGAAAATTCGCAGGACGCTCCCCCTCAACGCCCGAGATCCAGCAGGCCATCGACAGCCAGCAGATCCGGCACTATAAAGGCAGAAACCCGCTGACAGGGGAGCGCATTCTGGCCGTCTCCAGCCCGATGATCTATACCAACGGTGAGGTGATCGGCGTTCTGCGCTATGTGACGAGCCTGCGCAACGCGGATCTTCAGATCCTGATGATCGCGCTGATCGCCGTGACGATCGGCTTGCTTTTCATCGGCTCGATCTTTTTCCTGAGCAGCTTTTTTATCAAGTCCATTCTGGTGCCCGTCTCGCAGATCAACGCGACGGCCAGGCGCATTGCCGCCGGCTCCTACGGCGTGCAGATCCCCGGTCAGTATGACGACGAGATCGGCGAGCTGGTCAGCACCATTAATGATATGTCTGTCAAGATCGGACAGGCGGAAAAAACACAGACAGAGTTCATTTCCTCCGTGTCGCATGAGCTTCGAACGCCTCTTACAGCCATTTCCGGCTGGGGTGAGACGCTTCTGACATCCGAGAATCTGGACGCGGAAACGCGGCGCGGCGTCGTGATCATCGCGCGCGAGGCCAAGCGGCTGACCGGTATGGTCGAGGAGCTGCTGGAATTCACGCGGATGCAGGACGGGCGGTTTACGCTCCATGTCGAAACAGCCGATATTCTGGCAGAATTTGAGGATACGGTCTTCATGTATGGCAACCGGCTCAAGCAGGAGGGCATCTGCCTGCATTACGACGGCTGCGACGAGGAGATTCCGGAAATCCCGTGCGACGTTGCGCGTATGCGGCAGGTGTTTTTGAACATTCTTGACAATGCGGCCAAGCACGGCGGCGAGGGCAAACGCATCGACGCGTCCATCGCACATGAAGGGAGCTTTGTCGTCATCCGTATGCGGGACTACGGCCCCGGCATTCCGGAGGAAGAGCTTCCGCACGTCAAATTAAAATTCTATAAGGGCAGCTCCAAGGCGCGCGGCAGCGGCATCGGCCTTGCCGTGTGCGAGGAGATCGTCACCATGCACGGCGGCACGCTGACGCTGGAAAACGCGGAGGGCGGCGGAACGCTTGTCACGATCAGCATCCCCACCGGGGAAGAATAAGAGGTTTGCATGAAAAAAGAGAACAATCCTGTCAGCCAGGAAAAATTTAAAACGCTCATCGGCGGTCAAGCCCTGATCGAGGGCATCATGATGCAGGGGCCGGACAAGCGATCCATCGTCGTGCGCGGGCCGGAGGGCCTCGTCACGAAGGTCGAGCCGCTTAAAAAGCGCACCGGCGTCGCCAAATGGCCGCTGATCCGCGGCGTGGTGAATTTTGCTTCGTCTATGGTGTCCGGTGTGAAGGCGCTCATGTATTCGGCGGAGTTCTTCCCGGAAGAGGAGGAAGACGCGCAGCCGTCCAAATTTGAGCAGTGGCTTGAGAAGAAGCTTGGCAGTGAGAAGCTGGAAAAGGCGGTCGTGTCCTTCTCCGTGTTTCTCGGCGTTCTGTTTTCTGTTGGCCTGTTCTTCCTGCTCCCGACGCTTTTGAGCGGTATTTTTGACCGCTGGATCCACAATGCCGTCGTCCGCAGCCTGATCGAGGGTGTGATCCGCATCGCGATCTTTATGGGCTATATGATCCTGATTTCCCGGATGAAGGACATGAAGCGCGTCTTTTCCTATCACGGCGCGGAGCATAAGACCATCCGCTGCTATGAGGCGCAGCTTCCGCTGACCGTTGAAAACTGCCGCGGCATGACCCGGCTGCATCCGCGCTGCGGCACAAGCTTCCTGTTTGTCGTCGTTGCAATTTCGATTTTGCTCTTTGCGCTCGTAAGCGCCGTTTTCCCGACCAGCAATATGCTTGTCCGTATGCTTATCCGGCTTGCGCTGCTGCCGTTCGTCGTGTCAATCAGCTATGAATGCAACCGCTTTGTCGGCCGTCATGACAACGCCCTGACGCGTGCGCTGTCCGCGCCCGGTATGTGGTTCCAGCACTTTACGACCAACGAGCCGGATGATTCCATGCTGGAGGTCGCCATCGAAGCGCTGAAGCTCGTCATTCCGGACGAGGCGGGTGCCGACCGATGGTAAAGAAATACAGCGACCTCTATCTGCAGGCCCGCCGGGCGCTGCTGCCGTCGGAAGGGGAGAATGCCTCCATGGCCGCACGGGAGCTGTTGGCATTCGCGTCCGGGAAATCCGTGACAGCTGTGCTGGCTGATTCGAATTTATATGCAAGCGAGCAGATCGAAGAAAAACTAAGCAGTTATGTAAACCGTATGCTGGCGCACGAGCCGCTGCCGTATATTCTCGGACAGTGGGATTTCTATGGGATCTCGCTGGAGGTCACACCGGATGTGCTCATCCCGCGCGACGACACCATGGCTGTCACCGACCTTGCGCTTGATGTTCTGCGCGGCAGGGAAGCACCGCGCGTGCTGGATCTTTGCTGTGGCAGCGGCTGTATCGGCCTCGCCATCGCGCACCAGCTGCCGGATGCCCATGTGACGCTTGCGGATATTTCGCGCCCCGCGCTGGCCGTCGCCAAGCGCAATATCAAGCGTCTGAAGCTTATGAACCGCGTAACGGCAGTCGGGCTGGACGCGCGAAAAAGAGGGCCGAGCTTTGTCGGCACGCTCGACGCGCTGGTCTGCAACCCGCCGTATGTAACGAGCGAGGAAATGACACGGCTGGAACCGTCCGTGAAGGAATACGAGCCAGCTCTTGCACTGGACGGCGGGAAGGACGGTCTGGCATTTTACCGCGCCGTCGCCGAAAACTTTACCCATCTGCTGTCCGACGGCGGATACCTTTGCTTTGAATTCGGCCTGGGACAGCATATGGCCGTATCCATGATCCTGCAGGAATACGGATATACGGACATTGTCCTGCGGAAGGATCTGCGCGGCGTCGTCCGCGCGGCCAGAGGAAAAAAGAAGTAAAACAAACGTTTGATTTTTATCGAATGATGTGTTATAGTAGGTTCATACACAAAAGAGGAAGGAACTGAGACGATGGAAAAGAAAAAAGCAGCCGATCAGACTCCCAATAACGACAAGAAGCAGGCGCTCGATACTGCCATCCGGCAGATCGAGAAAAACTTCGGCAAGGGGGCGGTCATGCGCCTTGGCGACCGGCCTGATCTTCAGGTCGATGCGATCCCGACCGGTTCTCTGGCGCTCGACGCCGCGCTCGGCATCGGCGGCGTACCCAAGGGCAGAATTATTGAGATCTACGGCCCGGAATCCTCCGGTAAAACGACGCTTGCACTGCATATCGTCGCACAGGCACAGAAGCGCGGCGGCGAGGTCGCATTCGTCGACGCCGAGCACGCGCTTGACCCGGACTATGCCGCCCGTATCGGCGTGGATATTGACTCCATGCTGGTTTCCCAGCCGGATACCGGCGAGCAGGCGCTGGAGATCACCGACGCGCTTGTGCGCTCCGGCGCGGTCGACGTTGTGGTCGTCGACTCTGTTGCGGCGCTGACGCCCCGCGCGGAAATTGAGGGCGAGATGGGCGATACGTTCGTCGGCCTGCAGGCCCGGCTCATGTCGCAGGCGCTGCGCAAGCTGGCGGGCAATATCTCCAAGACAAACTGCGTCGTCATCTTCATCAACCAGCTGCGTATGAAGATCGGCGTCATGTATGGCAACCCGGAAACGACGACCGGCGGCAACGCGCTGAAATTCTATGCATCTGTCCGTATCGATATCCGCCGCACGGAGGCCATCAAAAACGGCTCCGAGGTCATCGGCAACCGCACGCGGGCCAAGATCGTCAAGAATAAATGCGCGCCCCCCTTCAAAGAGGCGTTTTTCGATATCATGTACGGCGAAGGCATCTCCAAATGGGGCGAGATGGTCGACCTTGCCGTGCAGCTCGAGCTCATCAACAAGAGCGGCAGCTGGTTCTCCATCGGAGACGAGCGTATTGGACAGGGCCGCGACTCGGCCAAGCAGTACCTCATTGATCATCCCGACGTCGCTGACCGCATTGAGCAGTCCATCCGAGACAATATGTGGAAGCTGCAGGGCAAGAACGCAAAGCCGCCCGCATCCGTCGCCGCGAAGCCTGTAAGTATCTCGGCGGACGATTTTAACGACGACTGATGCGCCTGCTTGCCATTCAGGAGCTGCCGCAGTCAAAGCGCGTCAAGCTTGTCTTTGACGACGATACTGTTTTAAAAACGCAGCCGTATCTGCTTGCGGACTTCGGCCTTTACAGCGGAATGGAGCTGACGGAGGAAGACTATCAGGCGCTGCTGGCTGCTGCCGGAAAAGCGTCTGCAAAGGCGCGGGCCGTGCGCATTGTCGCAGCGGCAGGCGTGTCTGAAAAGGAGCTGCAGAAGCGCCTTGTCCGGAAGGGTGAGGAAGCAGCCGACGCGCAGGAAGCCGTCGGCTGGCTCAAGGAGCTGCATCTGCTCGATGACCGCGAGACAGCACGGCAGCTCGCTGCAAGCGCTGCGGCAAAGGGCTACGGGAAAAGCCGCATCAAAAATATTTTATTCGAAAAGGGCATCCCGCAGGAACTCTGGGAGGAGGCGCTTGCGGAGCTGCCCGAAATGGACGACGCCATTGACCGCTTTCTGCTCCGCCGCTGGCAGGGGAAGGATCCGGACGAAAAAGAAGTAAAACGGACTGTGGACGCGCTCATCCGGCGCGGCCACAGCTGGAAGGACATCCAGTCCGGCCTCCGGCGCTATCGCGTCGGGCTGGAGCTGGAAGAAATCACGGAGGACGACATATCATGACCCATACGATCGGCATGATCTCGCTTGGCTGCGCCAAAAATCAGGTCAACGCCGAGCACATGCTCTGGCTGCTGCGGCAGGCGGGCTATGAGATCAGCCCAGACCCCGACGGTGCGGAACTCGTCATTGTCAACACCTGCGGCTTCATTGAATCCGCAAAGACAGAGGCCATTGACAACATTCTGGCCATGGCGCAGCTGAAAGCAGAAGGGAGAATTCAGAAAATTCTCGTCACCGGCTGTCTTGCCCAGCGCTATCAGGAGGAAATTCTGAAGGAGCTGCCGGAGGTCGACGGCGTGCTTGGCACAGGCTCGTATTACGATGTTGCGAACGCGGTCGGGCAGGTGCTGTCCGGCAAGTGCTACAAGCGTTTCGACGATATCAACGCCGACCAGTCGGAAGATGGCCGGATCCTCACAACGCCGGAATATTACGCCTATCTGAAAATTGCCGAGGGCTGCGATAACCACTGCGCGTACTGCGTCATTCCGAAGCTGCGCGGCAAGCTCCGCAGCCGCCCGATGGAAGATCTGATAAAGGAAGCGGAGCAGCTTGCGTCCGACGGCGTGAAGGAGCTGATCGTCGTCGCACAGGATACCAGCCGCTACGGCCTCGATCTCTACGGCGAGCGGAAGCTTGCGGAGCTGCTGCGCAGGCTCTGCAAAATCGACGGGCTGGTCTGGGTTCGGGTACATTATCTATATCCCGATGAAATGTCGCAGGAGCTGATCGACGTTCTGGCAAACGAGCCGAAGATCGTCAAATATCTGGATATTCCCATCCAGCATATCAACGACGAGATCCTGCGTAAAATGAACCGGCGCGGCAACGGCGAATATGTCCGGCAGCTGTTCACAAAGCTCCGCCATGAGATCCCCGGCCTTGTGCTCCGCACGAGCCTCATTACCGGTCTTCCCGGCGAGGGCGAGGTGGAATTTGCACAGCTGTGCGATTTCCTGAAGGAATACAAGCTTGAGCGCGTCGGTGCGTTCGCGTTTTCGCCCGAAGAGGGCACACGCGCAGCCGAAATGGAATATCCTGATACCGAGATCGCCAAGCAGCGCGCAGAGCAGGTTGCGGAGATTCAGTCGCGCATTATGGACGACTATAACGAGTCCTGTGTCGGTCAGGTCATGCAGGTGCTCTGCGAGGGCTATGACCCGGACGAGGACAGCTATTACGGCAGAACCTATGCCGATTCTCCCGACATTGACGGGAAGATCTGGTTCACAGCGGAAAAACATATCAAGACCGGCGATTTTGTAGACGTCCATGTCGTGGACACCTACGATGGAGAGCTTGTCGGCGTACTGGAGGAAGAATACAATGACGACTGCGAGTAAAATTACCCTTGTCCGTGTGGTGCTGATCCCGGTCTACATGGTCCTGATGCTGCTGTCAGCGAACGGCGCGGACTGGCTGCGCTGGGCCGCTGTCGCGGTCTTTGTGATCGCCAGCATTTCCGATTTTCTGGACGGCTATATTGCCCGCCACTACAATCAGGTCAGCGATTTCGGCAAATTCCTCGACCCGCTGGCCGATAAGCTGCTGGTGACGGCCTGCATGATGATCTTCGTCGGCTGGGGCCGGATGCCGTCCTGGGTCGTGTTCATCGTGATCGCGCGCGAGTTTGCCATCAGCGGCCTGCGCATGGTCGCGGCCAGCAATGGGACCGTGATCGCCGCCGGCTGGAGCGGCAAGATCAAGACCTCCTGCACGATGGTCGGTCTGATCGCCATGATGGTGCTGTCGAATCTTCCGACGCTGGATCTGGTCGTGAATATCGTCATTCTGGTCACAACGGTCTATTCCGGCGTGGAGTATTTCTGCAAAAACTGGGCCTGCCTCGGTCTTGCGAAGAAGGCTTGACTTTTTCCTGCTCCAATGATATGATTTCCCAAGAAAATTCAATATCGCGTTGATCGAAAAGAGTACCGCTGCTCCGCTTTTTCAGAGAGTCTCCGCCGTCGGCTGCAAACGGGGGCAAAGGCGATGCGGGAACGTGCGTTCGGGAGCGAGGGGAGACCCCGTTGAGGCTGACGTTACAGCCAGAGCAAGAAATCAGAGTGGAACCGCGAGTTTTTTGACCCGCCTCTTGAGCAGTCAGGAGGCGGGTTTTTATATTGGAGGAGCTTCATTTGCATTTATTGGAAGATATCCGGGCATATAAGAAAAATGACCCTGCCGCACGGTCTGCCATTGAGGTCATGCTGCTGTATAACGGCCTGCACGCGACCATCGACTACCGGATCGCGCACTGGTTTTACCTGCGGCGCTGCTTTTTCATCGCCCGTGCGATCTCACAGTGGTCGAAGATGTGGACGGGGATCGAGATTCACCCCGGCGCGACCATCGGCCGCCGTCTGGTCATCGACCACGGAACCGGCATCGTCATCGGCGAAACGGCCGAGATCGGGGACGACTGCCTGCTCTATCAGGGCGTGACGCTCGGCGGCACGGGCAAGGACGTCGGCAAGCGCCATCCGACGCTCGGCAACAACGTCATGGTCGGCTCCGGCGCAAAGGTTCTTGGCCCGTTCCGCGTCGGCGACAACGCCCGTATCGCGGCAAACGCTGTGGTGCTGCGCGAGGTGCCGGAGGGGGCGACGGTCGTCGGCGTTCCGGGCCGGATCGTCCGGCTCTGCGGCGATAAGCTCGACCATATTCACACGCCGGACCCGGTCATGCTGGAAATCGAAGAACTCAAGCGCCGCATGGCGCTGCTGGAAGAACAGATCAACGATACGAAAAAGGAGACTTGACGATGTATCTTTATAACTCTGCTACACACAAAAAGGAAGAATTTGTCCCCTATGACCCGAAGCTGGTCAAAATGTATACCTGCGGCCCGACGGTCTATCACTTTGCACACATCGGCAATCTGCGCAGCTATATCATGGAGGATGTGCTGGAAAAATACCTCCGTTACGCGGGCTATCCCGTGAAGCGCGTCATGAACATCACAGACGTCGGCCATCTGACCTCCGACGCGGATGAGGGAGAAGACAAGATGCTCAAGGGCGCCCGCCGCGAGCACAAAACGGTCATGGAGATCGCACAGTTCTACACCGACGCGTTCTTCGAGGACTGCCGCAAGCTCAACATCAAGAAGCCCGACGTCGTTCAGCCCGCCACAGGCTGCATTGACGAATATATCAAGATCATTACCAAGCTCCTTGACACCGGCTACGCCTATATCGAGGGCGGAAACGTGTATTTCGATACCTCCAAGCTTGAAAAATACTACATTTTCAACGAGCACAAAGAGGAAGACCTCGCCGTCGGCGTTCGCGAGGGCGTCGAGGAGGATACGAACAAGCGAAACAAGAACGACTTCGTGCTCTGGTTCACAAAATCCAAGTTTGAGGATCAGGCGCTCAAGTGGGATTCTCCGTGGGGCGTCGGCTATCCGGGCTGGCACATCGAATGCACCGGCATTTCACTCAAATATCTGGGCGAACACCTTGATATCCACTGCGGCGGCATCGACAACGCTTTCCCGCACCATACGAATGAAATTGCGCAGTCCGAGAGCTACATCGGCCACCACTGGTGCAATTATTGGATGCACATTATGCATCTGAACACCGCCAGCGGCAAAATGTCCAAATCCAAGGGCGAATTCCTGACGGTATCCCTACTGGAGCAGAAGGGCTACGACCCGCTGTGCTACCGCCTGTTCTGCCTGCAGAGCCACTACCGCCGCAATCTGGTCTTCACATGGGAAAACCTTGACAATGCTGCCGGAACGTATCAGAAGCTGCTGACGAAAATCGCTGCGCTGAAGCCCGGCGACGGCAAGATCGACGAGGCTGCCGTGTCCGCACTGCGCGAGAAATTCAACGCCGCGCTCGGCAATGACCTGAATACCTCTCTTGCGATCACGGCCCTGTACGACGTGCTCAAATACAAGACCAACGACGAGACGAAGCTGTTCGTCCTTGATGATTTCGACAAGGTACTGAGCCTTGATCTGTGCAAAAAGGCAGATGAGATCCGCAAGCGCAATGCGGCTGAAAAGCCTGCCGCAGGTGCGTATTCCATCTTCTGCGAGGACGGCAATGACGATCCCGCTGTGACCGCGCAGATCCAGGCACGCTATGACGCGAAAAAGGCCAAAAACTTCGCCGAGGCCGACCGTATCCGCGACGAACTCAAGTCGCAGGGCATCGAGATCACCGATATCCCCGGCGGCGCAAAGTGGAAGCACATCTGAGCATGCAAAACCCGGAGCATTTGCTCCGGGTTTGCGCATCAAAAGATTATCCAATCTGAATTTACAGGAGTAGCTAATGAAAATATGCCAGCTGACAAACAGCACAGAAAAACAGGCTGTGACGCGGAGCATTCTGGAAGCGCTTCCGGAATGGTTCGGTATCCCAGAGGCAAGGGAGGATTACATCACAGAAAGCGGCGATAAACAATTCTTCTGCGCCTATGACGCGGACAAGCCCGTGGGATTTTTGTATCTGAAAGAAACAGGAAAGGCTACCGTCGAATTATACGTGATGGGCGTATTGAAGGAATATCACCGTCAGGGGATTGGCCGTGAGCTGTTTCAGCAAGCAAGAGAAGCGGCAGGCAAAGCTGGATACTCCTTTATGCAGGTAAAAACCGTGCAGATGGGAAGATATGCGGAATACGACAGTACGAACCGGTTTTACCTGTCGCTCGGCTTTCAGGAATTTGAGGTATTTCCAACATTATGGGATGAAAGGAATCCCTGTCAGGTATACGTGATGGCAATATAATTCTGTGGGGTCGGCGGCTTATTTCTTCGGCTTCCGGTCGAAGAACGGGGACTTTCCGCTGATGCTGAGGGGCAGGCCAAGCACCAGCGAAGCCTTTTCTCCGAGCAGGCCGAGGCTTTTTGCCGCACGGCCAACGGAGAACATCACGCGGCTGTCGACGCGCGCGTCGGCTGCTGCGGCAGCGGCGGAGCCGATGGCGATGCCGATATCGATGGCATCCCACGCGCACAGGCCGTCCTTTTCTGTACAGTCGGCGCAGCTTTCGAAGTGACAGTACTGACAACCCGCGTCAAGCCCGCGCCGCACCTCCTCCATTCCGAAAAGCACCACAGCGTCGGACGCGTCAACGTTATCTGCGTCACGGTTAAAGAACGCATAATCCAGCTCGTCGGCCAGCTTCCGCATCTGCGCGGCCAGCTGGCTTTTATCCTCGCCCGTTAAAACGCAGGTCACGAGGCCATCCATGCCTCTGGTCTTCGGGGCTGTACGCGCAGCAGCGCAGATCTTTGCCGCCGTATCCAGAACGGCGCGGGATTCCATGTCCTTCGAAGAGTAGATCATATCGAAATGCTCCTTTTCTTTTTTCTTTAGTATAATCTTTTCACGAAAAACCGTCAACCGGAAGAAGCGCCTTTCTTGAAAGAAGGGCGGAAATGTGGTAAACTAACCAAAGAAATGCAAAGGAGTTTACGCCCATGAAGCTGATGGTTCTCGACGGAAACAGCATCATCAACCGCGCCTATTATGGCGTCCGTGCACTGACGACCAGAGACGGGTTCTTTACAAATGCCATTTATGGCTTTCTGAATATTCTGGAAAAGCTGCGCGCGGACGAAAAGCCGGACGCGCTCTGCGTCGCGTTTGACCTTAAAGCGCCGACATTCCGCCATTTGAAATATGACGGCTATAAGGCCACGCGCCATCCCATGCCGGACGAGCTTGCCATGCAGATGCCCGTTATGAAGGATGTGCTGCGGGCCATGCGCATCCCGATTTTTGAATGCGAGGGCTGGGAAGCCGACGATGTGATCGGCACGATCGGAAAACGCTGTGGCCATGCGGGCTGGGACTGCGTGATCGTCACCGGCGACCGGGATTCTTTGCAGCTGATCGATGAACACGTGACGGTCAAGCTCGTCTCGTCCAAGCTGTCCCAGACCGTCGCAGTCAACTATGATCCCGCAAAATTCCGTGAGGAATACGGCTTTGAGCCCATTCATCTGATCGACCTGAAGGCGCTCATGGGCGACAGCTCAGATAATATCCCCGGCGTTGCGGGCGTCGGCCCGAAGACGGCGACGCAGCTGCTGCTGGACTACGGCACGTTGGACGGCGTGTACGCACATCTGGACGCGGTCAAGGAAAAGCTGCGTGCCAAGCTCGAACAGGGGAGGGACAGCGCGTATCTGTCCTACGATCTGGCGACGATCCGCTGCGAAGCGCCGATCGAGTTTTCGCCGGAAGCTTGCCTTGTACAGCCGTATGACGAAGCAGCTCTATACGAGCTGTTTGCCCGTCTGGAGTTCACGCGGCTCATTGCCCGGTACGGCCTGCACGCGCCGCAGGAGACAGCGGAGAACGGCATGATCGATGGCGTCTGCACAAGCGAGGTCGTAAGCGACGCCGCCCGCGCCGAGGCGCTTGCGGCATCCTTCCAGAAAGAACATTATGTAAACCTGATTGCAGAACCGGATTTATCTGCAATTGCGGTCAATACGGATGAAAGCGGCTATTATTTCTGCGGGGACGCGCTGGAAAGTACAAAATTTATGTCAACCCTGTTCGGCGTGTCCGTCAAGAAGGTCACGCACGACTGCAAGCCGCTCATGCGCCGCCTGCTGGAGGTTGGATACCCGGCGGAGAGCTTCATTTTCGATACCGCGCTGGCCGCCTACGATCTCGACGCGACACAGGGAAGCTACGACCTTGACCGCGTGGTCACGCATCTGCTCGGCTTTGAGATCAGCCGCGCGGACAAGGACGAGGTCGGCGAAGAGGCTGCACGGGTGTGCAATCGGCTTGCGGAGGCGTCTGCGGTCGCGGCACTGTATGAGGCGCTGCCGGAAAAGCTTGCGCAGAACGGCATGGAAAAGCTCTATTATGAGATCGAGCTGCCGCTCTGCCGGGTACTGGCCGAGATGGAATATGCGGGCGTCAAGGCTGACCAGATGGCCCTGATCTCGTTTGGAAATATGCTGCAAAGCCGCATTGAAGCGGCCCAGCAGACCATTTTCGATTTCGCCGGGCGCGAATTCAATATCAATTCCACGAAGCAGCTCGGCGAGATCCTGTTTGACGAGCTGGGACTGCCCGCAGGCAAGAAGACGAAGAGCGGCTATTCGACAAACGCGGATGTGCTCGAAAAGCTCAAGGGCAAGCACCCGATCATTGAGGCGATTCTCGATTACCGCGCCATGACAAAGCTCAAAAGCACGTATGCCGACGGGCTTGTCAAGCAGATCGCGGACGACGGGCGCATTCATACCACCTTTCAGAACCTTGTCACGGCCACGGGCCGCCTGTCCTCGACAGATCCGAACCTTCAGAATATCCCCGTCCGCACGGAGCTTGGCAGCGAGATCCGCCGGATGTTCGTGCCAAGCGACGGCTGCGTCTTTGTTGACGCGGATTACAGCCAGATCGAGCTGCGCGTGCTGGCGCATATCGCGGACGACAAAACCATGCAGGAGGCGTTCCGCTCCGGCTTTGATATCCACACCGCGACGGCTGCACAGGTCTTCGGCGTGGAGCCTGAGCAGGTCACGCCGCTCATGCGCCGCCACGCAAAGGCCGTCAATTTCGGTATCGTATACGGCATTTCGGAGTTCTCCCTCTCCGAGGACATCGGCGTCACGCGCAAGGAAGCGCGGCAGTATATCGACAATTACCTGGCGCATTATGCAGGCGTCCGGACCTATATGCATGAAATTGTCGAGCAGGCGAAGCGGGATGGCTATGTGACCACGCTCTTTGGCCGCCGCCGTAAGCTGCCGGAGCTCAAAAGCAGCAACTTCAATATCCGCTCGTTCGGTGAGCGCGTTGCGCTCAACACCCCCATTCAGGGTACGGCGGCGGATATCATCAAGCTGGCCATGATTCGCGTCGACGCGGCGCTCCGAAGGCAGAAGCTCAAGGCGCGGCTCGTTTTGCAGGTGCACGACGAGCTGATCGTCGAGTGCCCGGTCAAGGAAGCGGAGCAGGTCAAAAAAATTGTGACCGCCGAGATGGAAAACGTCGTGCAGCTGAAGGTCCCGCTGCTGGCGGAAGCGAAGTCCGGCGCGAGCTGGTATGAGGCAAAGTAAAGAACATGATGGAACTTACTATAACACCGATGGAGCCGGAGCATCTTGCGCAGATCGCCGCGCTGGAAATTGCCTGCTTTTCTGACCCCTGGCCGGAGTCAATTCTTGTACGTGAGCTGCAGAACCCGCTGAGTCTCTGGCTCTGCGCCGTAGACGGCGATACCGTCGCTGGCTATATTGGCAGCCAAACCGTTCTGGGCGAATCCGATATGATGAACATTGCGGTCCATCCGGATTATCGCCGGAGGGGCGTTGGCCGTGCGCTCGTTCTTGCGCTGTGTAAGGCGCTGAGAAGACAGATGCTGGCGTCGGCCCTGACGCTCGAGGTCCGGGATTCCAACGCGCCCGCAATCGCGCTCTATGACTCGCTCGGCTTTGAGCAGATCGGCCTGCGGAAAAACTATTACCAACACCCCAAAGAGGATGCACGCATTCTCAGAAAGGAACTGAAATGAAAATTCTTGCCGTGGAATCCTCCTGTGACGAAACTGCCGTCGCTGTCGTGGAGGACGGAAGAACAGTTTTGACGGACTGTATCGCCTCACAGGTCGCACTGCACCGGCTTTACGGCGGCGTTGTGCCGGAGCTGGCCTCGCGCAAGCATATTGAAGCAATTTACGCGCTGGCAGACGAGGCGCTTTCCCGTGCGTCCATAACGCGGCAGGAGATCGACGCGATTGCCGTGACGTATGCGCCGGGGCTGATCGGCGCGGTGCTGGTGGGCGTAAATTTTGCGAAGGCGGCGGCGTACAGCCTCGGCGTGCCGCTCGTTCCGGTTCACCATATCCGGGGGCATATCGCGGCCAATTATCTGGCGTATCCCGATCTGGAGCCGCCGTTTCTTTGCCTCGTCGTCTCCGGAGGGCATACGCTGATTGTTGACGTGCAGGATTACACAAAATTTCACATCATGGGCACGACCCGCGACGATGCGGCAGGGGAGTGCTTTGACAAGATCGCCCGCGTGATCGGTATGCCGTATCCCGGCGGCGCGGCGCTTGACAAAGCGGCGCAGACCGGCGACGAAACAAAATATCCCATGCCGCATACGAAGCTCAGCGGAAATCCGCTCGATATGTCCTTTTCGGGTCTTAAAACAGCGGCGCTGAACCTTATTCACACGCATGAGCAGCGCGGTGAGGCGCTGGATATCCCGTCGCTTTGCGCGTCGTTTTCCAAGGCGGTCAGTGATATGCTCGTGCCGCGGACGATGCAGGCATTGAAGGAAACTGGCTACAAAACGCTTGCCATCGCGGGCGGCGTCGCTGCCAATTCCCGCATTCGGGGCGAATTCATGCGCGAAACACAGCGGCTCGGCGTTCGTCTGTGCATGCCGCCGCTCAGCCTCTGCGGCGACAACGGCGCCATGATCGGCGCGCAGGGCTACTACGAATATCTGGCCGGAAAACGCGCAGGGCAGGATCTCAACGCCTATGCAACGATGAGTCTGGAAAACGGATAAAAAAGAACGGAGAAAGGCCCCCTGCCGGTAAGACAGTAAAATTCAAACTTCTCGGAACAGGCATGATTCGATCATGCCTGTTCCGCTTTTAGCAGTTCATCCTAGGTGACCCCAGATAAAGATCGAACTGCAGAACACGCCATTCTACTGACAGCGGAGGGCAAGGCAACGAACTTTATCCCTCACTTTTTCAAAACAACTTGACAGATTCAAATAACAAGAGTATAATACAACATGACAATGATAGTTGTCATTAAGACAAGTAAAATCGTCAGACGGAGGTGCTGCATGATACTGCAAAATCGCTTGAAAGTATTCAGGGCGATCCTGAATGTGAATCAGCAGGAAATGGGGCACTTATGCGGCGTATCACGGCAAACGATCAGCCTGATCGAGCGCGGCGATTATTCGCCGTCCGTTACACTTGCTCTGACGATCGCAAAGGTATGCGGCGTTACGGTTGAAGAAGTCTTCTATTTACAGGAGGAAACGGAAAATGAAAAATGACGAAATCAAAGAGGCAAATCGAAAAGCTCTGCCTAAGTTTTTGCTTTTTGCGGTCGTATGTGCGATTGTCGGCGGTGTAATCGGCTATTACTCCGGTTATGGTGCGGCAAAAGGAGGGATGGATGAACTGGTCGGCATGATGAAAGAAACGGGAGCGTTTTTCGGAACGCACATTGCTCCGTGGCTGATGGTTGCGATAGCAATCATCGTGCCTGTACTCTGCCTCCCGATTTATCGGAGTGCAAAGAAATTGCTCGCTGCGTGGGATGGCGAGGATGAGGCTATCTCGGATACTATTGACCGAAAGTTGTCTGTCGTAATTTGGATCGCGAGCGCAAGCTTTATCGTCGCCTATTTTCTGATCGCGGCATCCTATTCGGGAGGTTTTGCAATATTTGACGACATGGAGAAAACCATTGTATTTTTCATCGGTATCGTCTCTTTCTTCGCTATTATGATTGAAGCGATCCTCTTTCAGCAAAAGTGCGTAGATACAACTAAGCAAATGAATCCCGAAAAGAAAGCGTCCGTCTACGATATGAGATTTCAAAAAAAGTGGATTGACGACTGCGATGAAGCCGAAAAAATTATGATCGGCAAGTGTGCGTTCAAAGCATACTCCGCAACAAATGCGGTGTGTACGGTTTTGGCGATCGTGCTTGCGGTCTGTGCGCTTGTGTTCGACATTGGATTCCTGCCCTCATTTACTGTATGCCTTATTTGGGCTGTAAATATATCGATGTACTGTAAAGAAGCAATGCGATATTCCGAAGCAGGAAATAGAATCTCCTGAATATAAATTGGGAGGGATGCGCAAATGGACAGTCTTTACCTCATTTTGCTTGCCCTGTTCCTTCTTGTGATTATCCCATGGATCATGCGGCAAAGGAGACTGGCAGCAGTCAGGCATATTTTGAATCAAAAAAAGCAGAACAAGGAGAACAGTGAAATGAAAGAACTGGCAAAACGGTTTATCGGCGAAGAGTGCATCATTTATACGATCACTTCAAATGACGGCAGCGTACAGGGAGTGATAAAAGAAATTGACGACGGCGGTATGGTCATAGAGAAGAAGACGGGAGAACTGGAGATTATCAATCTGGATTTTGTCACCCGTATCCGGCAGTATCCGAGAAAGAAGAACGGAAAGAAAAAGGACATCGTATTGGACTAAGTATCCGAGCGGAAAATCGGTGATTTTCTACCCTTATATGTGCAAAACAGGCGGCGCCCAACCGAAGCTGAGTGCCGCCTGTTTTTGTTGTCCAATCCTGCCCGGCAGATGCCAATTTTGCAGTTATCTCAAATTACTGCCTTATCGGCACACGCCAAAATGAAGTGACCCCAAAAAGTTAGACAATATTCTGAAGCAAAAATTGTTCAAGCAGC